>ERZ747221.3704-NODE-3704-length-11865-cov-2.526213_pt1 | contig 11865 bp, 9 predicted proteins | sample MGYA00374949_ERZ747221 | MGnify/ENA primary metagenome ERZ747221 (study PRJEB28779, sample SAMN05720172) | bioreactor metagenome | isolation source: Anaerobic biogas reactor | place: USA:Washington, USA | collected 2015-08-08 ... | reverse complement strand
ATCGCGCGGCACTACGACGCCGACATCGACATGCACATCGATGAAACCGACGATCCCTACTGGCACTCGCTCGAAATCCTGGCCGAGCAGACCATTGCCCACGGCTACCAGGGGCGCGTGACGGCGGGCCACTGTTGCGCGATGGCCGCCTGGGACGACGCGATGGCCGCGCGCATCATCGACAAGGTGAAGGCCGCCGGGCTGCACGTCATCACCAACGCGCCCATCAACCTCCACCTGGAGGGGCGGGGCGACGCCCAGCCGGTGCGGCGCGGCATCGCGCGCGTCAAGGAGCTGCTCGAGGCGGGGGTCAACGTGACGTGCGGCCAGGACGATCTGCAGAATATGTTTTACCCGTACGGGCGCATGGATCCGCTGGAAGTGGCGCTGATCACCGCCCACGCCGCGCACCTGGCCGCGCCGGGCGAGATCCAGGCCGCGTTCGACATGCCGCGCTACCACGCGGCGCGCATGCTGCGTCTGGAGCGCTATGGCGTCGAAGTGGGTGCCCCGGCCAATCTCGTGCTGATCGACGCGACCTCGCCGGTGGACGCGCTGCGCCGCCAGCCGCCGCGCCGCGCCGTGATCCGCGAGGGGCGCGTGCTGGCCGAGACGGTCCAGCGCGTCCAGCTTGATCCCTCTGTTGACCGGATAGTGTCATAAGGAAACCGTTTATGCAGGAAGTTGACTTTTACCGGGCCAACACCCTGGACGATCTCCATCGCCTGCTGGTCGAAACCGGCGGGCGCGTGATCGCCGGGGGCACGGATGCCCTGGTCCAGATGCAGCGCGGCGCGTTTCCGGCGGCGGTCGTGGTGGACGCCAGCCGGATCGCCGATCTGCGCTTCATCCGCGAGGATGGCGACCGGATCGAGATCGGCGCGCTGACCACCTACGCCGACCTGCTGGCTTCACCGCTGGTGCGCCGGGTCGCGCCCGCGCTGATCGCCGCCGCCGAGACGGTCGGAGCGCCCCAGACGCGCGCCCGCGGCACACTGGGCGGCAACATCGCCAACGCCTCGCCCGCCGGGGACATGCTGCCACCGCTGCTGGCGCTCGACGCGAGTGTCACCTTGAGCAGCGCGCGCGGCATCCGTACCCTGCCGCTGAGCGAGGTGCTGCGCGGGCCGCGCCAGACTTGCCTGGAGCCGGGCGAGATCATCGCGAGCATCGCGTTCAGCCGCCCTCCGGAGCCGTGCGGTGCGGCGTTCATCAAGCTGAGCAACCGGCGCGGCATGTCCATCGCCGTGGTGAGCGTCGCCGCGGTCCTGGCGCTCGACTCCGCGTGGCGTATCGCGGAAGGGCGGATCGCCCTCGGGGCGGTGGCCCCAACGGCCGTGCGCAGTCCCGCCGCCGAGGACGCCCTGGCCGGGCAGGTCTCCGGCGCGGATACGTTTCGCCGCGCGGCGCGGGCCGCGTTGGACGACATCGCGCCGATCAGCGACGTGCGTGCGACGGCGGCCTATCGCCGCCAGGCCGCGGAGCGGCTGGTGATCCGCGCGCTGAACGCGGCCTGGGAGCGGGCCGGCGGGAGGGGGGGCGCATGAAGCCGATCACCGTGACCTTGCTCGTGAACGGAGAGCCGCACACGATCACCACCGAGCCGAACAAGACGCTGCTCTACGCCCTGCGCGACGACCTGGGGCTGTACGGCGCGAAAGATGCCTGCGGCGGCGAGGGCGAGTGCGGCGCGTGCACCGTGCTTCTGGACGGCGAGCCGGTGAACTCCTGCCTGGTGCTGGTTGGCCAGGCGGACGGCTGCCGGGTCGAGACGATCGAAGGGCTGGCCGCGAACGGGCGACTTCACCCGTTGCAGCGCGCCTTTGTCGAGACGGGCGCGGTGCAGTGCGGTTTCTGCACGCCGGGCGCGATCCTGGCGGCGAAGGCCCTGCTCGACCGCGTGCCCGGTCCAACCGACGACCAGATCCGCGAGGCGCTGTCCGGCAACCTGTGCCGCTGCACCGGCTACACCCGGATGATCGCGGCGGTACGCCGCGCGGCGGAGGAGATGAGCCATGTCCGCTGAGACATTCACCGTTGGCAAGGCCGAGATTCGCAAGGACGCCTGGGCGAAAGTGACCGGCGCGGCGCAATACGTGGACGACGTGGCCCTGCCCGGGTTGGCGGTGGGCATGGTCGTGCGCTCGCCGCACCACCACGCGCGCATTGTCCAGATCGACGCCGGCGCGGCGCGGGCGCTGCCCGGCGTGATCGCCGTGATCACCGCGGAGGATGTGCCCGGCAGCAAGACCTTCGGCCCGCTGGTGCAGGACCGTCCCGCGCTGGCGGTGGACGTGGTGCGGCACATGGGCGAGCCGGTGGCGATCGTCGTGGCCGAGAGCAAGACCGCTGCCCGGCGCGGCGTGGAGGCGGTCGCCGTCGAGTACGAGCCGCTGCCCGCCGTGTTCGATCCGACCGCCGCGCTGAAGCCGGGCGCGCCGCGCGTGCATCCCGGCGGCAACGTCGTCACGCGCTATGACGTGGCGGGCGGCGATGTCGAGGCCGGGTTCGCCGGGGCGGACATCGTGCTCGAGCACGTCTTCGGAGTGCCGCGCATCGCGCCCGGCTACATGGAGCCGGAAGCGTCCACCGCCGAGTGGGGCGCGGACGGCACGCTGACGGTGTGGGTCAGCTCGCAGAAGCCGTTCGAGGATCGCCACCAGATCGCGGACGTGCTGGGCCTGCCCCAGGACGCGATCCGCGTCAAGAGCGCGGTGATCGGCGGGGCGTTCGGCGGCAAGGAAGACTCCGGCCTGGCGATCCTGGCGGCGCTGGCGGCCTGGGTTGTCAAGGGGACGGTGCGGCTGGTCAACAACCGCCACGAGTCGTTTCTGGCGCACCCCAAGCGCCACCCGGCGCGGCTGTTCTACAAGCTGGGCGCGAAGCGCGACGGGACGCTGGTGGCGCTCCAGGCGACGGTGCACATGGACACCGGCGCGTATGCGTCGTACGGCCCGGCGGTCGGCGGCCTCCTGACCGAAATGGTGCCCGGCGCGTACCGCATCCCGCACGTGCACGTCGAGACGCTGGTGGTCTACACCAACAGCCCCTTCTCCGGCGCGATGCGCGGCTTCGGCAGCCCGCAGGCGCACTTCGCCACCGAGAGCCTGATCGACATGCTGGCGAGCGAGCTGGGCATGGACCCGCTCGAGGTGCGCCGCAAGAACATCCTCCGGCCCGGCGATCACTTTTTCACCGGGGAGCCGCTCAACGACACGGCGAGCAGCCTGCCCGCCATCCTCAATCACGCCGCGACGGCGCGCGCCCGGCTGTCCGCGATCCCCGCGCCGCCGGGCAAGGTGGCCGGGGTGGGCTGCGCACTGGCGCTGCAGAGCATGGGCCTGGGCTACCGCGTCCCCGACGATTCGACCAACCGGCTGGAGTGGGCGCCGGATGGCACCGTGCGCGTGTTTGTGGGCGCGCCGGACCTGGGGCAGGGGTTGGCGGCCGCCGCCGAGCAGATCGCCGCCGAAGCGCTGGGCATCCCTTATGCGGACGTGCGGGCGCTGGACGTCGACACGGCCATCTCGCCGAACGGCGGCGTCACGTGCGCCTCGCGCATGACCTACGTGATCGGCAACTCGGTGGTGCTGGCCGCCCGCCAGTTGATCGAGACGCTGTTGGCCTATGCCGCGGACAAGCTGAATGTCCCGCGCGCCAGTCTGACGTACCGGCGCGGCTCGGTCGTGCTGGCGTCCGGCGAGACGATCCCGGTGGCCGAGTTCGCCAGCCGCGCCGCCGATGAGGACAAGCCGCTGCGCGCCGAAGCGACCTTCTCCTTCCCCTATCCGGAAGAGACCACACCCAAGCACCTGCCGGTCGGGATGCCGCACGGCATGTTCGTGTTCGGGGGGCAGGTCGCCCGCGTGGAGGTCGATCCGGACCTGGGCACGGTCGAGGTGACAGACGTGGTCGCCATTCACGATGTGGGGCAGGTGGTCAACCGCGCCGGCGTGGAGGGGCAGATCGAGGGCGGCGTGGCAACGGGGATCGGGTATGCGCTGTACGAGAGCGTGCGCCTGAAGGATAACGGCCAGTGGGTGGACGGGTTCACCGAATACCTGCTGCCGACCGCCGAGGACGTCCCGGCGCGCATCGAGAGCGTGATCCTCGAGGTGCCCGAAGCGACCGGGCCCTATGGCGCGAAAGGCGTCGGCGAGATCACGCTGGTGCCGACGGCTCCGGCTATCGCCAACGCGGTGTGCCAGGCGACCGGCGTCCGGGCCACCGCCATCCCGATCGCGCCGGAAGTCATCGCGCGCTGAGGGGCGAGGAGGAACCACCATGCAGATCACCGTTCGCCCGTTGGCCCTGACGCTCGAGACGCCGTTCAAGCTGTCGTACGGCGCGACGACCGTCCGCGAGAATGTGCTGGTGCAGGTCGACGATGGGACGTTCACCGGCGTGGGCGAGGCGGCGGTCGTCCCGTACACCGGCGAGACCCCGGCGCGGGTGAGCGCCTATCTGAACGATCCAGCGGTGGAGGCGGCGCTGGGCGAGAACGCCCTGTGGCTGGAAGACGCGCTCGACCGGCTGCCGCCCGGCGAGTCATCGGCGGCGCGCGCGGCGCTGGACATGGCGCTGCACGACCTGTGGGGCCAGCACCTGGGCCAGCCGCTCTACCGGCTGTGGGGCCTGAACCCGGCGCGCAGCCCGCGCAGCTCGTTCACCATCGCCATGGACGACGATGAGGCGGACTACCGCGCGCGGCTGCGCGCGGCCGCGCAGCACGGGCTGATCAAGCTCAAGCTGGGGAGCGGCGGCTGGCGCGACGATCTGGCGCGCGTGCGAATCGCGCGCGACGAGGTAGCTGTGCCGCTGTGCGTGGATGCCAACGGCGGTTGGTCCGCGGAAGACGCGCTGGCGATCATCCCCCGGCTGGCGGGGTTGGGCGTGATCTTCGTCGAGCAGCCGGTCGCGCGCGATGACCTGGACGGCTGGCGCGCGCTGCGCGATGGCCTGCCGGGCGAACGCCCGCCGCTGATCGCGGACGAGTCTGTCCAGGGCGTAGACAGCGTCCCGCCGCTGGCCGGGCTGGCCGATGGGATCAACATCAAGCTCGCCAAGTGCGGCGGCCTGCGCGCCGCCCGCCAGATGATCGCGCTGGCGCGGGCCTACGGGCTGCGCGTCCTGCTCGGCTGCATGGTCGAAAGCTCGGTGGCGGTCACCGCGGCGGCGCACCTGGCGCCCCTGGCCGACTTCGCCGACCTGGACGGCAACCTGCTGATCACGAACGATCCGTACCAGGGCGCGCGGGTTGTTGGCGGCGTCGTGCACCTGCCCGACGCGCTCGGCCTGGGCGTGACGCCCCGCGCTTAGGAGCCCAGGCTATTCCCCGCACCACGTCCGGCGCAGCAGGTCCGCGTAGTTCGCGCCGGGCGTGATCTGGCCCAGCACCACCCCATGCGACGCGCCGGTCAGCGCTGGGTGGGCGCCGGCCCGCGCGTGCCACGTTTCGTGGGCCAGCGTCGCGAAGACCAGCGCCTCTTTGTTGTCGCTGTCCAGGCCGATGTCCTCATGGGTGCGCACCGGCACCGGATCGAACCGCTCGCGCAGCATGGCGACCAAGGCGGGGTTGCGCGCCCCGCCGCCGCCCAGGATGATCTCCCCGACGGGCGCGGGGGCGAACCGCCGGTAGGCGTCGGCGATGCTCTCCGCGGTGAGCGCGGTCAGCGTGGCGACGATGCTCGCGTCGTCCAGGCCGCGCGCGCGTCCGGCGTTCATCAGCTCCCCGGCCATTTCCAGCCCGAACAGCTCGCGCCCGGTCGTCTTGGGCGGCCTGCGCGCGTAATAGGGATGGGTGAGCAGGGCGCGCAACCATGCCTCGTCGACGCGCCCCTGCGCGGCCAGCGCGCCGTCGCGGTCGTAGCTCTGCGCGCCGCCGGTGAGGGTGACCGTCGCCCCGTCGATGAGCGCGTTGCTGGGACCGCTGTCGAAGGCCAGCGGGTCGGAGTCCGGGTCCGACAGCGGCGGCAGGAACGTCACATTGGCGATCCCGCCCAGGTTCTGCACGGCGCGCCAGTGGTCGGGATGGCGCAGCAGCAGCCAGTCCAGGTAGCTGGTCAGGGGTGCGCCCTGGCCCCCGGCGGCCACGTCGCGCGGGCGGAAGTTGCTCACCGTGGTGATCCCGGTGCGCTCGGCGATGATGGCCGCCTCGCCGATCTGCAGCGTGGAGCTTACGCGCCCGTCCGGCTGGACCATGTGCCAGACCGTCTGGCCGTGCGAGCCGATCAGGTCCACCTCGGCGCCGGTCAGCCCGGCGGCGACGATGGCGCGCTGGGCGGCGGCGGCGAAATGCTCGCCCAGGTCGGCGTTGAGCTGGCACAGCGCGTCGACCGGGCTGTGCTCCGGCTGGTAGGCGCGGTGAATCCGGCGCTGGAAGCCGTCCGGATAGGGGTAGGTGATGGCGCGACGGATGCGCGCGTACAGGTGAGGCGGCGCGCCGCTGATCTCGCACACGGCGGCGTCGATGCCGTCGGCGGACGTGCCCGAAATGAGCCCGACGATGATCATGCGTGATCGACCTCTCTGGCGATGGCGTCGTGCAGCGCACGGCGAAAAGCGAGTATACCCGTGAAATGGCGCCCCCGGTATACACGGTTGGTCAGGCAGGCGACGACCAGCCGCCGCTCCGGATCGATCCACAGCGACGTGCCCGTGAAGCCGGTATGCCCGAAAGACGCCGGGCTGAACAGCGCCCCGGCGGACGAGTCGTCGTCGCTTTTGAGCAGCCAACCCAGCCCGCGCCGCACGCTATCCGACGCGGCGTGCTGGCGGGTGGCCTCGCGTACGAGATCGGGCGCGATGCCCAGCCGGGGATCGGCTTCCAGCCAGGCGGCGCCTAGCGCGGCCACGTCGCGCGCTGCTGCGAACAGGCCCGCGTGCCCGGCGACTCCGCCCAGGCCGCAGGCGTTCTCGTCGTGGACCTCGCCCCAGCAGCGACGCCCGCGCCAGTCGGCATCGAACTCGGTGGGGGCGATGCTCGTGCGCTCGTTACCGTGGCGCAACGGGTTGAACGTGGCCGACGCCAGCCCCAGCGGCTCGAGCACGCGCGCCCGGATGACCGGCTCGAGATCGCCGGGCGTCCCGTGCAGGCGGGCCGCCGCTTCGCCGAGCAGCATCAGGCCCAGGTCGCTGTAACGCACGATGCCATCCCCCGGCTGGCCCACGAACGGGTACGCACACAGCGCGCGCAGCCCATTCGCCCAGCGCGTTTCGCGCGGCAGCGGATCGGGCTGGTCGGGTGGGGGCGGGGGCGGCCCAGCGGCGGCGTAGACGTCGCGCCAGGGCGCCAGGCCGGAGGTGTGCGTCAGCAGGTGGCGGAACGTCACGCGGGCGGGATCGGCCATCTGCCCGCGCGCGGCGTCGGGCATGGGCAGGGGCGCGCGTGTGTGCGGATCCTGCCCGCCGTCGAGCGGGCGCGGGCCGGTCGCGCCGAATTCGGGCACGACGCTCACCAGCGGGTCGTCCAGGGCGGCCCGGCCCTCGCTGACCAGCCCCAGGAATGCGGTCACGGTGAACAGCTTGGTGACCGACGCCAGATCGAACAGCGCCTCGGGCCGGGTGGGGCGCGCCTGGGTCTCCGGATCGAGCCAGCCCCACGCCGCGTCGAGCAGCAGGTCGCCGTCGCGGACAACGGCCAGCGCCAGCGCGGGGAAGGTGGTCCCCAGGTGATCATCGATCACAGGTTGCAGTGCGCCGCTCAGCCGGGAGTGAGCCATGGTCAGTCCTATGGAATGCGCGCCACGCAAGGTGGATTAGAGTGGCATAATCCACATATAGCACGGCTGCGCGCGAAAGTCAACAAAGGGGAAAATCGGGGTGCACTTCACATTTGGGGCGAGCTTTGAACCACAGAGCGCACGGAGATCACAGAGGGGATATTTTTGAGAGACTCTCAAAACAATCCTCTCTCTGTGCCCCCTGTGGCCTCTGTGGTAGGCTCTTTGCCCCGAATCTGGAACGCACCCATCGACCGTCCGGCACCGGGTGGGGAATAGCCATCTTGAGCGTGTAGAATTGATCGTGGTTTCAAAAGCGGTATAATTCCCCGCCATGTCGTGGCAGAGGTGGTTGTCCGGAGCATGAAAAAGCGGTGGCCGAGTGTGGCGCTGGGCCTGGTCGTGAGCATCGTCGCGCTGGCGTACCTGCTGCGCCGGGACTTCAGCGGCGTGCAGCACGAGCTGCGCCATGCTGACTACTGGGTCGTGCTGCCGGGTTTTGCCGTGTCCGTGGTGGGGCTGTGGTTCCGAAGCCTGCGCTGGCGGGTCATGCTCGATTACCGGCTGTCAGCGGAGCACAGTTTCCATATCCTGAACGTCAGCTACTTCATCAACGCGGTATTGCCGCTGCGCGTGGGCGAGCTGGCGCGGGCGGTGCTGGCTGCGCGAGTCGATCCGCCGGTGCACGTCTTCACGTCGCTGGGGACCATCGTCGTCGAGCGCCTGCTGGATACGCTGGCCGTATTCGCGCTGATCGGTCTCACGCTGGCGATCCTGCCGGTGGGGCTGGAGATCGGCGTGATGGGCATCGCGCTCGGCATCGGCGCGGTGCTCGGCATGCTCGTGCTCGGCGCGTTCGCGCTGCGGCCCGCCTGGGCTCATGCCCTGCTTGAGTTCGGTGCGCGCATCGTGCCGCTGCTGCGACGTCCGGCCTTTCACAGTTGGCTCGACCAGTTGCTGGACGGACTGCTGTGCCTGTCGTCGCCGCGCGCGGGACTCCAGGTTGTCGGCTGGACGGCAGCGGGCTGGACGGCGTCGGTGGTGGCGGGCTACATCCTGCTGTTCGCCATCTTCGACGATCCGACCTGGGCCGCGTCGATGGCGATGGTGGCGTTGGCGTCGTTCGTGGTGGCGGTGCCGGCGGTGCCGGGCAACCTGGGACCGTTCGAGGCGGCGGTGGCCTTTGGGCTGGCGGGAGCCGGGCTGGTGAGCCAGGCCAGCGATGCGCCGTCGGTGGCGTTCGCGCTGCTGCTGCACGTGGTCAACCTGGCCACGTATATCTTGATGGGTTTAATCGGGTTGTGGGTGGAAAATGTTGGCCTGGGCGAAATCATGCAGGCGGCCCAGAGCGTGCGCACGCGCGCGCCGGAGGGCGACGCCGAGCTTGCCCCAAGCCTGCACAGCCAGACGTGATGAGAGGTTATGACCGAGCAACCATCTGAGCAGCACGGCGATTTGCCGCTGAAGGTCCTGGTGGCGCTGCAATATTACCTGCCGCACCGCACCGGAGTGCCCATTCACGCCCAGCGGGTCGCCGAACAACTCGTCGAGCGGGGGCACCAGGTCACCATCCTGACGGCGCGACACAGCATCGACCTGCCGCGCGACGAGACGATCAACGGCGTCCGGCTGGTGCGGCTCTGGGCGCCGCTGCGCGTCAGCCGGGGGATGGTCATGCCCGCCTATCCCTATGCCGCCTGGGGCTTGATCCGGCAGCACGACGTCGTGTGGCTCCACACACCGATGCTCGAAACGGCCCTGATGACGTTCCTCACGCAAGCGGCGGGCAAGCAGTTGATCGCCACGCATCACGGCGATCTGATCCTGCCGCAGGGCATTTTCAACCGTTTCGTGCGCTGGTTCACCTTCCAGAACTACCGCGTCATGGCCGAGCGCGCCGCCCGGCTGATCGCCTATAGCCACGACTACGCCGACCACAGCTATTATCTCAAGCCGTTCCGCGATAAGGTCTCGGGCATCTACCCGCCGATCGACGTGCCAGAGCCGAATCCGGAGCGCGTGGCGGAGCTGCGCGCTCGCTGGCAAAAGAACGGCGGACCGATCATCGGCTACGCGGGCCGGTTCGTGCAGGAAAAGCGGCCCGACCTGTTGATCCGCGCGCTGGAAGTGGTCAACGCGACATTCCCCACGGCGCGGGTGGTGTTCGCCGGGGAATACGACATCCGCTACGAAGACACGTGGGAGAACAACCAGGCGCTGATCCAGCGTTATGACGACCAACTCATTTTCCTGGGCCAGCTCGCCAACATGCAGGCCATGGCGAATTTCTACGCGGCGTGCGACGTGCTGGTGATGCCCAGCGATAGTGAATGCTTCGCGCTGGTCCAGGTGGAGGCCATGCTGTGTGGGACGCCGGTGGTGATGACGGATACGCCGGGTGGCCGCGTCCCGGTGACGGTCACCGGCATGGGCCAGATCGTGCCGCGCGGAGACTGGGAGGCCATCGGGCGGGCGGTATTGGACATCCTGGGGCAGCCTGGGCGTTACTGCAAGCCGCGCGAGGAAATCGAGCGGGCGTTCAACCTGGAAGAGACCGTCGACCGCTATGAGAAGCATCTGCGCCAGGCCGCGCGCCGATCGTCGCGGTGACCGCGCGGGTGAGCGTCGAAAGTGAACCCCCTGTGACCACAGTCGATCCCCGGACCATCCAGCGCATGACTCGCAACGAGGCCGACATGGCCTTCAAGAAGCGGGTGCAGACCATCTTCGAGTGGATTCCGCTGGACGACGAGGCGCGCATCCTCGACTGCGCCTGCGGGCGTGGCTTCTACCTGAACATGGTACGCCACGTCAGCGCGTGCCGATTGGTGGGCCTGGAGCTGGAAGCGGACATCATCGCCAAGGCGCGGCGCAACGTGGGCCACCTGCCGGGCATCACGCTCACGCGCGGGAACATCTACGCGCTGCCGTTTCCGGATGACTATTTCGACGGCGTGATCCTGTCCGAGATTCTGGAGCACATCGACGACGACGTGGCCGGGCTGTGCGAGGTGCGGCGCGTGCTCAAGCCGGGCGGCGTGGTGGCGATCACGGTACCCCACGCGAACTACCCGTTCTGGTGGGACCCGATCAATAAGACGCTGGAGACCGTGCTGCACACCAAGATCCGGCGCGGGCCGCTGGCGGGCATCTGGGCCAATCACATGCGTCTCTACGAGCGCGACCAGCTCCGCGCGGCAGCGGAGCGAGCAGGGTTCGCCGTGGAGGCCGAGCGCGCCTTCACCCATTACAGCTTTCCGTTCATCCACAACCTGGTGTACGGACTGGGCAAGCCGCTGCTGGAGTCAGGCCTGCTGCCCGAATCGATGGCCAACGCCGCCGACCGCACCACGTTTGACAAAAACCGAGGCAGCCTGTTGAATCCGATCAACCTTGGCGTGGCGGTGCTCAATCTGTTCGACCGCCCGAACAAGCTCAACGAGCCGCCGGGCCGCAGCACTGTGAATCTCGCTCTCAAGGGGCGCAAGCCAGAATAACGCGCGATGACCGACAACTGGACACCCGACTCCCCGCCATCCGAGCCCATCAACGAGCAGCCGAGCGCCAGGCCGCCGGTGATTGACCCCGCGGCGGATTCGACCGATCTCGTTTTCGAGGACCTGTCGCTGGGACAGGCGCAGGCCGACGCCGCGCTGGCGGGCGAGACCCGGCTGACCCTGCGCGGGTCCGAGCGTGCGGGCGTGCTGACGCTGGAGCAGGCGGTGCTGGACAACCCCAGGCTGCACGCCACCGCGCAGGGGACGCTGGGCGGCGGCGGCACCGATGTGACGGCCGATCTGCGCGCCGACAGCCTGGCATTCCTGGGCAACGGCATCGGCGGCTCGGTCACCGCCACGGGGCGGCTGACCGACACCCAAGGAGGGCGGCGGATCACCGCGAACGGGCAGGCCGACGGTCTGCGCGTCGCCGTCTGCAAACCCGCGCAGACCGGCGTCGGCCCCGAGGCGCCCGGCGACCTCGCCGCGGTGACCGCTCTGGCGGGCCCACTGCCGACCGCGGAGGTCGCGAGGTACCCCGAGCCGCTCGCGCCGGAGACCGCCGCGCGCCGCGCGGGAGCGCCGTACCTGGACCTGGAGACGATCGCCGCGGCCGTCGCCGGACTGCGCCGCGAGGCCGATCTGGT
>ERZ747221.3701-NODE-3701-length-11873-cov-3.316718_pt1 | contig 11873 bp, 10 predicted proteins | sample MGYA00374949_ERZ747221 | MGnify/ENA primary metagenome ERZ747221 (study PRJEB28779, sample SAMN05720172) | bioreactor metagenome | isolation source: Anaerobic biogas reactor | place: USA:Washington, USA | collected 2015-08-08 ... | reverse complement strand
CCACCATCTTGCCTGCCTGTTGCTCATCACGGGGATGGGGTTTCTTTCGCTTCTGGCGGCTGCGAGGGCGGAAGATCCCGCGCCAGCCCCGGCCGAAGCTGCGCCAGCTGCGGAAGCCGCGCCTCCAGCGGAAGCCGCGCCTCCAGCGGAAGCCGCGCCAGCCGCGGAAGCTGCCCCTCCTGCGGAAACCCCACCGGGCCCACCACCACTCGCTGACGTTCGACAGGTCCAAGTAAAAGTCTGGATCAGTGAAACGAATGAAAAAGGCCTGCGTGACCTGGGCGCCAATATGACATTCAACCGCTTTGTCCGGGGTGTGGAGCAAACGGGCTCCGTTCAAAGCGTCAATTTAAGCACGATGAACCCCTGGGAACGGTTCTCCACGGTTTCCATGCCCCATCCGAGTACGGAACTCTTTGGCGCCCCCATGCGTCCTGACCAGAATAGCGTGGCCACGGACGGCATTCAGGCCTACCAGGGCGCCGGGCTGGAATTCAGCATCATCGACACCGGCAATGGCACGATAGACGGCCTGTTTCAGACCCTTGAACAGAATATGGAACTCGACCTCATCTCCAAGCCGGAACTGATGGTCGCCAACACGCTTCCCGCCATAATCAAAGCGGGCGGCCAGGTGCCTTTCCAGGACGTCAGTTATTCCGGCACCACGCCCACCTTGAAGGTGGCGTGGCGGGATATCGGCGTCAACCTGAACCTGACACCAACCATCATGCCCAATAATTACGTGAAACTGGATATCACCCAGCTCGAAGTGTCCGATACCTCGCGCATCGACAACATCCGGGGGGTCGACCTGCCCGTCTTTTCCTCCCGTTCTCAGACAGGCACTGTGTTCGTACCGGACGGCACCACGCTGGTAGTGGGCGGCCTGTCCAGCCGGGTGGTGCGCCAGTCGGAGCGGCGCATTCCGATATTGGGCAAACTGCCGCTGATCGGGATTCCTTTCCGCAGCCGGAAATCCGACGCGGAGGTAACGAGCCTGCTCATCTTCGTATCGCCCACGGTGGTCGACATGCGCGCGCCCACCCCCCAGGCCAAGAGTGCCCTTTCCTTCTGGCGGGAACGCGGTTCGGAATGGGCCAACAAGGACCGTATCGAACGCGAAGTCGATGCCATGCAGTCCGGCTATTGATTCTCGCCCCCCGCTCCGACCCTTTAAACCAAGGCGTTGAAAACCCTCGGGGGGAATGTGTATAGTAGAGCGGATATCGCAGGTGTTATCGCGCTGCATTCAATTTCCTTCCTTCCTGAAACAGGAGTATTCCATTCATGACAGGATTGCTTATTGCCGGGGGCGTTATGCTTGCCCTCGGTTTGTTGCTTTCCGGGTTGCTGGCCCTTGCCAACCGGAAACTGTATGTGTATGAGGACCCCCGCATTGACGCCGTCGAAGAATTACTGCCTTCGGCGAACTGCGGCGCCTGCGGCTTTGCCGGGTGCCGTGCCTTTGCCGAGGCGCTGGTGGCCGGGAACGCCCAGCCGGCCCGCTGCACCGTCAGCACACCCGACGGGGTGTCAGCCATCGCCTCCTTCCTGGGCGTGGAAGCCGGGGAGGGCGTGAAACGGGTTGCCCGTCTCGCCTGCACGGGCGGCGACGATATCGCGCGCCGTTTCGCCCATTATGAAGGCCGGGAGAGCTGCCGCGCGGCAGCGCTGGTCGCGGGCGGCGGCAAGGCCTGCACCTATGGCTGTCTGGGCTATGGGGACTGCGCGCGGGCGTGTCCCTTCGATGCCATCCGGCTGAATAAGAATCACCTTCCTGTGGTGGATGAGGTGAAGTGCACGGCCTGCGGCAATTGTGTGGCGGAGTGTCCCAAGCACCTGTATTCCATCCATCCCCTGGACCATCGCCTGTTCGTGGCCTGCTCCACCCAGATGCGGGGCAAGGACGCGAAAGAGGCCTGCAAGGCCGCCTGCATCGGCTGCGGCATGTGCGCGCGCACCCTTCCCGAGGTGATCACCATGAACCAGAACCTGCCGGTCGTGGACTATACGAAAAACGACCTGGCCACCCAGGACGCCATCCAGCGCTGTCCCACCGGCGCGATCTGCTGGCTGGAACGCGGCGGCCTGGTGGTGTATGGCGCCAAAGCGCTTGAAGCGCGCGCCGCGGCAGGCGCATCAGAACAACAGACGCAGCCCGCAACCAAGGTGGAGGCCGCAACATCATGAACAGTTCCGCGAAAACATTCCGGCACGGGGTGCATCCCCCAGAGTGCAAGGCGACCGCGGACGCCGCCGTAACCCGTATTCCCTGGCCCGATGAGGTGGTGGTGCTGCTGTCGCAGCATACCGGCGCGCCAGCAAAGGCGACAGTTGTAAAAAAACAGCAGGTCGTGCGCGGCGAGGTCATCGCCGAGGCGGGCGGTTTTGTGTCGGTGCCAATGCATGCGCCCGTCACGGGAACGGTAAGTGCGGTGGACCTGGCGCTGAATCCCCGGGGTGAACTGGCGCCTGCGATCATGATCAAGCGAGATCCCGACGCGGACCCGGAAGCGGTGCATGGCTCCCCCCGGGATGTGGACGGACTCAGTGCGGAAGAATTGATCAAGGCCGTGCAGGATACGGGCGTGGTCGGATTGGGCGGCGCCGCTTTCCCGACACACGTCAAAATGAAGGTACCGGAGGGTAAAAAGATTGACACCGTCGTGGTCAACGGCTGCGAGTGCGAGCCATACCTGACCACGGACTACCGGGTCATGGTGGAGCAGGCGGACAAGATTATCGCGGGCATCCGCATCGCTTTGCGCGCCACGGGCGCGCCGCAGGCGGTCATCGCCGTCGAGAACAACAAACCGGCGGCCATCGAGGCCATGATGCGCGCCGTGCCGGCGGGCGCGCCGATTTCCGTGTGCAGCCTGGCGACCAAGTATCCCCAAGGCGCGGAAAAGATGCTGAGCACGGCGATCCTGAACCGGGAGGTGCCTTCGGGCGGCCTGCCCAGCGACGCGGGCATGGCCTGCTTTAATGTGGCGACGCTGGCCCAGCTGGGTGAACTGCTGCCGGCGGGCCGGGGCCTGATCGAGCGGGTCATCACCATAACCGGCGGCGGCGTGGAGCGCCCCGGCAATTACCTGATGCCACTGGGCGCGCCGTTACGGCATGTCATGGAATTCGCCGGGATACGACCCGACGCGCGCAAGATCATCAACGGCGGCCCCATGATGGGCGCGAGCGTGGCCTCCCTGGACGTGCCGTTGACCAAGGGCACCACGGGCCTGCTGGTGCTTCGGGACGATGAAATCCGGACGGGGCGGCTGGAGGTGTATCCCTGCATTCGCTGCGCCCGCTGCGTGGACGCGTGCCCGGTGTTTCTAAACCCTTCCGCCCTCGGGCTGCTCGGCCGCAAAGCCCGTTATGAGGATATGGCGGAACAATATCATTTATACGACTGCATCGAATGCGGCTGCTGTTCCTATGTCTGTCCATCGAACATTCCCCTGGTCCAGTATTTCCGCATTGCCAAGGCCATGCTCAGGGAAAGGAGCGCATCCAAATGAGCGCAGAATCACGCCTCCTTGAAATTGGAACATCGCCGCATATCAAAGCGCCGGAGGATGTGCGGGATATCATGTTCAACGTGGTGCTGGCGCTCTTGCCGGTTACTGCCTTCGCGGTATGGTCCTTTGGGCTCAGCGCCCTGCTGCTGCTTGCCGTGACGACAATTACCTGCATCGCCACGGAACATGTCGCCTGCCTGCTTGCCGGCAAGCCGACCACCATCCGGGACTGGAGCGTGACCATCACGGGGCTGATTCTCGGCCTGACGCTGCCGCCGGGCACGCCCTTGTGGATGGCGGCCCTGGGCAGCGTATTCGGCGTTGTCATTACCAAGTCGCTCTTCGGCGGCCTGGGCTACAACTGCTTCAACCCCGCCCTGGTGGGCCGCGCCTTCCTGCAGATTTCATTTCCGGTGGCGATTACCACATGGGTTCCCTCAGGGCTTCCGGGCCGTTTCACCAGCCTGCTGCCTTCCACGCTCACGGCCCCGTTTATGAACATGGATACCGGCGCGGTGGGCGCTTACATCGAAAAGGCGCTGGCCGCAGGTGGTATCGACGGCTGGTCGGGCGCGACGCCCCTGTCCATGTGGAAATTTGCTGACACGCCCGAGTTCGAATCCACGCTGCGGTTGTTCTCGGGCATGATTCCCGGATCCACGGGTGAAACGGCCTCGTGGCTGATTCTCGTGGGCGGATTCTATCTGATCTGGCGGAACATGATGAACTGGCGCATCCCGACGGGCATGCTGGGCGCGGCGTTCCTGCTGAGCGGCGCCTTCTGGCTTACAGACCGCGCGGCCTATCCCAGCCCCGTCTTTATGCTGTTTTCCGGCGGGCTCCTTTTCGGGGCGATGTTTATGGCCTCCGACATGGTGGCCTCCCCCATGACCTCACTGGGCGTATGGGTCTACGGCGCGTTTATCGGCGTGGTCACGGTAATCATCCGCATCAAGGGCGCCCTGCCCGAAGGGGTCATGTTCGCCATCCTGCTGGGCAACGCCCTGTCACCCCTGATCAACGGGCTGACCCAGCCCAAAACGTACGGCGTCAAGAAGAAAGGCCTTTTCCGGATATGACGACACAGGCACAAGCGGCCGCCGCACCGGCGGCGCAACACAATTCCGGCGGCAGCATTCCGATGCTGCGCACCCTGGGCGGGCTCGCGCTCCTGTCGGGCTGCCTGCTGTCCCTGGTGTACCAGGGCACGAACGAACGCATCGCCCGCAACTTTGAGGCGCGCGTGCGCGACGCCGTGTTTGAGCTGCTTCCCGGCGCCACACAGCAAAAGGTCTTTGAATTTTCAGGATCGGATGAAGCGGGCAAGGACACGCCCTTCACCGCGTATGCGGGCTATGATGATACGGGCCGCCTCGTCGGGGTGGCGCTGGAAGCCTCCGATGGCAACGGCTACGGCGGGGAAATCCGCTTTTTGTACGGATACCAGCCCGACACGCAGCAGGTGGTTGGGATGAAGGTGCTGCTCTGCAAAGAAACGCCGGGCCTCGGCGACAGGATAAAAACGGACGAGGCCTTTCTAGATAATTTCAAGGCGCTGGAGGTGCCCTTGGCCGATGACGCTTCCGCATTGGCGCACCCCTTGGCCTATGCCAAACCGGGCAAAGGCGGCGGCCCCGGCCAGATTGAAGGCATTTCCGGGGCGACCATCTCTTCCAAGGCCGTGGCGCGCGCCATGCATAACAGCGCGAGCCTGATGCTTCCGGTAATTCGAAAACACCTGAGCGAACTGCAGGAGAACAAGCCATGAGCGATCAGCAAGGTCCCCCGTCCTCCATGGACGTCTTTCTCCGGGGCTTGTGGCAGGAGAATCCCGTCTTTGTCATGCTGCTGGGCACCTGTCCCACGCTGGCGGTGACCAACAAGGTCATCAACTGTTTCGCCATGGGCGTTTCCGTAATGTTCGTGCTGGTCATGTCGGGCCTGCTGATCTCGCTGCTGCGCAGCTTCATACCGAAGCAGGTGCGCATCGCGAGTTTCATCATCATCATTGCCACCTTCGTAACCATCGTAGATTATGCCATTCAGTCCATCAGCCTTGACCTGTACGACAGCCTGGGCGCGTTCATTCAATTGATCGTGGTGAACTGCATCATCCTCGGCCGGGCAGAAGCCTTCGCGTCGAAAAACGGGCCGGCCAAATCCATGCTCGACGCCGTGGGCATGGGCCTGGGCTTCACCTTTGCGCTGCTCTGCCTGGGCGTCATCCGCGAGGCGCTGGGTAATGGCACACTCATGATGGACACCCCCTTTGAAATCTCCCTGTTCGGCCCGAATTTCGCTCCGTGGTCCATCATGATCCTGCCCCCGGGCGGATTCTTCGTGCTGGGACTGGAACTAATCCTCTTCGCCTGGTTACGCAAACGCCGTGAACAACGGCGTGCGCAGACGGCACAGGCATAGGAAGGCATGCCATGAATACCGAATCCCTCCCCTCCATTTTTATCAACACGCTGATCGTGAACAACTTTGTACTGAGCATGTTCCTGGGCATCTGCCCCTTTCTCGGAGTGTCGTCCAAGAAAGAGACGGCCACGCGCATGGGCGTCGCGGTAACCTTCGTGCTGCTTGTGAGTTCTGTCTGCGCCTACGGCATCAACATCGTACTGAATTATATCGGGGCGCCTTACCTGACCTTGATCTGTTACATCGCTGTCATCGCGGCGGCGGTGCAGCTGGTGGAAATGGTGATCAAAAAATACAGTCCAGCCCTGTTTCGCGCGCTGGGCATTTTCCTGCCGCTCATTACCACGAACTGCGCCATCCTGGGCCTGGCGCTGTTTCAGACCCAGAAAGGTTACAACTTCGTGCAATGCCTGGTCTACGCGCTGGGCGCGGGCGGCGGGTTTACCCTCGCGCTGATCATCATGGCGGGCATGCGCGAGAAACTGGAACTGGCCGACGTGCCCGACATCGCCCAAGGCGCGGCGATCACCCTGATTCTGGCGGGCATCCTGTCACTGGCGTTCATGGGCTTTGCCGGGCTGGGCGGCTGATCCGTGGCGGGCATGCTCCTGAACATGGCGCTGGGCGCGGGCATCCTGTTCCTGGTGCTGGGCGGCTGGCTGCTGGTGCAGCGCTGGGCGCGCCAGGCGGACCGCCTCCCCCCCGACTGCGACATGCTCGACCGTCCCGAACGCGGCTGCGGGCATTGCCATCTGCACGGGAAATGCGACAGGGAGCCAAAGCCGGAAAGCCGGGACAGGGAATGACAACCCGCGTTCAACCTTTAGTGCCAATACTTCCTTTCAGCCTTACTATCGAGGTGTTGAAAGAAACTATTCCAATCGGGGGCGTGCCGGTTCGCCATTTGCCTGCGCGATGATATCGTGGTAGTCGCCATAGAACGCGCTGTTCCCGTCCAGCCACAGGGTAACGCGGCGCAGTTCTTCGGGAGTCAGTTCCACGCCGTGGTGGCCCGCCTCCAGCATCTCAAAAAGTTTGGATGCCCGCGCGCCCACCTTTCCGGGAATGCTGTAGGACGTCTTGTTGCGTTCCAGTCCCACATAGTTACCCCCGTGCAACGCCCAGGCGAAGGGCACAAGCGACTTGAACCCCCGGGACCATCCTTTTTCGACAAAGACATCCCCGGCAAGGCACGGCTCGTCCCCGCCCGCTTTATGGCAGGACAGGCACCGCGCGTCAAGCACCGGTTGCACCAGCCGCGCGAACTGCAGGGGATAGGAACCCTCCGGTTCGGGTTTCAGCCGGACGGGCGGCTTACGAAGGGCCTGGGGCAACCGTTCCGGGAGCACGGGGGACGCCTGTTTTGGTTCATGACAGCCATGGCAGGACAAGTGCTCCCCGGGGTGCAGGTAGGTGGCCGATTGCATGGTCTGCACGGCGAGGCCACGTTCGTCAAGGGCCTGGAAATAAAAGGTGACGCCTGCCGGCGCCTCGAAGTGCGCGCTGCCGTCTTCTTCAATGGGCGCCGTGCCCAGCACGCCCCGGGCGACCGACTGGTCGCCGGCGCCGATATGCGGGTCATCAGGATAAGGCGTGGATTTTGGAAACAGTTGAATCAGTCTTAATTCCTTCAGTTTGGTGCCTTCGGGCCACGGTTGCAGGGAATTGTAGACATTCACGACGGATATGGTGCCTGTGGCCGCTGCGGCCTTGCCTTCTTCAGCGTAATGGGTCTGGCTGGGAATTACGGGCGGCACGGGTCTCGGCTTAAAGGGGATGGGATCGGAGCACGCGATGTCCGGATCCCGGTAGACCAGTTCCCGGTTGCCGAAGCCGTCCACCAGGTACAAATCATGGCGTTGTTCCCCCGGGTCATACACGGCCAGGTAAAAGTCTTCGCTCAGCGGCCAGGGCGTTCCGTATACCTGGCCCTTGTTTCCCTTGCCGCGTGGTGTATTGGGCACGCCCGGCGCTGATTCCGCTTCCGGGAACATTGCCTCCGGCGTGATTCGGCGTATCTGACCCGTGGCGTAATCGTCTTCTTCGCGCAAGTCGATGGTGATCAAAGAACCGAAGTGTTGTCCGTGGTGCGTCGCCGCGGTCGCCAGGTACTTGTGGGAACCGGGAATGGCGCGGATGGACATCTCCATCCAGGGTCGGTGTTCGCGGACGCGGGGATAGTTGCCGTGGGGGCCGCGAGGATCCCGCCCGTCCGGGTAGGTGAGCCATAGATGATGCGCGATGTCGCTGTCCCGGTCCACATAATCCCAGCGCGTATATACAATCATACCGTTATTGTCCACACTGGGAAGCCACTCATGGGTTTCATGGTAACTGAGCGGGCGTATGCCGTTTCCATCACCGTTCATCTGGTACAGCGTGTAGGTGGGGCACACGCGGCCGCAGCGCAAAAATCCCCCGCGCCGTTCCGAGATGAACGCCACGCGTCCGTCGGGCAGCCAGCAGGGGTGGATATCGTTCCAAGGGCCGTCCGTCAGTTGTTGCAGGCCTGTTCCGTCCGCGCGCACCTTGAACACATGATAGGCGCGCCCCGGATCCCACGGCGATTTCCAGTAGTCTTCGGGCGTTTCCGTGCGATACTGGTGGCGTTTGTCGCCCCGGCATTCCACGAAGGAAAACAGGATTTCGCCGCCGTCATAGGACAGGCTGGGGGAAAGAAAGGCGCCCCCGTCCGCATCGCCGGATTCGGTCAGCACGCCTTCGCCGTCATAAGACAATTTCGCCGGGCTGACGCCACCGCGCAATACCGCTCCCTCCAGGCGGCCCGCTTCCACCTGCGCCGTTTCAAGCAGATTCACGGCGCGCGGCGTGTCGGTAAAGGCCCCTTCAAGAACATACAGGCCGCCCCCCGGCCTGGCGGTGATGCCGTAATACTGGTCGCACATGTGCTCGAATATGGACTTATGCCGCTTGAGAAACAGGATGCGGTCAAAATCCAGCAGGGGATTGGAAAACGCGACGGCGCGCCGCACCGTGCAGACTTCATGGAACAGCGCGCGCGCTGCGATCGGATCCGCGGTGGCCTGTGACTGGTTCACCCGGGCATCCAGCGCGTCCAGAGCGGCCTTTTCCCCGGAGAGATCAAGTTCCGGGTGCTCCCTTGCCAGGTGATCCAGCAAGGCGCGCGTGCGGCGCCGGGCGATGTCCACGGGCGTCCGGTCCGTCTCCAGTATCAACGCCTCCGGCCGGTGGGCTTCCCGCGCCAGGCGTTCAGAGTCCCAGTTCGGCCGGTCTTGAATCTGACGCTGAAGTTCGTCAAATTCACGGTCCCGCGCGGCGGACAGGGGCAGTGTTTCTTCTTTGTGCCTCAAGGCAAGCAGCACAACGGTGCCGCTGTCCATCTGCGGGATGTACAGGCGGTTCTCTGCGGCATTCAGGCCGATATCAGCCGGGGTGGGCAGGGCGCGCAACGTTCTTATCGAGCGCTTGTCCGAGGAAATGACCGTGACCTTGTTGCCCACAAAATCCGAAACAATGAAACTGCCGTCCGGAAGGGTTTCGATGCCGTCAAGATTGGTAAACTGTGCCGCCAACCCGAAAGGCGCGGGGAGCGCCGACCCGTCCGGGGAAAGCGCGTAGACGTCGTGCAGGGTCCACGACACGGCATACAGAATGCCGTCCCGAAGTGTGATGCCGTTCACCCCGTCAATGTTGGCCACAACCTCATGACTGCCGCCGCCGCTCGTATCCAGCCGAAATATATTGCCGGAGGCAACGTCGGTTACATAGACCTTGCCGTCGCTTGAGGCCATGTCATTCAGCCGCAGTGCGCCGGTAACCGGGTAGACGGTTTTCTCCTTGCCGTCGGGCAGGGAAAAGGAAAGTACGCGCGTGTTGTCGGCCACATACAAGATGCCGTTTAAAATGCACATGCCCTTCGGCTGGTGAATGGGGAATTCCGCCGTGCTTTCCAGCCAATTGCGCGTGTCCAGCGAGCCGTCAGCCTTCAGCCGGGACAGGAAACCCGCGCCAGTGTCCTGCCAGTACGTTTCCTCTTTCGAATTGATGTTCGACACATAGGCACAGCCGCTTTCCGGGTCCACAACAACACATTCCGGCTGGGCGAATCCCGAAAGGGTGGCGATATGTTCAGCCTGGGGCAGGGCGGCGGTATTCAGGGCGCCAAGCATAATGACGCACCCGGGAAAAATCATCGCAAGGCATTTCAACATGTTATGTATCTCCCGTCATTCAGATCCTTCAAGGGAACTTAAGAAGGCGCGTGCTCTTCAACCGTGCCGGAAAAAGACCGTATTTTTCAGCGGTGTTGTTACCGCTTTCCCATTTATTTCGCCGGATAGCGGCGTCCTTTTAGTGTATCACATTGCCATTTCCTGATGTTCCCTGTAACCATGTCTTTTGCTGGAAGGTCCTATTTATGGCATACTGATACCCATCAGATATCCGTTAGAGATGGAAAAGTGGTAGCGGGGTATGAGGGGATGTATTTTTTGTAAACTATACTAAAGGTCTCAGGGAAAGGAAAAGGATGAACACGTTTAACGATGGGATGTGCGGCCCGATGAAGAACCATTTATACCGGCGCCTGTTTATGTTGCTGGTCCTTGCCATGCTTCCCGGTCTCGCCGGCGCACAGGAGTATCGCTCTCCCCTGGCGGTGCTGGGGGATGCCTCCGGCACGGTCCTGTATGTGGCGGAGCATACGGCGAATGCCGTCGCCGTGGTGGACCTGGCATCGAACCAGGTGACGCGGCGTATTGCGCTGCCGTTGCCCCCGGGCGGCCTGGCATTATCCGCGGACGCCGCAACCTTGTACGTGACCGGTGCCGCGTCCGAAGGCGTGCTATACGTTGTGGATGCCGCTTCGGGTGCGATGACGGCCCAGGTGGCTGTGGGTCATACGCCGGGCGCCGTGGTTCTCAGCGCGACGGGCGACCAGGCCTACGTGGCCAACCTTTACAATAATGATGTCGCCGTGGTGGACACCGCCTCCAACACGGTCGTAAAACGTATTCCCGTGCGGCGGGAACCTTCCGCCCTGGCGCTTGCCGCCGGGGGAAGCCTGCTCTATGTGGCCAACCAGTTGCCTTCGGGTGCGTCCGATGGTGATTATATTTCCGCGGTGGTGTCCGTTATCGATACGACAACCCTTGAACCCGTCGCGGAAATCGCCCTGCCCAACGGGTGCACCGCGCTGCGCGGTATCTGCGCTTCTCCCGACGGCGCGCATGTGTATGTCGCCCATATTCTCGGACGTTATCACCTGCCCACGACCCAGCTTGAGCGGGGGTGGATGAATACGAACGCGCTCAGTATTCTGGACGCGGGGGAAAAACGCCTGGTGAACACAGTCCTGCTCGATGACGTGGATATGGGCGCCGCGAATCCCTGGGCCCCGGCATGCACGCCCGACAGCCGTTTCCTGTGTGTCACCCACGCGGGCACCCATGAAATAAGCCTGATAGACCGGCCTGCCCTGCATGAACGCTTGGCGGCGCTGGATGAAAAAGCGGCCGGCGCCGTGCCGAACAACCTGGCCTTCCTGGTGGGTCTGCGTACCCGCGTGAAACTGCCCGGAAACGGGGCGCACGGGCTCTGGGTGAACAATGCCACGGCCTATGCCGCCCAGTATTTTGACGACAGCATTGCGGCGGTGCCGATCGAAGCCACCGGGCGCCGCGATATCGCCCGCATCGCCCTGGCCGCGGTACGGCGACACCCCGCCGACCGGGTCGACGGGGTGCGCTTCGTGTTGTTCTCAGACCGCCTGCTGGCGGCCTTCGAGGCGCTCGGCGAGAGCACGATGGCAAACGTCACGGTATTGCGCGACGGTGTGCCGCAAGTATTGGTCGTCGACATGACCCAAGTTCAAAGCCTGCAGGAGAACCGGGAGTGAGCGGAATGCGAAACCAAGCGGCGGCGCGGCCGGCGCCGCGCACGGTCTGC
>ERZ747221.3689-NODE-3689-length-11917-cov-3.555152_pt1 | contig 11917 bp, 10 predicted proteins | sample MGYA00374949_ERZ747221 | MGnify/ENA primary metagenome ERZ747221 (study PRJEB28779, sample SAMN05720172) | bioreactor metagenome | isolation source: Anaerobic biogas reactor | place: USA:Washington, USA | collected 2015-08-08 ... | reverse complement strand
GGGCAGAAGCTGCTGAAGATTCACGCGCCGAGACGCGTCCAGTATCTCGATGCCCACGATGTGGTCCTCGGCGCCGATATCCAGAACGATGTCGTCAGACACGCGGCGGTTCATGACGTCCTGGGGCCGGTCGTCGAGACGTATGTACAGTAGGTCAGTCTTGGTGTTGTACTCAACCAGCATGGCTCACCCGCCATCGGCCGGTCATGTGGGGCATATGCCGACACTGAGCGCTATCGTAGCGCGAGACATCCGACCAGTCAATCGTCTGTGCTGGCCACGGGTCACCCCTCGCAGTGACGGACGCCGCGGACCGAGGTCCGGCGCTAAGAGAACAAAGCCTGCCTTCGCAGGCTAGTAGAGGCGTCGGTCCGACCGCGATGGGGGCCACCCCCTCCGGAGGGCGCACCACGTGAGCGCTTGCGCCTGCAGCGCTGGGCGCCGGCCGGAGGGGAGCTGGTGTCGCTAGATCCAGCGGTACCGAGACGGGCCAAAGTCGGCCTCGTAGTAGGGGACGATGGCGCGGCCGGGGGCCGAGACCTCATCGAGGCGGCGGAGGTCGTCGGCCGTGAGCGACACGTCGAGGGCGCCAAGGTTGTCGTCGAGCTGCTCCATGGTGCGCGGGCCGATGATGGGGGCGGTGATGCCCGGCTGCTGGCCGACCCAGGCCAAGGCGAGCTGGCTGGGGGTGACGCCCTTTTCGGCGGCCATCGTCTGGAGCACCTCCAGCACGCCGAAGGAGCGCTCGGCAAAGAGCGCCTTGGTGCGCTCGTCGTCGCGGCCCGCGAGGCGGGCGCCCTCGGGCGGGACCTCGCCGGGGCGGTACTTGCCGGTGAGAAAGCCGCCGGCCAGCGGCGACCAGGGGATGATGGCCACGCCGTAGGTCTGCGCAAAGGGGACGAGTTCGCGCTCGATGCGGCGGTCCAGGAGGTGATAGGGGGGCTGCTCCGAGACGAAGCGGTTGAGCCCCAGCTCCTTGGCCACCCAGAGCGCCTCCATGAGCTGCCAGGCGGCAAAGGTGCTGGTGCCGATGTAGCGCACCTTGCCGGCGCGGATCAGGTCGTCCAAGGCGCGCAGCGTCTCGTCGATGGCCAGCCCCGACTCGGGGCGGTGGAGCTGATAGATGTCGATCCAATCGGTCTGCAGGCGGCGGAGCGACGCCTCGCACTGTTGGATGATGTGGCGGCGGTGGTTGCCCAGGCCGTTGGGATCGTTCTCGATCATGCGGCCGTGCACCTTGGTGGCCAGCACGATGCGGTCGCGTTTTCCATCCCGCTTGAGCGCCTGGCCCACCACCTCCTCGCTGCGCCCGCGGTTGTAGACGTTGGCGGTATCGAAAAAGTTGATACCGGCGTCGATGGCGCGGTCGATGATCTCCACCGAGGCGGCGGGGTCGGTCTTGCCGCCGAACATCATGCATCCGAGGCAGAGTTGACTCACCCGTACGCCGGTTCGCCCGAGGTCACGGTACTGCATGGTGATGCTCCTTTCCTCGCACCAAGGAGTGCGGCTGATGGCTGGCACTATTATAACATAAAAAGATAGACAAAGTCAATAACAAATAGACATAAGAAGGAGCGATCGCATCGTGGTGGGTGTGGTGCGCGACGAGGGGTGCTTGCCGCGTTGGTAGGGGCCGCACGCCGTGCGGCCCGCGGCGCGCACAGCGTGCGCGCCCTACAGGAGGCGGTGGGGGTGGCGCGGGCAGAGGGGTGCTCGTGTGGGGGTAGGGGCCGCACGCCGTGCGGCCCGCGGCGCGCACAGCGTGCGCGCCGTACAGGAGGCGGAGGGGTGCTCGTGTGGGGGTAGGGGCCGCACGCCGTGCGGCCCGGCGCGCACAGGCGCGCGCGCCCTACGACGCGGGTTCTTGGCTCAGGTAGCGCACGGGGATGCCGTGGGCCTCGGCGAAGGCGATCTCGCTGCGGGTGCTCTCGCCGATGTAGCCGCCGACGTCGAGGACCATGATCTCGTCCGAGATGGCGATCTTGGCCTTGTGCAAGGCGTCGAGATCCGCCTTTTGCTCGGGGGTGAGCGGCACGCCGTCGGCGTGGGCAAAGAGGCCCACGCTGAGGACGATGTGGCCCTGGAGCGTGAGGCGCGCGTTCCAGTCGATGTATGCCTGCTTGAAGCGCGTCGAGCCACATAGCGTGATGATCTTGCGCCGGGCGCCGAGTGAACTTGCCATTACATGTCCTTGCGTGAGCGGTCGTGGGGCCGAGCCGAGGCGGGCGAGCCGCTGATCAGCATGCGCCCTCGACGGCGGCGATCGCCTCGACGGCTTCTTGACGCGTGTCGAACGGTGGCAGCACCAGGAGCAGGCCGTCGGGGCCCAGCTCCCCCGCCAAGCGCACGGCGTCGTCGACGGTGGGGCAGTGCACGTGGAGGCACCAGCCGCGGCGGCGGATGTCGCGCAGGGCGTCGATCCAGAGCACCGGCGAGCCCGCGCCCGGCTCGGGGTTCCACTGGATGCCGGTCAGCCCGGGGATGGTCGCCAGGAGGTCCAGGAAGCGCAACTGCACCGTGCCGTCTAGGTGGTAGAGGGTATAGTCGAATGCCTCCACCGTGCGCACCAGATCGGGAAGCACAAAGGCCTCGTACATGCGCGGCGACAACATGACGGAAAAGTCGCACTGCACCGCTTCGAACGATCCCTCGGCCATGGAGGAGAGCCAGGTGGTGGTGTCGCCATAGCCCCAGCGCGTGACGAGCCCATAAAAGTGACGATAGGCGGCGAGGTACATGTCGGTGAGGGCGGCGGACCAGCGGCGCACGTCGTCGGGGCGCTCGAGGAGGTCGACGCAGAGCTGTTCGGGCGTGCGAAACCCCGACAGCGTCGTGAGGCCGTCGAGGAGGACGGGCGGGTTCACGAACCCACGGGCGCCCACGACGTCGGCGACGGCGCGCAAGCAGCGCTCCAGGCCTCGCGTGGCGTCACCGGTCGGTGAGAAGGCGGGCAGGGGGCGCCGCCATATGTCGGGCAACGGCTCGATCCAGGCCGAGTCCGAATGGTAGGCATATCCCCCGCCGGCGAGCACGGCGAGGACCGTGAGGAGGGAGCCGAAACGCAGCCCGGTAGCCGGCATGGCCTCGGCCAAGAACTCTGTATGGTCGAGGAGGGCGGCGGCGCGGCGCGCGTGCCAGTCGGGCGACCAGTCATTGGCGACGCTGGGCGCCTCCTCGCCGGGCACCGGCGCATGGCGCCAGGTGGGGTCCTGCACCACGGCGTGCAGCGCCGGACGCCCGAGGCTTTCGCCGGCCCAGAAGGCCCGCAGGCGCCGGCGGGCCTCCTCCTCGTCACGTTTGCAGCCGAACGGCATGGGGCCCTTCCCTCCGCGCTGCCCAGAGATGGTTCTATGGGCGAGGGGGCGTCACCGGGGCGCTCACGCCCACGGTTTCAGCACGACCTTGGCGCACTGCTGGGAGGCGGACAGCTCGAACGCCTCCTGGATGCGCGACATGGGCAGCACGTGGCTCACCAGCAGGTCGAGCAGCGGCGAATGCTGGATAACGTGCATCACGCCCTGAAAGTCGGACAGGTCATAGTGCCAGTTGCCGATGATAGTCAATCCCTTGCGGATCAGGTCGGGGCTGACGCGGACGGGCAGATCGTCGTGGCATTCCCCGATGAACGCCACGCGGCCGCGGCGTCGGGCGGCGTCGATGCACAGGCGCTGCGCGGCGACGACGCCGGAGCAATCGAGGGCCACGTCCACGCCCACGCCGCCGGTGAGGGCCATGACCTGCGCCAGGGCGTCGGGGTCGCGGGGGTCGATGACGGCAGCGGCGCCCATGGCCTGTGCGCGCTCCACGCGGAAGGGGTTACCTTCGACGACGATGGCGCGCGCGCCGCGAAAGCGGGCGTTGACCAGCGCCCCGAGCCCCACGGGGCCGGCGCCGGTGATGAGCACGGTGTCGAAGGCGCTCAGGTGAGCGGCCTGGAAGGCGCCGAAGGAGGGTCCCAAGCCACAACAGGCCAGCGAGGCGTGCTCGTACGAGACGTCGTCGGGGATGGGGGGCAGGAGCCAGTCCGGCTTGAGGAGGTACTGGGCGTAGGTCGACTGCCCCTCCTGGCCGCCGGTGAACGCCGAAAAGCTCGGGGCGTGCTGGCAGTAGATATAGTCGCCCGCCACGCACAACGGGCAGACCCCACAAGCGTAGAGCGGCATCACGACGACACGGTCGCCGACGCGTACCCGGCCAGGCTGGGCGACCTCGACCACCTCGCCGGCGGCCTCGTGGCCGAGCACGTCGGCGCGCGGGCCGGTGAGGAACTGCTTGTATTCGGTGCACATGGGCGTGGCGTGGACCTTGACTACGGCCCAGTTCTCGACGGCATGGGGGCGGGGCACCTCGACGAGGCCCGCCTGTCGACGGCCAAGGATGACGGCCTTTTGCATGGATGTTGCCTCAACAGACTACCGGGACGCCACCAAGGTCGCCCCGAGGTATCGATGGATGCGTAGAGCCCGCTGCGGGCGACCTTGGGGAGGCGTCGCCGCAGCGATGCTTGTCAGCGTGCGACGGGGACTATATCATGAATGCCACGTTCGGGGTAATCTGGCGCCGCGGGGGAGCGCATGCCTCGCGGGCGCCGGTCGATACGTCAGGAAAGGTGGGAGCGATGAAGATCGTGGTACTCGATGGGTTCACCCTGAACCCGGGGGATCTCTCGTGGGACGGCCTGCGGGCTCTCGGCGACGTGACGGTGCACGACCGCTCGGCCCCCGACCAGGTGGCGCCGCGCGCCAAGGGGGCGGAGATCGTCTTGACGAACAAGACGCAGTTGGGCCGCGACTGCATCGCGCGACTGCCCGACCTGCGCTACATCGGTGTGCTGGCCACGGGGTATGACGTGGTCGACGCCGCGGCGGCACGCGAGCGCGGCATTCCCGTGACCAACGTCCCGACGTACGGCACGCGCTCGGTGGCGCAGATGGTGTTCGCCCACCTGCTGAACCTGACACAGCACGTCGCCTATCACGCTCAAACGGTGTGCGAGGGGCGCTGGGCCGCCAGCCAGGATTGGACCTACTGGGACTACCCGCTCATCGAGCTGGAGGGGCTGACGATGGGCGTGGTGGGTTTCGGCCGCATCGGCCAGGCGACGGCGCGGCTGGCGCAGGCGTTCGGCATGGAGGTAATGGCGTACGACGTATCGCTGGACGAGTCGCCGGTGCCGGGCGTCGATCTTGTCGACCTGGAGACGCTGCTGCGCCAGAGCGATGTGGTGAGCCTGCACGTGCCCCTGACGCCCGAGACGGAGGGGCTGATGAACGCCGAGCGCCTGGCGCTGATGAAGCGCACGGCGTTCCTCATCAACACCAGCCGCGGGGCGGTGATCGTGGCCGACGACCTGGCCGACGCGCTGCACAGCGGCCGCCTGGGCGGCGCGGGGTTGGACGTCCTCCCTGAGGAGCCGGCGCTGCCCGACAGCCCACTGGTATGCGCCCCGAACACTTACGTGACGCCCCACATCTCGTGGGCCACACGGGCGGCGCGTTCGCGGCTACTCGACACGGCGGTGGACAACGTGCGCGCCTTTCTCGAGGGCCGGCCCAAGAACGTCGTGAACGGCTGAGCCCGCGTCAGAGCGGCAGCCTTCCCAACGCGACGGCGTCGCCGCCGTCCAGGAGCGGCACGCGCTCGCCGGTGGCGCCGTCGTACAGGCCGACGACGAGGTAGAGGTCGGCGGGGCGTTCGGCGGGCAGCAACAACCCGTGGCGCTGGCCCGAGCCGGCGTGGACGGTATCGTGCTGCGCCACGGGGCGGCCGGCATCATCGGTCAGGTGCACGAATACCTTGAGGGAGGCATCGTCGGCGCGCTCACCCGACCAGGCCAGCTCCAGGGCGACGGCATCCTCGCCCGCCGGCGTCCATCGTGCCCCCTGGAGGGTGAGACCGTTGGCAAAGCGCGCCCCCGCGGCGTGCTCGCGCCAGCCATCCCCGGGCCGCACGTAGGCGGCATAGAGGGTATCGCCCCGCCACTCCTCCCCCGCCGGGTAGAACGCCTCGTCGAGCCACGCCTTGAGGGGGGCATTGGGCCCGTAGGACCCCTGAAAGAGGACGAACCAGAGACGCGAGGGGGCCGGCGACTCGGCGTCGACGCGGGCCTCGATGCGGTCCATCGGCTCGATGATCGGGTCCCAGCGCATGGCGTAGGACCAGCGGGGATCGTCCGGTCCGGCGTGGTGGGCATACCAGCCGGCCTTGGCGAGCACGTTAAAGTAGATGCGGTCGGCCGGGGTGGTGCGCGTCGAAAGGTAGGCGTGGTCGGCGGCGGGGTCGATGGGGTCGACCACCTCGAGCATCTTGGCGTACACCGAGCCGGCGGACGTCGGCGGGCCGGCGAAAGCAGGCCAATAGACGATGGCCAGGGCGACGACGGCGGCAACGGCGGCGAGCCGGCTGCTTCGTGCGAGGCGCACCAGCGCCCAGCCGACGATCAGGGCGAGAAAGGGCGCCGGCATGATCATGTAGCGCGGCGCGAACCAGCGGGTGAGGTGGGCGCCCAGCACTACCCCCACGTAGCTCAGGACGATGGCGACGACGGCCAGCCCTAGGGCGCGGGCCTCGCGACGGGTAACCGTCCCTAGGGCAGCCCCGACGAGCAGGATGGGCGCCAGGACGAGGCCGGGGTGAAGGGGGGCGTCATAGGCGAACACCATGCCGTCGAGGGTGGGGCGGAGGTAGCGGGCGGCGTCGGAGAGGGAGGCGGGGCCGGCGCCCCCCGCCGCCAGGCGGGCGCGCAGCGTGGCCGAGGCGGCCACGAGCCAGGGGGCGTAGCCCAGCACCACCAGCGCCGCCGACGCGGCCAGCGCGCCGATGCGGCGAGGGTGGCAGGCGGCGGCGTAGAGCCAGACGGCGGCCAGGGGAAAGACGGCATAGTAGCTGATCCACAGCCCGACCAGGGAGGCCGCCGCCAGGCCGAGGGCGGCGACGACGGTGGGTTGCTCCTCCCAGCGCAGGGCGCACCAGGCGGCGGCGAGGATGGGCACGACGAGCAGCGCGTACATGCGCGCCACCTGGCTATAGTAGACGTGCAGGGGCCACACGACCATCAGCGCCGCGGCGGCGAGGGGGACGGCGGCATCGCGCGACCAGCGGCGGGCCACGGCATAGGTCATGGGCACGGCGAGCACGCCGGCGGCCACCGAGGGCAGGCGCAGCAGCGTGGCCGAATCGCCGAGGGCGAGCCAGGGCTTGAGGAGGGCCACATAGAGGGGCGGGTGCCACTCTTCCGTGGCGATGCGCCAGAGGTCGGCCCAGGGGAGGCTGGCGTGGGCCAGGGTCCACCCCTCGTCCCAACGGAGCGCCGGCGTCGCCAGCTGCACCAGGCGCACGGCCAGCGCCGCCAGGGTCAGGAGGGCGACGGGGAGGTGGGCGCGAAGGGCCCGGCGCGATGCGCCGGCCCGCATGGGTACAGTGTGTGGCTGCACGTAACGTCTGCCTCAGCGGTCGAATCGTTCGGTCGCGGCGCACGATGGGGCGGTGCGGAGCGCCACGATAGCAGGGGTGGGCGGGGGTGTCAAGCTTGGGGGGGAGCGCCGCAGACCGAGGTCTGGCGCGAAGAGAGCCAAGTCGGCCTGCGCCGACTGGGGGGCCTACAGCAGCAGCCCACGCAGGTGGGCTTGGCCGAGCTTGGGCTATGGCCAAGCCGTTAGCGCCGAGCTCTAGCTCGCGGCGGGCGTTCGGCGCCCTATAGCGAGGAATCTCGTCCAGCCAGACAAGGCCCCTCGCTACGCTCGGGGCGACGAGGGTTGGTTGGGGCGACGGTGCGGACGTCCAAGCCCGTCATTCCGAACGTAGTGAGGAATCTCGTCCAGCTCGACAAGGCCCCTCGCTACGCTCGGGGCGACGTGAGGCGATCGAGGGAGGCGGGGGCTGGCGCCGGCGGGCGCTTTGCCCTACAATCAGGCGAGGCACGGCCCGACCGCGGCCCTGGGCCTATGGGGGGCGATGGTCGCGTGGCGCGTGATCGTGAGAGCGCCGAACGCGTAGGGGACTCACACCCGCGAGCACATCGTGAGGAGTTGACGATGCGTGTACTGCTGGCCGTGGTGGCTCATCCGGATGATGAGGCCTTCGGGATGGGGGGGACGCTGGCGCGGTACGCCGCCGAGGGGTGTGCGGTGTACGTGGTGACGGCGACGCGGGGCGAGGCGGGGCAGATCGCCGGCGAGACGGCGACGCCGGCCAACCTGCCGCTGGTGCGCGAGCGTGAGCTGCGCTGCGCCTGCCGCGCGTACGGCGTCCATCCGCCCATCTTTCTCGACTACCTGGACGGGCAACTGCCCATGGTGCACCAGGGACAGGCGGTGGGCAAGGTGGTGCGCGTCATCCGCGAGCTGCGGCCCGACGTGATGATCACCTTTGGGCCGGACGGCATCTATGGCCACTATGACCACATCGCCGTGCACCGCTGGGCCACCATCGCCTACGATCTGGCCAACGATCCGGATTGCTTTCCGGGGCAACTCGAGGGGGAGTGCCGGCCGCATCAGGTGCGAAAGCTGTACTACCAGGTGCTGCCCGAGGAGGAACTCGAGGAGTGGCGGGCGCAGGGGCAGCGGCCGGTGGTGATGATGGACGACGTGCCCTTTCCGATGATCGGCTGGAAGCGGGGCGACATCACCACCGTCATCGACATCAGCGCCCACGCCGAGGCCAAGATGGCGGGAATGGTGTGCCACCGCTCGCAGATCGGCGACGAGGGCGCGTGGACGAGCGACGAGGCGCGCGCCTCGCGCATGTTCAAGGAAGAGACGTACGTCCTGGCCCGCTCGACGGTCGAGCGCACCGAGGGCGTAGAGGACGACCTGCTCAGTGGGCTAGAAGACTAACCACGGAGACACGGAGGGCACGGAGAACTCGTGGTGGCTCCTATGCTGCGGACCTGAGCAACAGGTGGAAGGAGCGCCTTGGCACTCATCGAAGAGACTCTGACCCAGCAGATCATCGGGGCGGCGATCGAGGTGCACCGTCACTTGGGGCCGGGCCTTCTCGAGTCGGCCTATCAGACTTGTTTGGCACATGAACTGACGTTGCGGGGCATTCCTTTCGAGAGCGAGGTGCCCTTGCCCCTCTCGTACAAGGGCTCACAGGTCGAGTGTGGCTATCGTCTCGACTTGTTAGTTGACGGCAAGGTCGTCGTGGAACTGAAGGCTGTCGACGCGCTCCTGCCCGTCCATGAGGCCCAACTCATGACTTATCTCAGGCTCTCTGGCTGCCGCGTAGGGTTGCTCATCAATTGGCACGTCCCGGTGCTCAAGGACGGCGTAAAACGCCGTGTACTATGAGTCTCTTGCGCCGCGAATATCGGCACATGACCCCAATAGCGAGAGAGCTGCGCGGTTAGTAGTGGTACCTGGTTGTACTCGGTGTTCTCCGTGTCTCCGTGGTTGGCAATCTCGTAGGAGGGTTTGATGGTTACGCAACTTGGTGAGGGCGTGTATTGGGTGGGGGCCGTGGACTGGGGGTTGCGGCATTTCCATGGGCACGAACTGTCGACGCATCGTGGGTCGACGTACAACGCCTACCTAATCGTCGACGAAAAGATCGCGCTGGTGGACACGGTCTGGGCGCCGTTCACCGACCAGCTGCTGGCCAACATCCGCGAGGTGGTGGACCCGGCCAAGATCGACGTGGTGGTGGCCAACCACGCCGAGGTGGACCACTCCGGGGCGCTGCCCGAGGTGATGCGCCACGCGCCCGATGCCGCGCTGATCGTCTCGCGCCGCGGGCGGGACAGCATCGAGGGGCACTATCACCAGCCATGGGCGTTCCAGGCGGTCAAGACGGGTGACAGCGTCAGCCTGGGGAGCCGCGAGCTGGTGTTCGTCGAGGCGCCCATGCTGCATTGGCCCGACAGCATGTTCACCTATCTCACGGGCTCGGCTATCCTGATGCCCAACGACGCCTTTGGCCAGCACTATGCCACGGCGTACCGCTTTAACGACCAGGTCGACCAGGACGAGCTGTACCACGAGGCGCTCAAGTACTATGCCAACATCCTCACTCCGTTCAGCGATCGCGTCCTGAAAAAGATCGACGAGGTACTGGCGCTGAATCTGCCGGTGAGCATGATCGCGCCGAGCCACGGCGTCATCTGGCGCGACAACCCGCTGCAGATCGCGCGCGCCTACCAGGAGTGGGCGACGCAGACGCCGGAGCGCAGCGCGGTGATCCTGTACGACACCATGTGGCACGGCACGCGCCATATGGCCGAGGCGATCGGCGAGGGGCTGCTGAGCGAGGGGGTGCCGTTCAGGATCTATCACATGGCGACCTCGGACCGCAACGACGTGCTCACGGAGGTGTTTCGCGCCAACGCCGTGATCGTGGGGTCACCCACGCTGAACAACGGCCTGCTGCCGACGATCACGCCGATCCTCGAGGACCTCAAGGGGCTGAAATTCAAGAACAAGATCGGCGCGGCCTTTGGCTCCTACGGCTGGAGCGGCGAATCGGTCAAGATCATCGAGGGACGGCTGAACGATAGCGCCATCTCGGTGGTGGCTGAGGGGGTGCGCGCCAAGTGGCAGCCCAAGGAGGACGACCTGGAGGCGTGCCGGCGCCTCGGGCGGGAGGTAGCGGCGGCGGTCAAGGGCGCAGGGGGCTGAACCCACTCGACCACGCAAGAGCCGGGGGGTGAACCCCTCCGGCTACCATAGGAGAAAGCCCCTACGGGGCTGGAGACGTGGCCCCACAGAGGCGACACCTCGGTAGCGCGCTCGGTGAGCGCGCTCACCGAGCGCGACGGTTCAGCGCCGGGGCGCTTAGCGCCTCCAGGCGAGGACGATGAGGCCGACGCCGATGACGAGCATCACGATGGAGCCGATGGACAGCTTGGCCTCCCCGGACGGCGCGTTGAGGAGCGGCAGGGAGGGAAGGTAGCGGACGGTGACGGCGCTCCCTGTGCGCGGCAGAGTGCCCGTGTTCAGCACGTTGGAGCGGCGGGTCATGCCGTTACGCTGCTCGCCATCGGGCATCCGAAAGCTGTAGCTGATGTTATAGTCATAATCCGAATCCTCGGACGAGGTATTCCGAGTCACGTCGGTGATGACCCCCGGGGCGCTGGAGCCGGCGACCTGCAGGACGGGGCCGCGGACGCCCATCAGCATCAGTAACAGGCCGACAAAGGTCAGCAGGATCTTGCCGCCCACCGAGCTGCCCTTGGCCTTCGCGGGCTTGCTCCTGCTCGAGGAGCGGCGTCTGGGCGCGGGCGGGGCCGCCTCCACAGCGGGTGCGGGGCTCGGCTGTGGCGGTGGTGGGGGCGACGGGCTGGGGGGTGGCGGGTAGGCGGTGGCGACGCGCTGGCCGCACGACGTGCAGAACGCCGCGCCGGGCGCCAGGGGTGCGCCGCAGTGCATGCAGAACGCGGGCTGAGAACTCATCACATGCCTCTCGTGGTATGATGGTGGATGCGATCGAGGCCGGATGCGGCCCGACGGTGTCCGCCGACAGTATACCCTGACCGACCGCGTCTCACAACCGCGGGGCTGCACGCGATCTCGGGAGTCACGCCAAAGAGCACCCGCGGCCAAGGCCGGCGGCTGGACGGCCCAGAGTACTGGGCTCAAAAGCGCGCCGAGGCGCGCTAGGGAGGCGTTCGGGTGGAGCCCGCCTCGGCGGGCTTGGTGGCCCAGACGGGCCGTTTACGGCTCGGCGCCCTCGGCGGCGTCGCTCGCACCCTGAGCGCCACCCGCGGCGAGGGCCGGCGGCTGGACGGCCCAGAGTACTGGGCTCAAAAGCGCGCAGAGGCGCGCTAGGGAGGCGTTCGGGTGGAGCCCGCCTCGGCGGGCTTGTTGGCCCAGACGGGCCGTTTACGGCTCGGCGGGTGGCGGCGGCGTCGCTCGCACCCTGAGCGCCACCCGCGGCGAGGGCCGGCGGCTGGACGGCCCAGAGTACTGGGCTCAAA
>ERZ747221.3672-NODE-3672-length-11965-cov-5.031292_pt1 | contig 11965 bp, 6 predicted proteins | sample MGYA00374949_ERZ747221 | MGnify/ENA primary metagenome ERZ747221 (study PRJEB28779, sample SAMN05720172) | bioreactor metagenome | isolation source: Anaerobic biogas reactor | place: USA:Washington, USA | collected 2015-08-08 ... | reverse complement strand
AGAATTCCCTGGCAGCTGTTAAATTTTAAAGACCCCGGTCAAAAGGAAGTTCTGGGAGATTTATGGCAGGGCGATCTGGCCAGCAGTCAAAAAATCCTTGGTATACGAGTGGCAGTACTGACCCAACAGGGCGAAAAAGTCTATACTTTTCCTACTGCTCAGCAGGATCAGATAAACGTGCAGGATATGGCCGTTTTTACCTGGGAAAACTGGGACGTACCCCAATACAAGGAAAGACTAAAGCAATCTTACTATATTATGAAAGATGTTTTTAAAAAATTCTAAAGAGATGAGACCCAGGCCAAAGCCAGGGGTAAAGTTCAGGTGAAATTTTTATACCAGTAGGGTGTCAGGAGAACCGTCCCCTGACACCCTGGATATTCTCAATCCAATAGTTTTAACGGTATTTTAAACTCCCGAATTCCAGCAGCATAGGGAGCTATTTCATACTGGTTAAAATATATCACCAGGTTTTCTCCCTCCAGATAGTAGTTCTGCTCTTTGCCAATGCCTTGAAAACCCATATCGCCTTCAAAATAAGGTTCCGGGTCCAGGGCAATCTGCCGGTTAATTTCCTTATCTACAACTGTCTTGTAGTCGTAACCCGGCTTAAACAGCTCTGCCAGGGGCAGTAATTTACCAGTCTTTAAATCAATATTATAGCCCAGGCGCGCGGTCATGCCGTGGGCACCGCCGGTGTACTGGTAATAATCCACATAAAGGCTTAAGATATCATCGTTTAAAGAGCACTGCTGATAGCGGGTAAATAAAAGGTAAGGCCTTATAGGGTAGCCCGCTGCTTCACACTCGGCTACATATTCCTTGACCTCAACCTCCAGGGTCTGTTTAAAATCCATGGCATCCCCTTCGAAACGCTGGTTGATGGCTGTCAGCACCCCGGACTCCAACTGCCCGCTGACCACCGGTATATTAAGGTCAGTCTCCATAATATCGGACTTCTCTTTTACCACCCGACTGGTGACCTTTACTGCTCCCGTTTCATCCTGGCCGGAGTTAATCACTACTTTCAAGGTAAAGGTCTTTAAAGGCTGAATACTATCCCCAGGAGGTATGGGCTCCCAGGGACGGGAATAAATCATTTTAATCTCAGTGGTTCCAGCTTGCAGAGCCTGAAATCTCCAGATGTCTTTGCCACCCTGCCCCAGCAGATTACCATTACCAGTCTGCTGATAGTCCTTACCAGTAAGGGTTAACATCTTATCATCATAAGAAGCCGTCCAGCGGTAACCGGTAGTAGGATTACTGTTAAGCATCAGGGTAAGGCTACTACCGGGAGCCAGCCTGTATTCCTGGCCATCATAACTCTCATCTACTCCCAGCATTCGTACCAGGCCATTTAATACCGTGGCCAGTTCCGCCCGGGTAATATTATCGTGAGGCCGCCAATACTGGCCGTCCCCTTTCATCAAACTGGTGTTGCTGGCAAATACCAGGGCATTGGTATCCTCCTGTGACAGCCCTTCCATATCCTGGTAATAGGGCATGAGCATAATCATGGGAATATTTAAACCTTTGGCATTGACACAGCGGTGCATAGTCCGGGCTACTTCTATCCGGGTCACCGCCTGTTGCGGATAGAAATTATTATTAGAATCAAATACTTCATTAATGGCCGCGAGAGTTACTGCTTCCGCATACCAGGCCTGGTTATCTACGTCCTGGTAATAGTCACTGGCCAGCGGTTGTTTAACGAAACGTTTATCGCCATAGTCCAATTCGAATGTTTTTTGCAGCACTACCGCCAGCTGCGCCCGGTTAACCAGGCTGTCCGGAGAGAAAACCTTATGTCCCTGCCCATTAACCCCCATTCCACTCATCAACCCCAAATTGCAAACTGCACCAATGTTTTTCTGCGCCCAGTGACCCTGTACATCGGTAAAATCTCCGGGGGTCTTTAATTTGGCCAGGGCCGGTGCAGCACCCAGGGCCAGCAGCATCAGAATCATAGTGCAACTAATAAGGCATTTTCGTTTCATAAAATATTCGCGCCCTCCCTTACGTCTTTCCTGTTAATACGACTAAAAGCAGCGCCTGCTTTCACTCGAGATGTTACCTCTGTTTTCCACAATCTTTTTTTCTTCCTTCTTTCCCCCTGGGTGACAGCCGCCGGTCCTCTTGATACCTTCTCTTGGCATCTTCCAATCTTTTTCCCTCCCCACTTTCCCTTCCTTCTTTCCCCCTTATATTTCCTTCAACCAGGTTTTGTAGTAGTATCAATACTGGTAGAATAAAGCATACATGCAATTACCTGCAGGTGGAGATGGTCTACTTATGTTAATGTATATAATTGCCTTAATCAGCGGAGGCCTGGCCGGGGTGGTAGGAGCCCTGCTAGGGGTCAGCGGGGGTATTATTATGCTGCCGGTCAACCAGTTTATCCTGGGGTTCAACCCGGCAATTGCCGTAGGTACCTCCTTATTTGCCGCCATATTTACCACCACATCGGGTGCTTACGGTCATTTTCGCAACGGTAATGTACGGGTAAAAAGCGCTCTATTAATTGGCGGCGGGGGCCTGGTCGGAGTGCTGCTGGGGTCGTATGTATTCAAGGCTTACCTGAGTAATAACACTGCTATACTGGAAATGCTGCTGGGCTTACTCTTCCTCTTCATGGCAGTCCGCATGGGTCGGGAAACCTACCGGGAATGGCGCCAGGGGGAAACCAAAAGCCTGCCACAGAGAACATCGTATAAATATCAGAGCCTGCTCTTGATGATGCTGGGGCTGTTAACCGGAACTATGGCTGGAGTTTTCGGTGTAGGGGGAGGTTTTATCCTGGTACCCGTCTTAATCTGGTTCTTCGGCGCCGAACCTTATGAGGCGGTAGGAACTACCTTGTTGGCGATGTTGCCCTATATTGCCGCCGGGGCCGTGATAAAAACTGGCCAGAACTTCGTTAACCTGTCCTGCGGGCTACTCCTGGGACTGGGAGCCATAGCTGGCGCTCAGCTGGGTGTAGTAATAAGCCGTAACATAAATCCGCTTATGTTTAAACTGGTATTTAGCCTGTTATTTTTGTATCTTGCCGGACAATACCTCACTCCCCTGTTGTCGGTAGTGGCTTAATAATTGGTATAATAACATATAACTGAAAGAGATGGAGCATTTATAATGGTTGGCGATACATCGGCAGAGAGAACTACATTATATACAGTTATGACCACGTCCTTTATGACTACCTTCATGGGCAGTTCCATTAACCTGGCCCTGCCTACTATGGGCCAGGAATTTGGCAGTAGTGCCATACTGGCTAGCTGGGCCATTACCAGCTACCTGCTGGCATCAGCTATCTTCCTCTTACCCTTTGGACGGCTGGCCGACATGCACGGACGGCGCCGTTTTTATCTGCTGGGTACTATACTTTATACCCTGTTTACCCTGGCTACTGCCCGGGCCCATTCCATGCAGATGGTTATCGTATTCCGTCTGCTGCAGGGCTTAAGCTCAGCAATGATTTTCAGTACCGGCATGGCTATCCTGAGTTCAGTCTATCCCCCCCATAAACGGGGCCGGGCCCTGGGATACAGCGTGGCCGTCACCTACCTGGGCCTTACCATAGGGCCGTTTCTTGGCGGTATGATGAATCACTACCTGGGCTGGCGCAGCATATTTTACCTTACCACCCTGCTGGGCCTGGGAGCAATAACCGGTATCCAATTCTGGCTAAGGGGTGAATGGGCCGGAGCCCGGGGTGAAAAATTTGACGCTGTGGGAAGTCTCTTCTATATGCTTGGGTTGCTGGCCTTCCTTTATGGGCTGTCCTCTATTTCCGATAGCCCCTGGTCGCCTTATCTGGTTGTCCTGGGAATAATTTTGCTGGTGGGATTTGCTCTTTGGGAACTGAGAATAGAATATCCTATCCTGCAGGTACGGCTGTTTAAACATAATACCGGTTTTGCCTTTTCCAACCTGGCGGCCATGATAAACTACAGCGCTACTTATGCCGTAACCTTCTTATTATCTGTTTACCTCCAGGTGGTGCGGGGATACGATTCCCAGGCTGCCGGGCTTATTCTGCTGGCCCAACCTCTGGTTATGACCGTACTATCTCCCCTGGCCGGTACCTTGTCCGACCAGCTCGAACCCAGGCTGGTAGCCTCCCTGGGTATGGGGTGTTCTACCCTCAGCCTTTTCTTCTTCATATTTATTAGCTCCACTACTGCGCCTTTCCTGCTGGTAGCCAATCTCCTCCTGGCGGGACTGGGCTTTGCCCTTTTTGCATCGCCCAATAATAATGCTATCATGGGGTCAGTCCCTATGCGCCTGTACGGCATAGCCTCCTCTACCCTGGGTACCATGAGATTGGTAGGCCAGGCTATCAGCATGTCCATAGTAACCCTGTTAATTACCCTTTTCATAGGCCGAGTACCCTTAACCGCAGCCAACCCCGCCACCTTCCTAACCTGTATGAAGGTATCCTTCGCCGTTTTCACCGTTATCTGCATTCTAGGAGTAATGGCCTCCCTGAAACGGGGCAGCATGCACCAAAACAGTATTGGGGAGCAAGGCCAGGGCTAATAAGTCCGGTGCCTGTCCCCGAACTTATTGGCCCCTGACCGCCTTTTCCAATCGCTGCAGAGCTTCCAGCAGGCGTGAGCGGGGACAGGCGATATTCATGCGTTGAAAACCACTGCCGCCGATGCCGAAGATAGTACCCGGTTCCAATAGGAGTTTGGCCTTTTCCTTGATGAAACTGTCCAATTCCTCATCATGCAAGCCCAGGCCGCGGCAGTCCAACCAAAGCAGGTAAGTGCCTTCAGGTTCCACTACCTTAATTTCAGGAATACGTTCAGCTATGTAACTACTGGCCAATCGATAATTATCCTCCAGGTAATGCAGTAGTTCGTCCAGCCAGGCCTCCCCATAGGTATAAGCCGTCTCCACCGCCGTAACCGAGAAAACATTGGGCAGGGCCAGGCCACTTCCCCGTAAAACCCGGCGGTAAGCTGAGCGCAGATTTTCGTTGGCAATAATGACATTGGAAGCCGGAATACCGGCAATGTTAAAAGTCTTACTGGGGGCATTGCAGACTACCGTATTCTGTTCCAATTCCTTGGAAAGAGAGGCCAGAACCGTATGTTTATAACCCGAGAAAACCAAGTCAGAGTGAATCTCATCCGATATAATAGTGATCTCATGCTCCAGGCAGAACTGACCTAATGCCGCCAGCTCCTCCCGGATCCATACCCGTCCTACCGGATTATGGGGACTACACAAAATCAAGAGCTTAACCCTGGAGTCCACCGTCTGCCGCAGCTGCTCCAGGTCCATCCGGTATTTATGGCCGTCAAAATAGAGCGGGTTTTCCAGCAGTTCACAACCATTAGAAGAGGCTACATAATAAAAAGGCCGATAAACCGGAGGTTGTATAATAATTCTATCCCCGGGCTCAGTCAGTGCTCTAACCAGCATAAACAAGGCCGCTACCACTCCCGGGCTGGTGGATATCCATTCCCGCTGTGGTGCCCACCCGTAGCGTTTCCTCATCCACTGCATCAAGGCTTCAAACCAGCCCCCGTAACCACCGCTGTAACCAAATATCCCGTGCTCCGCTCTCTCCTTAAGAGCAGCTATTACCTCCGGCGGCGACTGAAAATCCATATCTGCCACCCACATAGGCAGCAGGCCCTTTTCTACCGTATCCCACTTGGCACAATTAGTTGTTTCACGTGAAACAATTTTATCAAAATCGTACATAAACAGCCCTCCTGTATTAATAATACAATCTTTCCATGAATAAATTAAATCCCTGTATACTAGTGCAGGGGTATTACCTTTTAGATTATGATAGTATATAAATTATATAAAACTGGCAGCAGAAGATATTAATGTAAAATATTTATTATATCCAAAGTAAACTTTAGGGCAAGAAGCATTACAATAAGCCGGGAATAAATATGAGGTGAGGTTTTTATGTTTACAGAGGATAAGTATAGCCCGTTTCTGGGGCGGGAGGGTGATTACTACATTATCCGCCAGCCCATTCCCTGGCCGTTGGCAGAAAGCAATTCTTATCTGATAGAATCTGCCGATGGTTGGACAGTTATTGATGTAGGAGTAGACACACCGGATACCCGTTCAATATGGGAAAATGCCCTGCAGGAAATCGGAATAAAATTTAGTCACCTGAAACGAATCTATATTACCCACTGTCATCCTGACCATCTGGGCGCTGCCGCCTGGTTACAGCAACAGAGCCAGGCCCCGGTCTACATGCTGGAAACCGAAATCGAACGCGCCCAGCGCTACATTTTTATCGATAAGGCTGACTTTACCGCCCAATATCGGCAGGCCATCGTAAATAAAACCTGCCCGGTTGGTTTTCCTGATAACCTGCTTAACAATCTGGTTAAAGACTGGGAATATGAAGTTACTCCCCTGTTTCCCTGCCCGGAAGTATTACTTCCCCTGCACGAGCAGGATACAGTTGAGCTGGGAGGTCTGCCCTTTGAGATTATCACCGCCCCCATTCACGCCGATGGGCAGATCATGCTGTTTAACCGTGAACTAAACCAGCTCTTTAGTGCCGATGTAATAAGCACCGGAGCTCACCTGCACTTCACTGACTGGCCTAATTCCGAGCTTGCCAGCCCTCTGGCTGAACTTTTCAGCGTGATTGAAAAAATGGAGAAACTGGGAGAAGTGCAGGCCTTCCCTGGTCATGGCCCGGTTTTTAACGACCTGCCCCGGCACCTCACTTCCCTGCGGGAAAAACAGCATCGCCGCCTGCAGCGCATATTATCCTTGGTCAAAGAAAAGAGCACTCCTTTCGAGCTGTATGAACGCTTCCTTAAAATCCCGGAGATCGACTACGTTCACTTCGACCGGGTAATAATGGGCGAGCTCCTGGCTTATCTAGTCTATTTGGCTGAGCAGGGGGAAATAAAGGAGTATCGGGATGAGGATAGGATAAGGTATGGCCCTAAATAAGTTCGGAAGTCCGGTGCCTGTCCCCGGACATATCGGACTTATTGTTCAAAATGTAATTCTGGTAATACAATTTTTATTTCTTCTTCAGAGTTTTGGCCTCGCCAATAGACTATGTATTTGATTTTAGCATATTGAGGCACATAGTTATCCCGCATTATGTTTTCTATTTGTTTTCGAAGCTGTTTTGACATTCTTAACACTGGTTGTCTCTGAGCGTTGCGGCAATAATCGCCGTCAAAAGCCAGCACATCTCCGCTATTTAGCTGGGAAATTATATTTTGACGAGTTTTAAAAAAGTCCAGCCATACATCCCGGTGGGTTAATTGCATAGCCAGAAAGGATGGAGGTGCGTAATCATTGACATCGATAATTTTTTCAAGCTCCTCGGTCCTTATATCATCAAGATAATTGCCATTACAATGAATGATAAGATTGTCCTTTGCTCTGGTCATGGCAACATACAACAGACGCCTGGCTTCAGCTGTTACCGGTTTGAAGCCATCTAGCAGCAGGAATACATTGTCAAACTCCCTTCCTTTGGCTTTGTGCATAGTCGAGACAAATATGGTTTCTATGTTTTCGCCAACGAAGTCTTCCATTTTAGATTCCCGGATAAATATCTCCAAATCCGATATATATTTAGTCTCGCGGTTAGTGACTTCAAAATCTTCAATGACATTAGTAATCATCTCCAAATTTAAACTACCACGAAATCTATCCCTTAACTCCCGTTTGGCCTTCAACCAAACATCATCGCTGATGGTGTAAATGCCCTCATCCAAAGCCAAACGGCTGAGAAAACATCTGATTTCCAGTAGGTTATACATATTAAACCCTTCGTTCGATTGAATTAATTTAGCCGGCAATCCATTTTTAAGCAGCAATCCGGTAACCTTTAAGGCTTCATCGTTAGTGCTGGTTAAAATACAGGTAGATCCGATAAGCCTGGCAGAGATAATATGGTTAACCAATGGCGTAATTAGATTAGAACTCCAGTATCTGATAAGTTCAATTTTGCCATCTATTTTTTGAACCGCTTCTATCGGATGCTTCTTTAACCGGTTAGGAATCTTACGAACCCACTGGTTGGCAAAGTCAACCAGGTTGTTTTTGCTCCTGTAGTTATCAAGTAGTTCATACACAACTGCGTTTTCTTCAGCAATCATCTTCTTAAGATGTGCTGAACTGGCCCCTCTGAATTCGTATATATTCTGGTCATCATCCCCGACTGCGATTATGCGTATGTCCTCGTTATATTCAATCAAAGCATTAATCAGGGCAAACTCGTTATCATCCATATCCTGGGCTTCGTCAATTACCAGAACAGTTTTAGTAATTCGCCCGGCCTCCACTTCTCTGCTCTTGATTCTCCTGACTGCTTCCTGAATTACTTCATCCGACTTTTCGATGGTGCCAACTCTTCCCAGCAAGTCAAAACAATAGGAATGAAATGTTTTTATTTCAACATAATAGGCAGGAGAGCCAATCAGCTGTATTAACCGTTTTTTAAATTCCGTGGCTGCCGCCCTGGAAAAGGTAACCATAAGCAATTGCTCATGTTTAACATCTTCCATCAAAAGCAGTGATGCCAACTTGTGAACTAGAATCCTGGTCTTTCCGCTTCCCGGTCCTGCTGCTACCACAATGTATTTCGATTCGTTATCGTTTATTATTCTTAATTGAGTGGGGGATAGTTGGCCGAATAGTTGTCTGAATTTAGCCGGGGTAATATTTCTTTTAATCTCATTTTGGCGGCTGCCCTTGAAGTATTTGTTTAAAAAGGAACTATAATTTAATTGAAAATAATCATCTACAAATTGCAGTGCCGCCCTATAATCCTCCAGCATTTTTCGGGCATATTCACCGACAATATGTATCTGCTGCATTCTACTTTGATAAAATTGGTTTAACTTCCGATAATCTTCAATCTTGTAACGTATTCTATTATCCTTCTCAATGCGTTCAATAGTCAGCGCATTATAAGTAACCAAAAACCCACCTTCGATTTTTAAGGCTTCAATTCTGGACAAATAAAAGAGGGCATCTTCTATTTCTGCCGGAGTAACCTTTTTATTAAACAACGATGGCTTGCCTGCAAATTCCTCTATCAATTCCAATACCGAAAACTCCACCAGCAGTTCCTCTTTATTGTCCTCGTCTTCTACCGGATCTAAAGTACTTTTGTTATAAAGATACTCCACTATAAATCGCGCTAATTCATAGCGTTTTGCAGACTTTTCCAGGAGTGTTTCTTGATCATAAAGGCAGAAGACGGCAATGTGGTTCTTCGAATTATTTGCCGTTTGTCGTTTAATCCAATGCTTGATGGCCCAGATATTAAAGATAGTTTTGATTTTATTTGGGTTTACGTCGTTACAACCACTTTCCTGAGCCTGAACATTAAGCTCTTTTATGTGATATACCTCTTCTTCACTATCCAAAACCGACAGCAAAATTTTTTCAATTTGCCAATAGGATTCCAGTATATTAAGTGAGCGGTTTACCCTCTCCTTTTTCTTTATAAATACAGCCAGATCTTTAGAATCAGCTAAAATCCTTTCCAAACGAAGCAGGTTAACAGCTTCAATAACTTCCTGTTTAGGTATGCCTAAATGGTCAGCGATATAATCTACTCTGGATTCAGCATATTCATCGGTGCCTCGCTGGCGGCTTTTACTGGAAAATAACTTTTTTATAATGCGAATAGCCTGCACCTTTTGTTTTTCATCAAAATTATTGGAGCGGTTTATCTTATCGATGGCTTCCTGAACATTTCGGGCCAAAATGCTGTTGGCAAATATCCTGGGCATATTCTGGCCCCTTTTCAGATAACCAGCTTCCTCTAAGGCGGCAATGGCAGTTGTAACCCTGGTTTCTATGTCCATCACGGAATCATCCCAACCAGCCTTCCTGGCAATCTCCAAAGCTGATTGTGACACTTTTGATCGAAACCTGGTGATATCCTTAATTGATTTCCATACTTGTTGAATTTCCTGAATGCTAAGTTTGGTTTGGTTTAGAAGAACAAAGTGTTTGCTCAGGTCATCATCATTAAACAACACAAAACAATCCGCAGAAATATTTTCATCCCGCCCTGCCCGGCCAGCCTCTTGAATATAATTTTCCAGAGAATCGGATATTTCATAATGAATTACCATGCCTACATCCTTCTTGTCTACCCCCATGCCAAAAGCGGATGTTGCCACTATGATCTGCACCTCTCCGCTAATAAATGCATCCTGGTTTTCGGACTTTTCTTGTTTGTCCATTTGGCCATGGTAGGGTCGAGCCTTAAAACCATCATCGATCAACCGTTCTGCCAGCAAATATGCTTTTCTGGTGCGGGAAACATAAATTATGGTGGGACAGTTTCTTTCCTGCAGCAAGTCCCTTACGGTATTGTATTTATCTTCTTCGCTTTCTTTTTCATAAACTTTATAGCGAAGATTACTTCTGGCAGCATTGGTGCGGTATATTTCCAGATCTAGCCCTAATTTCTCCTGGAAATACTGGCGAATATCCTCAATTACCTTAGGCTTTGCGGTAGCGGTAAAACAGGAAACCGGAATTCCCTCTGCATTATTTTTCTTTTCCTGCAATGATTTAATAAAATCGCCAATATACAAGTAATCAACTCTGAAGTCTTGCCCCCATGATGAAAAACAATGGGCTTCATCTATAACAAAGCGCACCACATTTCTCCCTAGCAGCAGACGTTCGATAGTCCTTGACCGCAAAGACTCCGGTGAGATATACAATATGGACGCGGAGCCGTCTTCCACCCTTTCAAATGATTTGGCCCTTTCAATCGGGTCCAGCAACCCATTTATGGTAACCGCATCGGTTATACCCGCCCTTTCCAGGTTATCAACCTGGTCTTTCATCAAAGATTGCAAGGGGGAGATAACTACCGTTAAACCCTTTGTGTTTACCCCGGCCATTAAAGCCGGTACTTGAAAAGTGAGGGACTTGCCGCCGCCGGTTGGAAATACCGCCAGAATAGACTTGTTGTCGACAGCAGCTTGAACCGCTTGCCCCTGTAGGGGTTTCCCGGCAAAAGTGCGATAAGATTCAAATCCGAAGAATTGCTGCAATCCTTTATGAATGTCAAGAGCCATATTACAGTAAGCGCAACCCTGCAAACACGGCTTATTGCGCAAGAAATACATTATCCTTTCAACCGCCGGGTAATTTTTTATAACCCAGGGCGGGGTAACGGAATAGCGGTTGTTAGTATTTATCAAAGCCAGGCAGTAGGACAATTCTATCGGGTGCTTCAGGATAATACTGTCTAAATCAGCCCGTTCACATATTTGGACCTGAAATCTTTCCCGAATTAATCCTTCTTCACTTATATCGGTTCCTCTAAAGCCAATGAATCCAAAAAAGGCGCGAAACTCTTTTTTGTCTTTTAAAAGAGCATAATAAATCTGCTGTAGTGTGCTATCTAACTGTCTGAATGCGGTAACCTCATCAAAGAATAAATCTTTAGCTTTTTTGGAATCGTTTAAAGGATTATTGCTATCTTCGGTTTGCAGTTTGTCGTCCTTGAGCAGCGCATGATATGGTTTCCTGGGAAATAGCAGGGGGGAAAGAAACAGGGTATCTATCATTCTGGATTCAGGTATATTCGCGGTACTGACAGCATCATGAATATACTTCAAATCATGATGGAAAATGTTATGGCCACAGATAAACTGTGACCCCCTGATAAATTTAATAAAATCACCAACCGAAGTGGAATGAAATGAATTGCCGTCTCCCTTAATACTACCGATATCAAGAATTCTCCCGCTTTTAGGTGCAATTTCGGTATCGATGAAAACGATAGATTTCATGTCCTTTTCCTTTCTCCATCGTTTTACTGCTTACAATTTTTACGCTTATAATAGTTTAGTATATATTTCTATATTTTCTACTATAATCCTGCATCAAAACCCAAATGAAACAAGAAAGGGATCCGGTAAGGAAACGTCAGCATAAGCACTCCTGCAAAGAGGAAATAGTCTTCAAA
>ERZ747221.3669-NODE-3669-length-11976-cov-3.019918_pt1 | contig 11976 bp, 6 predicted proteins | sample MGYA00374949_ERZ747221 | MGnify/ENA primary metagenome ERZ747221 (study PRJEB28779, sample SAMN05720172) | bioreactor metagenome | isolation source: Anaerobic biogas reactor | place: USA:Washington, USA | collected 2015-08-08 ... | reverse complement strand
GGCACGGTGGTCAAGCCGTAGAGGTCTGCGAGAGGGAGAGCGATGGTACGCGGATTCCGCTGATAGTACGCTGATTTCCGCGGACAAAAACCAAAGAACTCAGAGATCACAGAGACCACAGAGGAGGGGCCTATTTCCCATTCCTCCGTGGTCTCTGTGCTTTCTCTGTGATCTCTGTGGTTCATTCTCGAATCCATCTGCGGAACCTGCGTTCCTTCCGTTCCCACTCAAGTTGACACCCCACCCCCCATCCACTAGACTCTCCCCCACGCACCGAGCCTACGTACGGCATCCCTGGAGGGGCCCCATGCAGCGCCAGTCCGTCTCAGGCCCCACGCCGGGCACCTATTCCCGCCGCGCCTTCCTACGCCTGTCCGCCGGCGCGGCAGCCGCCGCCCTGCTGGCGGCGTGCCAGCCCGGCCCCGTCACTCGCACCATCGCCGGCGCCAGGGCCACCGACCCCGTGGTGGAACTCGTCTACCAGGATTGGCGCACCGACTGGTTTCCCCCCATGGCGCAAGAGATGTTGGCCCAATTCCACGACCTGCACCCCAACATCCGCGTCTTTTACCTGCCTGACCCCGAGAACCTCGAGACCAAGATGTTGGCCGACATGCAGGCCGGCACCGCGCCCGACGTCTTTCAGGGGTGCTGCGCCCACTACCCCATCTGGGCGCAGAAGGGGGGCATGCTCGATCTGCGCCCCTACATCAGCCGCGACCTGAGCCAGCAGACCATCCAGGACTGGGACCCGGCTCAGTATCGCTACTACCTGACGCCCGACGGCCAACAGTACGGCCTCCCCAAGTACCACGGCGCCATGGCCCTCTACTACAACAAGGACATCTTTGACGCCTGCGGCGAGGCCTACCCGAGCCGCGACTGGACCTACGATGACTATGCCGCCGCCATGGCGCACCTGTGTGACGCCGCCGGCGCTGCCGTCGAGCCATATCGTCGCCTGGAGCGCCGCCTCGTCAGCCCCGATTCCATAGGTCACCGGATCGCTCATTGTCTCGGAAACGAAGCGCTGAATCTCAAGGGTGAACAGCCGCCTGATAATCTGCGTCACTTTCGCCTCGTCCGCCCGGGCAATCACGGGCTTTTGAAATATCCACTCGCCGGCCGACCTTGACAGGAGGTTCACAGGCCCGTCGCTGCGCTTGAATTCAAGGCGGTTGACCGATGCCGGATCGCCCCGCAACAGGCGGCGGTCCCGCAAATCCGCGGCCTCGGACGGAAGCTGTCCCGGCAGATTGGTGGACGTTGCCCAGACATCCCCGTCGGCGTCGAGCCTGACATAAACGGCGTCCTTGATCGGCGACTCCCCGCCGAACCGGATCAGCCGGTTCCACCGGCGGAAGTACGTCTTGCCGCCGTAGTACCACTCGTTGGCCTCGATGGTCGTGGTCTTGCCGATCCGTCCGTTCGAGATCAGCTCGTGCACCGTCTCGTGGATCGGTCCGTGCCGCAGATTGAAGCCCAGGTAGAAGATGGCTGAGGACTTCTGGGCGGCGTTGATGATCCGGTCGCAGTCCTCGATGGTGGTGGCCATCGGCTTTTCGCAGAACACGTGGATGTTGGCGGCCAGGGCCGCCTCGGCGGGCTGGACGTGGGCGTGGTCGGAGGTGGTGATGAACAGGGCATCGGGCGATGTCCGCTCGATCATCTCGCGGGTGTTCTCGAAGATGTCGGCTTTGACCCCGTAATAGTCGGCCAGGTAGCGGGCCTTCTCCGGGATCTGATCGCACAGGGCGACCACTCGACCGTCGGAAGGGTTCTTCGCGAAGTAGCCCATGAAACTGGTCGATCGCCCGCCCATTCCCACGATGGCCAACCGCAGAGGCTTGCGGACGGTGTTCGCCGGCACGTTGAACTCGCTCATCATCTGTCCTGCCGCTTTCGAGGGTTTCGGTTCATCCTGTCGCCAAAATTATTGATTCTAGGGACTTACCCATCCCTGTCAACAACTGCCATGCGACAAAACTACCATCCGCGTCCCAGGTACAGGACCATCGCGGCCAGGAAGACGATCACCAGGACGTACAGAAGCGGGTGGACCTGCCGGCCGCGGCCGGTGACGAGCTTGAGCAGCGGATAGGCCACCAGACCCGCGAACAGGCCGGTGCTGATCGAGAAGGTCAGGGGCATCAGCACCACGGTCAGGAACGCCGGCACCGCTTCGGTCCAGTCGGCCCAGTCGATCTTGCGGACCGAGGCCATCATCAGGCACCCGACCACCACCAGGGCCGGAGCGGTCACCGGGTAGAGGATGTTGGTGTAGGTGATCGGCTGGCCCTCGACGACCATGGTCATCGGCGTAGCCAGCCCGCCGCCGAACATCTCAGCCACCGGAGCAAAGAACATGGCGAGAATGAAGAACGCTCCGGTGATCATGTTGGCCAGGCCCGTGCGTCCGCCGTCGGCAACGCCCGCCGCCGATTCGATGTAGCTGGTCACGGTGCTGGTTCCGAAGACCGCCCCGACGGTGGTGCCCGCGGCGTCGCAGAACAGCGCCCGATTGGCCCGCGGCAAGCGCCCATCCTTCAGGAAACCCGCCTGCTCGCTGACGCCGATGAGCGTGCCGACGGTGTCGAACATGTCGAAGAACAGCAGCACCAGGATGGCTGAGAGATACTTCAGCGAGATGGCGGCGGCGACGTCAAGTTGGCCGAGCAGGGGGGTAAAGACCGGCCAGCTCACCCACTGCTGTTGCAGGTTCACCAGCCCGGAGGCGAACGCGATCAGGCCCGTGGCCGCGATGCCCAGCAGGATTGCCCCTCGCACCCGCCACGCGTAGAGCACGACGGTGATGGCGAACCCGGCGATCGAGACGAGGGCCGGACGGGAGGTCAGGTCGCCGATGCCGACAAAGGTCTGCCCGTGAGCGACGATCAGGCCTGCGTGCTGAAGGCCGATGAACGCGATGAACACGCCGATGCCGACCGCGGCGGAGAGCTTCAGGCCCTCCGGCACCGCGTTGATGATCATCTCTCGCACCCGCACCAGCGAGAGCACCAGGAAGATCACGCCGCTGACGAAGACCATGCCCAGCGCGACCGGCCACGGCACGTCCATCTGCAGGCAGATCGTGTAGGTCAGAAAGGCGTTGAGCCCCATGCCGGGGGCCAGGGCGATCGGGTAGTTGGCCACCAGGCCCATCAGGAATGTCGCGAAGGCTGCGGCCACGCAGGTTGCGCAGACCAGGGCGCGGAACATCGCGGTCTTTTCGTCCTCGGGCAGGTCCTGGCCGACGAACGCCGCCGAGAGGATGGCTGGGTTAACGAAGACGATGTAGGCCATCGTCATGAACGTGGTGGTTCCCGCCAACACCTCGCGGCCGACGCTGCTGCCGGCCATAGACACGCTGAAGAACCGATCGATTGCGTTGCCCATCGTTCACCTCGCTGCCTGAAGTGGTGATCGCCGTTTGCCGCTATCGCAAAGCCAGTTCGTCCACCCGCCGCCGCCCGTCCTCGATGAATCGCCGCAGCCGGTCGCTGTTGGCGCGGCGATTGGGCGTCGGCATCTCGCCGACGATAGCCTGCTGGCTCGCCGCCGCTTCCTCGAGCTCGCGGAGTTTGGCCCGCAGCGTACCGATGCCCATTCCGCACGAACCTACGGCCGCCCCGCGCAGGCTCATCGCCGCTGCGCTCAGCCGCCGCAGGACCAGGCCGACCGCCTTGAGCCGCTGGAAGTAGTGTTCCATCCACAGGAACTTCTCAGTCCCGAGCCAATCCTTGGCCGCCTCCAGAAGGTCCATCGCCTCATAGGCCCGCTCCAGGCCTTCGATCTTTTCGAGGTCGACCTGCAGAATGGTCTGGGCCGTCGGATGCGACAGTGATGCACGATGCTCGCGCCAGAGAGTCTCGTCGATCCCATCCGGCGGTGCATCCGCCTCAAGCTGACGGTCGAAGAACGCCATTTCCCGCGGCCAAGCCGAGCGGTCCGTCACTCGCATCGTTCCCATCACGGTGAACAGCCGGTTCACCGCCTCACCCGCCTTGACCAGGGCCGTCCGCATGGGATCGGCTGTGTCGCCGAACACCGCGTCGGTCGCGGCCCGCATGGCCTGCTTCGCCGATGCGTCCGGTCGAAACGCCAGGAACGTGACGCCGAACACGTTGATCCAACTCGGCGTCTGGAGACACGGTCGGCCGGAATGGTCGATTGCCACCAGGACCTCCGATGCATTCGCGGCTCGAAGAGCAGCGATCGATCGCGCCACCGCCTCTGTGTCCACGTGCGGCAGCGCGCACCAGCCGGTGTGTTCGCACGCCGCGTCAACGACCGTGACCGCCTCCTGCGCCACCAGCCGGATCGGCCCGACCTGCCGCTCGACGCATTCGCCCAGTTCGCGGACCTGATCGGCCGTTGGCAGCATCAGCGCCGGTTCGATCCCGTGCCGCGCGAAATCGGCGGCAATATCCGCCACGAGGTCCATCGCCGCTGAGCCCGCAACGATCTGCGCCGGCCAATCGAAATACCCATCGGCCAGGCAGACCGTTTTGACCCCGTAGCCGCGGGCGAGGCCAAGGACCTCCCGCAGGTACTCCCGATCCAGGTAGTTCCTCACCACCCACACCGGCTGAGGCGTCGGCTTGGCCGGAGCGTGGGCGAACGCTTCGGCCAGCTGCGCCGCCAGTGCCTCCCGAAAAAACACACACCCGACGGATCGGGTGTGCGTGGGCTGGTGCGTCGAAGTGGGATCGTCCCGAATCGTCATCGATAGTCAACTGCCTTGCCCGCGGCGATGCTCCGCATTTCCGCGTCGATCAGCCGGACGCTCTCGAGCGAGCTCTGGGCGGTGACCACCGTGGGCTTCTCGTTCTTCTCGACGCACTTGAGGAAGTAGTCCAACTCGCGTTCCCAACCGGTGCCCGCCGGCACCTTGGGCACGATCACCTTGCCCGCCGCGGTGTAGATTGTCAGCGGTTTTCCTTCCTGCATGTCGTAGTGCAGCGTTGCCTTCTCGCAGCGGATGCAGAACTCCATGTTGAACGGGAAGGGGGCGTGATAGGCCCAGCCGCCGATGATGTTCACGTGCACGTTGCGCGGGTATTCCAAGCCGGCGTGCACCACGTCGATGCCGCCCGACGGCCCTTTCGATCCCCACGCCCACACGCGCTTGGGCTTGCCCAGCAGATACAAGGCGTAGTCGGCGTCGTGGATGTGCAGGTCCAACTCGCCGCCGCCGGAACGCGTGGCGTTCATGAACCAGTTCTTGTCGCCGTAGGTGGGGGGGTTGGCGACCCGGCGCAGGAACACCTCTTCCACGCGCCCGTACTTGCCCGAGTCGACGATCTGTTTGGCCACTTCATATTCCGGCCAGAAGCGGATGCAGTGGCCGACCATGTAGAACCCCTTGGCCCGTCCCGCCGCCTTGGCGATCTCCTGGGCCTCTTTGAAGTTCCTCGCCATCGGCTTTTCCGAGAACACGTGCTTGCCCGACTTGAGGGCCTGGATCGCCATATCGTGGTGCAGGTCGGTGGGCAGGCAGATGTCGACGACGTCGACGTTCGGGTCGCCGAGCATATCGAGTGGATTGGCGTAGGTCTTGATCCCGCTGAGATCTTCCTTCTCGCGGGCCATGTCGCCCAGGTTGCCGCCGACCGAGCTCCAGTCGCCTTCGAGCTTGTCGCGGTTGTAGTCGCCGATCGCCACCACCTTCGCCCGGCGGTTCTTCTTATAGATCTGGTAGTGGGTGTATCCCATAAACCCCAAGCCGATGAGTCCGACTTTCACCATCGCGGCTGCTCCTTTATCTTCAGGTACAGTGTAGCCACCCGAGTTCCATTGCCGCCATTATAGCCCGGGTTGAAGGGCGTTCAAGCTTTCTGAGCCGGTCTTCTGCCGTTCGGCTTGCCTTTCGGCGGCCCTCCCGCTATGTTCTATGTACCTGACGGGCGCCCGCCCTCCGGACCCGCAAGCGTTAGCGAGCACTCGATGACGACCGACAATGCCCAACAGAGGGCCTGCATGCAGGCCATTGTCCGATACATCACTCCGCTGCGATGGTGCGCGTGCAAGCTGGCCGCTCCGGTCAGCCGTGGCGTTCACACCTCCTCGTTCGGCGGTCTTCGCCTGGAACGCCGGCCGATCCCTCAGCCGATGGGGCCCGACTGGGTCCTCTGCAAGACCCGTCTGGGTGGAATCTGCGGGACCGACCTCAGCATCGTCTTCCTGCAGCAGCATCCCGGTACGATGATGCGATACTACCTTTCGGGCGGTGTGATGCTCGGCCACGAAAACGTCGCCGAGATCGTCGAAGCCGGTCCGGACGTCGCCACGGCCAGGGCGGGCGAGCGCGTGGTGGTCGATCCGCCGCTGGGTTGCCTCGTTCGCAAGATCGATCCGCCCTGTTCGGCGTGTCGGCAGGGGCGGCCGTCGGTGTGCGAGAACTTCGATCTTGGGAACATGCCGACCGCGATCGGGCTGGGCTACAACGGATTTACCGGCGGAAGCTGGTCGCCGTATTTCATCGCGCACCACTCCCAGCTTCACCCCGTTCCCGACGGCGTCGCCGACGAGCAGGCCATTCTCGTGGATCCGCTGGCGTGCAGCCTCCATGCGATTCTCGACGACCTGCCCGCCGCCAGCGAGAATGTGCTGGTGTTCGGAGCCGGGATCATCGGCTTGGCCACCGCGGCCTTGCTTCGTGTCGTTGAGCCGAGTCTGCGAATCGCCGTTACCGTCAAGCACCCGTTCCAAGCGGATCTGGCCAGGCACTACGGCGCCGACCACTTGGTCTACTGGAAGCGCGACCGTCAGCAGTCGTTCCGCGACTTGGCCTCCATCGTCAAGGCTCGTTCGGCCACGCTGCCCTTTGGCATGCACTTCCTCCAGGGCGGATTCGACCGCGTCTACTATTGCAGCGGAGCGGTTTCCGCCTTTGCCGACGCCGCCCGGCTGGTTCGGCCGAGAGGAACGCTGGTGCTGGTGGGAACGCCGCAGATCGGGATTACCGATCTGACGCCGCTGTGGCTCCACGAGATCAAGGTGGTGGGAACCACCGGCCGGGCCGTGCAGATGTTCCCGGGCGATCGGGAAGCGGCCCACAACTACCGCCACGTGCTGCGATTGCTCCAGGAAGGCCGGATCGAGATCATCACGGAACGGCCGGACCTTGTCAACGACCTGGCCTACGGCGGCGGCCCGTCCCAGCTCGAATACCAGAGCGTCTTCGGCCCGCTTACGGACACGGCGCGCGAACAGATCGAAATGGATCTGATCGACTGCTCCTACTACGACCCGTACGAGGCCTACTACGACAGTAACAACCCCCTCTCGGCGGAATCGCTGGCCGCCTGGGCATTTCGAAGTACTGGGAAGAAGGCCCGGACCCGGATGCGCCGGGAATGGTATTCCGCATCCTCGACACCCAGTTCATCCCCGCCTTCTCGGGGCTGTCGAACGACTATGCCAAGGGAACCATGCCTCTGCCCAACGACTTCCGGCACGACGACGGCGGCGACGGCCTGAACTGGGCTTCGCACAGGTGGAAGTACGTCTCCAAGGGGATCGACAACATCTACGGCGTCGGCGAGAACAACGCGCGCAAGAACCTCACCCTGCGTCTCGACCACAATTTCAACGACCGCCACCGGGTCAGCGGCAACTACACCCACGAATGGTCCGGCGGGCAGGAGGGGACGTTCTGGCCGGATTCCTGGGGCGGCACGACCACCCGGAGGCCCCAGAGATTCTCCGTCAGCTACACCGCCTCGATCAAACCCACGCTGCTGAACGAAGCGCGTTTCGGTCTGAACCGCAACAAATCCCACTCCGAAAACGCCGTGGATTCCCCGGATAACGTCGACGAGATCCGGCCGTTCATGCAGTCGCTGGTGCCCACGGACGATTTCGTCAACTTCCCGGCCGGGGAGCCGTTCGTCGTGATGCCGTACCGCTTCCAGACCAACGCCCCCTACAACAGCCACTTCATCGGCGGCCGGGCCGGCAGCGTCTGGGTACACTCCTTCCTGCCCACATGGGGAGGCTACGACCACAGATGGTCGATGGCCGACACCCTCACGTGGATGAAGGGGAGGCATTCGTTCAAGTTCGGCGCCGAAATCCGCCTGACCCGGTCCCACCAGGATGCCGACGGCCTCATCGGGTTCACGTCCGCATTCTCGATGCCCACCGCCTTCGGCGGCTCGGCACGCTACAACTCGCCGCAGGACCTGTACCAGAGCGTCGACGGCGTCGCAACCTATCCGGAGGGCCTCGAAGGCCTGGTGGGCACGACGTCCTACTTTGACTACGGCACCGTGAAGATCCCGTCGCACACCGGAACCGTCGGGGGGATGAACGACCTGCGCGACTACATGGCCGGATCCCTAAGCCATATCTGGCAGTGGTTCTTCATCAACGATCCTTTCGACAAGACGTGGAACGACATCAACGCGGGAGAGATCACCCGGGTCCTGGACATCCGGCAGAAGGAAATGGCCTTCTTCGCCAAGGACGACTGGAAGGTCAACAACAGCCTCACCCTCAACCTGGGGCTCCGCTATGAGTACTTCGGAGTGCCGTGGCTCGACCGGGGCATGACGCTCGGCCTCGCCGGCGGCGCCAATGCGCTGTTCGGCGTCAGCGGCCGGGACTTCACCACCTGGATGGCTGAAAAACCCATCAACCTGGAAGAAACCCGCACCCCGGAACAGATCGAGGAAGGGTTCTCCTGGCTGACGCAGCAGGAGTTCATCGGCCCCGGATCCCCCCAGGAAGACGTCAGCGTATTCGAGAAGGACTACAACAACTTCGGCCCCGCGGTCGGCTTCGCCTGGCAGCTCCCCTGGTTCGGGAAGGGCAAGACCACCCTGCGCGGCGGCTACCAGATGACCTTCTCGCAGGTTTCCACCGCGAACATCCAATCCGGAGGGTTCTCCGAAGTGCTGGCCGGATCCACCGGCACCAACTTCGATTACTACTACTCGGGTGATGTCGACACACCCTATCTCCGGATAGCCGACCTGGACGACTACCTGCCCACGAAGAAACACATCGAGGCGGATGACGATCCGATCGTGCCCCTGGAGACCCTGAAGATCGAAAACCGGTCTTCAACCCTGACCGTATACGATCCTGACATGCGCACACCCTACCAGCAGAGCCTGAACCTGTCGCTGACCAGAAACATCGGTTCGTACATGAGCCTGGATCTGCGCTACGTCGGAACGCTGGCGCGCAAACAGGTCGCCAGCCTCAACCTCAACTCGAAAAACTGGATCAAAAACGGCCTCAAGGACGCTTTGGACGAAGCGCGCGCCGGCGGCGACCCTGAAATCTTCCAGAAGCTGTACGAGGGGGTTTCGTTCGACAACGCCAACCTGCTGCTGCCCAATTCCACCTCGAGAAACCAGAACCCCGTGGGCAGCCCTCTCGGTCCTACGGGCGGGGACGTGGTACGCGCCCTGTACGCCGCCAATCTGGCCAACGGCGACTACAACTCCATCGCCGGCTCGCTCAACACCGAAAACTACACCTGGCGCGAGGGAGGCTATCCCTACTGGTTCTGGCCGTGGTACTACGTGGCCGGCCTGAACGAGGGCCTGCCCGAACCCGGCATCTCCGAGGTGGGCACGATGCTCCGGCACGCCAACTCGCTGTACCCCGGCGAATTCCCGGAGAACTTCATCGTCGCCAACCCGCAGCTGGGTACGGCGAACTGGTACACCAACCTAAACCACAACAACTACCACTCCATGCAGGCCGTCTTCACCGTGAGGCCGACCCATGGATTCAACATGACGGCAACCTACACCTTTGCCAAAAACCTGGGGAACAATAGCTATACCAACCCCAATGACCGTACCAACCCGTTCGACTACACCTGGACCGGCAACAACAGCCAGCACCAGTTGAACACGTACGGCCAGATCACCCTGCCCTTCGGCGCCAACGGGTTCTTCTTCCGCGACGTCAGCAATCCCGTGGTGAGAAGAATCATCGAAGGCTGGCAGATGAGCTGGATCATGTCGATGAGGTCCGGGGGCTGGACCAACATCTCGGTCTCCCCGAACCACCTGTACGGGAACTCGGTTCCGAGCATTGTCCGCCCCGACCTGTTCGATCCCACCGACACGGCGGTCGAATGGGCGCCCGGCGCGCTGAACGGGTACTATTTCGGAGCTCCCGACGAGTACATGATGGGTCCCGACCTGCAGTGCCTTGACAATAATCTCGTGGATCCGAGCATCCAGGAAAGCTGCACCCTGGGGGCTCTGTATATCCCGCTGTACCAGGATGTAGAAGTCGAAGATCCCGACACGGGGGAAATCACGATCGAGCAGGAACCGGTATACAGCCCGGAGAACGTGATCATGCAGCATCCCCTGCCGGGAGAATACGGAAACTTCGGCCGCAACAAGGTCATGGGAATCGGCAGCTTCAGCCTCGACATGGCGCTGAGCAAAAACTTCCAGATCACCGAAGGCAAGTCCTTCGGCCTGAGAGTCGACGCGGGGAACATCCTGAACCACCCCTCGCCGTCCGGTCCCACTTTCTCCATCGCCCGGAGCGGCAACCCGCTCGGCTACATTTCGAGCAAGAACGGGAACCGCACGTTCCAGGCCAAGTTCACGCTCAGATTCTAATCCCGTCCGTGAGGGGGGAGGGGCTGCAAAAGCCCCGCCCCCTTTCAGACACAGACGGCCGGCACGCGGGTATCTTCGGATCCCCCGCGGGCCGGCCGGAAAAATCCCCCGCAAGCCGGGGGATTTTTTTGTATACTGCAATCGGGTGTACCGCTCCAGGCGGCCTGCGCCGCGTCCCTACATTTCACGAAAGGCCCGTTCTATGTCCCGAAAGAAACCCGGTTCCGGCCCCTCCGCGGGCGCCATCACGGACCTGCAGTCCGCGCTCGATTTCCTGGAGACGGTTCCGGGGCAGCTTCTGAAGATACGCAAGCCCGTGGACCCCTACTGCGAACTCGCGGGCGTCTACAAGAAAATCGGCGCCGGCACCCCCGTGGCCCCCCCCACGCAGCCCGGTCCCGCCGTCCTGTTCGAACATGTCAAGGGCTACGACATCCCGGTCGTGGCCGGGATGCTGGCCACCCGGGAGCGCACCGCACTGCTGGCGGGCAGCAGCGCGGAGCGGCTGCCCCGGCTGCTGCTCGACGCCGTGGCCCATCCCGTCGCCCCCGTTACGGTGCCGCACGGCCGCGCCCCCTGCCAGGAGGTGGTGCACCTTGCGCCCCTGGACCTGATGCGGCTGCTGCCGGTGCCGACCGTGACGCCGCTCGACGCCGGGCCGACTCTGTGCATCGCCATGCTCTACGCGGCGGACCCGGAGACGGGGGAGGAGGACGTCACCATCCACCGCATGTGCATCCAGAGCGCCGACGAGATCAGCGTGTATTTCATCACGGGGAGGCACATCGACCATTTCCGCCAGAAGGCCGAGGCGATGGGCCGGCCGCTCCCCGTTTCGGTCGCCATCGGCCTGGACCCCATCATCCACCTGGCCTCCTGCTTCGAGGCGCCGACGACGCCGATCGGCTTCAACGAACTCTCCATCGCGGGCGCCGTGCGCCGCCGCCCCGTCGAGATGGTCGACTGCGTGTCGGTCGGCGCCCGGGCCATCGCCCGGGCCGAGATTGTCATCGAGGGGGAGATCCTGCCCGGGCGGCGCATCGCCGAGGACGTCAACACGGGGAAAGGGTACATGATGCCCGAGTTCCCGGGCTACATGGGCAAGTCGCAGCCGGCGCTGCCGGTGCTGAAGGTGTCGGCGGTCACGCACCGGAAGCGCCCCGTCTTCCAGACGCTCGTAGGGCCGGGCCTGGAGCACGTGAACCTGCTCGGGATCCCGACGGAAGCCAGCATCATCCGGCTGCTGGAGGAAAGCATGCCCGGACGGCTCAAGAACGTCTACTGCCACCCGGCGGGCGGGGGCAAGTACCTGGCGATCCTGCAGGTGCGCAAGGACAAGCCGACCGACGAGGGGCGCCAGCGCCAGGCGGCCCTG
>ERZ747221.3666-NODE-3666-length-11981-cov-4.643061_pt1 | contig 11981 bp, 8 predicted proteins | sample MGYA00374949_ERZ747221 | MGnify/ENA primary metagenome ERZ747221 (study PRJEB28779, sample SAMN05720172) | bioreactor metagenome | isolation source: Anaerobic biogas reactor | place: USA:Washington, USA | collected 2015-08-08 ... | reverse complement strand
AGGTTCGGCGTAGTACCAGAACCAAGTTCGCTGGCGCTAGTGCTGGCGCTAACGACTTGCGCGTGCGTTGCGCGCAGAGGAAAGCAGCTCCTTGTCCCGGGGGAATGTGCGCGGCGGCTGCGGCGTGCGCCTGCTGCGAGCCCGCATCGTTTTAGACTGTGTGCGTCCTTGAGCAATCCGGCGACCGGCCACCAATCGGTTACAATTCTACAATTCTGACGGCAGGAACCCCGCTTATGCCGGCGGCGCGGCCGGCAAGAAAACGTGCGCGGTCGTCCCCTCTTCCGGCTGGCTCTCCAGCCAGATATGCCCGCGATGGCTCTCAACTATGCGATAAGCCCGCGGCAGCCCCAGCCCGCGTCCCCGGCCCGCCGCACGGTGCGAGAAGAATGGATCGAACGCCCGTTGCAGCACCCGCGGCGACATTCCACATCCATCATCGCGCACGATAACTTCAACACCTGCAGCCCCCGCGGCCGGCTGACAAACTATTTGAATAGCGCCCTCTGAATCGCGGATTGCATGCTGGGCGTTGCTGACCAGTTCGTCAAAGAGAGCTCGCAATTGCTCGCGATCAGCCTGTATGTTCAGGGCCGAAGAGGGCGACGCGGCCGCGCAAGGGCCTCGTTGGTCGATGCTGAGCAGGAGCTTGGCGCCCGACAGCTTCCAGCGCGTCAGCCAGATCTGGCGTAGCTCCGCCAGTAGTTCCGGCACGTTGACCGGGGCCAGCGTCGGCGGACGCGGGCGCGCAAAGTCCATCAGCTCAGAAACAACGCGGCTGCATTCATGCGCCTTGCTGCGAATCGTCTCCAGGCAGCGCCGCGCTTCGGGATCGTTGAGTTGCGCGGCCAGCATCTGGGCCCGTCCGGAAATCACCGTCAGCGGGCTGTTGAGCTCATGCCCGGCCCCGGCGGCCATCTCGGCGATCATCGACAGCGTTCGCGAACGCAGCAATTCGGCCTGGGACTGCTGAAGGTTGCGATTGGTTTCGGCCAGATCGTCGGCCAGGCGACGCGCCGCCGCTTGGGCATTAGCGCGGCACAGAGCCAGGCCGAGGCTGGCGTTAAATGAGCGCAACTCTTCTGCTTCACCGGCCAGTCGGGCGCGCTCATCCGTTTCGGAGCCGTAAACGATGCCGCCGGCCAGGCGAGCCTGGTACACGATCGGAATGAGCCACGTTTCCGTGCCGCTGATTTCGTGCAGCCCCGGAGCCATGAGCGTGCGGATCGCGGCCGGGGCGCGCGTCACCAGCGAGTCAATAACGTCATCAGGGCTGTTCAACCAGTCCCGCACCTCGGCCGGCAAGTCGGCGGAAGCGACAGACGTAGTGTTTTGGCGGGCGTCGATCCAGCAGACGTCCACGGCCGGAGCCCGTTCGCGCAGACCAAACGCGGCGACGGCGGGCCGTTGCAGGGCGATGCCGGCCACCGCAGCGATGGCGGCCACCGCCTTGGGCAAGTCCGACCAGGCGCCCAGCAAACGATCAAATTGGCCGAGGGCGCGGAAGTAGCGCGCCCCGGCGGCCAGGCGTTCGTTCGCCAGGGTCAACTCGGTATTGACACGGCCCTGTTCGGCGTCGGCCCGCAATATCCCCTGGCAGTGGACGCCGCCGTTCGCCTTATGCTCCAAGCCCAATACTTTCGTTAGTTCCGCGACTTCCTGGTTGAGTCGGGTAGCGGTTTCGGAAAGCTGGCCTTCCGACAGGCCCAGCCGCTCCGCCAGCCGCGGTGAATGCTCGTAGAAGACGTGGTTGCCCGAATAGCCGATACGCCGCTCGCGGGCCAGCGTGTCAGCGAGGAGCACCAGCGCGAGAAGCTGCCGGTTAGCGACTGAGGCCGGCAACGCGTCGCCGGCTAGATGGTGCAGCCAGATCACATCCCGCAGCAGGCGGGGCAAATGCCAACGCTCAGCCAAGCGCCGTCCGGCAACGGTGTGGTCCGTTCCCAACAGCTCGCGTTCGAAATCGGCGATGTCGCCGCAGGCGCGGTTGGCTTCGGCCGCGATACGCTGGTACGTCTTCGGGAACACCGCACTGAGCGCGACCTTGCCCAGGTCATGCAGCAGGCCGGCGACGAAGACCTCCTGCGGATCGACACTCATGGGGCGGAGCGCCTCGGCCAAGGCGCGGGCCGCACATCCGACGGCCAGTGAGTGTTTCCAAAATTCAGGCGGATCGAAAATTCCGTCGCCGCCGGCTGACCTGGCCGGCAGACATTCAAAGACGCTCGCTGTCAGCGCCACGCTGCGCAAGCCCGCAAAACCAAGATGCGGAATGGCCTGCTCGAGCGTTTCAACCGGTCCGGGCAAATGCCCCGAGGCCGTATTGGCGATTGACAGCACTTTGGCTGTCAGAGACTGGTCCGCGCGCAGGATTTCGACCGCATCGGCCACCGAGCCGCGCGGCTCGGCGGGCATGGCGAGCAGCCTGACCGCAGCCGAAGAGAGCGTCGGCAAGCGGTCGAGGTGCGCGAGTGAGAGGTCCGGGTCCGGCCTGGCGCCCGGGCTAGACTCCAGACTAGGTTCGCTTGGCTCGCCCACTAACCAGTTCCATAATTCGATTGACGAGTTGCTCGATGCTAAATGGCTTTTGCAGGAAGTCGTCTGCTCCAGCCTCGAACAGCTTGTCGACGTCGCCAGGATCAATGGCACCCGAGACGAAGATGATTTTCACGTCCTTGAGCGATTTGTCGCTTCGGATGCTGCGGCAGACGGCGTTGCCTTTAATGTCGGGCAGCAGGTAGTCCAGAACGATCACATCGGGCTGGAATTCCCTGGTTCGCAGACCGGCGTCGAAGCCGGTTGCGGCCGTCTGCACGATAAAGCGGCCGTCTCTCTCCAATAGCTCGACCAACATTTCGACGATGGCGGGATCATCATCCACAACCAGGACCCGTGTGCGGCCCATCTCGAGGCGGTCAAGCGGGATATTGTTCTCTTTCATGAACTGAATCATGGCATCGCGTGGGATGCGCCTGAAACGGGAGCCCGGCACGCGAAAGCCCTTCAGTCGGCCGCTGTCGAAGCAGCGAATGACCGTCTGCTGGCTGAGGCTGCAGATCTCAGCCACCTCGCCAGTGGTGAAGACAGTCTTTAGGTGACCTGTCTTGTCCCTGCTGTTTATAGTCATACCCAGCCCTGGGCATTTTTGCCTATCTTTCCCAACTTCACAAGTGTAACGTAAAATGTAACTTGGGGCAAGCGAAGGCGGGTTGCGTCACACGCCTCGTGCAGGATTCGACAACATTTTGGATGGTTCTGTCTAGGTTATAGGGCTAAGATTGGCCCACTAAATTCAAGGCCAGAGTGTGCGAACGCCCAGCCCTTTCCGCAAGGCGAAACCGTTCACGGTCGCGCAAAAAACGCTCATGACGGACATTCGCCACGACCGGGCGCCCTGCCGGCGCTATCCACAGCTCGCGCGCCGCTGGCCTGCGGCAATGTATACCAGAAGCACTGACAGATCGGTGGGGTGAATACCGCTGACCCGCGCGGCCTGGCCGATGTTGCGCGGGCGCACTGCGGACCACCGCTCGACCGCTTCGCGCCGCAAGTGCGGCACTTGTGAGTAGTTCAAATCCGGTGGGATAGCCTGCTCTTCCCGGCGCCGGAATTCTTCAATCGACCTCTGCTGCCGCTGGAGATAGCCGGCGTACTTGATTTCCACAAGCGCCCGGCCCCACGTGTCCAGCTCCCGCGTGTATGGCTCCAACTCGGGAAATACCGCCGCGAAGCGTAACCCATCCTCCTCCGGACGGCGGATCCAGTCGGCCAGCGTCCGGCCCTCGAACCTCAGCACTTCCCAACTTTGAAGCAGCGCCGCCAGCTTGGCCGACTTGGCTTGGAATCTCTGCCACCGCTCGTCGTCAACGAGGCCGATTTCGCGCCCCAGCGGCGTCAGGCGCACGTCGGCGTTGTCGTACCGCAGGTGCAGCCGGTGCTCGGCTCGCGACGTGAACATGCGATAAGGCTCTGTCACACCGCGAGTTACGAGATCATCGATCATGACCCCGATGTACGCCTGATCGCGCCCGATGATCACCGGCGAGGCGCCCGCGCAGAACCGGGCCGCGTTGATACCGGCGATGATCCCTTGGCCGGCGGCTTCTTCGTAGCCGCTGCTGCCGTTGATCTGGCCGGCCAGGAACAAGCCCCGCACCCGCTTGGTCATCAGGCTGGCGTCGATCTGCTCGGGCGGAACGAAGTCGTATTCCACGGCGTAGCCCAATTGCAGAATGCGGGCGCGCTCAAGGCCGCGAATCGACGTAACTATTTGTGCCTGCACATCTTGCGGAAGCGACGTGCTGATTCCATTGGCGTAGATGCGCTCGCTGTCGCGTCCCTCCGGCTCGAGGAAGACCTGGTGGGCGCTCTTATCGGCGAAGCGTACGACCTTGTCCTCGATGCTCGGGCAATAGCGGGGCCCGCGCGACTGAATCTGGCCGGTGTACATCGGAGCGCGGTGCAGATTAGCCCGGATCAGCTCATGAACGCGCTCGTTCGTCGCAGTGAGCCAGCAGCAGACCTGCTCCTGTGGCAGCGAGTCAGTGAGAAAGGAGAAGGGCACGGGGCGCTCGTCGCCATGCTGGACGGCAAGCTGCGACCAGTCTACCGAGTCGCGGGCAATGCGCGGCGGCGTTCCGGTCTTCAGCCGGCCAAGCTCTATACCCAAAGCCGCCAGTGACGCGCTCAAGCCGGTTGCCGCCGGCTCGCCCACTCGTCCGCCCGGCGCCTTGGCTTCTCCGGTGTGCATCAGGCCGCGAAGAAACGTCCCGGAAGCGATCACGACAGCTTGCGCGGCCAGAACGCGGCCATCGGAAAGCCTCACGCCGGTCACTCGGCTTTTTGCGAGCGGCATGGCATTCGCGCAGGAGGACCCGAGCGGCTCGCTTTCGACGGCCTCAACGCTCGCTTCGATAATCTCCAGGTTCGGGCAATTCTCCAGGTATCGGCGCAGCACTGCCGGGTAAGTTGCACTATCGATCTGGGCGCGTGGGGCCCAAACGGCCGGCCCTTTTCGGCGATTGAGCATGCGAAACTGAATGCCGGTCTCGTCCGCCACGCGCCCCATGAGGCCGCCCAAAGCGTCGACCTCCCTGACGATCTGGCCCTTGCCGATGCCTCCAATTGCCGGATTGCACGAGGGCCGCCCGATCGCTTGACGGCTGAACGTAATGAGGGCCGTGCGCGCTCCCAATCGCGCACCCGACCACGCCGCCTCCGCTCCGGCGTGCCCGCCCCCCACCACAATCACGTCGTAGCCGCTCCGTCTCATTACGGGGGATTATTATCCGACAGGCCCAACAAAACCGCCAGCAACATCGAGCAGCGCCGGGAACCACGCGCCCGCGATAACGTGATAAGGTGATAAGGTGATAGAGTGATAAAGGACGATCCGCGGACCCTTTATCACTCTATCACCTTATCACTTTATCACCCTGGCGCTCGCGTGTGCCACGGTATGAAGCGCATGAAGCGGCAGCCGGGGCCTACCTGCTCGACCGCCACAGCCTCGCCCGCGCGATCGCCTCCGCCGAGCTAGTCGCCGCTCCCGCCGCCGCCAGTTCGCCCGGTCGCCGCGCCCTCACGATCCGCGCCAGCAGCGGCACCGCCAAGCCGCGGGCCAGCGTCAACGCGATAAACAAGCCCGCATACACCATCCACGTCGCCCCCGCGTAGCGCAGCGCCACAAACGCAGCCAACGAAGCCGCGGCGATGGCGGCGGAATTCAGCAGGTTGTAGGTCGTCATCACGCTGGTGCGCTCGCGGTCGGGAATCGTGTCGAACACCAGCAGGCAGGTGGCCAATTCGTACGCCCCCAGCGCCAGCCCCGACAGCACCTGCACGGCCATCAGGTACCAAAACTGCGGCCACATCAGCCACAAAGCGGTTACCGGAACCATCGCCAGGCCCGCGACCTGCAGCAGGGCCCGCGCCCCACGGCGATGGGCCAGCTCCCCAAAGAGCGCCAGCCCGGCAATCTTGGCCAGGAATTCGGTCCCCAGCAGCGACACGAACTGCCAGTAAGGCATGTGCAGATGGCGTAACACAAAGGCCGTGAAATACGCCTGCGCCACGAGCATCGTGACGTTGATCCAGACCATGTACGCCAGCAACTGGCCCCGCTCGTTGCGCAGCCGCGTGAAGAATTCGCCAAACGCCACGAATCGCTCGGGCGCCACGGGCACGATCGATTCACGCTGCAGCCACAGGCAGCCTGCCGACACCAGGCGGCATATACCGGCCAACCCGAACAGCAGGGCAAACCCGGCGCAGGTCGCCCCGCGCTGCTCCGTCAGCTCCAACACCGGCCAAGCCGTCAGGATGCCGGCCAGTGTAACGAGTTGGACCACGCGATTGCGGCGGGCGAAGTAGCGTGGGCGAATAGGCATCGGCACGAGGCGCGTGATCCAAGTGGTCCACGGCGCCGCACACGCCAGATCCGCGGCGCAATAGAGCGTGGCGATCATCAGCAGCGCCGCGCCCGAGATGTGCCCGCGCAACGCCGCAATTACCAGCGGCACGAAACTCAGGCCCTGAGCGGTCGCGCAGCTAGCCACCCAGCGGCGATGTGAACGCAGCCAGACCACCGCGTAGGGCGAGACAAGCTGCAACAGCGCCCCGGCCACCAACGGCGCGGTCACGACCAGCCCGGAAAGCTGTTCCGACAGCCCGACCGCCAGCACGAACGCCGGAAGGTAGCGGTGGCCAAGCCCCAGCATCCCGCCGTACGCCGCGCCGTCGACTGCGCTAGCCAGCAGATCCCGCCGCAACCCGGCCGCCCGCAAGCTTCCGGACTGCGGCGTAGCGCCCTCACACGGCGCAGGGCCGCGATCCTGCCCGGCTGGGCCGTCAGGTTCGTGCCCCGCCCGGCCGTCGGGATCGTGTCCGGCCGGGTTATCGGGTAAATCGGCTCTCACGCGGGTTGCCCGCCCAGACGCCTCCATGGGCCGGATGGTAAGCACGAGGCATACCACGCCGCCAGCCAGGCCGCGCTCCCGGTACGAAGGCCATCTTCCCCGGCGCCCGCGAGGAACCTGCCTCCGAGGGCAACATCGGTCAGGCGTGCCGCCCGGCGCCACGCCTTTGCCCAGCCGCCCGCCCGCGCCTATCATGCTCCGCTCGAACAAGCAGGAGACTTAAATGCCCGTCGACACCGCTTTCATGGACAAACTCACGGCCCTCTGCAAACGCCGCGGCTTCATCTACCAATCCAGCGAAATCTACGGCGGCATCGGCGGCTTTTGGGACTACGGTCCGCTGGGCGTCGAGCTTAAACGCAACATCAAGAACCAGTGGTGGCACGACATGGTCACCAACCCGCCCACCGGCCCCGACGGCCGCGAGGTGGAAATGGTCGGCGTAGACTGCTCCATCATCATGAACCCCAAGGTCTGGGAAGCCAGCGGCCACGCCACCGGCTTCGCCGACCCGATGGTCGACTGCAAAGAGACGAAGGCGCGGTTCCGCTTGGACCAAATATTCGTCGTCCGGATGAGATCAAACATAGCCGTTTCTCCGTACGCCGTGCCGTGGCATGCTTTCATCAAAGACGACACCGAGAGTGAAAAGACAGCGCGCCGGCGCTACGTCAAGCAACTGCGCGTCTCGGTCACCGGCAACGAGTTGGAGTATGTGGCGCTGAGTCAAATCCCAACGAACCAGTACGGGATCGTGGTCGCCCCCGGCGCGACCGGGGCGGGAACCCTCACCGAGCCGCGCCAGTTCAACCTGATGTTCCAGACGTACGTCGGCGCCCTGCAGGACGAATCCGCGAAAGCCTACCTGCGTCCCGAAACCGCCCAGGGCATCTTCGCCAATTTCAAAAACGTCCTCGACACCACGCGCGTCAAAGTCCCCTTCGGCATCGCCCAGGTCGGCAAGAGCTTCCGCAACGAAATCAACCCGCGCAACTACACCTTCCGCTCGCGCGAGTTCGAGCAGATGGAAATCGAGTTCTTCTGCCACGAAGCCGACTCGATGAAGTGGTACGAATTCTGGCGCAACGTGCGCCACTCCTGGTACACGAATCTCGGCCTGCGCAGCGACAAGCTCCGCCTGCGCGACCAGGGCCCGGAGGAGCTCGCCCACTATTCCAAGGCTTGCGCGGACATCGAGTACCTGTTCCCCTTCTCCGACGAGCCGCAGGAGCTTGAAGGCGTCGCCCACCGCGGCAATTTCGACCTGACGCAGCACGCCAAGTTCAGCGGCAAAGACCTGACCTATTTCGACGACGAAGCCTGGGAACGCGACAAGGCCAAGTTCGGCGGCGACAAGGAGGCCGAGAAGAAAGCCAAGAACGAGCCGCCGTACCGCTTCCTGCCGACGGTCATCGAGCCGTCCGCCGGCGCCGACCGCGCCGCGCTGGCCTTCCTCTGCCAAGCCTACACCGAAGACCAGGCCCCGGACGAGAAGGGCGTCATGCAGACGCGCGTCCTCATGAAATTCCACCCCAAGCTCGCCCCCACCAAAGTCGCCGTCTTCCCGCTGGTGAACAAGGAAGGCATGCCCGACGTCGCCGCCGCCATCTACCGCGACGTCAAAAAGCACATGACCGCCTTCTACGACGAAAAAGGCGCCGTCGGCCGCCGCTACCGCCGCCAGGACGAAGTCGGTACGCCCTTCTGCGTCACGGTCGATGGCCAGACGCTGCAGGACGGCACCGTCACGATCCGCGACCGCGACACCCTCGCGCAAGTCCGCGTGAGCAAAGACCAGGTCCTACCCTGGCTGCAAGAAAAGCTAGGCGGCTGCTAAACAGCTAGCCGGGCGACGACGTGACCAGGTGATAAAGTGATAGGTGATAATGGGCGTCCCGCCGACGGCGCTTGCGCAAAGCAAAGCCTCCCGTGAAGATGTTGGTACACAAAACCAGCACAGCAGGCCAAGGATGGTCGGCATCCGGCGCGCAATTTCTGGCTTACGGGCTTGGCAATATCCCGCGGGGATGAAGCGTTTGCCGCTCTGGCGTGGCAGATTGGTCCTCGACACCCCATAACCATCGACGTGCAGGGCAGAATTTGTGTCAAAAATGGGGATTTTCCCTGAATATGCGTGAAATTGCATTGTACAGAGACGAGTTCTGGAGTACACTACTCCTATTACCCGTCCAGTTTCGCCACCGGCGCGGGCACGAGTCCGCCGAGCGAGACTGCTACCCATTTTTTGGAGGAGAGAGTGTGATGAGGAGGATTATTAGCATTGCGGCTCTGGCATGCGCCGCTTTGCTGATGGGCCAGCCGGCATTCGCGGATACGGCGGCCATCAGCCTGGGCGGCGGGACCATGGCGCCCATGGGCGCCCCGACGAACCACGGCTGGCAGTTCAAGGCCAACCAAGAGATGACGGTCACCTCACTGGGGTTATGGGACGACGATGACGACGGGATGGATATCGAGCACCCGGTCGGCCTGTGGGAGCTCGACAGCGGCACGCTGCTGACCTCCGGCGTGATCAGCCAGGGCACCACCGATCCGCTGATTGATCATTTCCGCTACGTGGATGTGCAGGACGTGGTGCTGGTTCCCGGCGTGGATTACGTCATCGGCTTCTTCACTGGTTCGAGCAACCAGGACCGGATGGTCTACGACGCACCCACCGACCTGGTGATCGATCCGGCGATTACATACGTCCAAGCGTGTTACGGCGGCGCGCCGTCGCTGGCGATTCCCGGTCCTACGACCACCACGACGTACTGCCGCTTCGGCCCGAACTTCCAGTACATTCCGGAGCCCGCCGCGCTGGGGCTGTTCCTCGCGGCCGGCCTGCTCCTGCGGCGCCGCGGCTGATCTCTAATTTCGGTGATTCTGCGCGGCGGCCACGCAACGCGGCCGCCGCGCTCTTGGCCCACTTCTTCAGGCCGCACTTCGCTCACCGACACGCCGGGAGGTTCTTCTCGTTTTGCATTCGGTACTGGCCACTCCCGATTAATTCGATAATTAGGGACAGTCACCTATTTCGATGATCGGGCCAGTCGGGCCGAATTTGTGCCAAAATAGGTGACTGTCCCTATTTATCCCCCAGCATCATTCTTTCGGCATCCGTCACAATGAGAGCGGCGCCAAGAATCGTGCCAAATGTAACGGGAAGAGCGACAGTCAGCACACAGCGCTACAAGCACAGCACACCAAGTGGGCACAGAGCTAAGCCCGCGGCGCTACCAAGCAAAATGGCAACCGGAACTGCAAAGGGAGCAACACGCCAGGCAACGGTCACGCCAACCAGCGCTCCGCCGGTTACGCATGATATTGCTATCACCAGGGCCCGCGCCACAAGCATAGGCTCTCCGCTACAATCAAGGCAACAGCCGTAAGATCCTCCGGTGCGATAGAGCCCAACCTAGCCTGCCGACCAGACGTCGTCAGCGCTGGTCGTGGTAATCAGGGCGGTCTGGTCGGCCGACCGCCGGCAGGTCGAGTGATAAGCCCCGGCCGACCGCCATCGGCTATGAGAACTTACTTCCGGCGCCCCAAACAGCGGCGATGCTATAGTTAACGGCGGGTGTGCGCTGACTAAATCCCATCGACAATCTTCGCCCGCGATCTGGCACGCTGGCGGTCAGGAGCTGAGAGTCAGTGGCGCACGCTGATTTGGGAGCAGCGGGCCAGGCGGGTCTTAACTTCGAACTTCTTGCTTCTTACTTCCAACTTTTTACTTCTGCCCCCCGCGTCGCGCCTAGAATGCCTAGTTGAGCGCGCCCGCAGCGCGCGCCGGAGGTCGCCAATGCGCGTTAGGTCATTCGTAATTCAAGTTATCGGCACTTTGCCAAAACCGAGCGCGCGTACCTTGGCAACCTGGCAATCTGGTTCCGACGCCACTTGCAGAGCCGTTTTTATCAGGCCCCTTGGCAATCTGCCCCCCAACCTTGGTGACACTTGGCAATGTGCCCCCCGGACCTTGGTGACGCTGGAAACCGCCAAATGGCTTCGTTCCACGTTCCGCTCCACCTTCCCCCTCCCCCGCGGCAACCGCCCCGCAAGCTTCCGGCCGCCCTTCGGCTGCGGAACAGGTTTCCTACGCGCCCGGCGCCGAAAATCGTGGCGGCCGGGGCACGCGGGCGTTATACTAGGCGTCCTGTCTATGCACCTGCGGCTGCTCACGTACAACATTCACAAAGCGATCGGGATAGACGGAAAGTTCGCGCCGCAGCGCATCGTGGAGGTCCTGGGCCACTACCAGGCCGACGTCCTGCTGCTGCAGGAGGTGGACCGCGGAGTGCCGCGCTCCGGGATGCTGGACCTGGCGGCGTTCCTGGGGCGCGAGTTGGGGTACGCTTACCGCGCCGTTGGCATGAACGTGTTCATGCGCTGCGGCAAATACGGCAACGCGACGCTTTCGCGCTTCCCGATCGGGCGGCAGCACAACCTGGACCTGACGATCGGCGGGCGGAAGCGGCGCGGGGCGCAACACACCCGCATACACGTCGTGCGCAACGGACAGCAGGCCGAAATCGATGTGTTCAACATTCACTTAAGCCTGATGGCGCTGCTGCGGCACCACCAGATGCGGCGGTTGCTGGCGTTCGTCGCGGCGTTCGATTCAGCCAGCACTCCCTGCGTGGTAGCCGGCGATATGAATGACTGGCAGGGCATGCTCAAGCGGCGTTTCTTCGCCCCGGCCGGCTTCTGCTGCGCGACTAACCGGCGGCCGGGGTCACGCTGGGCGATCAAGACCTTCCCGAGCATCGCCCCGACAGGCGGGCTGGACAAAATTTTCTACCGCGGGCCGTTGCGCCCCATCCAGGTACGGCGATCGCACCTGAAGCTGGCGCGGGTGGCGAGCGATCACTTGCCGGTCATCGCGGATTTTGAGCTATCGGAGGGGCCGGCGGCGTCGGCGACGCATCTTGGGCGCGCGGCAGAGCCTTTTTGACGCGCGTCGGGCCAATTCCTTAGAATGAAGCACGCGCTGGGGGCCGTCTGGGCTCGACTCTGGTAGTCCGAGTAGTCCGAAACCGGACACCGCCATGCCGGCACCTGAAAAAA
>ERZ747221.3661-NODE-3661-length-11993-cov-3.232796_pt1 | contig 11993 bp, 13 predicted proteins | sample MGYA00374949_ERZ747221 | MGnify/ENA primary metagenome ERZ747221 (study PRJEB28779, sample SAMN05720172) | bioreactor metagenome | isolation source: Anaerobic biogas reactor | place: USA:Washington, USA | collected 2015-08-08 ... | reverse complement strand
CGGCTATTCGCAGATTCAGGGCACCCGCCCCCAGACCATCGCCTACGCCCTGCACGACTCGCCCGTCGGGCAGCTGGCCTGGATCGTGGACAAGTTCAAGGAATGGACCCACCCGTCGTCCGAGCTGCCGGAGCGGGCCGTCAGCCGCGATCGCATGCTCACCAACGCCACCATCTACTGGCTGACCGGCACCGGCGCCTCCTCGGCGCACATCTACTATGAGAGCAACCACTGGCAGCCGTCCCTGATGTCGGAGCCCCTGGCCACCCCGCTGGGCATGGCGGCTTTTGCCGAGGACATTGCCATCCGCCGCTACGGGGAGCAGACGTACAACATCGTTCACTGGTCGGATTTCGACCGTGGGGGGCACTTTGCCGCCCTGGAGGCGCCCGACCTCTTTGCCGGCGACGTACGCGCCTTCTTTAGGCAACTACGCAGCGCGGGCCGGAACGGCTCGTAGCGGAAGCACTCCGCCGTGGGGAGCGCTGCGTACAGCGCGGATAGAAGGAAAAGGCCACCTTCGTAGCGAAGGCGGCCTCGCGTGTTAGCATCGTTGGGGCGTCGCGGCGCGGCTCGCAGGTGACGGCACCGTCACCTGCGCCTCGCCACGAGGTGATAGAGCGTCATGTAGGGCCTATTCTCTCTGCCGAACGCGATCTGGCGTATCTCTAGCTCTCTGGCCTGTCGAGCGCTCAGGCCAATGTAGCCCTCCGGCTCGGTGAGCAGCGCCTGCCCCTCAAAGAGCCGCGGGCCGTCCTCCAGCTCCCGGCACGACACGAGCTGCAGCTCGTCAGACCGCGCGACGTGATCGGCTCACCAGGCCGGCGAGTGGGACGTCAGGAAATCGTCCTTCCAGACGGACGCGTCAAAGCTGTACACCGCCGGTGGATGCACCAACTGCTCGGGCGTGAATTCCTCGTTCAGGCACTCCCCGCCCGAACAGAACACACCGCCACGCTTCAGATGCCGGGCGATCCGGTCGAGCACCGCCAGGTCCGTGCCGTAAGAGTTGAGGTTGTTGACGCACAGGATGGCGTCGAAATAGCCTTCGGCAAAGGGCAAGGGCTGGCCGGCATCCAGCTGCAGCGGGATGATGTCGCCCCGATGCCCCCGGCTTTCGATCCGCCCCGCGTTGTCGGCCGGGTCCGTCCACAGATCGACCGCGATCACCCGCGCGCCACAGTTGTCGGCCAGGTACAACGACGACGTGGCGGAGCCGCAACCCAGATCGAGCGCCAGGGCGTTGGGGCGCAGGTCGAGGCTGGCCGCCAGCAGCGATACGAGGTACAGCCCGCCCGGGCCCATCTCCCTCCAGTTCTCGGCCTTGGTGTAGCCGCTAACTCCCGGGTACCGGGAGCGGTCGACCTCGCGCAGAGTGGCCCTCAGCTCGTCTATGCCGCTTATCTGCTCCACCTCTCCTCGGATGGCGTCGGGGCTGCCCGGACACCGGCAGCCGCCAGACCTACGACACCGCCAGCAGCTCGGCGCACCGCAAGTCCTCGAATGCCGTCATGCTGACCTCCAGGGCACGCGTGTCGGGCTCCCAATGGAACAGCGCCCAGCGCCAGACGGGGATAAAGACGCTCACCAGGATCACCGACAAGCGATAGTCGTCCCAGCAGTCATCCCACGCGTACCCCTGAACCCCACCCGCGAGCAGGCCGCGGTAGTAACGCTGCATGAGCCCCGGCTCGAGTCGCCGCCTGATCGCCGGATCCCAGCTCGTCGCCATCATAAAGGCGAGGTCGGTTCCGCCGATGGTGGGGTGCCAGAACTGCCAGTCGATGAGATAGGTCGGCCCGCCATGCGCCTCGCGAGGAAAGAGGAAATTGCCCAGGTGGGCGTCGCCGTGCACCAGGGTCAAGTGGCGGCCCGACGTATGCCGCCCAGACAGGGCGGGCAGCGCCGGCAACACGCTCTCATAGGTCGCGCGCCACGAGGGGGCGAGGCGATCGCCGCACGCCGCCATAAAAGCGACGGTGCTCTCGGTCGCGTAGGCCCATCCCTCCCGCCGCTCCTCCAGGGTGGGGAACTTGCCGACGTCCTTACCGAGGCGAGGTGGTCCCACCAGAAGGCATGCAGCGACGCCAGGGCATCGATGGCGGCCTCGCAGTTGCCGCCACACAACGGATCCCGACAGGCGGCATGCGTCTCTGATACGTCCTTCAGGAGGATGTGGGTTGCCCCAGACTCTGGCTCGTGGCCCGCATCGTAGCAGGGGATGGTGAACGCCGCCCGCATCATGGGGGCGACATGGCGATAGAAGATGTACTCGCGACCCGTCTGGGCGGGATCGAACTCGCCCGGGGCGAGGGCGGGGCTCGACGCCTTGAGGAACAGCCTGCGCGGCGCGCCCGGCGAGGCATCCTCCGTATAGCCCACCTCCAGGCGCGACACGGACGAGGCAAAGGTCGACTCGGTCTCGTCGGGCGTGACGCGCGTCACCCTCCCTCGAGCCAGGGCCCCCTTCTCCCGCAGGATGGCGGTGAGCCACTCTGGCGTGACCTCTTCCGCGCCGGCAATGACGTTGCCCATGCATGTACCACCTTTCGGGCCAGACTCACGCCATGACGATTGGGCCACCTATACGCCACGCCCCGCCCGCGGGTTCCGGCGAGGGTCTCATGGCCGGCGCAGATGGCGCCTCCCGCACGAGGCGAGCCACTACCCGCCGGCGAGCGTATCGTCCGCCCGGCGCGCCATGGCGATGGGGCCGTCGGAGTCCAGAGCCGACAGCAGAAAACGCAGCCACTGCGGGCGGTCGGCGCCGCCCTCGTCGGTCGTAAGCAGCTGCTCGCAAAAGATCGCCAGGTCCTGGATGATGCGCTCGTAGCGATAGTAGGCCAGCGCGGTGCGATCCACCTCGACGTGTCCATAGCCGCGGAAGAACAGACGCTCCTCCTCCTCGACGGTGTACCCGAGGAATCCCTGCGCGCCGCCGGGGAACATCAGGTCGCGCTCTTTGGGCGCCAGGATGGGGTCGTCCCAGTCGACGATGTAGAGGTGATCGTGGCCATCGATGAGGATGTTGTGGGCGTGGAGGTCGGTGTGGCAGGCGACGAGAGGTGGCCGCGCGGCGCGCAGCGCCTGCGCGAACCGCTCGGTGCGCTCCACGAGGTCGAGGATCTCCGCCCGCCGCTGCCGCAGGTAGGCGACGACTTGCGCCGCCACGGGGTCGACCGGGGCGCCGGCCTCGGCACGCTCGAGGCATGCCAGCAGGCTCTGGCGCCAGCGCGGGGTGTAGGTCTCCCGCGGGATGGCGGCGGACAGCGCCGGTGGCAGTACGGCGGTGTGCAGCCGCCTGACGGCCGCGCCGAACGCCTCCCACTGGCCCGGCGACAGGGCCAGCTCGTTACCGTTGCGCCCCTCGATGTACGGGTAGACGATCACCGTGTAGGGATCGAGGTCGGCGGAGAGCCGCCCGGACCGCGCCACGAGGGGCGGGATGATCTCGGCGACCCCCTGCTCAAAGAGGAATCGTGGGAGGTCGACGGCGATCGCGTCAAAAGCGCCACCTCGCAGCTTGGCAAAGTATGGCGCGCCGTCCTCCGCGACGGCGCGATAGACCGCCGTGTTCTGGTCGGCGCCGAGGGGCAGGAAGGCGATGTGGCCGATGCGCAGGCCGTACGCGGCCCACAGGCGGTCGATGATGCGCTCCGTCGGGATGTCAGGTGGTTCGAGCATAGGCTGTTCGTCTCTCTGGTATGCGCCGGCGCCATCGCCTACGGTGGCGCATCCTACACCACTATGGCCGGCAGCGCTACCGGAGGGAGCAGACGCCGCACCACCTCCCCAAGGCCCCCCGCAGTGCTCCCGCGACATGCCAGGGCTGCTGCGAGGGGGCGTTCGGGAGGTGGCGCTCGGAGCGCGGACTCGTGTCAGCGGATCGGTGCATCCTCCGCCAACAGGTCGGTGATCAGCTCCGTCGGGATCTCGAACTCGGGCGTGCCCAGGTACCCCGGGGCCACCTCGTACTTGTCAAAGGCGATCACCAATCGACCGGCCTCATTGATGTAAAAATCGTGGTCCGCCTCGATGCCGGTAAAGCGATCCATCTCGAGATCGTCGTCGTTGACCCAGTAGAGGCTCTTGCCATCCTCGCGCGTCTCGGCCTTCATCTGGGCGATGAGATAGTCGTTGATCACGGTCAGGTAATCGCCGCCGGCGGCGAACAGCGCGTCGAGGGTGACGAGTTCGCCCGTTCGCTGGTTGACGTTATAGTACTCGCGCTGGGTGTCCGAGCCGCCGGCCGCCCAAAAGTACTCCACCTGCAGCGAAAAGACCTCCTCATCCGAGCGCTTGACCTCATAGTACGTCTCGAACGCCATGCGGATCGTCTCTTGCTCGCCAAAGCGCTCCTTGAGATCGGCCACGTCGCGCTCGAACTTGGCCAGGAGGGCCTGCCCATCGGCGCGGAGTTCGGCGTTGATGGCGTCCTCCAGCTCCTGGTTCTCCAGGCCGGTGATCTGGGCGATATCGATGCGCGCGCTGGCGCCCTGCTCCTCCAGGCGGTATCTGGCGATCGTCAACACCCTGACGACGGGCCCCAGCACCGGCACCTCCTCGAGGCTCTCGGCCACGGCGGGCAGGGCGTTGATCCCCACCACAAACACGACCAGCAAGCAGGCGGCCGCCAGCGCGACCGGCCGCCAGAGGCGCAAGCGCGGGCGTGGCCGCTCGCGGCGGCAAAGGTCATCGATCATGGCGTGCACCTCCAGGGGAACCGGCGTCGCTTCGTACGCCCGCTTCAATTCGGCCAGACGCTCATGCATGGTCGTCCTCCATCTCGACGTTCAGCAGCCTCAGCGCGCGGTAGAGTCGGGTCTTGACGGTGTTTAGGTTCACGCCCAACACCTCGGCGACCTCCCGCAGCTCGAGGTCATGGAAGTAGCGCAGGATGACGATGGCCCGCAGATCGGGGGGCAGCCTGCCCAGGGCCTGGCGCAGGTCGAGGGCGGCGTCCAGCGGCGGGTCGTCGGCGCCGTCCCCCAGCGCCCAGTCGTCAGAGAGCACGCGCCGCTTGCGGGCCCTCAGGCTGTCGAGGGCCGTATGGACGACGATGCGATAGACCCACGTCTTGAGATAGCGGGGCTGCCGCATCGGCGACGCCGAGAGCGCCTTGACCACCGCGGTCTGCACCACGTCCAGCGCATCCTGCTCGTTCTCCATGTAGCTGTAGGCCAGCCGGTAGATCCGGTCGCCCTCCGCCTTTAGATAGGTCGACAACTCTTCGTGGAATGCGTCTCTGGTCAAGCGCCCGACCTCCTTGCCGTGCGATGTGGCTGTGTCTCACTCTATAGACGATCCAGAGCGGCGAAAAGTTTGGCGCGGGGCAGCATTCGGGGCGCATCCGTCGGGAGAGGCCGGTCATGCGCCTCCGTGGGGGCCTTCGGCGCGGTACCGCGCCACGTCGCTTGAAGCAAAGGCCCCTCCTCGCCGGGAGGGGCCTCATGGGGTGTGGCTGGCGTATCGCGCCTACAGCTGGCGTTCGATGTCGTCCAGGTGCTCCCGGCGATGGTCGGCACGCGACAGGTTGAGCGGCTGGCCGGCGGCCATGATCTGTGCCACCAGCTCGTCCGACACCGCCTCGACCCTGCGATCCGCCTCCTCCGCCAAGTCGAGGGCCAGCTGCGCGGCCACGCGCGGCGCGAGCGCCAGGCAGAGGGGCTTGGCGGCATCGTTGAGCCAGTCAACGTCCGCCGGCTCCTCGTCCGCCTCTGAGGGGGGGACGCCGGTGGCCCACTTGTCCAGCAGGCAGACGGCGCGGGCGTCCCAGAAGGCGAGATGCGCCAGCACCCCGGCCACCGTCCAGCCGGCGGACATGGGGCGGGAGAGGTCGTCGTCGGTCAGGCGCTCGACGAGGGCGCGCAGGCGGGTGCGCTCGGCGGTGTTCTGGGCGATGAAGGATCGGTCCATGGGTGGGTTCCTCCGCGTGTCATAGATTCTCAAGCTTGGGCGGGGTGTGTCCAGGATTCTAGGCCCCCCTTGTGGTGCAGGCCCCTTTGGTAATATACTGATTATACACGACGGCTGCGCCGGCTTGCGATGGAAGGCGCGCCGCACGGTAGAGGGAGGTCAGATGGATAGGCGAGAGCGCGGGCAAGAGAGACGCAAAAAGTACTACAGTCCGAGCGAAGTGAGGAAGAGAAAGGGATGTATCGGCTGCGGCGGAGCGGGCGCCCTCGCGACGCTCGCCCTGGCCCTGGCGCTCGCCGTCGTGCTGTTGTGACGATAGCGCAGGGCAGCCACCCGACGGGGTGAGGAGGTATCGGTATGGGGATTCTTGGGTTCATCGCCTCACTGATCGTCACCATCATCATCGTCGGTATCGTCGAGATGGTCAGCAGGACGAAACTGCCATATGGCTGGCTCGGCAACATCATCGTGGGTCTGATCGGCGGCGTGCTGGGCCAGTACGTGCTGGGCAACGACTGGGGGCCGTCGATCTTTGGCGTGCTCATCATCCAGGTCTTTATCGGCTCGCTGGCGCTGATCCTCATCGCCAAGTGGATCATGAGCCAGATCGCGAAGAATCGCGAGGGGGCGCGGTAGGCCGATAGCGCCAACCGTCAAGTCAGCTCTGACACCGGCCGTACGGCCGGTGTCAGAGCTTGTCATGTCGTGGTAGCGGCGCGATATGATCCGATAGCCACGGCCAATGAGGAATCAAGGCGGGTCTGCTCACATCGCGCTGTACATGTGCCGGGCGATGACGTGGTCCTGGTACTCGGGCGCCAGCTCGCAAAAGTAGCCGCTCCACCCCCAGACGCGCACGATGAGGTTCTTGTGCCGCTCGGGGTGCTTTTTGGCGTCGAGCAGGGTGTCCAGGTTCACGGTGTTCAGCTGCAGCTGCTGGCACCCCAGGCGCGCGAAGGTCCGCACGAGCATCGCCACCTTACGTATCGACTCGGCGTCCCGGAACACGGCGTCGGATAGCTCCATGGTGATCGGCCCGCCGTTGCAGATCCGCGTATAGTCGATCTTGCTGAAGGACTGCAGGACGCTGATCGGCCCGCGCACCCGCGCGTGCTGCGCCGGCGAGAGGTTGGCGCTCAGGAACTCGCCGCTGCCGCGCCCGTCGGCCGTGGCGCCCACCACGGGTTCTCGCATCCCCTCGTGCCCCCTGGCCAACCACAGGTAGTACATGGCCGACCCGGTGCCCGGGCGGACCCTTCCCCCGCGGCCATTGTCGCCGATCGCCTCACACGCCTCGGCGAACCAATCGAACAGCCGCCCGAGCATGCCATCGGCCTCGTCATCGTTGTTGCCGACCTTGGGGGCCTCGTCGGCCAGCACGCGCTGCAGGGTCTCATAGCCCTGGAAATCGGCGTCGAGCGCCGCGATCAACTCCGCCGCGCCCACCCGGCGTTCCTCGATCACGAGCTTGGCGACCGCGGCCAGGGCATCGGCCGCATCGGCCGAGCCGGCGCCGTGTATGCCATAGTTGTTGTACCTGAGCCCCTGCGACAGGTCACGGCCTTGCTCGAGGCAGCCATCCATGAGCACGGAATAGTAGGGCGCCGGCGGCAGGAGGAGTTGCCCGTAGGCCTTTACCAGCGCGGATACCTGCCGGGAGATGTCCTTAGCCGTGTACGTAAAGACCGCGTCCAGGTCGGCGCCGTCACCAAGGCCCTCACGGATCCCCCGATCGACGGCCGCGGGCAGCGAGACGGCGCCGATATTGACCACCTCCATGCCCCTGCCGGGGATGATGAACTCCCAGCAGGCGGCCACCGTATAGTCGCGGGCATCTTCGAGGGCGTACCCGTGCGCTGTTAGCGCCGGGATGACGACGGCATCGTTAGAGTACTGGGGAAACCCGAGCCCCTTGCGGGTCAGCTCGGTGGCGAGCTGCAGGAGGTCCAGGTCCGTCTCGGGGCCGAGCCGCAGGTTGATCTTGGGGTCGATCATGGCGGTGTCCAGGGCGACCCGCAGCACCATGTGGGTCAACGCGTTCGTGCCATCCGAGCCATCGGGTTTCACCCCACCGATCGTCAGGCTCTGCCCGTTGTCGCCCTGCTGCACGCCCGGATAGAGGTCGCTGTCCCTGTTGAGCGCGATAAAGAACTCGGCCAGGAGTTCCTCGGCCCCGGCGACGTCCAGCCGTCCTGCGCGGAGGTCGGCCTCGAGGTAGGGCCACATGTACTGATCGAAGCGCCCCAGCCCCACATGGTAGTGGCCGCTCAGCCACACCGCCGCCTGCAGGAGCCGGAGCGCTTGCAGCGCCTCATGGAAGGTGCGGGGCGTATGGGCGGGCACGTGCGCCAGGATCGCGGCGATATCGTCTCGGCCGGCCTCGCGCGCCGCCCGCTCGTAGCGCGCGGCCAAGGCCAGCACGGCGTCGATGCTCTCGACGGCGCCGTCGAGGAACTCGACCGCCAGCGGGTCGTGCGCCAGCCGCTCGCGTGTCTCCAGTGCGACCCGCCTCCGCCCGAGGAGGCCCTGGGAAAGCGCCATGCCCCAGTCCGCGCAGATGTTGCTGATGGGTCCGGACTCGTGCAGAGTGCAGCCCGCCGTCAGCTCGGACCACTCCTCGGGCGAGTACACGGAGGGGACACTGGGAACCGTGCGGGTAAACACGATCCGCTCGTCCGGGTACAGCACGGGTATCTCGGCCTCGCACATCCGACGCGTCAGGCGCGCCGCGCGTCTCGGCCAGGACAGCGCCTGCGCCTCGCATTCGGCCAATACGTCCGGCGCCGCGGGCTGCCGCCATCGCCTGTGCTCTCTATCTCGAACCCGGCCCTTTATGTGCTCCAGACGCTCGTTCACAGCCCCTCCTCCACAGGTCTCGACGTTGATCGCAAGGCCTAGCGCGTTCCCCCAAGTCGGCCTCAGGCGACATGCACCGCTACCCCTTGCCGCTCAAAGGGGCGCGTGTTGGCGTTGACGGGGGCGCTCGGATCAAAAGTCGGCGCATACGTCATCCCCGCCGCGGCATACTTGGCCCCTGCCGCCTGATTGTAGGGCAGCAGGTCCACGCGGAGCAGGCCCGGCGCCCCACGGGCCAGGGTGGCGATGTCGGCCAGGTTGCGGTCTGTATCCGTCACGCCGGGGATCAGGGGCACGCGGATCACATAGGGAACGCCCAGTGTGCCCAGGACACCCAAGTTGTGCAGGATCGGGGCGTTGTCGCGGCCGGTGTGCCGACGGTGAAGCGCCGCATCGACGATCTTTACGTCATAGTACACCAGGTCGCAGCGCGCGGCGACCTGGCGCAGGTCTGCCTCGCTGGCGCACCCCGAGGTGTCCAGGAGGACGTGGATGTCGTCCAACAGGTCCACCGTCTCGGTGATGAACTGCGCCTGCAGCAACGGCTCCCCACCGGAGAAGGTGACGCCGCCCTCGTTGTCGCGCAGGATGTCCGCCTGCCCGTTGAGGATCGCGGCCAACTCCCCGGGGGTATAGCGGGCGCCCGCCAGCCGTTCGCCCGCCGGCGAGCGCATGATCTGAGGATCGCGCGAGATCCCCTCGGGGTTGTGACACCAGGAGCACCGCAGCGGGCAGCCCTTGAGGAACACGGTCGTGCGAATGCCCGGCCCGTCGTGTAGGGCGAACTCTTTGATATCGAACACGATGCCTGTGGTCAAGGCTGTTGTCCCTCGTATGGACTTGGGATGCTCCGGCGAGGCCGGGCCTGCAGACCTGCCCGGAGGATATCCCCCTTGCGCTGCAAAGACAAGGGCCTCCTTGCAGGTGTGCTGAATGGGCGGCCGAGCGCGATAACCGTGGTGAGCGTGTCACGGCGCCCCGGACCGCACAGGCGTGCGGCCCCTACAAGCGCCGCGTTCGGCGGGATATGCGGTTGCAGCACTAGATGGTCGGGGTCGCCACGCCATAGCCGGCGAGATCGGCCGAGTCGGCCTATTTCCCTTGGCGACAACGCCGCCGGGCTGGCAGGATACGTCGTTCACCACCACGTGCAGCCCGTCACCGGCCACGCGGAACGCTGTGACGTGCGCCGTATGGGGCGTCACCGTCAGCAGGCTCTGCTCCGCCGGCCAGTCTCCCCCGCCGGGCGTGACGCGCACCAACGGCACAATGGTGCGCAACCGACGCGCCTCGCGGGCCACCCGGCTGCGGTCGTCAAAGACCAGCGCGAATGGGTGGACGTAGCTGCCCAGGAAAGGATCGCCGCCGGAGGTGATGCGGTGTTCGGCGGTGCCATCCGGTCGGATGACGCATTGCGGCTGCGTGTCGGGGCGGCCCTCTGCGGAATACTGTGGGGAACGCAAAAGCCCTTCCCAATGAGGGAAGGGCGCTTGTGTGGCGGCGACTAGATTTGAACTAGTGACCAAGGGCTTATGAGTCCCCTGCTCTACCACTGAGCTACGCCGCCGGAAAGATTAGTAGCGGGGAGAGGATTCGAACCTCTGACCTTTGGGTTATGAGCCCAACGAGCTGCCACTGCTCCACCCCGCATCAACAAATAGGATTATACCCGTCCGCGCACCTTTCGTCAAATCGCCACTTTGGGGTAACTGTTCACGTTTACGGCGGCGAGGTGTGTTGCAGGAGCTGCAGGCAGGCCTGGAAGGGGTTGAGCCCCCGCGCCTGCCAGGTGGCGAACAGACTCGCCAGGCCCAGCTGGGTCGCGCTCCCCACCTCGCTGCGCGTGCCGCCGCTGATCTTGCGCATCACCACCAGCGGCCGCAGGCTGCGCTCCGCCAGGTTGTTGTCCGCCGGCAACCCCTCCCGCAGCACGAACTGGAACAGCTCGTCGTGATGGCGCATCAGGCGCTTGGCCAGCGCCCAGCAGGGGTGGTCCTTGGCTTGGGCGTACTGCAGCCCCAAGGCCTCGGCCCGGCGCCACAGCGTCTCGTACGTCGCCGCGCGCTCCGCCGCGGGGGGCGGGGGGTCTCCCCCCAGGAACGCCTGGGCGTCGTCGTACAACTGGCGCACCGCCCCCGCCCAGGCCACCACCGCCTCCTCCCCGGCGTGCTCCTCCTTCAGGGCGTGCAGGTCGCGCAGCAGGTGCGCCCAGCAGCGCTGGTGCGCGCCGCGGTAGACGTTGTAGGCGCCATAGAAGTCGCTCACCAGCACCCCCTGGAAGCCCTCCCCTAGCGTCTCCTCCACCACCCCCCCGGCGCGGCTGGCCCGGTAGGCGAAGTAGCGGATGGCCTGCGCCCCGGCGCTGACCCAGGCCCACACGTAGCCGCTCTGCCCCGCCTCCCGCCAGCCCGTCTCGTCGGCGTGCAGCACCTCCTGGGCGGTGAGCTGCGCCCGGAGTTCCTCCAGGGCCTTCTGTCCGGCCCCGCGCACCCGGTGCAGCACCCCCACCAGCTCCCCCACGCTGAGGTGCACCCCGTGCAGCGTCGCCAGGTACGCCTGGATCTGGCGGTAGGGTAGCCGCAGCGTCAGGCGCAGGTAGCCAATCAGACTGGCCAGCCGCACCCCCACGCGCCCCTGCCCCATTACCTCACCCTGCAGCTCCAGGCGGGGCGTCTGGGTCTGGCGGCACACCCCGCACCAGCGCTTGAGCACCACGTGCTCCGTGACCTCCACCGGCGGGGGCGGGGGCACCTCGATCACCTCCCGGCGCCAGGCCACGCGCTCGGCGCCCAGGCGCCCGCCGCAGTCCGGGCAGTGCTCCAGGGTGTGGCGCACCACCCGCGTGGGCGCGGTGGCGCGCTGACGCCCCCGGTTGTGCTGGGCGGCGCGCTTGGCCCGGGGAGGGCGCGGTTCCTTCCGCTGCGGCCGGTTCGCCTTGAAAGGCGGGGAGGCCGCGGCACGGCGCTGCGGGGCCTCGGCCAGCGCGGCCTCCACCTCGGCCAGGGCCTCCTTGAGGCCGCCCAGCTGCTCGCGCAGTTGCTGGTTCTCCTCGCGCAGGCGCTGGTTCTCTTCGGTTAAGTGTCGGATGCGTTCCGCCTCGGTCATGCCGATAGTATACATAATTGTCGGAAGTCTGAACAATTACTTGTTCGCGATCACTCACTGTCCACACCACTTGACGGCGCTGCAGCCGCTCAACTACACTGTGGCCGCCGCCTCGG
>ERZ747221.3657-NODE-3657-length-12002-cov-3.420126_pt1 | contig 12002 bp, 13 predicted proteins | sample MGYA00374949_ERZ747221 | MGnify/ENA primary metagenome ERZ747221 (study PRJEB28779, sample SAMN05720172) | bioreactor metagenome | isolation source: Anaerobic biogas reactor | place: USA:Washington, USA | collected 2015-08-08 ... | reverse complement strand
TCTCTCGTGCCGTGGGCTTGGTTCTCGATCCTGATCGCCCGCCGGCTGCTGCAGCTGGCACGGCTGGCGGCGAACTGATTCGGGGCGGGCGAACGCGAATCTGCCATGGGGAGTGTTGCAGGGTTCAGGTGGCAGGTTACTGCCCATAGCGACACCATTCGCTGAAGCCTGTAACCTGCCACCTGGAACCTGTAACCACGCCTCAGACCATCAGCGTTCATCTGTGTCCGATCTCGCCTGATCGGAGGTGTCCTCTGCGCGCGCTGCACCTCGACACCGACATCGGCGGCGATATCGACGACCTGTGCGCCCTCGCCCTGGTGCTGGGGTGGCCGGACGTCGACCTGCTGGCCGTGACGACCAACTCGGATGACGGCGGCAGGCGCGCCGGCTATGCGCGCTATGCCCTGGACTTCGCTGGGCGGGGCGACGTCCCCGTGGCGGCGGGCGCCGACGGCGCGCTGGGACGGTACCGCGTCACTCCCGGCCTGCCCCGGGAGGCGGACTATTGGCCGGCGCCCATCCCGCCGGCGCCGGGGCCCCTCGACCGAGCCCTGGACCTGCTGGAGAACAGCATCGCGCGGGGCGCGATCATCGTCGCCATCGGCCCCTGCACGAACCTGGCGCTGCTCGAGGAGCGCTCCCCCGGCATCCTGCGCCGCGCGCGACTCGTGCTCATGGGCGGCTATCTGTTCCCGCCGCGCGAGGGGTTTCCGTCGTGGGGGCCCGAGATGGACTGGAACCTGCAGGTGGACGTGGAATCCGCGTTCCGTGTCCTGCAGAGCGCGGACCCGACCCTCGTGCCACTCACGGTGACCGTCGAGACGTTCCTGCGCCGGGCGCACCTCGACGCGCTGCGGAGCGCCGGGCCGCTGGCGCGCCTCATCGCGCGGCAAGCGGAGGTGTTCGCCCGCGACGAGGGCAATGAGGAGCGCTATGGCCGCGTCTGCGCCGGCCTGCCCGACGACACCATCAACTTTCAGCACGACCCCCTGGCCTGTGCCGTCGCCCTGGGGTGGCGCGAGGGGGTCGAGATCGAGACGCTGCCGCTGGTTACGACGGTGGAGGGCGGATGGCTGCGCCAGCGCGTCGGGGAGGGCGGCGCCCCCACCCGCGTGGTGACGCGCGTCGATGCCGAGGCGTTTGCCGCGCTGTGGCTGTCGTTGGTGCAGTAGTAATCAGTTTTCAGTGGTCAGCTATCAGTTCTTGGCCAGTCAGCATTCGAGTTCGTATGATTACCAATGAACACTGCCATTTGGTGCCATGGAGTCCATCATACAATTGTCCATGAATCGCGCCAGGCCGACGCAGCACAACTGGCGACTGATAGCTGACCACTGACCACTCCCAAGTCGGAGGGCACATGATCCCCGTCCCACCATCCGTCCTGGAGTCACTCGCGCCGCGCTATAGCACGGAGGCCGGCGCCCTCGCCCATTTCGGCGGTGGGCGCCCGGAGAACGACGGCGTCGTGTACGCCTATCCCAGCGGCGAGGGGCGCCGCCTGCTCAAGGTGATGGCGATCCCGCTGGAGGGCGAGCGCCGCGCCATGCTGTGCCTCGACGAGCGCCTGCGCTTCGCCCACTACCTGGGGACGCACGGCGCCCGCATCGCCCACCCGCTGCCCTCGCCGGCCGGCAACCTCTATGAGACGTGCGATCACGGCGAGCACCGCTGGGTGGCCTATGGGATGGAGGTCGCCCCCGGCGCCGTGGTGCGCCCCGACGCCTGGAACGCTGCCCTCTTTCGCGAGTGGGGCCGGACCATCGGCCTGCTCCATCGCCTGGCGCGCGAGTACCCCTCCTGGCGCGCGGCCGTCGACCCCGAGACGGGGGAAGAGTTCCTCACGTGGCGCGAGGAGTGGCAGTCCTTTCACGATTGGTGTCGCGACGACGAGGTCCGCGCGGCATGGGGGGCGATCAAGGAGCGCCTCGAGGCGCTGCCGGTGGAGCGCGACGCCTTTGGCTTTATCCACAACGACCCGCACCTCTTTAACCTGCTCTACGAGGGCCGCGCCGGCGTGACGTTGCTCGATTTCGACGTAGCCAACCACCACTGGTTCACCAACGACATCGCCATCGCCACGCAGACGGTCCTCTTTGCCCAGTCGGGTGGCCTGGATCGCGCGGTGGAGCGCCCCGAAAAGCTGCGCGGCTTCCTCGACTTCTTTATGGAGGGGTATCACCGCGAGCACGACCTCTCTACTGATTGGCTTGACCGCCTCGACCTGTTCATCGCCTATCGCCGCATCCTAATGTACATCGTGATGTACGACGACATCCGCCGTCGACCCAAGCACCGCGCCGCATGGCGGCGGATGATCCTCTCCCATCCCGAGGTCGCCGGACGTTGGCCGGCGGCATGAACGCCATATGGAGCGTGAGATGACGCCATCCCATCATGAGCCGTCGCCCGGCGCCGGCGAGGTCGCCGATCACTATGCCAGCGGGTACGAGGCGGAGCGCCTCGCCTCGGGGAGCGGGCGGATCGAGCGCGAGCGCACGCGCCACCTTCTGACGCGCTTTTTGCCTGCGGCGCCCGCCACCGTTCTCGACGTGGGTGGGGGACCGGGCGGCCACGCCCTCTGGCTCGCCGCGCGGGGGTACCGCGTGCACCTGCTCGACATCGTGCCGCTGCACGCGCAGCTGGCGTTGGCGGGCTCGCGCCGCCAGCCGGACGCCCCGCTGGCCGGCGCGACCGTCGGCGATGCCCGCGCGCTGCCGTGGGATGCCGGTACGGCCGATGCCGTCCTCCTCTTCGGGCCGCTCTACCACCTCACCGCCGCGGATGACCGGCGGGCCGCGCTGCGTGAGGCGCATCGCGTGCTCAGGCCCGAGGGTGTGCTCCTGGCGGTGGGCATCTCGCGCTTTGCCTCATTGTTCGACGGCCTGCGCCACGGCTACCTGCGCGACCCCGCCTTTGCCGCCATCGTGGAGCGCGACCTGCGAGACGGGCAGCATCGCAATCCCACCGGCCATCCCGCCTACTTTATGGATACCTTCTTTCACCACCCCGACGAACTGCGCGCCGAGGTCGCCGCCGCCGGGTTCGACGTGCGGGACGTCTATGGCGTGGAGGGGCCCGGCTGGCTGGCCGGCGACCTCGATGCCTGGTGGGAGAACCCGGAGCACCGCGAGCGCCTGCTGCGCGTCGCCGGCGCCGTAGAGACGGAGCCGACCCTGCTCGGCGTGAGCGCGCACCTCATGGCGGTGGCGGAGAGATAGGCGATCGCCGGCCTGGATAGTACAGGGGGACGCACCATGATCGACCCGCAGCTCGAGGGCAAGGTCGTCCTGATCACGGGCGCCAATCACGGCATCGGCGCCGCCACGGCGCTGGCGTTCGCGGCGCAGGGCTGCCGCGTGATGCTCACCTACTACCGGGAGGCGAGCCCCTTCTCCGACGAGGAGCTGGCCAAGGCGCGCGAGGCGGGTATGGGCGGGGATGTGCTCTACCGGGCCCAGCAGCAGCGGTCCGCCGACGGGGTGGTGCGCGCCATCCACGAGCGGGGTGGTACGGCTGTGGCCCACGAGGCAGACCTCGCCGACCCCGACAACATCCCCTTGTTGTTCGACCTGTGCGAGGCGCAACTGGGCCCCGTGGACATCCTGGTGAACAACCACACCTACTGCGTCCTCGAGACCTTTGACCCCGCCCTCGCGTCCGGCGGGGTGAGCGGCGCTCGCCTGCCCACCGCCGCCACCATCGATGCCCATTTCGCCGTCAATGCCCGCGCCTATGCCCTGATGATGCTCGAGTACGTCCGACGCTACCTCGACCGCGGGGCGACGTGGGGGCGCATCATCAACCTCAGCACCGACGCCGCCGACCGCCACGTGGCGAACGTCAGCTATGCGGCCAGTAAGCACGCCATCGAGTCGTACAGCCGTTCCGCGGCGACAGAGCTGGGCAGATACGGCATCACGGTGAACGTCGTGGCACCCGGGCCCATCCAGACCGGCTACATCACGCCGGAGGACGAGGCGATGATCGCTCGCGGCACGCCCCTCGGCCGCGTGGGCGCGCCCGATGATGTGGCCGATGTGATCGTGTTCCTCGCCTCAGAGCAGGCGCACTGGCTGACGGGGCAACTCCTCTACGTCGGCGGCGGCTGGAAGATGCCCCAGTAGGCGGGATATGCGCTAGCAGTTGACGCCTCAGCCACGGGTGACTATGCTTGGCGTGCCCTCGCCGACCCACCTCGCTATTCCTCATCGGCGCCGGCTCCGTCCGGCCCCGCGTCGCGGCTCCTCCCAACGCTACCGGCCAATCGCCTCGAACCTGGCCGCGGCATGGGCATCGGTGACCTTCTCTCACACGTGGTGGAGGTGTCGCGATGACGCATGCCGGATCGGTGGGGCAGACTATCGGCGCCAAACGCGCCGAGTTCGGGCGGCCGTATTCGGGCGAGGAGATCCTGTCGGACGAGGTGTTGGCCGCGCGTATCCGCGAGCGGGCCGCCACAACGGTCGTCGACGCCGAGGAGCTGACGCGGCGCGGCGTGCCGCTCAGCCCCTTCCTCGAGATCGGGGCGGGCAGCGTCCAGCGCAGCATCGCCCTGGCGAATCACCAGCGCGCGGACGGGGTGGCGACCGACATCAGCCAGAACGCGCTGCGCGATGCGCCGTACGTCCTCTCGCTGTTACGCCAGGGGCGCGCGCCGATGCGCATCTGCTGCGACGCCCACCACCTGCCGTTCCTCGACGACACCTTCCGCTATGTCTTTGCCTACCAGACCCTGCACCATTTCGAGAACCCGGTTCCCGTGGTGGCCGAGTGCTATCGCGTGCTGGGGCGGGGCGGCTACTTCTTTTTTGACGAGGAGCCGCTGGACACGCGCTTGCGCCGCCTGGCGCGGGGGCGCCGCATGCTGTCCCATCCCCCGACGCGCGCGCAGCGCATCGCGGCGCGCCTGGGCGTGGAAAAAGTGTTCTGGGATGACGGCGCCCACGAGCGGTCGTTGGGCATCGTCGAGGGGCGCCCCGACATCGCCACCTGGCGCGAAGCGCTGGCGTGCTTTGGGAGCGTGGAAGCCGTCGTCAACCGGCGCCTGCGGTTCAACTCGAACCTGCGCACGCCAATGCTCAGCGCGCTGTTGTCGGGCCTGGTGGGGGGCAACATCCGGGGCCTCTGCCTAAAGCTGGACGGAATGGTCGCCGCCGCCGACTTTTGCGGGCGGCTGATGTGCCCGGACTGCCTCTCGGCGAACCTGGCGGTGGTCGAGCGGGAGCCCATTCTCTGCCGCAACTGCGGCCGGACCTATCCGGTGGTCGAGGGGGTATACCGCATGCTGCCGGCGGAACTCGAGGCACAGCTCTGCCTCGACGCGGCCGAGCCGCCGGCCGCCCCTCCCTACGCCGAGGCGCCCGCTGCTGAGGACGTGCTGGGACTCGATGCGTCACTGGAGTCGTAACCGCGTTCAGGTGCGTCGTGCAGTCGCCCTCGGGCCTGGACCCGCGGGCCAAGGGAAGGAGGGTAACGGATGATGACACTCGTTCAGAGGTTGCCGCTGCGCGTCGCCGATGGCGCGCTGCGCCAGCTTGCGAGGATCTGGCCGCTCCTGGCCGCCGCCGGCGCCGGCATCCTGCTGCTGGTCGCCGGTGTCTACGCCCTGAGCGTGTACCAGGGGGTGGAGCCGTGGATGCTCACCGGCGATCCCACCGCCCTCACCGACTCGCGCTGGTGGCTTGGCTTCCTGTCGAATTTGGGTATCATGCTGTGGTCCGCCGCGGCGGCCATGTGCGCGCTGGGGACGATGCTGCTCTATCGTGTCGGCGCGGGTGGCCGATCGATGCTCTTTTTGCTGGCCTCCACGGCGCTCTGCCTCGCGCTGGCCGTGGATGATGCCTTCTTGTTGCACGAGGAGGTCCTGCCGGCGCACCTACGCATCCCGGAGAAGGCGGTCTACGCTGCTTATGCCGTGGCGGCGCTGGCCCATGCGGGCCTCTTTTGGCGGACGCTGCTTCGCACCGACTATGTAGTGTTGCTGATTTCCCTGGCCTGCTACGCCGTCTCCATCGCCATCGACCTGTTCACGTACAACATGTTCGTCGAGGACGCGTTCAAATTCGCCGGCATCGTCTTCTGGGTGCTCTACTTTGCCCGCGCCGTCGCTCGCTTGGTCGAGGAGGGGCTCGTGGGCGCCCAGGGGGCGCGCGGCGGCACCCAGCCCGCCGGGTGACCGGCCTGAACGCACCAGAGTGTCCATCCGGAGGCATCGATGGCGACTAGCCCTCGCCTGGAGCGCGAGCGCCGCACCGTCGAGGCGATGATCCGCCTCTATTGCGCCGACCACCACGGCCTCGACGATGGCGCCCCATGCGCCGCGTGCCGAGAACTGGCCGACTATGCCCGCGCCCGGCTCGAGCGCTGCCCCTTTGGTGGGCAGAAACCCACCTGTGCCCGCTGCCCGGTGCACTGTTACCGTCCCGAGATGCGCGAGCGGATTAGGACCGTCATGCGCTACGCCGGCCCGCGCATGCTGCTGAGGCATCCCGCCATGGCGCTGCTGCACCTGGTCGATGGGCTGCGCAGGGCGCCCGAGAGGCGCCAAGCCTGACCCGCCACCCGAGGCGCCGCCGGTCGCCCGCCCCGCGCGTTATCATCGTCTCAGCCATCACACTGCAAGACACCAGGAGGTCGCGGATGGACGCCGGCTGGTCGCTCTCGATCAAAGAGATGTCGTGGGTGGAGCACACCCGCGAGGAGGTGGATTTCGTCGTCGAGGCGCTGGCGCTCGAGGGAGGGGAGCGGGTGCTCGACCTGGCCTGCGGCTATGGCCGTCACTCCCTGGAGTTGGCCCGACGGGGGTATGACGTCGTCGGGGTGGACATCACCCCCGCCTACATCGCCGACGCTCGCGCCGCGGCCGCCGGCGAGGGGCTCGACGTCACCTTCCTGCAGGGCGACGTACGCGAGGTGCCCTTTGTGGACGCCTTTGACGTGGTGCTGAACATGGCGGACGGCGCCATCGGCTACTTTCCGACGGAGGAGGGCAACCTCGCCCTATTCGACGCCATCGGGCGGTCGCTGCGCATCCTGGCTGCCTACGGCGGGTACGATACGGCCATCCCCGCCTCTCCCGATCGCCTCATGCAGGTGGTGTGCTCTCGGAAGGAATGGCAGCCGGCATAGCGCGGCTCGGTGAAGGTTCGGGCCCGCGATGGACCGGTGGATGCAGCCGGCGCTGTCGCCCAGCCTCCGCGTGGTGGCGATCGATCAACAACCCGCCCTGCTGCCCTACGGGCGATACGATCCCGTCTGTGGCGAGCAACGGGCATACCTTGCTCGACATGCACCCAGGGGGCGCGTGGTCGTGTTTGAGCACAGCGCGCACTTGCTACGGCTCGAAGAGCCGGAGCGCTACACGCGCGAGGTCGTGCGGTTCATCCTGGAGTAGGCGTTTGGCTCAAGGGCACGGTCGCGCTATAGTCTCTGTACCGAAGACACAATCTCTCAAGACTTGCCTCCTGGAGGACGCCCGTGACCGATAGCGCCGCCCGTCGCGCCGCCCTGGTGGCCGTGACGCTGATCTCCTTTGCCACCCCCTTTATGATCTCTGGCGTGAACGTTGCCCTCCCGATGATCAGCGCCGAGTTCGGCGCCGGCGCCATCCTGCTGAGCTGGCTGTCGACCTCGTACACCCTCGCCTCGGCCGTGTTCCTGCTTCCGTTTGGCAAGCTGGCGGACATCTATGGGCGGAAACGCGTCTTTCTCGCCGGTACCTGTCTCTACACGGTGGCCTCGCTCCTCTGCGCGCTGGTGAACTCGACGAGCATGCTCATCACCACGCGCGTCATCCAGGGGATCGGCGCCGGGATGGTGTTCGCCACGAGCACCGCCATCCTGACGTCCGTCTATCCGGCGAGCGAGCGGGGCAAGGTGCTGGGCATCAACGTGGCGGCCGTCTACCTGGGGATGTCGGTCGGCCCGTTCCTCGGTGGGGTGATGGTGGAGGCCTGGGGGTGGCGGAGCGTGTTCCTGGCCAACGTGCCCCTCGGGATCGTCACCGTGGCCCTGACCACCGCGCGGATGCGGGGCGAATGGGTGGGCTCGCCCGGCGAGGCGTTCGATCTCGCCGGCTCGACCATCTATGGCGTGTCCGTCGTGGCGCTGATGCTGGGCTTCAGCCAGTTGCCGGCCGTGTGGGGGGCCGGGCTGATCGTGGCAGGCGCGGCCGCCGGGGCTGCCTTTCTCGCGCGCCAGGTGCGCATCGCGCACCCTGTGCTCGACCTGCGGCTGTTCCGCGGCAACCGCGTGTTCATCCTTTCGAGCCTCGCCGCGCTGGCCAACTATGCCGCCACGGCGTCGGTTGCCTTTCTGCTCAGCCTCTATCTGCAGTACATCAAGGCGCTGACGCCACGCGAGGCGGGCATTGTCCTCATCGCCCAACCCGTCGTGCAGACAGTCTTTTCGCCGCTGGCGGGGCGCCTTTCGGATCGCATGGAGGCGCGGGTGGTGGCCAGCACCGGCATGGCCTTTACCGCCATCGGCCTCACCATGCTCACCTTCCTTGGGGAGGGGTCGAGCCTCATCTACGTGGTGGCCTGCCTGCTGGTGTTGGGATTCGGCTTTGGCCTGTTTTCCTCACCCAACACCAGCGCCATCATGGGCGCGGTGGAGCGGCGCTACTATGGGGTCGCATCGAGCCTGGTGGGGACGATGCGCGTGTTCGGCCAGATGCTCAGCATGGGCACGGCCATGATCCTCTTTGCCCTCTACATCGGGCAGGCGCAGATCACGCCCGAGTACTATGGCCGATTTCTGCTCAGCGCCCGCACCTCCTTTGGCATCGCGGCGGTACTCTGCGCTCTGGGCATCTTGGCTTCTCTGGCGCGCGGCAGAGCGCGCGTGGCGGAGGAAGCGGAGGCCGCCGGAGCCCACTGAGCGCCGGGATCGCCAGCTCCCGGACGCGATGCCCTGCCCCGCCATGTGTCGCGGCCCACGTGTCCACCGACATGGCGCGGCCTTGCGTACGGGCGGGCTCCTGTGCCTGCCCACGTCACCACCGATTCGTGCGGACGGACCGACGTGTCCGCCCACGATACTGCGCCACCCCTCTCTGCCATCAACGCCCCCGCCATGCACGTCCCCGCCTCGCGGCGCCAACAGAGGAGGGTAGACCATGGAGACGATCGGCGACCTGATCGGGCGGATCATTGGCCTAGACGCCGAGGAATTGAATGTGGGGCAGATGGCCGTCCGGGCCATCGTGGTCTACATCTCGGCATTACTCATGGTGCGCCTCGGCGAGAAGCGCTTCTTTGGCAGGAACACGGCCTTTGATTTCATCCTGGGCATCATCCTCGGCTCCGTCGTCAGCCGTGCCATCAACGGCTCCGCCGCGTTCTTTCCGGCCCTCGCCGCGGGGCTGACCCTCGTCCTGCTTCACTGGCTCTTTTCCGTGCTATCGTTCCACTCGGACTGGTTCGGCACGTTTGTGAAGGGCAGCGATCGCCTGCTGGCCGAGAACGGTGCCATCCTGTGGGACGCCATGCGCAGGGGCCACCTCAGTGAAAAGGACCTGATGAGTTCCGTGCGCACCCAGGCCAACGTCGATGACCTCGAAAAGGTCAAGGCGGCGCGCCTGGAGCGCAGCGGCGACATCAGTGTCATCAAGGCGGACGCGTCGCCCAAGGTGCTGGAGGTCGACGTCGCCGACGGCGTACAGACGGTCCGCATCCAGATCGAGTAGCTCGCGAACGCAGGATGTGTCCACGATTACGCGAGGCACGCCGGGCACCATCCGCGGCCAAGGCCGGCGGCTGGCAGGCCCAAGGTACTGGGCGGCCCAGTGCCCTGGGCTCAAAAGCGCGCCAAGGCGCGCTCCGGGAGGGCTGCCTATCAGCCGCCGCTCCCAGGCGCCGAGCCGCCAACGGGCGCGCTATCCGGCGACGTCGACGGAGGCCAGCCAAGCAGCCCGGCCATCATCGACACCCTGCCAAACCCGATTGACAAACATCCCGACACGCGCTACACCATCCCCCGCACGTTGCTGCCTGCAGGTCAGCTATGTGCCTCGGCCACCTGTAACCTGTCACCTGGAACCTGCAACCGGCCCGAAACCCGCAACCCGGAACTCGCAACCCATAACGCGAAAAGGGAGCCGCCATGGAGACGGTCACCATCCCCTGGGCGATGTGGTACACGCCCGACCGGTTCGACCTCACCTTTCCCGATTCCTGGGAGATCACCGTCGCCGCGATGAAGGGCGGGCCCGACATCGGTGACGCGGGCATCCGGCGCGCCCTGGCCGAGCCCATCGGCGCGCCCCCCCTGCGCGAGATGGCCCGGGGCCGGCGCGACGCCGTCATCCTGGTGGACGACATCTCACGCCCCACCCCCGCCTCCCGCCTGCTGCCCTACATCCTGGAGGAACTCGCCGCCGGCGGGATCGCCGAGGAAAAGGTCGTGGTCATTGCTGCCACCGGCACGCACCGCCCCTTTGGTCGGCAGGAGTGGGTGAAAAAGATCGGCCTGGAGCTGACCGAGCGCCTCGACATCCGCAGCCACAACCCCACCGAGAACCTGGACTACCTGGGGCTCTCCTCCCTGCGCATCCCCGTGTGGGTGAACCGCGATTTCGTGCGCGCCGAACTCAAGATAGGCCTGGGCATCATCATGCCGCGGGGCCGGAGCTATGGCGGCGGCAGCAAGATCGTCCTGCCCGGCGTGTGCGGCCGCACCACCATCTCGGCGAACCACAACTTTTGCCCCAGCGCGCGCTTTGTCGACCACACCCAGGAGGTGGGACGCATGGCGGGGCTCGACTTTATCGTCAACCCGCTCCTCAACCCCGACCTGGGGGTGATGGCGCTCGTGGCGGGGGAGCCGATCCAGGCGTTCGAGCGCGGCTGCGCGTTGGGCGGCGACCTGTACGGTACCGTCGTCCCCGAGGGGATGGACATCGCCGTCTGCAACGCCTGGCCCAAGGACAACGACGCCCACCAGATCTCCCTGGCGCGCGTGCCCCTCTTTGGCACCCGCAAACAAGCGCTCAAGCCGGGCGGCACGGTGGTCACCGTGTCGGCCAGCCCCGAGGGGGCGGGCTACCACCTCGTGATGGGGCCGGGGACGTTCTTCCGATCGCGCACCGGCCGGCAGGTGGGCGCGGCCCTCACAGGCGGCGCGGTGAAGGAGGTCCAGGCGCGCAACATCCTCTTTTGCCCCGGCGTCAACGCCGCCGAGGTGCGCCTCCTCTACGGCGACCAGTACCTGTTCTGCAAGACGTGGCCCCAGGTGCTAGCCGCGCTCCAGGAGCGCTATGGCGCCTCGGCGCGGGTGGTGGTGTTCCCGTATGGGGCGCTGCAGAACGCGGCCGAGTAGGCGGGTTGTGGGCTACGGGTTTCGAGTTCCGGGTTGCGGGCCGGATAGTGGCGCTGTAGGGGCCGCACGCCGTGCGGCCCGTCGTTGGTTGCGAACGCTGTGTGTGCTGCACGGTTGAGCCTGCCGCGGCGATACCCTGTGCCATGAGCGGCGTATTGTCCCATGCTTTACACTCATGTTCCTTGCCGGGAGGGGGACCATGTCGGCTCAACAGATGCGCTGCGGCAATTGGGTATCGAGGAAAATGATCACGATGGCGGCGGTTCCGGCACTGCTTTTCACGGGACTCTCCTTTGCCACCCCCTGGTTTCTGATCGGCGCGATCCCCCTGCTCGTGGCCGGCGGCTACTTGATCTATGCACGCCATGCGTTCTCGCCCGAGGGCGGCAACGTCCAGGGCAGAATTCAGGATCTCGTCCTGGAGCATGCGGCGTGGGACGGACAGGGGAGAGCCCTGGATGTCGGCTGCGGCGACGGCTATATGGCCATCGAGCTGGCCCGGCGCTCTCCCGACGCGCAGGTCACGGGGATCGACTGCTGGGGCGGGATGTGGGAGTACTCGCACGATGCCTGCGAGGCCAATGCCATGGAGGCCGGCGTGGCGGATCGGGTGACCTTCCAGCGGGCGAGCGCCGCACAGCTCCCCTTTGAGGACGATACCCTTGACCTCGTCATCA
>ERZ747221.3649-NODE-3649-length-12018-cov-3.262373_pt1 | contig 12018 bp, 4 predicted proteins | sample MGYA00374949_ERZ747221 | MGnify/ENA primary metagenome ERZ747221 (study PRJEB28779, sample SAMN05720172) | bioreactor metagenome | isolation source: Anaerobic biogas reactor | place: USA:Washington, USA | collected 2015-08-08 ... | reverse complement strand
GCGAGGTGCTGCTGGACCAGCTCTCGCTGCGCGTGGTTGATGCCCGCCCGCGGCCCGGAGAGGCGCCGGTGATCGTGAACGCGGCCGGCGTGGAGAATCTGCTGGCCGACTCGGCCCCCGACGGTCTGGCGCCCCGCTTCTGGGCCAAGCAGCAGGCCCGCCGGCGCAGCCTGGAGACGGTGCGCTGCGTGCTGAATGCTCACCGCAACCTGTGCGAGGACACCCTCAGTGTCGAGACGGTGCAGCTGGATCAGGTGGGTGTGTGCGCAGACATCGAGCTGCGGCCCGACGGCGACATCGAAGCGGTGCAGGCGCGCGTCCTTCACGCCATCGAACTTTATCTGAACCCACCGGTTCGTTATTACTCGCTTCAGGAGCTGCTGGACGAAGGGCTGTGCGCCGACGAGATCTACAACGGGCCGTACGTGAATCCGGCCTTTGCCTGTGGGGAGGCGCCTGCCTTCACCAAGCCCGGCTTTGTGAAAACCGAAGATCTGGAGGCCAGCGAGCTGCGCCGCTTCATCTACGTGTCGGACATCATCAACCTCCTGATGGATTTCCCCGAGATTGTGGCGGTCAGGAACGTGCTGCTGCGCCGGTACAGCGCCGAAGGCGAGCCGCTGGGCGGGAGCGAGCACTGGTGCCTGGCAGTCACGCCCGGTCGCCAGCCGGTGCTGGCCATCGAGCGCTCGAAGATCGTCTTCTTCAAGGACCAGATCCCTTACCGCGCCCGGCAGACGGAGTTCCTGCAGACGCTGGACCACCTGCGGGCCATGGCGCGCAAGGCGGCATATATCGAGGCCAACCAGGTGCTGCCGCTGCCGCAGGGCCGCTACCGCGACCCCAACGCCTACTTCTCGATTCAACACGACTTTCCCCAGACTTACGCCATCGGCGAGGCGGGGCTGCCTGCAACGGCCGGGGCCGAACGGGTGGCGCAGGCGCGCCAGTTCAAGGCCTACCTTGCCTTTTACGATCAGGTGCTGGCGGGTTACCTGGCGCAGCTGGCCAACGTGCGTACGCTCTTTTCGCTCGACAAGACCCTCGGCCGCACCTACTTCTTGCCGTATCTGGACGACATCCCGGGGGTGCGGGGCGATTTTGAGGACGAGTTCTACGTCGACAAGGCGGTCCTGCAAGATGAGGTGCAGCGCACGCGCCTGATCGAGGACGAAGGGCTCTTCGTGGAGCGCCGCAACCGCGTCCTCGACCACCTGACGGCCCGCTTTGCGGAACAGTTCACCGACTACGTGCTGATGATGTTCGACCTGGAAGGGGACCGGCTGCACACGAGCAGAACGCTGATCGACGACAAGATTGACTTCCTGGCCGAGTATCCGGTGATCAGCCGTGAACGCCACAAGGCCTTCAACTACCGGCCCGAAGACCCACTCGAGATCTGGGACACCGAGAACGTGTCGGGGCTCGAGAAGCGGGTGGCCCGCCTGATGGGCATCGACGACTACACCCGCCGTGACCTGGCCTGCGCCGAGGTGTTCGAGCTGTTGTTCACCGCGGAGCAGGACGGGAGCGGGTGGCGCGTGGTCGTGGCTGATGCCGGGGGCGGTGTCATCTTCCGTTCTGTGGAAAGCTTCGCCGACCCGGCAGTGGCGCAGGCGGCAGCCCAGGCTCTCTATCCCTTCATCCACGATGAGGCCAGCTACGAGATCGACGCCAGCGGCGGGACCGGCCAGGTGCGCTACACCATCAGCGCCGGCGGCGCCAGCCTGGAGCACGAGGGCACATTCGAGACCGAGGCCGCAGCCGTGCAGAATGTCCGCTCCCTCATCGCGCGCTATGACGAGATCCTGCTGGGTGATCCGGCCTGCGAGCGGGAAGGTCTGCACCTGATCGAGCATATCCTGCTCCGGCCCTTCACAGACCAGGACAGGTTGATGGACGTGTGCCTCGAACCGCCGTGCGAGATGTGCGGCGATGAGGATCCCTATTCGTTCCGCATCCACGTCGTGCTGCCCTACTGGCCGCGTCGTTTTCGCAATCTTGATTTCCGGCGCATCTTCGAGCAGACGGTGCGCCTGGAGACTCCCGCGCATGTCCACGCCACCATCTGCTGGGTGAGCAATGCACAGATGGTCGAGCTGGAGCAGCGGTACAGGGCCTGGCTCGAGGCGCGGGCGGCCGCTGACTTCGACCAGGGGGCATTGACCCAGGCGCTGCAGGACCTGATTGACATTCTGCAGCGGCTGAAGAGCATTTATCCGGCTGCCACTCTGCACGATTGTGTCGAGGGTGAGGACGAGAATCCCGTGCGCCTGGGCTCTACTGTCCTGGGGCTTTTCTGAGAGAGGGCACCCTATGCAAACCTCATATCCCATATTCGAGAATGGGCAGGTGCTGACTTCCAGGCACCTCAACGACGTGGTCGATTATCTAGAGCAGCAGGACCGGCTGACACGCCACAAGCTGATCGGCATCGGCATCGTCTGCGGCCTGGAAGTGAGCTATGAGCCCGACCAGGGTCGCATCCGGCTCAGCGCGGGGTGCGCCCTCACCTCGGACGGCTATCTGCTGGTGCAGGATGATGCGGTGCTGACCCAGGCGCGGGCTTATACCCTGCCCGTGCCCCAGGTTGAAGAGGCGCCCGAGGACCTGGACCTGCGCGCGCCCTATCCATTCTTCCTGGATGCCAACGGCGCCCAGGTTCCCCTATGGGAACTGCTGCCCGCCGACCATACGCCCGCGCCCGGCGAGCCGCAGCCGGCGCCAACCGATGCCGGCTTCATCGCCAACAAGGTAGCCCTGCTCTTCCTGGAGCGGCGGCTGGAGTCGCTGAAGAATTGCGAGGCCGGCGACTGTGCCGACAAGGGCATGGAGGTGCGCCTTGTGCCGCGCATCCTGGCGGCCAACCGGGCCGATGCCGAGGCCATGCTGGCACGCGAGGCCGGCATCGCCGGGCGCCCCGTCGACCGCAGCAGGCATCCCGGCTACGATCTGGCCGAGCTACGGCTGGAGAAGATCGGCCCTGCCGCGCTCCAGATTGCCACATTCGAAGCGCTGGCCGCGCGCATCCTGGCCGTGACTGGTAACCTGGGTCCGCAGGTCATCGACGCGTTCAAGAAGAGCTATGACGCGTACAAGTACCTGCTGGCCGACATCTACCCGGAGGCGCAGTTCCCCAACGGGCCGTTCGGTGATCCCAACTATTTCGCCAACCTGACACAGCAGGTGGGGCGAAACATCTACCTGATCCTGTATTTCTACGGCTACATGCTCGACCTGGTCGACTCGTACAACGAGTTCCTGGCCGCGGCCATCCGCATCGACGCCGAATGCTGTCCTAATCCCGAGCGCTTCCCGCTCCACGTGCTTCTGGGCGAGATCCAGCCGCAGCCGGTGGCCTTCGCGGCTGCCCCCAACCTGCCCGGCCCGGTCGATCCCCTGGCGGCCAACAGCGGCCTTGGCCCCCCCACCCGGCCAACGCCGTTCCGCCATCACTTCATTCCATCGCCTTTGTTTGACCGGCAGCACGAGAAGCTACAGGCGCTGCGTTCCCTGCACTATCGGACTTACCTGCTGGCCTATCGTTTCAAGCTCGACGATCTGCTCAAGCTGGACATCCGGATCACGCCCAGCAAGGCGATCGACACGACGCTATCCGAGCAGGCCATCCCCTTCTATTACGCCTTGCTGGTTGACAAGACCAAGGATGACCTGGCCCGCAACTGGTCCTTTGACAAAACCGTGCGCAACCGGCTGGACCGCCTGTTTTCTTACCAGTACACCGCGGCAGCGGATCACCCGCTGCGCTATCGCCTCGACGACCATGACTTTTATCGCATCGAAGGCTGTGCCGGCAAGGGCTTGGGCCAGGTCATGGCCGCGCTGAGAGAGCAGAAGCGGGAACTGGGGCTGTCTTTCGCCGTTGAGCCGGTGTTCCTGGGTTTGGCGACGGGGAACGACGTCGAGAGCGTTGTTTTGGACAAGGATGCCCAGGCGCGCGCGATGCAGGCGCTGGTCAAGCTGTTGGTCTGCCGCATGCGCGATCTGGACGTTCTTTTCCTGATCCTGATGGCTGCCATGTTCCAGTATGTGCTGACCATCATCGCCCGCCTGGCCGCGGCCAACACGTCGCGACTGGGCGGCCTGGCGATCGCGACCCAGCCCTCGCGGTCCACCAGGGTGGGGCGCGAGGGAGGGCTGACCGGCGACCTGCTGGGGGTGGGCATCTCACCGAAGCGGGCGCAGCTCTTCCGCCGTTCGTCCGAGACGCTGCTGCGCCAACTGCGCCCACAGCGCTACGAGAAGGGCGTCATCACCGCCAAGGCGGTCACGAGCGACGATGCCAAAGCCTCGGTGGGCAAGCTGTACATGGACATTAAGGACCCCGACTCGAGCGCCAACCTCTTCGACCGTACGCTGGAGTTCGTCAAGGGGCTGGGGCAAGCTGCCAACATCGAGGTGGTGACACAACGCATCTATCCGGCCGTCTCACTGCTCGACAAGAGCGAGGCGTTGGTGGAGGTGCTCAGGGCGCCCTCGCTGGCCGGCTTCGACTTCGCCGAGTTTGAGAGCCGCTACGATGGCTTCGTGCAAGCCTACGAGGCGTACCTCGACCGGCCCAAGTCCGACCAGCCTGAAGAGGCGGAGATCGTCGAGCTGGATAAGACCCTGGGCGTGGCCTACAGCTCTATCGTCAGTACCGGACCCCAGTCGGTGATCCGCGGGCTGACCGGTGAGATGCGCGAGCGCCTGCTTAACATCTTTCGGGAGCTAACGCTGGGCGGCTATGTCCAGCGCCATCCGGGCGACGAGCACAAGGGAGGCGTGCCGGCCGGCGGCACCTTCGTCGTGCTCTACACCCACCGCAGCTTTCTCACGCGCGTGGTCACCGCCAATAAAGCGGTCTACAACGAACGGGTGACCAAGATGCGGGCCAAGTACGTGGGCAGAGCGGACCGCGCGGAGATCGCCGATCCGGAGCAGTTGCTGGCGGCTGCCCCGGCCAGCGAGGACCCACTGGACGACTTCGTAGTCCTGGGCGACTTCTTCCTGCCCTACCTGTGCTGCGATACCGACTGCAGCGACATCGATCTGGCCGGCGGGAAACGTCCTTCAATAACACCGGTCGGGGTTACGGGCCAGGTGTTGGCCGAGGCCGGCGATAACAACCCGCCTGGGTTGGTGGCCGACGCCGCGGTGACGGTGATCGACCTGAATACCAACCAGCCAGTGCCGGTCGAGGTGAAGCGTGGACGCTACGCCTTTACCGCACCGCCGGGCACATACCGCATCGAGGTGAAGGGCCCACGTGCCCTCCTGCCTGCGGAGCGCATCGTGACCCTGACGGCGGGCGCCGCGCGTGAAGAAGATTTCGTGTTGCGCCGGCGCGGGTGATGAGGACCTTTGAGCGAGTGGGATGGTGAACGGCATCGCCGATAAACCCAGGTTGCCGCATCGGATCCGCCGGGCCGTCTTCAAGCTTCGTTTCTCCGACGAGCGCTCGGCCCTGGGGGCGCGGCGCCAGATGGAGGAGCTCGTCCAACAGGCTATTCTTCCGCTGGTCGAAGAGGCCTTCGACGCCTACGCACCCAACGGTCGGGTGCTGTCTTTCGATCGCCTTGAGATCGACCTGGGACGCCTCGATCCGGGCCAGCCGGACCTGGACCAGCTGCGCCAGGCCGTCCTGGCCCAACTGAGCAGGCAGTTGGAGGAAAGCGTGGCATGGCCCGGCGCGGCCCAAGCCCTCCTCTCGCCGCCCGTCTCAGCCGGGGAGACGCTGCTCGCGTTCCTGGAGACGGGCCGCTGGCCGTGGCATGCCGTTTTCAAACGCGCCGGGGAGCTGGAGGCCGCCGTGCAGGCACTGGAGCCGGACCGGGCACAATACCTCGCCCGGCGCATCGGCGCGTTGCTGGGCAAGCCGGCCGTGCGCCAACGCCTGGCCTACCAGTTCAGTCTTTCCTTCGTACATTGGCTGATCGCCGCGCTCCACCCGGGCCGGGCGGCCGAGATCCTGCATCTGGCGCAGGAGGTAGGTGTTGGACTCGATCCGGGCCAGGTGGCGGTCCTGGCATTGGCGGTGGGTCCGGCGTTCGAGCTGAATGCGACTGGGGTGATGGTGCGCCGGATGGAGGACGAGCGGGAGCGCCTGAGGATCGCCGGGGACCGGGCGGCTGAGTTGGCGGCGCCGGCCGTGCGCGTCGACGCGGCCGGCATGGGACGGCAGCAGGGCGGCGACGACGGTGCGGGCGGCCTGTACGTGCGGCACGCGGGGATTGTGTTGCTGCATCCGTTCCTGGAGCGGTTTTTCGAACGGGTGAGGGGGTTGGGCGCCTCGCCCGAGGGGCGTACGGACCTCCGCGGTCGCGGGGAAGGCGATCCCCAGGGCACGCTGTTGGCGTCACTGGTGGAGCGGGAGCGGGGGGTGCATTTGTTACACTTCCTGGCCACGGGAAGAGAGCAGCCGGATGAGCATGAGACGACGCTCTTGAAGCTGCTGTGCGGGCTGCCGTTGGCGTATCCTGTGGTGAAGGACCTGGCCTTGTTGCAGGCCGAACGAAATGAGGCCGAGGCGCTGCTGCTGGCTGCCATTGGGCATTGGGAGAAGCTCAAGCATACCTCGCCCGCGGGGCTCCGGGAAACCTTTCTGGAGCGGGACGGCAAGCTGGCGCCGGCGGAGCGGGGCTGGCGGCTGGTGGTCGAGCAACGCCCTCCGGACGTGCTGCTCGGCTATTTGCCCTGGGGGCTCTCCATCGTGCGCCTGCCCTGGATGGCCGGGTCCCTGGGGGTGGACTGGGCATGACGCATGAAAGCTGAGCCATGAAGACGCGCGCCACTGTTCCGCAGGCGGACCACAAGCCCAAGGCCCGCTCATCGCAGCCCTTCTTTCCCAGGCAGGAAGGGGAGGCGTCGACCGCTGCCTTCTTCCAGGCCGGCATCCAGCCCGCGCTTATCCTGCGCCGGGCGGGCGATCCTTTCGAGCGGGAAGCGGATGTAGTGGCCGAGGCGGCGACGCGAGACTCAACTGTGGCTGAGCGCGGGCCGCGCGTGGCGGCCGGCATCTCGCATGTCGTCCAGCGGCAGGCGGAGGCAGAGCGCGAGGAGCCGGTGCAGGCCGCGATGGAAGAGGAGCGCGAGGAGCCGGTGCAGGCCGCGATGGAAGAGGAGCGCGAGGAGCCAGTGCAGGCCGCGATGGAGGCAGAGCGCGAGGAGCCGGTGCAAGCCGCGATGGAAGAGGAGCGGGAAGAGCCGGTGCAGGCGCAGGCCGGGGAGAAGCGGGCGGTGCGCATCACTGCCGAGGGGGCAGAGGAAAGGCTGACGGTAGGGGAGGCTCACCCGCCGGAGCGAGCGGAAGGGACCCGGGCCCGGCCGCGTGCGGCGAGTGAGCGAGAGGGGCTCGCGGCCGGGACACACCTGGCCCCCGCTTTTGCCGGGCGGCTTGACCTGGCTTCGGCCGGCGGGCGCCCGTTGGCGCCTGACGTGCGCCAGACGATGGAAAGGATCTTCGGGGCCGACTTGGAGCAGGTGCGCGTGCACGACGGCACCGAGGCGGCACGGCTCAGCCGGGACATAGGGGCCAAGGCCTTCACCTATCGCAACCACATCTTCTTCAATCTCGGTCGCTACGATCCCGCAAGCCGCGAGGGGCGCCGGCTGCTGGCGCATGAGCTTGCCCACACCGTACAGCAGGGTGCGGTCCGGACCCAAGCGGGTGCGCCGGCCGAGGGGGAGATCGCGGCGGGTGGCGCCCCGTTCCGCAGCCAGGCAGGCGCCGCCCGCGCGGCTGGTACGGCGGGACAGCCTGCCGAGATCGCGCGAGGGCCGCTTCCCGGGCCGGCAGGCGGGACCGTGGCTGTGGCGTCCCCTGGGACAGCACCTGGGATGGCCGGCGCGGGTGTGGAAGCGGCAGCACCTGGGATGGCTGAGGCAGAGGCAGAAGTGGCTGTGCCGGGGGAGGCAGGCGTGGCCGTGGGGGAGGCGGGCGGTGCAGGTGCGGCCGCGGAGGAACCCCGGCGCGCCCCAACCTCGCCGGCAGAAGATCCCGCCTTCCAGGAGACGATGGGCAGGGTCAACGCGGCCAAGCGCGGTCAGCGCGATCACCGGGAGCCGGAGATCAAGCTCGGCGAAGTCCAGGTGGCTGCCCACCTGTCCGAGGATGCGCAGAAGGACAAGAACGACCGCCAGGCGCACCTGGGCGAGATATCGGCCACGGCCGAGGCGAGCGCCCAGCCCACCGAGCCCTTCACGGCTGAGACCTTCAAGGCCGCCCTGGTCAAGAACCTGGCCGAAATCGAGCGCAACCTGCCCGACAGCGAGTCGGAGGCCGAATCCTTCAAGCGCGACAAGCCGCTGGAGGTCGTGAGGCAAAGCATCGGGGGCCAGGTCAAGGCAGAAAGTGGCAAGGTGGCGGCGCCCATCGCCGAGGAGGTCAAGCAGCAGGAACCCCCGCCCAGCGGTGGGCGGGTGGAAACGCCGCAGGAACTGGTTGAGGAGCCTGCCGGGAAGCCGCCGCGCCCCATCGAGCCGCAGGCGGCCGCACCGAAGCCCAGGTTCGACTCCGAGATCTCGATGGAGAAGGAGAGCCGGTCCCTCGACGAGTTGATGGCCGAAAACAACATGACGGAGGAGCAGTTGGCGGAGTCCAACGAGCCCTCCTTCCAGCAGGCCCTGGAGACGAAACGGCAGGCCCAGGCCGAGGCTGCAGCCGCGCCCGGGCGCTACCGGACGCAAGAGCAAGAGACCCTGGCCGGGGCACAGGCGCGGGCGGGAGGCGCCGGCCAGCGCGGCCTGGGGGGGATGTTCGAGGCGCGCCAGGGGGTCTTCGGCGATGTATTTACCCGGCAAGGGAGCACCGAATCCGTCGATAAGACTCAGCAAGACCAGGTGTACAAGGAACTGGAGTGCATCTACAACGCCACCAAGAAGGACGTCGGCAAGATCCTGGAGGATCTGTCGACCGAGGTCGACGATATCTTCACGCGCGAGGCCGGTGCTGCTAAAGAAGACTTTGAAAAGCGCGTGGAAGACAAGCTCGACGACATCTATGGTGTGACGGTCATCGACGATTGGATCTTTGGCGAAGACACCGAGGCCATTGCGGAGGCTTTCAGCGAGGAAAAGCAGCGGTTCCTGACCCGGATGGACGAGACCCTGGACGATATCGCCGAACTGGTGGCCCGGAAACTGAACGAGGCGATGGCGCGGGCCAGGAAGGGACGCGAGGAGAGCGATACTTTCTTCAGCGGGTTGAGCAAGGACCAACAGACGCGCTTCCAGGAGGCCAGGGATTTCTTCAGCACGCAGTACGATAACCTGGAGGAGAGCGTGAACGACAAGCAGCGCGAGCTGGCACAGACGCTGGCCGAATCGTACTCTGCCAACGTGCAGTCGCTGCGCGAGTCGTTCGACAAGATCAAGGACGAGGTCCGCAAAGGCTGGATCGGCAAGGCGGTCGAGTTCGTGGTCGACGTGGCCACCGCTATCGCCAAGCTGGCGGAGCTGCTGTATTCGGTCCTGTCCCGCCTGGCCGGCCTGATCGGCGACATTCTGGCCCATCCCATTCGTTTCCTGGAGAATCTCGGCGCGGGCATCGCCTCCGGGTTCGGCACCTTCGTGGACAAGATCGATGAGTACCTGATCGCCGGCTTCTTCGACTGGCTGCGTGGGAGCGTGGGGGGGCCAGGCCTCAAGCTGCCTGAGAATTTCGACGCCGGAGGCATGTTCAGCCTGGCGCTGCAGGTGATCGGCCTCGACTACCCGACCTTTCGGGGCGTGGCCGTACGAGTGCTCGGCAAAGAGGTAGTTGCCGGCCTGGAGAAAGGCGTGGAATTTGTCACGCGCGGTGTTGAAAAGGGATCCGAGTTTGTGGGCAAGGGCCTGGAACTGATCCAAATCGCCCGCGAGGAAGGGTTGGGCGCACTTTGGGAGCACATCAAGGAGATGCTCTTGTCCAACGTGGACGAAGTCTTCGCCAAAGTGAAGGAAACCGTCCTGTACGAGACCATCAAGAAGGTGCTGGCCTTCGTGGCTTCCCTGTTTACACCCGCGGGCGCGTTCATCAAGGCGGTGCAACTGCTCTACCGCGGGCTGAAGTTCCTGGTGGACAACATCGATCGCATCGCCATGCTCGTCAATGCCTTCCTCGACTCCGTGGCGCTGGCCATCAAGGGAGACGTGGCCGGGATCGCCAACAAGGTGATCCTGGCGTTGCGTACCTTCATCGTGATCGCCATCGACTTTCTGGCCAAGCTGCTGGGCCTGGGCGATCTGGGCGCCAAGGTGCGCAAGATCATCAATGCCCTGCGCAAGCCGGTGATCCGGGCCATGGAATGGCTGCTGAGGAAGCTGAAGCCGCTGGTGATGCGTCTCTACAGAGCCGGCACGGCGGCTGTGAAGAAGGTGAAGAAGGCGGCCGTGGCGGCCAAGGCCAAGGTGATCGAGGTCATCATGTGGTGGAAGCAAGCCGTGTCCTTCAAGTCGAAGGATGGTGGCAGCCACAAGGTGTTCTACAAAGGCGCAGCATCGCAGGCGCACCTGATGGTGGCCAGCGATGAGGACAGGGTGGAGGTCTTCCTGGCGCGCAAGCAGACCGAGGCCAAGGATCCGGTCCAGCAGAAAGCCATCAAGAAGGCCGAGAGCGCCTATGGGAAAGTGCTGGCCACCGAGGAGCGCATCAAGAAGGCCGAGGCGAGGAAAGCAGCCGCCCAGACGCCCAAGGGCAAGGAACAGGCGAACAGGACCATCAAGGGCGCCAGCGCCGAACTGCGCGACAACCTGCTGGTTTTCTCGGGAACACTGGGTGCGTTGGACTTTGCCGGCGAGAGCGATCTGCTGGTCAAGACCGTGGTCAAGCCGGGATCTCCCAAGGTGGTGGAGGCGAACCCTCTGACCTACCTGCCCGGTGATCAGCCGGGGTCACCGCCGAAGGAGGATCCCCCGGGCTGGGAGCACGCCGTAAACATCGACACGGACCCGGCGACAGGCAAGAGGCGCTCCAACTGGGTGCGCGGGCACCTTCTCAACGAGAACTTGCATGGGCCGGGCGTGGACTGGAACCTGGTGCCCATCACCCAGAAGACCAATAGCGACATGAAGGGGAGCGCCGAGGCAGCGGCGAAGAGGGCAATCGCCACCAAGGGCAACGTGATCTACTATCGGGCGGAGGTGAAATTTTACGGCGGCCAGCCGCCCGTGTCCGATTTCCCAGAGCGTATCCTGGTGAACTGGGGCAAGCTGGAGCGGGCACCTGGCAGTTCGCCGCCATCGTTCCGACCGGTTGACGGGAGCGATAACGCCTACAAATTCAAGCAGGATGCGCCGCCGGAAACGCCGGGCGATATCAAGTACAATCTCAACGACGTCGGCCGCGATGCCCTGGTTAAGCTCACCGGCATCTCGCACCGCTTCGGCCTGTTAATCCGTGACGAGATGCTGCGCGAGGCGCGCTTCCGCAGCTACGACGACTTCGAGGATCGGATGAACCGGCATCAGGCCGCCAATATGAAGGACAACGCTCTCTTCCAGGAATACATAGGCCGGATCAAGGCTGCCACGGATAAGGGGCAGATCGTCTATTAGGAGCAGCATGGACTATCGCAAGATATTGGATGGGCTACGCGCCGAACTTGAGGCGAATGAAGCCATCGTGCTGGAGGACTATTATCTGAATCGCGGGCTGACGCCCAAGGCGGCGCCCGAGCCCGTAGAGGAGCCCGCCGACAGGATGGCGGAACTCACCGCCCTGCTTCTCGAGATCGAGCGCGACTATCCCGAGATCCTGCCCGAGATCAAGGCGTTCACCGAGGCCATGGTGCGGGGCGATCGCCAGTATGCGTATCGCGCCCTCCTGCAGACCGGCGCCGCCATGGCCAAGTTTCCAGCGGAGGCCCTCTCATGATCCTAGACACCACGAGCCGCTCGAGCGCCATCCGGACCCGGCAGACCCTGGTACGCACGATCGACAAGGTACGGCTCCTGGCCGACCGGGAGCCCGCCCTACTCGCCGCCCTGGACGGATTCCTCGGCGCGGCGCTGCAGATCCGAGACAACGCCGAGGCGCAC
>ERZ747221.3645-NODE-3645-length-12034-cov-3.989128_pt1 | contig 12034 bp, 9 predicted proteins | sample MGYA00374949_ERZ747221 | MGnify/ENA primary metagenome ERZ747221 (study PRJEB28779, sample SAMN05720172) | bioreactor metagenome | isolation source: Anaerobic biogas reactor | place: USA:Washington, USA | collected 2015-08-08 ... | reverse complement strand
CCGGGTGCCCTGCGCTACGACGACGTGCTGGCCGGTAGGATCACCGACTACCAGGACCCGTTGGATAAGTTCTGGAAGATCCCCGGAGCGTGAAGGCTTCGTCGGTCGCCCGTGCATGGAGAGGCCGCCAACCCGGCGGACTCTTTCACCAGCAGTTCCGCTGGCTAGTTCCCATCCATATCAGCCAAAGAAGGGCTTGATAATTGTGCGCAATAAGCGCACAATTGTGCGCAATATGAGAACAGTTAGAAAGCCCATGATTGACTGGCTGTTTCCGCAGGTGCGCAAGAATGTGCTGGCCCTGTTGCTGATGGCGCCGGAGAGGCGATGGCATCTTCGCGACGTGGTGCGAAGAACCGGCGGAGCGGTCGGCACGGTCCGGCGGGAACTCAAGGGGCTGGCGGAGTGTGGCATTCTGTTGGAGACCCGCGACGGGAACCGCACGTACTACCAAGCCAATCGTCGGTGCCCGGCCTTTCCTGAGCTTTCGAGCTTGATCCGCAAGACGGCTGGCCTCGCGGACCGTCTGGCCGAAGCGCTGTCACCGTTGTCGGACCGGATCGACGTGGCGTTTGTCTATGGCAGCCAAGCCAACGGTCAAGCCGGCCCGGAAAGTGACATAGACGTGATGGTGATCGGGAAGGCTGGTTTTGCGGAAGTGGTCTCCGCAATGGGCGAAGCACAAGAGCTCATCGGACGAGAGGTCAACCCGACCGTATACTCGCGAGTGGAATTTCGCAGTAAGCTTGCGTCAGAGCATCATTTCGTTACTGCGGTAATGAAGGCGCCCAAGGTGTTTCTGATTGGAGGCGAGGATGAACTTGACCGACTGGGCGACTAACTGATGGGTCATCCCGCATCGGAGCAGCAGTCAGGAAATCGCCGACCTGCTGGCGATCGCCGACCGGGATATGAGTGATTGCCAGTCCGAGGGCCTGAGCCCGGATTGGCGGTTTAGCATCGCCTACAATGCTGTGCTGCAATCAGCGACCGCCGCTCTCGCCGCCGCAGGCTACCGGGCGGGTCGGGATTCCCATCATTACCGCATTCTGCAGTCTCTTGGCCTTACCGTCGGGCTCTCGGCCACGACAGTTCGGCAGTTGGATGCCTTTCGAAAGAAGCGGAACATGACGGAATATGAAAGGGCTGGTGGGGTATCCGACGTTGAGGTCGCGGAGATAGTTGAGGCCGCTCAAACCGTTCGGCAGCGGGTTGAGGAGTGGATTCGTCAAGAGCATCCGGAGTTGATGTAATCTTCTTTTGCTTCCTCGTCAGGGTATCGGATCGTGAACGAGAAGGTCACAGACCCCGCTCCTTCACGATCTCGCTCTCCAAGAGGGGCGATCACGTCCTACTGCTTCCTGGCCGGCAGGATTTCGTTGAGGAGCGGCAATCGCGGCAGGAGCGACGGGCGAGTGGTAGTGGTCGGCTGCGTGGTGGGTTGGCTCGCCGGATGGTCGTTGAGCCAGGCGGTGATTTCGGGAAAGACGTCGGCGGCGGCGTGCCGGCCGAGTATGATGTCGTCGTGGCCGTAGTTGGCGGCGTGGCCGTTGATCGTGCCGAACATGCGGAACCGCTTGTCGGCCGAGGCGAGCCGCTCGTGGATGACCTTGGCGCAGCCGGGGTCGATCATGTTGTCGAGCTGGCCGACGAGTTGAAAGGTCGGCGTCTCGATCTTCTCGACGAGGGCGGTGTAGTCGATCTTGCCGTCGTAGCTGTGGAAGTGGCCGGTCTTGAGGTAGCGGATGAGCTGGTCGAGCTGGCCGGGCGAGATGTCCTCCTCGCAGGTGTAATAGAACGCATGCAGCACGCCGGTATCGACGTTCCTGTCGTTCATGAAGAGCTCATCGATCTTGGTGTTGGACAGCGAGCCGGTCAGCGTGCCGACGACGGCGCGGAAGTTCGTGCCGGCGGCGAGGTTGCCGATGCGGACGAAATCCGCCTGCTGGGCCATCAGTTCATAGACGTCGTTGCCCGGCCGCACCAGCAGCATCGGTCCGGAGACACCGACGAACGAATTGATGGCTGAGGGATCGCCGGTGGCCAGGTGGGCGAACATGACCATCGCGCCCATGCTGTGGCCGATCCAGTGCACCTGCCGGTGACCGGTGGTCCGCCGGACGTAATCGATTACCGCGGGCAGGTCGTAGTGGATGTGATCATCGACGGTCCAGTTCATCCGCAGAAGGGCCGGCTGACGATTGACCAGTCCGGCCGGATTGAACACCGAGACGTTGAGGCGGAAGAGCTGCTTGAGCTGGTTGAGCTTGGGTTTGGTTGACTGGCCGGTCCCGCGCAGCGAGACGTTCCAGACGTCGTAACCGCTGCGCTGAAGATGGCGGGCCAGCGAGACGGACGAGGCGACGTCCCAGTAGCTGTTATTGTGGCTCAGGCCGTGGCAGAGGATCACCGGATCCTTCGCGTCAGACAGTTGGACCGGCGGATAGTGCCACACGTGCAGCGTCCAGTTGTCGTCGGTATCGACCCAGTGGCTCTCGCGGGGGGGCAGCTCGGGCTGCGGCAGGATTCGCTGCACCTGCTGGGCGCATCCGGAGCAGACCAGAACGAGTGCGCCGAACGCGGCGAGCCGGGCGAAAGACGCCCTACGCGGAGACTTCATCCATCCACTCCTTCAGGTCGGCCAGATAAGCCGACGGATCGGGTTCGAATTCGAGGGTGTGACAGGCATCGTCGTAGCAGGCCAGCGCCTTGCGCGGTGCCCGCCAGCTTCGGTACAGGCGGAGCGTCCGCGGGTTGTCGATGATCCGCTCATGCCCCGCCAGATACAGCTTGACCGGGAACGGGAAGTGCAGGTCGGCGATCCGCACGCGGCGGTCGAGCAGGATCGAATGGCCGAGGAACCGGGCGGTCACGCGGGTCAGGCGGTTCTCATCCGTCTCGATGAACCGCTGGCGGACCGGATTATCAGTGAAGAGCTGTGGTTCGTTGAGGGGGATCGGGAATGGCTTTCGTGGCCGTGCGAAGATCGAGAGGGCGATGTGGATCTTGACCGCCAGCGGCAGATCGACGGCTGGAAAGATGCCCGGGGTGACCAGCGTGAGGCTGGCGAACAGCTCCGGATGGGCCTGGGCGGCGGCGGCGGCGAGCTTGCCGCCCCAACTGACCGCCAGCAGGTGGACTTTCGGCTTACCGGTGCGATGGGCCAGGTCGCGGGCCAGTTCGGCTGTGTCGGCGATCCACCGGCGAAAGTGCCGCACGTCGCCGCGGGCCTCGCGGTTCAGGCCGCTGCCGCGACGATCGGGCAGAAGGACGGCGTAGCCCTGTTCGGCCAGATAACCAGCCGAGGCTTCGAACCACAACCCGTGCGACTGGATGCCGTGCAGATACAGCACGGCTGCCTTTTCGCCCGGCCAGAACCGGGACCGGGCGGCATAGCCGTCGCTGAAAGGAATGTCGATAATCTTCGGCGTTGCCGTCATGCGTCGTCATCCGGAAACTCGAACGGCCGCGGGCCCATCACCACCGGACGGGTCCGATCGACCGACACGCACAAGCCTATCAGAATAAAGAACGTAAGCAAGCTGCTTCCGCCGTAACTGACAAACGGCAGGGTCACGCCGGTGATCGGCATCAGCCCGATGGTCATGGCCATGTTGATCGCCGCCTGGGTCAGAATCATCGCGAACGTCCCGACCACGATCAGCCGTCCGAACGGTTCGACCACCACGCCGGCGATCTCGATCAGCGAGACCACGATGATCCCGTAGAGCCCGATCACCAGGAGGCTGCCGACGAAGCCGAACTGGTGGCCGATGATCGAGAAGACAAAATCGTTGTGCGATTCGGGCAGGTGATAGGCGCCGGAGGTGTACGGGCCCGGTCCGCCGGGAAAACCCAGCACGCCGCCGGAGCCGACGGCCATCTTCGAGTGGTGAAGCTGATAGCCCTGTCGCGGCTCCCATCGGCGAAGCGATTCGCCCGGGCAGACGGCCTGCTTGACCCGCGGATGCTGCTCCAGGTAGGCGCGGACCTTGGGCGATTGAAGCAGCACGCCGGCCAGACGGCCCTTTTGATAGTCGGCCATCTTGAAGTAGAGCAGCGGCGAGGCCAGCACCATCAGGGCGACGATCGCCACCAGGTGCCGCGTCTTGGCCCCCGCTGCGAAGAGCGTCAGAAAGAGGACCGGAAACAGCAGCATCACCGTGCCCAGGTCCGGTTCGAGCAGGATCAGGATCATCGGAAGAAGCGTGAAGGCGAACGGCTCGATCAGCCCGAGAAACCGACGGTAGTTGCTCCGGTAGCGCAGGTACATCGCCAGGGCCAGGATGTAGCTGATCTTGACGAGCTCGGACGGCTGGATCTGGAAGAAGGGGAGCTTGATCCAGCGGCACGAACCGTTGATCTTCGGGAAAACGTCCTTGACGACCGGCGCCGACTGGCCGAGATGCCCGAAGACCAGCACGGCGAAGAGCAGCGCGATGGTCAGGGCGAAAAGCGGATAGGCCCACCGGCCGATGCGAAGGTAACTGATCTTGCTGACCGCCAGCATCGCGATCAGCGAGACGGCCAGGTACGCGGCCTGGCGCTTCAGATAGCCGGGGGCAAATGTCGAGGTCGGCCCGGTCCCGTCGGCGAGCCGGGCAAAGACGATCAGGCCGATCAGCGAGAGGGTGACCGAGGCGAGGATGATCGCCCACGAGGCGGGCGAGAGCTTCAGGAGCGCCGTGATGGACCAGCCGTTGGCTCGCATCTTAGTTCAGGTATCCCAATTCGAGGCACTTGTGGGCGATATCGCGAAAGACCGGCCCGGCGGCGGAACCGCCGGCCATGCCGTATTCGATCAGGACGACGACGGCGACCCGCGGCCGATCGGCTGGAGCGTAGCCCATGAACCAGGCATGGGCCAGCGACTCGCGTTCCTCCTCGTCGGCGACGGTCGGATAGACCACGCGTTCGTAGGTGAAATCGGCGGCTTCGGGTTCGACGGCGAGCGTATCCTGGACGAACCGCTGGCGGTCGAAGGCGTAGTCATCCCGCCGCTGCGGCAGACCGTCGCGGAAGACGGTGTAGGAGACCTTCCAGAGCTTGATCAGGTCGGCCTCGGCCGAGCCGGTCTTGCCCGCCAGGCGCACGCGGTCGCTGTGGGCGTACTCGTAGGCGGTCGCCGACCGGTCGTTGATCACCCTGTCCATACCCTCTCGCACCAGCCGCAGGGCCCGCGCGTCGTGGTTCAGCCGGGCGATCGGCGGGTTGGGCCGTTCCTCGATCAAACGGACCGGCCTCAACTCGTCGGTCAGCAGGGCTGAGAGCATCACGGCCGCCTGGAGCGGCGTGACCAGCAGATCGCCCTGGCCGATCGCCATGTTCCACGCGTCGCCGACGCTCATGCCGCGCTGGTGGCGGCGCTGGACCCACTCGGGAGTCGGCACGCGGCCGGCGTAGCAGAACAGCGGGAACCGGTGCGCCTCGTCGCCGAAGGTGCCGGGCGGCTTGGCTCCGAGGCCGTAGATGCGGTAGCACTCCGCCAGCCGTTCGGCCCCGATCGCCTGACCGACGTGGTAGAAGAAGATGTCGCAACTGTGGGCGATGCCGCCGACCACGTCGAGCGTTCCGTGGCCCGCCGGCTGCCAGCAGCGGAAGGCTTTGATCGACGGGTCCATTTGGGCGTGCGGTTCGCAGGTGAAGGTCCGGTCGAACCCGATCGCCCGGCGGTCCAGAGCGATCTGGGCCACCGCCGGTTTGATGATCGAGCCGGGCGGGTACTGGCCCATCAGGGCGCGGTTGAACATGGGCTTGCCCTTGTAGTCGTCCTTGAGGGCTTCGAACTCCTCGCCGTACCGGGCTGGATCGAATCGTGGAACCGAAGCCAGGGCCAGAAGGCTCTGGTCGCGAAGGTCGAGTACGACCGCAGCCGCCCCGGTGGGATAGTCGCGCGGCGAGCCTTCCGGTTCCGGGCGGCGCAGCTCGATCAGCCGCTGTTCCAGAAGTTCCTCGACATACTCCTGGAGATCCAGGTCGATGGTCAGCAAGATATCGTGGCCGTCGACCGGTTCGACCTCACGTTGAGGCGGGTCGGCCAGTTGCGCCCAGCCGCGATGGCCCTTAAGCTGCGTCTCGCAGGCCAGCTCCAGGCCGCTGATGCCGCGAACTTCGCCGGGCAGATAGTCATGATCCTGCTTTTCGGAGGTTTTCCGGGCCGATCCGGGCAGGGCGCGGCTTCGTCCCAGGAGGTGGCAGAGGGTCTGGCCGCGGCAGTAGACGCGCGACCGGCTGGGCAAAACGACCGCCCACGGCTGATCGACCAGGGCCATCCGCAGCCGGACGGCGTCGGCCTCGGTCAGATCGGTGGCGATCGGGTGGAGCAAGCGTTCCTCAGCCAGCGGATAGTCGGCCGGGCCGTGACGGGCTTCGACCGCTTTGCGGATGCGGCTGACGATCTCGATCGTGTTGCGGCAGCGAGCCTCCAACTCACCCGGCGGCACAACGATCAGTTCGGCCAGATCGGACCAGAACCGTGCGAGCCGCCGGTCCAGTTCCTGGCGAAGGAACTCATCGTTTGGACGGGAGGGCTGGCTGGCGTTGCGATACTCCTTGCGCATCTCGCGCAGGCACTGGCTGACCCACTGCCCATCCGGTTTCATAGCGGGGTACAGCACGCCCAGTTCGAAGGCGGGACGATTGGTGACCAGTTCCGCGGTCCCGCGTCCGCCGGCCGTTCTGGCCAGGATTCGCCCACGGTTGGCTGGGATGGGCAGGTACATCGGCTCGCGGCGGGTCTCAAGTTCGGTGCGGAAGTGGTCGGCGCGGCGCACCTGAAGATTGGCCAGCCGGCCGACGAGGGCCGCACCGACGAACGCGGAGATCAGCAGCAGGATTTTGATCCGGGACTTGAACACAAGCCGCTCGCCTTGACGCTTTACTTATTGTATCCGGTTTCACCGCCCGGGCTTCAGGCGGCGTCCGAGGAACTGGCGGACCAGGGCGGCGGCCAGGGCGGTCGCCGCAGCCTGGAGCGCGACCTGGAATACTCCCAATCCGGTTGGCACCCCTCCCGGGGCCACCGCCGCAATCAGCCGGTAGACCATCAACATCGCCAGGAACGAGATCGCCGCGGCGAAGGCATGGGCAGTAGCCAGTTCGGCGAAGAGGATCGGTTTGATCGCCCGCACGAACCAGGCCACGACGGCGAACGCCACCGTCTGCGAACCGAGTGGAGCGAGGCTGGACAGGTCCGCCAGCGCTCCCAAGACCAGCGCCGCCAGCAGCACCCGCTCGTCCTGGGCGGTCAGGAGATAGTAGACGGCGACCACGATGAACAGGTTCGGCTGAAAACTCTCGGGCAGCAGAACGGGAACCAGAGCGGTCTGCAGGACCGTGGTCACGTAGGCGACGATACCGAAGTTCAGCCAGTTCATAGATACGACAGTATACCCGCGTTGGGTGGCGATGGATAGGCTGGCTTGCACGATCGGTGCGGCTCCAGTAGTATGGGCGGCGTCGGGGACGGCTGGAGACCGCCGAAGCGATGACGGTAAAGCGGGCACGAGTTCGGAATGCGACGAAGGCGGCGCCTCCAGCCAACGAGGCCCCGTCGAACCCGTCCCGTCGCCGTCGTCCGTGGCGGGCAGCCGTGGTGATGTTCCTGCTGGCCTTGGCGGTCCGGCTGGCTTACCTGTATGAGAGCGCCGAGAACCCGACGTTCGAGTCGCCGGTGGTCGACGCCTACACCTACGATCGGATGGCCCGCGACCTGGCGGCGGGACAGGGATTCGACGATCGGTTTTTCTGGCAGCCGTTTCTGTACCCGACGTTTCTGGGCACGGTGTACGCGGTGACCGGCGGCTCGATGGTCTGGGCGAAGATCGTCCAGGCGGTGATCGGGGCGATCACGTGCGCGCTGACGTTCCGGCTGGGACGGAAGGCGTTCGGCTGGCCGGTTGGAGTGATCGCAGCCGTCGCGGTCGCCTTCTACGGACCGCTGATATTCTTTGAGGGTGAGTTAGTGGCGGCGGGTCTGGCTGCGTTCTGGTCGGTGGCGATGGTCCTGCTGTTCCTGCGGACGGCGGAGCGGAAGACCTTGCCGGCCGGACTGGTTCTGGGACTGGCGGCCGCGGCGGCGGTGCTGACGCGCCCGACCTTTTTGCCCTTTGTGGCCGCCGGGGCGATCTGGCTGGCCCTGGTGATGATCCGCAACGCGGATCGGCGGCGGACGGCGGCCGTTTTGCTTGCCGGAGCGGGCGGGTTTGCCGTGGGCTCGGTGCCGGTGGCCCTGCTGGACCGCCAGGCCACGGGCAAATTCGCCGTCCTGCCGGCCAGCGGAGGGATCAACCTCTACATCGGCAACAATCCGGACGTCTGTCGAACCCTCAACGTCCGTCCGGGCCAGTCGTGGGACGATCTGGTGGGCCTGCCCGCCCGGCACGGAGCGGTGGGCCTGTGGGAGGAGCAGCGGTTTTTCAACCGCCAGGTGCTGGACTTTGCCACCGAGCAACCCGCGGCATTCCTAAGTGGGTTATGGGAAAAGGGTTTGCGTTTCGTCACGTCGCGGGAACTGCCGCGGAACGTGGACCTGTATCTGTACAGGCGATGGTCCGCGCTGCTGTCCGGGCTGGCGTGGAAGGTCGGGGAGTTTGGGTTTCCCTTTGGCCTGCTCTTGCCGATGGCGGCGATAGGCGCGGCGCTGTACGGGCGGCGGATTCCGGGGCCGGTGGTGCTGTTCGTGGTGCTCTACCCGCTGGCGGTGGTGGCGGTGTTCGTGACCGCGCGGTATCGCGTGCCGGTGGTACCGGTACTAGCCGTCTTGGCGGGGGCCGGAGTGGTGGGCTTGGTCGAGGCGATCCAAAGGCGTCGTATCCGGCGGCTGATGGCGGTGGTGGGGCTGGCTTTGGTGATCGTGGTAGCGGGCGTCGCGGCTGGGCCGTTCTGCGAGGAACGGCTCGACTACGAAGCGGAACTGCACTTTGCGTTGGCCCACCACGCGGTGGACCGGGGCCAGTTGGATCGGGCGGTGGAGGAGTTTACGCGGACGGCGGAGCTGCGGCCGGACCTGCCGGATGCGTATTTCGGGCGGGCGTTCGTGCTGGCCCGGCAGGGGAAGACCGCTGAGGCGATCGCGGACTACCGGGTTGCCCTGGAGCTCAAGCCGGACTACAGCGAGGCGCACTTCAACCTTGGCTTGGTGCAGGCGGAGCTGGGGGAGTTCGAAGCGGCGCGGGAGCACTACGAAGAGGTGCTGAGGCTGGTGCCGTCTCATCATCGGGCGCGGGTGAACCTGGCGGTGGTTCTGGGTCGGCTTGGGCTGATAACCGATGCGCTCGAGCAGGCCAAGCGGGCGGTGCAAATCAAGGGAGACTATCCGGAAGCTCACCTGCATCTGGGGCATCTACTGGTGGAAACCGGAGAGGTCGATGAGGCGGCTGGACATTACCGCGAGGCATTGCGGCTTTGTCCAGACAATACGGAGGCGGCAAGCCGCCTGGGATTGTTGCTCTATAAGCAACAGCAGTACGATCAGGCGGCCGAGCTGTTCGGTCGGTCGCTGGAGATCGACCCGAACCAGCCGGAGGTCCACGCGCTGCTGGCCGATGTGCTGGCGGTTCGTGGGCAGCCTGAGGCGGCGGCGGAGCATTATCGTCTGGCCATTGAGGGGAATCCGGAACTGGCCTCGGCCCACTATCGGCTTGGGCAGGTTCTCGAGAGGCTTGGGCAGATGAACGCCGCGGCGACGGCCTATCGACAGGCGGTGGCTCTGAAACCGGACCAGCCGGAGATGCTGAATGCCCTGGCGTGGCTGCTGGCGACGGTTCCGGCGATATCGGCTCCCGCAGAGGCGGTTGATCTGGCCCGCAAGGCCCATGCGCTGACCGATGGGAGTGATCCGGCGGTATTGGACACCTTGGCGGCGGCGTTGGCGGCGGCGGGGCAGTTCGACGAGGCGCGGGAACTGGTAAGCCGGGCGATCGTGCTCTGCCGCCAGAAGGGTCGCCAAGAGGTTCTGGGGGAACTGCAGGGCCGTCTGGACCTCTACACTGCGGGTCAGCCGTACGTTCAGCAGCCCTGAGTTCCCATCGGCGGAGGCGAGGTTCCGCAGCGCGTTCGATGTGGGAAAAAGTTGTAAATAGCACTCCGGTCGGTTATAAGATTAAGTGTGGTTGTGAAGGCAATCGCGACTGGCCGCTGATCGTATAATGGGGATAGGGAAGGCGGGTCCGGTCGGGCTCGGCGGACCGAGGTTTTTGGGCTCGTTCTGAATGGGATAGATCTCTCGGAAATCGCAACGTCTTGTTGTGTATTGGAAGTGAGACTGAGTATTTCTCAACTTGCCGTGCCGTCGCAGAGCCAGATGCTCCTTTCTTGCTGGTCTGCCGGTCAATCAGTCCTTTCATTTTGAGTGGTCTAAGTCAGGATGCCGAGACGCGGAAGCGGCGGTAGAGACGTTGAGAAAAGAGAAGAGGATATAGCTGAAACGGGATCCAGGTTGGGTTCCGTCTCAACCGATGCAGACAGCGGTGGCGTCTGCATGACACGGGCGGACCAGCCGATTCCGGCTCGACTTCCCGGCACTTCTGGAGCGTATGTATGAACGGTGCGGTTCTGACAAGACCAAGAGAAATCCTCTTGATCGAAGATAATCACGGCGACGTGCTGCTGACGAAAGAGGCCCTGCGGGACGCGCCGGTGAAGCTGCACGTCCTGGAGGACGGCAGCAACGCCATGGAGTTTCTTCATCGCCAGGGCCGGTACGCCCACCAGAACAAGCCGGACCTGGTGATCCTGGATCTGAATCTGCCGAAAAAGAGCGGCCGGGAGATCCTGACCGAGATGAAAGCCCACCCGGACCTAAGGCGGATTCCGGTGGTGATTCTGACCACGTCCGACTCGGATGAGGACGTGATCGAAGCCTATAATATGCAGGTGAACTGCTACATTTCGAAGCCGGTGGACTACGAGAACTTCGTGCGGGTCATCAGGGCGATCGAGACGTTCTGGTTCAAGACGGCGGCGTTGCCGACGAGGTGATTCAGACGGCGAGTGGGGGTGCTTGACGTTGATGTTGGTCGAATCGATTCGGATTCTGTTGGTGGAGGACAACCCGGGGGATGCGCTGCTCCTCAAGGAAGTCCTGAAGGAAACCTCGGTCACGAAGTTCGCGGTGACGGAAGCCCAGTGCCTGGCGGAGGCGGTCGAGCGGTTGGGCGCGTCGAGTTTCGACGTGGTGCTGCTGGACCTTTCGCTTCCGGACAGCGTGGGCCTGGACACGGTGTCGCGGATTCAGCCGGTTTGTCCGTCGGCCCCGATCGTCGTGCTGACGGGGCTCGACGATGAGCTGCTGGCGTTCGAAGCGGTCCGGGCGGGCGCCCAGGACTATCTGGTCAAGGGGCAGTACGACACCCATCTGCTGGTGCGGTCGATCCGCTACGCGATCGAACGGAAGCGGTTTGAGGATGCCCTGCGCAAGTCCAACGAGCTGCTGGAACGGATGTTCTCGTACATTCACCTTCTGGTGGCCTACCTCGATACGGACCTGAACTTCATCCGCGTGAATCGGGCCTATGCGATGGCCGACGGGCAGGAGCCGGATTTTTTCGTGGGCAAGAATCACTTCAAGCTCTATCCCAACGAAGAGAACGAGGGCATCTTCCGCCGGGTGCTTGCCACCGGCGAAGCCTACGTGGCCCACGAGAAGCCGTTTCGCTATTCCGGGAGTCCGGACCGCGGAGTTACCTATTGGGACTGGAGTCTCCAGCCGTTGACGGGCCCCGACGGCCGGCCGGAGGGGCTGGTGCTCTCGCTGCTGGACGTGACGGAGCGCCGGCGGCTGCAGGAGGAGATCCTCGAGATTTCCGACTCCGAGCGTCGGCGGATCGGACAGGATCTGCACGACGTGCTGGGTCAGACCCTGACGGGCATGGCGTTTCTCAGCAAGGTTCTGGAGCAGAAGCTGGCGACTCGCCGTGTGCCGGAGGCCCAGGACGCGGGCGAGTTGTCGCGGCTGGCGAATCAGAGCATCAAGCAGAGCCGCTCGCTGGCCCGCGGGCTGTGCCCGGTGGAGCTTGGGGCGGACGGGCTGATG
>ERZ747221.3636-NODE-3636-length-12052-cov-2.730438_pt1 | contig 12052 bp, 9 predicted proteins | sample MGYA00374949_ERZ747221 | MGnify/ENA primary metagenome ERZ747221 (study PRJEB28779, sample SAMN05720172) | bioreactor metagenome | isolation source: Anaerobic biogas reactor | place: USA:Washington, USA | collected 2015-08-08 ... | reverse complement strand
CAGTACGTGCGCCGCATGGCGGGGCGGCTGGTCGGGGAGACGGTCGACCTCGACGGCACGCGCGGGTACGTGCTGACGCTGTCCACGCGGGAGCAGCACATCCGCCGGCAGCGCGCCACATCCAACATCTGCACGAACCAGGGGCTCAACGTCTTGGCGGCCGCCACGTACCTGGCCGGCATGGGGCGCTGCGGGCTGTCGCAGGTGGCCAAGCTGTGCTACCACCGGGCGCACTATGCCGCCGAGGCGATCTCGGTGCTGGACGGCTACACCGTCGACCTGTCGCTGCCCTTCTTCCACGAGTTCGTCGTGGGGTGCCCGCGGCCGGTGCGTGAGATCAACGAGATCCTGTTGGACGAGTACGGCATCATCGGGGGATATGATCTGGCTCGGGACTATCCCGAACTCGAAAACCAGATGCTCGTCTGTGTCACAGAGATGAACTCGGCGGACGAGATCGATGCCCTGGTGCAGGCGCTGGAGGAGTTGGACTCATGAGCGCTGAACACATCGTCGCGACCGCCACGCTCAACCGGGCCGAGCCGATCATCTATGAACTCGGCGCGCCGGGGCGCTGCGCGGCCACGCTACCTGCCCTGGATGTGCCGGAGGCCGACCTGCCGCCGGCCAACCTCCTGCGCGAGGACCTCGATCTGCCAGAGGTCACGGAATCGGCCCTCATGCGACACTTTGTGCGGCTGTCGCAGAAGAACTGGGGCGTGGACGTCGGGTTTTACCCGCTGGGGTCCTGCACCATGAAGTACAACCCCAAGGTGAACGAGGATGCGGCGCGCTTGCCGGGGTTCGCCGAGACGCACCCCTACCAGCCCGAGGATTCGGTGCAGGGTAACCTGCAGCTGATCCACGCCCTCCAGGAGTACCTCAAGGAGATCGGCGGCTTTGCGGCGGTGAGCCTGCAGCCGGCGGCGGGAGCCCATGGTGAGCTGACCGGCGTGCTCATCATGCGCGCCTACCACGAGGCGCGGGGAGACAGGGCGCGCAAGCGCATCCTCATCCCCGACTCGGCCCACGGGACGAACCCCGCCTCCACCACCATGGCCGGCTTTGAGATGGTATAGCTCAAGTCGGACGCGCGCGGCAACGTCAACTGCGACGAGCTCTCGGCCTATCTGGCCGAGAACGGCAGCCGCGTCGCAGGGATGATGCTCACCAACCCCAACACGCTGGGGCTGTTCGACGAGAACCTGCTGGAGATCACGCGCCTGGTGCACGAGGCCGGCGGCCTGATGTATGGCGACGGGGCAAACCTCAATGCCCTGCTGGGTATCGCCAAGCCCGGCGAGCTGGGCTTTGACGTCATGCACTATAACCTGCACAAGACGTTCGCGACGCCTCACGGAGGCGGAGGGCCCGGGGCGGGGCCGGTAGGGGTAACGGCGGCGCTGGCCGACTTTTTGCCGGGGCCCATCGTGACCGCCGAGGCCTGCATGATCGATACCGTCACGGGGATGAGGCTGCCCGAGGATGCGGCCGCGGCTTGGGCGGATGCCGAGGATGACTGGGACGATGCCTGTCGCGAGGGGCTCTGGTACCGGCTGGAGATGCCGGCGCGCTCCATCGGCCGCGTGAAGGCGTTCTACGGCCACTTTGGCATCATGGTGCGCGCCTACACCTACATCCGCATGTTGGGCGCGCGAGGCCTGCGCGAAGTGAGCGAGGCGGCGGTTCTGAACGCCAACTATCTGCGGGCGGTCCTCAAGGAGGTGTATCCTTTGTGGTCCGATCGCACGTGCATGCACGAGTTCGTGCTGCAGGGCATAGTGGACGGTGTGCCCGACGTCCGAGCGCTGGACATCGCCAAGCGGTTGATCGACTATGGCGTACATCCGCCGACCAACTACTTTCCGCTGATCGTCCCGGAGGCGTTGCTGATCGAGCCGACGGAGACGGAGAGCAAGGACACCCTCGACTACTTTGCCGATGCGATGCGGCGGATCGCTGAGGAGGCGCGGGCGGAGCCCGAGACGCTGCACGAGGCGCCGGTGAACGCGCCCGTGCGCCGGCTGGATGAGGTCCGGGCGGCGCGCAACCCGGTGCTCCGCAGGCGGCGTGGCCGGCGCTGACGACGCCGGCGGCGCGCGACAACTGACAGGGGCACGGGGAGCCGTGCCCCTGTTGTGTGATGGGGACGCAGGCAAGGTTGTGAGTGATGGGTTGTGCGTTGGTGAGCGGTCATAGGTGGCAGGTTGCAGGTCACAGGCGTTCGTGCGTTCACTTGCTGATGCCTGTAACCTGTGACCCGGAACCTGTAACCGGCGTCGGCTCGGCTCACACCCAGGGGGAGTGCGGCCAATGGCCGACCGCTGAGCGCCGAAGGCCGACGGCAGACAGCCGAGTGTTGACAACGGAGGACATCATGGAACGTTCGCAGGTGAGGCCGGTGATGGGAATCCTCATGGGGGACCCCGCTGGCATCGGGCCGGAGGTGGCGCTCAAGAGCGCTGTAGATGAGTCGGTGCGCGAGGTGTGTCGGCCGTTATTGGTCGGCAGCTATGCCGGTTTCGAGGCGATGCGGCAGCAGCTGGGGCTGGACGCGCGCCTGGAGCGCGTGGCGGAGGACGAGATCGGCGATGTCGCGGCCATCTGGGCCGCGGCCCAGACGGGCGGTGCGCCGGCGATCCCCGTGGCGGATGTGGTGGGAGACGGCGCGTCGGTAGCGATGGGCGCGGTGAGCAAGGAGGCCGGCGCGGTGGCGGCGCGGATGATCCGCGCGGCGTTCGATCTGGCCACGATCGGGCGCGTAGACGCGCTGGCGATGGCACCCCTCACCAAAGAGTCGCTGGCGCTGGCGGAGGGGTACCCTTCCGAGTTCGAGCTGTTCGAGGCGATCACCGGGAGGGAGGACGTGCGTGCCGTGGTCAAGTGGGGCAACCTGCTGCGCACCACGGTGACGGAGCACACGGCGTTCCGCAACATCGTGTCGCGACTCACGCCGGGACGCATCGTGACGGCCACGGAGCAGCTCGTAGCGATGATGCGACGGCTCGGCATGGAGCAGCCGCGGGTGGCGGTGGCGGCGCTGAACCCCCACGGCGGCGAGGGGGGGCTCTTTGGCGACGAGGAGCGCACTATCATCACGCCCGCCATCGAGGCGCTGGCGGAGCGCGGCATCGTGGTGCGCGGGCCGGTGCCGGCGGATACGGTGTTCGTGCGCGCCATGCGCGGCGAGTTCGACGGCGTGACGTTCCTGTATCACGATCAGGGCAACATCGCCATGAAGACGGCGGCCTTTGGCGAGGGGGTGGTGATCTATGCGGGTTTGCCGCTCACCATCGTCACGCCGGGCCACGGCAGCGCGCTGGACATCGCCGGCAAGGGAATCGCCAACCCTGGGAACATGATCGAGGCGGTCAAGACGGCGGCGATGCTGGCTGGGCGGTAAGGGGGGCTATGCTGTACCTGGTGGCCACGCCGATCGGCAATCTGGGCGATATCACGCTGCGGGCGCTGGAGACGCTGCGTCAGGTGGACATGGTAGCCAGCGAGGACACGCGCAAGACGGGGCGCCTGCTCCAGCACTATGACATCCACAAGCCCCAGATGGCGTTCCACGAGCACAACGAGGCCGAGGCCGGGGCGCGGATTGTGGAGCTGCTCAAGGCGGGCGAGTCGGTGGCGGTGGTGACCAACGCCGGCACGCCGGGGATCTCGGATCCGGGGTACACACTGGTGCGCGCCGCGGTGGACCAGGGGCTGCCGGTGACAATGATCCCCGGACCGACGGCGCTGGTGATGGCGGTGGTGCTGTCGGGGCTGCCGGCGCACAGCTTTTGCTTTCGGGGGTTCACGCCACGCAGGTCGGCTGGCAGGCGGCGGTTCTATGCGGCGGACGCAGCGATCCCCTATACGCTGATCTACTACGAGAGCCCCTACCGGCTGATCGCGTCCCTGGAGGATGCGCTGGCAGTGTTCGGCGATCGCCGGGCGGCGGTGGCCAACGACCTCACCAAGATGTACGAGGCGGTGGAGCGTGGGACGCTGTCAGAGTTGATCGAGCGCCTGCGGGGTACGGCGATACGCGGCGAATACGTGCTGGTGGTTGAGGGGGCGCGGGACGATGGGGGCGCCGATGATGCATTGCGTGCGACGCGGATCGGAAGCGATCGACGTAGCTAGAGTTGGATTGCAGGAACCGGAGTAACGGCTTCAAACGTTTCCTCACTGGGCAGGAAAAAACGATTGAAATCGTTACTACATAGTCTGTCAATCCAGCTCTATACTAAAGTCAATGACTGGAGTCGCCATACCGCGGGGCAAAATGCCTTGTAGTGACGACTTCAGTCGTTTGTCGTACTATACAATGAACCAAGCGACTGAGCAGGCTTTGTACCAAGGAACCTTGGTGCCAGCTGTTCTCCACCCGAAAACTAACCCACGTCTCCCTCCGTCACATACCGCCGCAGCTCGTCCACGTTGAGGTCCTCGATGCCCAGCTTGTCCAGGGTGCGGCCGCGCCGCCAATAGTCCGTCTGATGGATGATGCAGGCGAGGCAGATGATGCTGTCGATCGCCTCGACGGACACGCCGTAGCGCCGCCCCAGCGCCGCGATGGGCACGAGGCTCATGGGGACATCCTCAAAGATGTAGCGGTGGTTGAGCGTCGAGGGCGCGGTGATGCCGTGGTAGCCCGCCTGGTTCTGGATCGCCTCGTGGAGGGAGTCGCCGGAGGCGTCGTAGGCCATGCGCAGCCACTCCTGCGCCGTACGGGCGCGTATCCCAATGGCCGCCGCCACGGTGACGCGCTCGCGGTCCAGCACCTCGAGCACGCGCGAGACGGACGGGGTGGCGCCGTCGATGTAGAACTGGAAATGGCCGCCGGTGGATTCGATGTAGCCGGCATTGAGGATGGCTAGCGCCGGATGAAAGATGGCGCCCATGTTGTTCAGCCCGGTGTGCAGCACGCTGTCCCCGTCGATGAACTGGGGGTACGCCTTGCAGAGGACGTCGAGCACGCGCGACGTCTCCGTAGCGGGCAGGGCCGCCAGCGGCACGGCCTCCTTGATGCGAAAGATGCGCGCCTGAGCGGGGCCATCGGAGCGACAAGCGTAGATGAGGGTCTCCGCCTCGGCGATGGTGACGTTGGCCCGGCAGCCGGCCTCGCGCAGGGCGCGCCGAAACTCGAGCGCTCCGCCGGTACGGCCGGGGTGGAGCACGACGATCTGGTCGTCGCGCAGGTGGGGAGCGCAATTCGCGGCGACCTCGGCATGGGCGCTGGACGGCACCACCACCATGACGACGTCGGCCTCCGCCAGGGCGCCGTTGATGGTGGAGGTGACGGCGGTGATGCGGGCAAAGCCACGGGGGCCACCCTCGTAACTCTCCAGCTCGATGCCGCCTCGCCTGCGGATGGCCTCCACGTGGGCGGCGGTACGGTTGAACAGAGTCACGGTATAGCCCATCACCGCTAGGTGGGCGGCCATTGACTTGCCGCCGTGCCCGGCGCCGATAACGGCATAGTGGGTGGAGGGCATGGTGCGGTCCTTTCTATGGTGCGACGGACGGTAGGTGTCTTGCGGCCGGGCTGTTGGACTTTGGCTCTCGGCGTTCGGCCAACGGCCAAGAGCTGACAGCTAACAGCCCGTACGGTGCACGTGTCCAGCCGATGCGACGATGCTACAGCGCGGCCAGGCGTTGCCGCTCGGCCAGCGGTTGGCCCGAGGCCGGATCGACGGCCACGCAGGCGCCGCGGGAGTCGATGCGGGAGACGATCTCGCCCCGAGCGAAGGCGTTGTTGCGCAGGTGCGGGGCGTCGAGGATGCCGGTGGTTACGGCGCGCGCTAGCGTGGCGGGATCGGTGAGGGGATCGGCGACGTCACCGGCCGCCAGGCCACGGATGGCGTCCACCAGCACCATCGCCTCACTGACTAGCTCCTCGGCGCGCTCCTGGACGGCTGCGTCGGCGAGCATGTTGGGCTGGCCTCGGACGGCGTTGTCGATGGCGCGGCGCGCCAGGGCGCACGCCTCGATGACGTCATCGGCGGTGGCGGCGTGGTGGGCCTCGGTGTGGGCCACTACGTGCACGATGTGCGGCCGGAGCGCCATCTGGAGATAGACGCTGGCCGCCAGATGAGCGCGCGCCGCGTCGGGCTGTACGGGATAGCTGAGCAAGCCGGTGCGCGTCTGTCGCCAGATGCGGAACTCGGGCCCTTCGAGGGGCGCGATGACGCGCAGCATGGCGTGCATCTTGGCGAGATCCATGGCGTCGGACAGGCCGGGCGGGCTGTTGAACATGAGCTGGGCGATATAGTCGCGCACGCCGGCAGCGCGGGCGTTGTAGGCCGAGAGGTAGGCGGACGCGACACAGATGGCATCGGGAGCCTCGCGAAGGCCCCAGTGGTGGGGCTCGTTGAGTTCCACCGGTATGTCGCGCTCTCCGTGCCAGGCCATGAGGCGCTGGTGCTCGCGGATCGAGCCCTCGAGATTCCACGGGCCGCGGCCGTCCATGCGGTTGAACCAGTAGATGGGCACGGCGCACCAGGCGTTGTGGATCGTCTCGGCGTACATTTCAGCCAGGGGCACGAAATCGTCGCAGCCGGAATAGGTGCGCAGCAACGGAAAGTTGCCCCGACGGCTGGCAGCATAGAGGGCGCGATAGTCGTCGGCTGAGCGTACGGGGACGCCTCCGGCGCCGGTGCGACGCGGGTCCTGGCGCTCAGGGTGGTAAAAGTTGGCCTGGGCGTCCTGATCGGTGCCCAACGAGATCACGTCGAGGGCGTGGGCGTCGGCTATGCGGGCGATGCCGTCGATGGTGGCCTCCATGGTGGGCAGGCCAAAGTGGTGGCGCAGGATGGGATAGGGCGCCTTCCAGCCGACACGGGCGACGACCGTCTGTGGAATGTCCTCCTCGGCGGGGTTGACGCCCGACTGCCCGCGAAGGTAGGCGAGGGCGGCGTCGGGCGGCTCGGAGCCATCGAACATGCGCTCAAAGAAGCCGAGGGAGCGCGCCCGATCGGCGACGGGCGGGGTGCCGCCGAAGGCAAAGCGCACGCCGGCGGCGTGCAGGTCATCGGCGGCCTCGGCAAACTCACCCAGCAGGCGGGCGCCGTTCTCCGGCGTGAGCCGGTACGAGACGGCCACGAGATCGGCGTTTTCGCGGCGGGCGGCGGCCACCACCTCGGGGACGGGCGTAGCGGGACCAAGGAATATGGTACGCCAGCCCGCGGCCTCGGCGAGCCTCAGGAAGCTAAGCACTCCTGCGATGTGCACGCATTCCCCGAGAGCTGCTGCGACGACGGTCTTCATGGCCGACTCCTTTCCGAGGGAACACGAGACAACACCAAGAAACAGGGGAGCACCCCGAGGCGGCGCCAGGGTCGAATGGGCGAACACTAGAGAACCAACGGGCCGAGTGGGCTACAATGCGATGCGCGATGGCGGACCGAGCGAGCCACACAGGGGCAGGACTGAGACCGAGGCCGTGCGAGCGCCCCTGTGGCCGGGGCGCCGCACCTGACAACGGATATTCTAGCACATTCGGGGGGGGCGTCAAGGCGCGCAGGAGCGAGCTTGACGCCCCGGTTATGGCAGCCGTAAGATGAGAGGGAGGCCCGGATAGGTGTGCCCTGCCGCGCGGCGGCGCGGGGCGCAGCGTCAGAGGTAGGGGGAGATGGTCGAGTTTCGCGGGATTTGGCCCGCCCTGGTGACGCCCCTGGACCCCAAGGGCAGGGTCGATATCGAGGCGACGGAGAGGCTGGTCGGCGCACTGCTCGAGGCGACGATCGGCGGGTTCTATGTGTTGGGCGGAGCGGGCGAGGGTGTACTCTTGTCTCGGGGCGTGCGCCACGAGATGGCCGAGGTCGTCATGGCGGCGGTAGGTGGCCGGGCGCCGGTGATGGTGCACGTGGGAGCGCTGGCCACAGACACGGCGGTGGAACTGACGCAGCACGCCAACCTGGCAGGGGTGGACGCCATCAGCGCCGTGTTGCCCTTTTACTATGACTATCCGTTCCCAGCGATCCTGGGGCACTATCGCGCCATCTGCGCGGAATCGCAGGTGCCGGTGCTCGTGCACCACGCGCCCATGGCGGCCGCGGCAACGATCCGGCCGGAGCAACTGCTGGAGATCTGTGCGCTGCAGGGGGTGGCAGGTTTCCTGCACGTGTCCCGCGACATCCACTTTCTCTCGCGGGTGATGGCGCTACGCGACGCCGGCGTGGCGGCGCTCTCGGGGACGGACGAACTTCTCCTGCCAAGCCTGGCTCTGGGGGTGGATGGGGCGATCGGGATCACGGCCAACCTGTTGCCCCGCCTGTTCGTGGATATGGCCGAGGCGTTCGCGCACGGCGAGGTGGGCGCCGCGCGCAGCCTGCAGTTCGCGGCGAACCGCATCATCACCGCGATGCAACCCTACGGCCTGGTGCCCGCGGTGAAGGCGGCGCTCACGAGCGTGGGAATCCGCGTGAGCGGGGCCAAGTCGCCCATGCCCATCGTGGAAGGGGACAAGGCGCGCCGGCTGCGCCGTGAACTCGACGAGGCCGGTCTTCCCGATCTGCTGCGGCGCAGGGCGCTCTACGGGCGAGAGGGAGATCCGTTGCGGGGGAAGCTGGGGTAAGGGCGACGCCGTGCGGGTTCCGGAGCAACGGTTGCTGGTCACAGGTTGCAGGGTGCGGGCGGTTGCGGGTCGCGGGTTCCGAGTTCCGAGCTGCTATTGGAGGGGGCGGCACCCACTGGGTGATTCCGGTGCGTGCATGCCCCCTCTGCTATGAGGCGTCACCGCGGTGGGGGGATGGCGGGGTCGGCGTAAAGGCCTGCTCGGAGTGCGGCCAGGTAGCCGCAGCGCTCGAGGCCCTTGAGGGAAAAGACGGCGTGGCCGGGCGCACCGAGGGCGCGGGCGGTGGCGATCTGCCCGGCGATGCTGTCGAACGGCACGCATGCGCCGGCGTTCGTCTCTATCCCCACGCCGGGAAGCACCCAGTTCCCTCCCGCGTTTGCCAGATAATCGGCCACGATCAAGCCCCAGGTGTCCACGTCAGAGAACAGGCTCGAGCCATAGATCATGGGCGCGATGGCGTCGACGGCGCCCTGCTGCACCCACGCCTGGGAGTCCTGATAGTAGTCCGAGTAGCCCTGGCTGGTAGACGGCCAGCCGGGCCGCGACACGTACACCGGCCACACAGCGGCCGAGACGAGGGCGCCCGGCCGGATGGCGTGGCTTTGCTGTGTGATGCGGGCCACGAGTTCCGTCACCTGGCGCCGCTGATAGTCGGCCCGCCAGCCGTCGGACGTGAGAGCGTCGCAGGCCGGATCGGCGTCGCAGGCGGCCTGCGCAAAGGGGTCGAGGGAGTACTGCCTGCCGGGATAGCGCACGTTATCCAGATGGATGCCGTCGACGGGATAGCGCGTCAGGACGTCGGCGGCGGTAGCGGCGAGGTGGTCGCGCACCTGGGGGCAGGCGGGGCTGGCCCAGGTATACTGATTCCACGCGATGGGCATGTGGCCGCCCTCGTCGTACACGCGCCAAGTGTAGCCGAGGCCATAGCCGCCGTTGTTGTGATAGGTATAACGGTTCAAAGCCTGGGGTGGCCAAACGCCGTCGACGGCCGGGACGAGGCTGCCCATGCTCTCCGACGGGGGCGCCTGCCAGGCGGGGTAGACGTTCAGCCAGGCGTGGACCTGAAGGTCAGCGGCGTGGGCGCGGGAAATGACCTCGGCGAGCGGATCCCAACCGGGATGCACACCCAGCGTCGGGCCGAGGGTGCCGGTGAGGCGCGGCGACCAGGGCTCGAGGCCGGGCGTGTAGTAGGCGTCGCCGGCGGCGCGCACCTGAAAGATGATGGCGTTGAACCCGGCCGACGCCGCCTGGTCGACGACGCGCTGAATGTCGCCGGGGGCTGCGGCGACGCCATAGGAGGTCCAGTCGTAGCGGCTCACCCAGACGGCGCGCAACTCGCGCCCGGGCTCGGGGATGGGGGTGGGCTCCGGCGTGGGCTCCGGGGTGGGCTCGACCGTCGGCTCTGGGGTGGGCGTGACGTCGGTGCGGATGGCCGGCAGGTAGAGCTGGCCGACGCTGGATTGGCTCAGGTCGCGCATCGGCGTCGCGCCGCGGCGTGCGGCGATGGCGGCGGCCAGGATCAGCAGGAGGACGCAGCCCAGGGCGATGAGCGCCCGCGTGCGTGGGTGTGTGCTTTCATTGGATGGGGGCGTCGAGCCGCCGCCGGACGTCGTGGTCATGGGATGGGTTCTGATTGTCGAGCGATTGGCGGAATTGCGCGGTCACGAGGCTGACAAGTTGGAACAGGCCTATGGTTCCTGCCGATGAATGCCCGGCAGGAGGTCAAGGCGATGATCGTAGCTGACGATCTGGTCGATGCCCAGGCGCTCCATGTGGGCAGCGGCAAGCGCGTCGGCGAAATCAATGCTGTAGGCGGCATAGAGCGCGAGCGCTCGAAGGTACGTGTCCCGGTATTCGAGCCTAAGGCCTCGCATGTACAGGATCGGCTCTAGCAGTTCCTTGATCCTTTGTCGCGGCAGGGCGTAGAGGCGCGGCGAGGAGAGCACATAGACGAGTTCTGCGACCGTCGATTCGGAGGTCGTGACCTCTACCTCACCAGCGTCCACACGCCGTAACAGCTCCCGACAGCGCTCCGCTTCTTCCGGGAGGTCACGGGTGAGGACTCGCAAGACGATGTTCGTGTCAAGGAACATCATCGTCGGGCTCCGTATCGCGCACGATGTCGCCGACATAGTCCTCGATGGCGGTATCCCGGAGTCGCTGAAAGTCCTCGGGTCGCTGAATCGGCTCGATCGCGCCAAAGATGGTCTCTATTGACTCTGCGATGGGCTCGATGCACACGCGGTCCTGGTCGATGATGAAGGTGACGCGGTCGTTGGCCTTGATCCCCAAGACGCGTCGTATCTCGACCGGTATGGTGACTTGGCCCTTTTGAGTGACCACGGACGTGTACAGCTTGGTCATCGTACACCTCGTTGCTACACCAACGACAGCAACGTAATACTATGACCGCAAGTCATACCTGTCAAGCGATGTAAGACAAACGGGTCTATTCAGAGTGCCGGGAGGCGTTGGCAAAGAGGATCTAGGTCGGCACCCTACAGCGGACCTAGCGCCGTGTCGAGCCGCGGGTCGCGCGGGGCCAGGATCCGCCGCAGCAACGCGCCGGCGCCCGGCAGCCAGCCTGTCGGGCGACCTGATCCCGGTCACCGCGCCGGAGGGCGCGGCCTGGCCCGCCACACTCACCCTGTCCGGCCGTCGTCCCGTCGTCATCGGTCGGTGCGCACATGCCGGGTGGCGGCTGAGCCCCTGGGAGGGCAGCGTGGCACTCCGGCCCGGTCATGCGGCCACCACGGTGCTGGCGCCCGTCAGCGGCAGCGCAGCCGTCAACGGCGCCCCGCTGCCGCACCTGTCCGACTCCATCACCGCGCTGGTCGGCCTGCTCGATGCCAAGGCGGGGAGCCACATGAGTTGCCTCGTCGCCGTCCAGCGCGGCGAGGTGCAGTTCCTCTCGGCGCGACCCGTGCAGGTTACGGCCGCGGCCGAGCTGGAAGCGGCGGTGGACCGGGTCAACCGCAAGGTCTGGTCGGCGCAGAACGCGGTGAGCCGCGTCGATCCCACCCGGCTGACGCAATTGTTGCATCCGCGGCTCAAATCCGCCGAGGGCGCGGCGCCCATCGGGCGCACCATCGGCTTCGTCTCGGCCAAGGGCGGCTCGGGCGGCTCCACCGTCGCCCATAATGTCGCCTGGTCCATCGCCACTGCCCTGCGCCAGGATAGCCTTATCCTGGACATGGACCTTGCCTTCGGCACGGCTGGCCTCAACTTCAACCAGGACCCGCCGCATGGCCTGGCCGATGCGCTTTCGGCCAACCAGAAGGTCGATCAGACCATGCTGGACCGCCTGATGAGCAAGGCTGCCAATCATATCAACCTGCTGACGGCCCCGGTCATGCTCGACCGCACCTATGACTTCGACGAGCGCGAATTCGAGCAGATCATCGAGCTGTGTCAGGCCACCATGCCCATGGTGGTACTGGACATTCCTCATGCCTGGAATGCCTGGATCCGCCACACTCT
>ERZ747221.3633-NODE-3633-length-12065-cov-2.760427_pt1 | contig 12065 bp, 11 predicted proteins | sample MGYA00374949_ERZ747221 | MGnify/ENA primary metagenome ERZ747221 (study PRJEB28779, sample SAMN05720172) | bioreactor metagenome | isolation source: Anaerobic biogas reactor | place: USA:Washington, USA | collected 2015-08-08 ... | reverse complement strand
AATCATAGCCCGACCGGCGCCGCGGGAGAAAGGCGTTTGGGTCTGGCTGTGGGAAATTCACCAGGGTCGGGAACAAGCGCGGGCACCCGTTCGCTCTAGACTGTGACGAAACGACGACACCGCACGTGCCGCCAATTGAGGAGGGCCAGAGATGGCAACCAATCCTGTCTTCAACCGTATTGACAAGGAAGCCCAGCAGTACGCCGGGTTCAACCAGGCGCCGCAGCAGGGCTACGGTTCGCCGAGCCCGCAGGCGCCGCAGGGGATGCCTGCACCGCAGGGCCAGCCGCAGATGCCGATGGGCTACCCCGGCGCCTCGGAGTCCATGAGCCCCGAGCAACTCGAGGAGATGTACCGCCAGGCCCCCGCCGGCCCGGCGCAGACCGGGCGCCTGACGCTCGACGACGTGGTGATGAAGTCGCTGATGATCTTCGGCGTCGTGGTCGTGATGGCGGCCATCTCCTGGAACGTCGTCGGCGCGCAGCCCGAGCTGGGCACGCCGATCTGGATGCTCGGCATGTTCGGCTCGCTGGGCCTGAGCTTCATGATCGCCTTCAAGAAGACCGTCAGCGTGCCGCTGATCCTGGTGCACGCGATCCTGCAGGGGCTGTTCCTGGGCGCGGTCAGCGTGACCTTCAACGCCGTCTACGACGGCGTCGTCACCACCGCTGTCGTGGCCACGATGGCGACCGCGGCGGGCATGTTCATCGCCTGGAAGGTCGGCTTCATCAAGGTGACCAGCAAGTCGCGCCGCATCTTCGGCATGATGGCGATGGGCTACCTGGTCTTCCTGCTGGTCAACCTGGGCGCCAGCTTCATGGGCTTCGGTGACGGCTGGGGCCTGTTCGGCAGCCAGTGGGGCTGGCTGATCTCTCTGCTCGGTGTCGGTCTCGCCTCCTACTCCCTGGCTGTCGACTTCGACTCGATCGACCGCGGCATCCGGGCCGGCGCGCCGGAGAAGTACTCCTGGCTGATGGGCCACGGGCTGATCGCCAGCCTGGTGTGGCTCTACATCGAGTTCCTGCGTCTGTTCGCGATCCTGCAGAGCGACTGACGCACATGAGTGACCCCGACCCGCGCGCGGCGCGCGAGGAGATCGGGACAGAGTTGGGGCGCGTGGTCCGCCGGTGGCAGCAGCTGCCGCTGGACCACGCGCTCTCTGTGTCTCCGCAGGTGCGCCAGCTGGTGCAGCGCCTCGCCGACCGCGTCGCCACCGCGGAGGGTATGCCGATCACGCCCGTCCCCGACCTCGGCCCGGCTGTGCTCATGGACCAGCTGCGCGTGATGGTCTATGACCACGGCGAGGCGGGGCTCGACCCGGTGCCGCTCGCCGACGAGCTGACCGCCCTGCGCCGCGCGATCGGCTGACCCTCCCACACCCGACCGAGCGCGCCGTGTTGCGCTCTCACAGGCGACCGGGCGCGCGGGGTGGCGGTGTGACGGGTGACCGGGCGCGCGGTGAGGACCCGTCGACCTATCTCCCCCGGAAACCGTCATCATCCCCCGGAAAGCTTCCGGGGGATGATGACGACTTCCGGGGGACAGCCCCTTCCGAGGGCGGGGGAGAGCGCGGGCACGGCCTGCTGCAGACACGACGAAGCGCCGGCGCCCACGCGGGGCACCGGCGCTCGTCGCGTCAGGGGGACCTCAGTTGAGGTCCCAGGGGAAGCTCAGCTGAGGCGCTCCAGGATGACGGCCATGCCCTGGCCGCCGCCCACGCACATCGTCTCCAGTCCGAACTGGCCGTCCCGGGTCTGCAGCGCGTTGATCAGCGTGGTGCTGATGCGGGCGCCGGTGGAGCCGAACGGGTGGCCCAGGGCGATCGCGCCGCCGTGCACGTTGAGCTTGTCGAAGTCCATGCCCAGGTCGTCGGCGCTGGGCAGCACCTGGGCGGCGAAGGCCTCGTTGATCTCATAGAGGTCCATATCGCCGATCGACATGCCGGCCCGGGCCAGCGCCTGCTTCGACGCCTCGACCGGACCCAGACCCATGACCTCGGGCGACAGCGCGGAGACGCCGGTGGACACCACGCGCGCCAGCGGGGTCAGCCCCAGCTCCTTGGCCTTGGTGTCGCTCATGATCACCAGAGCCGCGGCGCCGTCGTTGAGCGGGCAGCAGTTGCCGGCGGTGATCGTGCCGTCCTCGCGGAAGACCGGCTGCAGCTGGGAGACCTTCTCCAGGGTCACGCCGGGGCGGGGGCCGTCGTCGGTGCTCACGACGGTGCCGTCGGCGAGGGTCACCGGGGCGATCTCGCGTTCGAAGACACCAGCCGCGATGGCCGCCTCGGCGCGGTTCTGGCTGGTGACGCCCCACTCGTCCTGGCGCTCCCGGGAGACACCGCGGGAGGTGGCGACGTTCTCGGCGGTCTGCCCCATCGCGAGGTAGATGTCCGGCAGCAGCCCCTCCGCGCGCGGGTCCGTCCAGGTCTCGTTGGACTCGGCGATCCTCGCGCTGCGGGCGATGGCGTCGGCGAACTTCGGGTTCTGCCACTCCTCCTTGCTGGCCCCGGCGCCGGAGAAGTCGGCGTAGCGCGACACGGCCTCGACACCGGCGCTGATGAAGATGTCGCCCTCACCGGCGCGGATGGCGTGCAGCGCCATGCGGGTGGTCTGCACCGAGGAGGCGCAGAACCGGTTGATGGTGGAGCCGGGGAGCGTGTCGTAGCCGAGGAGCACCGCGACCACGCGGGCCATGTTGTTGCCGTGCTCGCCCCACGGCTCGGCGCACCCCAGGTAGAGGTCGTCGATGGTGGTCGGGTCCAGCGCGGGCACCTGGTCGAGCGCGGCGCGAATAGCCCCAGCGGCCAGGTCGTCGGGGCGCACGCTGGCCAGCGACCCCTTGAAGGCGCGCCCGATCGGGGTGCGGGCGGCGGCGACGATGACGGCCTCGGGCATGTTTCCTCCTGGTAGTTCGGTCCCACCGAGTCTAGGAGCACCGCCCGGAACGAAGACCGCCGGTCCCCGCGCAGTCAGGAAGCCAGCCGCGCCAGCCACGGGTGGGTGGGGTTCGTGGTGAGTATGGCGTGCCGCAGCCAGTCCCGCTGTGGTCCGGAGAGGTGGGGGCGGGCGACGTCCAGGTCCTGCTCGTCCTTGGGTCGCCGACCCCGCGCCTTGTAGAACAGCTGCACCTCGGGCGCGAGGAAGGGGATCCCGCCGGGGGCAGTGTGCCGGAGCTCACCGAGCGGACGCCTCACCTGCGGGTTGCGGCGAGAGATCCAGGTGTCGCCGTCGGCCTCGTCGAGCATGAACTGGACCCGCCACGGCTCCTCGGCCGAGGGCCGGCACCAGATGTCGTGGACACCGAGCGGAAGGGTTTCCCCGGCAGTCCACGGTCGCAGGTGGCCGGGCGGGTCCGCGGCGTAGACCTCCCAGCCAGGAAGCGCCTCGTGGACCGCCTGCTGGTCCCGACGCAGCAGGAAGACGTCGAGATCGGTGTGCTCCCGGGTCCGACGACCCACGAACAGGTCGATGGCGAAGCCACCGGCGACCAACCACGGACGACCGGTGGACTCGAGCAGAGGTGCGACCTGCGCCGGCTCCCAGGGCCTCCACGGATGGCCGAGCAGTGCCTTCTGGCTCACGCGTTGACCTCGGCGGCCACCGTGGTGATCATCGCGACGACCTCGCGGGTGACCGGGTCGCCGACGCCCTCGGCCACCCAGGCGGCGTTGTGCTCGCGGTCCTCCGCGGTGGTGGCGCGCAGCCAGCGCCGCACCCCCTCCTCGACGATGTGCCCGAGCGTCGCGATCAGCATGGTGCAGTCGGCCGCCCCGGTGATGCGGGAGGTGCCGCCGGAGGTGAGGTAGGCGGCATACAGCTCCCGCATCCTCCCCGGGTCGCCGACGCCGAACTCGAGCATGAGCATGGGCAGCTCCTGCGCCGGGTCGGCCGGGCCGGCGTTCTCCCAGTCGAGCACGACCAGCCCGCCCGACGGTGTCCCGCGGAGGTTGTCGGCCCACAGGTCGCGGTGGCAGCGTCGGGCCCGGACCGGTGGGCGGAGCAGCTCCTCGAGCGCCGTGAACTCGGGGACGAGACGCTCCAGATCGGCGGCGAATGGCGCCCCTGCCGACGTGGCGCGCTCCGCGAGCCGGTGCCAGGCGGCCCCGCCGACGGGCTCGGTGAACCACGCGTCCACGGGGCCGTCACACGGCACATCGACGGCGTGGATGGCGGCGACGGCCCGGCCCACCGCCGCAGGGTCGAGCCACCGGTCGCGCGGTGCGATGTCGACCCACTCGTAGACCCGCACCACGGTGTCGCCCACCGCGGCGAGCACCTGCCCCTCCGGGGTGCGGACGACCGCGGGCAGGCTCACCCCGGCCGCCAGGAGGGTGTCCTGGTATGCCGCGTCCTCCGCCACATCCTCGGGCTGCGGTGGGGTGAACGGCACCTTCACGGCGTAGCGACCGGTCGAGGTGGTCAGGGGCCAGACCTGCCCGAGCTGTCCCCGCTCGGCCGGGCCGTCGATGCGGGCGTCGGTGCCGAGCCGGTAGGCGGCCGCGACACCCCGGGCCAGGTCCGCGAGCTCGCCCTCGGTCGGGCTGGTGCCCTCGGTCATCCGCCCGGGTGCTCCGCGCCGATCTCGGCGGGCTCGCTCGTGCCGGGGTCGGCAGCGTCAGATTCGGCAGGGTCGGAGTTGCTCGCTTCGGAGTCGGCCTCGTCCCCAGGCTGCTCGGGTGCGGGATGCCGGTGGCGGCGCAGCAGCTGGGCCCATCGCCCCCGCTCGCCGCGGGAGCGCCCGTCCACGTCGACCGCGCTGACCTCGCTGCCGGGGTCGAGCACGGCCCGCTGGGCGGCCTCGGGGAGCGGCTCGACGTGCTCGCCGCGGCGCACGTCCGGCCCGCGCCCGGTGTCGAGGGTGTGCAGCCCGAGGGCGTCGACGACGCTGGGCAGCAGGGCCGCGGCCGCCCGGGCGTAGCCAGCCGACGACGGGTGCAGGCCGTCCTCGCTGAACATCTGGGTCGGGGACTCCCGGAAGGTCGGGCCCAGCAGGTCGCCGGTGGACACCGTGCGGCCGCCGGCCTCGACCACGGCGACGGTCTGGGCGGCTGCCAGGTCGCGGCTCCACCGCTGGACCAGGGCGCGGAGGGGCTGGGGGATGGGACGGACGGTGCCCAGGTCCGGGCAGGTGCCGACCACCACCTCGGTCCCCTGGGACACCAGTCGGGTGACGGTCTCGCTCAGCGCACGGACCGACGCGGCCCGGTCCAGCCGGTCCTTGACGTCGTTGGCGCCGATCATGATGATCGCGACCTCCGGGTCGGGCATGTCGCGCAGCCCGTGCTCGAGCTGCCCGAGCAGCTGGGGCGAGGTGGCGCCGCTGCGCGCGGCGTTGCGGAGCTCGACCGGGTGACCGGTCAGCGCGGCGACGCCGGTGGCCACGATCGCCCCGATCGTCTCCTCGCTCCGGCTGGCCCCGACTCCGGCGGCGGTGCTGTCGCCGAGCATGAGGATCCGGCGGGCCTCCCCGAAGCCCGCGCCGTAGGTGCCGTCCGCTGGCGGGGGCGTCCCCGCGCCCTCGCCGATGATTCGCTTGGCGATGAGCACCTCGGCACGCAACAGCGCCAGCCCCGCCAGACCCGCGGCGGCCATGCCTCCGCCGCCGTAGGCCGCCGCGGCGGCCACCCGGCGCGCCCGTGATGCCCTGCTCATGCTCCCTCGACCCCTGCTCCTCGCGCCCTGCGGCGCCTGTCACCGTGTCCGGGGCGCCTGTCACCGCACCACGGACCTGTCTGCCGACGGCGTCGCGGACGACGCCCTACGTCAGGGACAACGCTAACCGTCCGCGGAGTGTGCCGCAGCCAGGATTCGGAGACCCTCGTCCAGGCTGACCGCCGGCGTCCAGTCCAGCACCTCGCGGGTGTGCCGCTGGTCGAACCAGTGGGCGGTCGACAGCTGCTCGGCCAGGAAACGGGTCAGCGGCGGCTCGGTGATCTCCGGCAGACCGGGCACCGACGCGGAGACCGCCATCGCCCCCTCGACGGCCGCGCCGGCGGCCCAGGCCAGCCGCGCGGGGATCCGCAGCCGCGGGGGCGGGGCACCGCCCGCCCGGCAGATGTCGGCGATCAGCTCTCCGATGGGTCGGGGCTCCCCGTTGGTCACGACGAGCGCCTGGCCGCGCGCGACGTCGGCGCGGTCCAGGGCCGCCACGATGGCGTCGGCGGCGTTGGTGACATAGGTGGTGTCGACCAGGCTGGTGCCCCGGCCGAGCACCGGGAGCCGCCCGGACCGGGCGCGCTCCAGGATCCGGCCGATCAGCTGGGTGTCGCCCGGGCCCCACACCAGGTGCGGGCGGACCGCGGTCACTGTGAGCTCGTCCCCGTCGGTGCCCAGCGCGATCAGCTCGGCGGCGGCCTTGCTGCGGGCGTAGTTGCCGCGGGCGCGCTCCGGGTCGGCCGGACCGGCACCGACCCCGGCCAGCGAGCTGCCCGCGTGCGCCACGGACGGGGAGGACACCTGCACGAAGCGGGTCACGCTCCCGGCGCGCGCGGCTTCGACCAGGGTCCGGGTGCCGTCGATGTTGGTGCGGCGGTAGTCCTCCCACGGCCCGACGACGTCGACCTTCGCGGCCAGGTGGACCACGGCGTCCTGCCCGGCCACGGCCTCGGACACCGCGGCGGGGTCGGCGACGTCCCCGAGCACCTCGCGGTAGGGGACGCCGGAGGGCCTTCGCTGCAGCACGGTCACCGTGTCCCCGCGGGCGGCGAGGGTGTCGGCGACGGCGCGGCCCAGCATCCCGCTGGCCCCGGTGACGAGGACGCGCATCAGCGGCTCCGCCGGCTCGGCGCCTTCGGGTGGTGCTGGTAGGCCTCCCGCGCCGCGTCCCGGCCGTGCAGCAGGGTCGTCGCCCAGCGGGCCAGCTCGGTGCGGTCGACCTTGGCGGCGTGCCGGATGTCCACGGGCAGCCAGTCGCGGCGCAGAACGGCGGCCACGGGGACCCCGGCCGCGGCCCGCACCTGCCGCGCGATGTCCGGGGGCACGGAGGTGTCCTGACGAGCCAGGTGCCGGTCCGGCCGCGCGCCCTGCGGCACGACAACTGCCACGACCTGCTGCGTCCCGACGGGGCCGACCCCGACCAGCGCCGCCCGACGCACGCCGGGGACGGACTCGATGGCCTGTTCCACGGCATACGGGGGAAGGGGGCCGTCGGGGGTGGTGAGGACGTGCGCCAGCCGCCCCTCGACCCACAGCCGGCCGCGGTCGTCCAGGTGCCCGACGTCGCCGGTGCGGTGCCAGCCGGCCGGGCGGGCGCTGGCGCGCTGGGTGGCCCACAGCCGGTCGTAGCGGTCCTTCACGTGTGGCGCGCGCACGACGATCTCGCCGGTCACGCCGGCGTCGCTCGTCAGGTCGTCCGCCGTGCTCCCATCCTGCCGCAGGGCCGCGACGCGCACGGTGACCCCGGTCAGCGGTGCGCCGACGCAGACGCCCCGGTCGCGGTCCGCGGGGTCGGCCGCGTCCAGGGTCAGGGGGTCGAGGGTGGCGACCGGCAGCGCCTCGGTCATGCCGTATGGCGTGTGCGTCGCCGCTCCCGGCAGGAGCTCCCTGAGCCGGCGGAGCAGGTCCAGGGGGACCGGTGCGCCGGCCGACAGGATGAGCCGCGGCCGGCGCAGCTGCTCGAGCCGGTCGGGCGACAGCTGGTCGGCGGTGGCCACGACGTTGTCCAGCGCCGCCGGTGAGGCGAAGACGGCGGTGGCGTCGACCGCCGCGACCGCGTCCGCCAGCGCGCCGGCGGTCAGGGTGTCCGGCGCGGTGACGTCCATGTCCGGCACCGCCGAGGCCATCCCGAGCGCGGGGCCGTAGAGCGCGAACGGCGCGAAGGCCGCCACGAAGCGCGCGCCCGGGCGGAACCCGAAGGTGTCCCGCAGCAGCGCGACCTGGGCGCCGACCTGGCGGCGGGTGTAGACCACGCCCTTCGGCGGCCCGGTCGCGCCGGAGGTGAACAGGACCGCGCCGTCCTGGTCGAGGGCCGCGGTGGGGCTCACCAGGTCGTGGGCCGGCACGTCGTGGGCGGCGCCCTCGGCGATCAGCGCCGCGACGTCACCCTCACCCAGCCGGATCCACTGCCCGGGCACCTGTGCGGCGACCACGATCGCCCGCGCGGCCGGGAAGCCGACGACGTGCTGGGGCGCGGCGCTTCTGAGCGCGGCACCCAGCCGGCGCAGACCCAGCCCCGCGTCGGCGACGACGGCGACGGCGCCCAGGCGCCACACGGCATACAGCACGCTGGTGAGGTCGATGCCGGGGCGGACGAGCAGGGCGACCCGCTGTCCCGGGCGCACCCCGCGGGCGTGCAGGCCGCGGGCCAGACCCTCCACCCGCCGGTCCAGGGCGCCGAAGGTGATCTCGCCCCCGGCGCCGCCCAGCTCCACGATCGCGGTGTCGTCGGGAGCGGTCGTGTCGACCCGGATCGGCACCACGGGGGCCGGGGCGTCGGCGACCGGGGTCCGCGAGGTGGTGAGCCAGTCCCAGATCACGGCGACGCCCTCGGGCCGGTCCTCGAGCACCAGGTGCGAGGCATCGGCGTAGGCGTGGACGTCCGCGTGCGGGAGCCGTCGCTGCAGGTCGGCCAGGTAGCGGCCGGAGAAGACCGGGTCCCGCATCCCCCAGACCATGAGGACCGGTATGTCGGCCAGCGTCTCCAGGCCGCGCGCGATCCGGTCCAGCTCGTCGAAGCTGGGGTGGGCGGGGGTGGTGGGGATGTCCTCCACGAAGTCGCCGATCGCCTCGCGGCGGGCCGTGGTGGAGTATGGCGCGGCGAACGCCTGCCGGACCGGTGCCGGGAGGGCGGGGCGCACCGTGGCGGTGGCCGCCTGGACGAAGCCGGTCGTGCGGCGGCAGACCAGGTCCAGCAGCGGGGGCGTGCGAACCGCGGCGATCGCGGCGGGCCACGGCGAGCCCTCGGGCTGGTGGACGGCGGTGTTGGTGAGCGCGACGTGGGTGAGCCTTTCGCGGTGGGCCAGCGCCCAGCCGAGGCTGATCGGGCCGCCCCAGTCGTGGGCGAGCGTGGCGACCGGCCCGTCGAGGCCGAGGGTGTCGGTCAGCCGAGACAGGTCCTCGACCCGCTGGGCGAGGGTGCGCGGGGCCTCGGTGCGCTCGGACCAGCCCATGCCCAGGTGGTCCACCGCGACGACCCGCCAGCCGGGGGGAGCGGACGCCAGCACCCGGCGCCACAGGTAGGACCAGGTCGGGTTGCCGTGGACGCACAGCAGCGTGTGCTCGACCGGCGTGCCGGCCGCCTCCAGGAGCGGGCCGTTGTCGAGCAGGTGCCAGGTGCGGGTGACGCCCTCGGCGTCGGGGGCCTCGACGCTGCGGGACCAGGCGGGGTCGAGGCCCGGGAGGTCGGTCGACGGCGCCCCGGTGGTCACCAGGCCAGTTCCAGGCAAGTCATGTTGAGACCGGAGCCGATGCCCATCATCAGGACCCGGTCGCCCGGGGTCAGCTGCTCGACCTGCTTGGCCAGCGTCACCGCCACCGCGGCCGGGCCGATGTTGCCGAAGGTCGGGAAGGTCAGCGGGATGCGGTCCTCGGGCAGCCCCAGCACCTTGGCGGTGCGGCCGGTGTGGACGGTCGAGACCTGGTGGACGACGTAGCAGTCCATGTCGGCCCAGTCGAAGTCCTCGGCGGCGTCCTTCCACAGGTCGCTGGCCAGCTGCATCCCCGCGACCAGCAGCCCCTTGGTGTCGGTGCTCATCTTGTCGTAGTCGCCGATGCACAGCTCGTGGTGCTGGGTCGCCTGTCGGAGGTGGGCCCGATCCGCTGGGTGTGCGCGGTGATCGTCGAGTTCTTCCGCGCCATCCCGGTGCTGCTGCTCATGATCTTCGCGTACCAGCTCTTCGCCATCTACCGCATGGTCCCGCCGCGTGAGCTCGCCTTCGCGGCCGTGGTCTTCGGTCTGACGATGTACAACGGTTCGGTCATTGCCGAGATCCTCCGCTCGGGCATCAAGTCCCTGCCGAAGGGCCAGACGGAGGCGGCCCGCGCGCTGGGCATGTCCCACTCGCAGACGATGCGCACGATTCTCCTGCCGCAGGCGATCGCCGCCATGCTGCCGGCGCTCATCGCGCAGATGGTCATCGCGCTGAAGGACTCCGCGCTGGGTTACCAGATCGGTTACGTCGAGGTCGTCCGTTCCGGTATCCAGACGGCGTCCGTCAACCAGAACTTCCTGGCCTCGCTCACGGTCGTGGCGATCATCATGATCCTCATCAACTGGGCGCTGACCTCCCTGGCGCAGCGCATCGAGCGGCAGCTCCGCGCCGGCCGTGCCCGCCGCAACATCGTGGCCAAGGTCCCCGAGCTCCCCGACCAGGGTCTCGACACCAAGGACAACGTCAACGTCGACTGGCACGATCCCGACTACGTCGAGATCAAGAATCCGGGCCAGTAACACCCCGCTTGTCGACGCCGCCGTCACCCCGCAGGTGACGGCGGCGTCGTCTAGTTTGGGGGCGAGAACTGTTTCGCCCGCATGCTTGTGGTCCTGCTCGGCGTCGGCACGCTCACCGCCTGTTCGACATCAGGCGGGGAGCTCTCCGCCCGGGACCAGGAGATCCGGGAGGTGTCGATGGGCTCGGACTGCGTCATCGCGTTCCTCGACGAGTCCGACGCGGAGGGCCTCTACCCCGCCACCGAGGAGGATCCACTCGCGGGGACGGACACGCAGTTCCGGGACGGCGGGGACGCGGCGACGGTCACCGGCTCCATGCTCATGCAGAGCCTGGAGGGCCGGATCGTGGAGGGGGCCTACACATGCGAGGCCACCCTGTCCGACGCCGGGGACGTCATGCCCGTGTGGGACCTCGACGTCACCACCACGTGGGAGCAGCCTGCCGTGGGGGCGGTACCGACGTACCCGTCCGGTTTCGTCCACTCCGTCGACCGGGCCCTCGAGAGCTGGCTGTGGCTGCGGGACCCGGGCACCGTCGTGCCGGGTGGCCGGATGGAGATCTCCGGCAGTGACGTGGTCTGCTCCGCCGGTTTCCTCGCGGAACGCGACGGGCGGACCACCCTGCTCACCGCCACCCTCTGCGGTGCACCGGACACGCAGCTCACAGTCGACGAGCCGATCGGCACGGTGGTCGGCGCCGCCGCGGTGCTGCCCTGCTTCTGGCTCTACGCGGAGATCGGCTTCGAACTGACCGGGGACAACCATCCGGAGCACCCTTACCACGCATGGCTGCAGACCTACTCCGGGGAGTTCCAGAAGATCGTCGAAGACGCCGTTGAGAAGATCCTCTACGCCAACGCTGATGTCGATGCGACCATGGCGCAGCTGCAGAAGGATCTCGAGGCCTTTGTCGCCAGCAAGAAGTAGTCGACCGGCTCCAATCGCAACCCGGCGGACACCCGCCGGGCGCCGGCGGGCGCCTGCGTCCGATCGTGTTCACGGGGTCGGGCGGCGAATACTTCCGGATCTGGATCGTCAACCTGCTGCTGTCGATCCTGAGCCTCGGCATCTACTCCGCCTGGGCCAAGGTTCGCCGGCAGCGGTATTTCCATCGCAACACGCGGCTGGCCGGCTCGGCGTTCGACTACCACGCCCGGCCGGCGGCAATCCTCCTGGGGCGCATCGTCGCGGCCGCCGGACTCGTCGTCTTCGTCGTCGCGGCCGAGCTCCAGCCGCTCGCGGCGGTGGGCCTGCTCGCCGCCTGGCTGATCGGGCTGCCCTGGATCGTCCATCGCGCGTTGCGCTTTCGCCATGCCAACACGAGCTGGCGCGGCATCCGCTTCGGCTTCCTCGGCACCGTCGGCCAGGCCTATCGCGCGCTGATGCTGCCGGTGCTGGCGTGGATGCTCGTCGCCGGCTGCGCCGTCGGGCTGGCGCTGTGGCAGGGCTCCGATGCCGTCCTGGGTCTCGTGCTGCTGGCCGCCGGCGTCGGCAGCTATGCGCTGCTGCCCCTGCTGCACTACCGCCTGCGGCGCTACCACCATGACATCGCCTGCCTCGGCATGCTGCCCGCGCGATTCTCCGCCGGCGCCGGCATGTTCTACGGCGTGTACCTGCGCAGCCTCGTGCTCGCCGTCGCACTCGTGCTCGGCTTCATCGTGCTGCTCGCGGCCGGACTC
>ERZ747221.3628-NODE-3628-length-12074-cov-5.001417_pt1 | contig 12074 bp, 8 predicted proteins | sample MGYA00374949_ERZ747221 | MGnify/ENA primary metagenome ERZ747221 (study PRJEB28779, sample SAMN05720172) | bioreactor metagenome | isolation source: Anaerobic biogas reactor | place: USA:Washington, USA | collected 2015-08-08 ... | reverse complement strand
GGTCCTTGCGCGCCACCCACTCGGCTGGCCGTCCCGCCTCGACGGCTTCAAAGTCTTGATTAAAAAACAGCGCGATCTCCTCGGGGACGATCGCGGGGTCGTTGTAGCGCGTTGGCGTGGCGAGGGTATCGCGGTCCACGCCACACCCCGGCGCCAGGAGCAAGACGAAAATGGCGCCTGAGCAGGCGATGCTGCGGCGGAGGGTGGCGGGTTCAGCGGGCATCGAACTCCTCCTGGCTGTAGAAATGGGACGCGACCTCGCGGGTGCCTTCGAGGATGCGTTCGACTTCGTTTTCCTCGAGGCGTCGTTTCCAGGCTTCAGCGGCGGCCTGGCTGTCGCGCTTGATGGCCCGGTAATTTTCGGGCGAGACGTCGCGCGGGTTGCCGCCGCGGGTATGCGCGGCGATGACGGTCTCGGCGCTGGCGTTCCACGTGAGGCCGCAATAGTCGTAGACCGGTTTGAATTCGGCGAGGGGGTCCGCGGAGAGGCGTTCGTGGGTGACGAAATGCCAGTCGGGGTGGGTCTCCCGGTAGCGGCGGACGGCGGAGTACATGGCGTTCCAGACGAGGATGGCCTGGTCGATGATATCGCGGGGGTGCCGGGCGTATTCGAAGATTTGGTCTTTATACGGGGCGAGGAGGCCGTCCATGAGGGCCTCCTGGCCGATGAAGTTTTCGAAATTGAAGTGCCAGTTGAGGCGTTTGATGCTGGAGGCGAACCCGGCGGGGTGGCGGATCATGACCACGACCTTCATGTCGAAGGTTCGGGCGAGCCATTCGACGCTGAACAGGGCGATGGGGTCTTTGAGCAGGGGCCGTTTCCCGGTGAGACGGGCGTGATGGCTGAAGAGCCAGTCCTTGCAGAGTCGGCCGCAGTGGCGCGGGGTGCGGATGCGCGCGAGGTTGGGCAGGAGCGGATAGCGCAGCTCGACGGCGCGGCGCAGGGCGGGCTCGTATTCCGAGGAGCTGTTTTCGGGGATGTGATAGAACATGTATGGGAGATCGCGGGGCATCCAGCGGGGCCCTTCGAGGCCGGCGTCTTTCGCCACGTCGAACGGCTCAAACACATAGAAGGCCTCGTTGCCCGCGCAGAGCATTTTCCCGGCCCAGGTTGTTCCTGATCGATGCGCCCCCGTTACCAGAATCGGATGATGTGCGGTCATACATTCCTCGTACTTTTATTGGCCGAATGCACTGGATGGCATGCGTCCGCCATACCGTCAGGCGCCGCGGCGGATACTTTGCCGTCGCGATGTCCCCGTCCGTCTCGTTTGAGCGGCGGAACCGCTCATGAGCTTTCCGGTTCCGGAGTGCCGGCGTGCTTCGTAACTTCCTGTTTCTGCAGAGCCGTCAGGATGCCTGCCCCGCCGGCCAGAAGGCCCAGCAGCATATTGGCCTTTGAGTTCCACGACATATAAACCAGGCAGGGCAGGAAACACAACATGCCCAGGGCAAACATGCGAAACTGGAGGTGTTTCAGGCGCCGGTAGACGATGTACAGCAACAGGAACACCACGCCGAACGCGCCGAGATAGATGGTCATTCCCAGGTAGCCGACCTGGAGCATGAGCTGCGTGAAGAGCGAATGCGAATTGCGATACTGCCGCTGCTCCTGTTCCTCGACGGGATAATCGCCGCGATCCAATCCGAACGGAAACGGATGGTAGCGGTCGGTGAAGGTGCTTCCCGGGCCGTCTCCGAGCAGGAGGTTGTTGTGGTCGACAAGCTGGGCGTGAATGTTGCGAAACTCGTATACGCGCACCATGGTGGAATGCGAAGCTTCCATCTCGTGGCGTTCCCAGACCTTGAGGGTGTTGGCCATGGAGGCGATGGTGTCGAACATGGCCTCCCCCAGCATGGTGACCAGAACGATGATTGCCACCCCGCACAACCCTGAGAAACCGAGTACATAGAGCTTGGCGCGGGCCCGGTCGACCAGAACCAGAATCAGAAGGCCCAGCGCGGAAAACACCCACAGCATGCGGCCCGCGTTCACCAGTAACAGTCCGCCGGCCAGGATGGCTAGACCGGCCGCGATGAGCCGGTCGAGCAGGCGGAACGCGTTTCCGTGAATCACGAAGATGGTGCCGATTAGAAACACGAAGACAAAGAGGTTCCAGCCGGCCCCGAAACCCACGCGCAGGGTCGTTCCGAATAGCGACCCTTCGCCTGCGAATGCGAGAAACGTCCAGCCGATGACCTTGACAGCCATCGCGAGCAACGCGACTCGCCAGAAATGAAATGCGAGCGAGGGTTCGTTAAAGAACATACGCACAAGGAAATAGAGCCCGAACAGCATCAACGGGAGATTGAGGTGGTTGGCCGCGAGCCGGGGCTCGTTGAGAAGACTGCGAAAACCGTGGAGCGAGGCGACGAAATACACCAGGCCTATCGCGACAATAGCCCAGTCCATGGGCAAGAGCCGTGGGCTTTTCGGGTGCTGCGCGAAGCGCAGGATGCTCAGCGCCGCGGCGATGGCCATCAGGCCCAGGGCAACGAGGTTAGAGAGGGCAACGCCGCCCGCGGAGACCGTGAGGAAGTTCGTCACGCCGGAATCGCCGGTGAATTCCCAGAGGTAACGGGATATTTCGTCGGCGAACACCACGGACACGACAAAGAGGTAGACTCCCCAGCGCAGATTCACCACCGCGACGGCCAACACCAGACCGCACTGCGCATAGGCAAGCGCGGCCGCCGGACCGGGCATGGAATAACAGACGGCGTCGTACACCAGGTACACGCCCAGAAGGAGCGCGATGCCCGACACGGGGAAGAAACGGCGGGCGGTCTCACGCTCCGGCCTGCTGTCCTCCGGGAACGGGATAGCACATACGCAACTGTTTTCGGCCGCACTCACTCGAAAGCGGTCCTCATGTTTGCGCGCAGCCTGAACCCGGGCGACGCGTTACGCGGGGTCAGGTTCACGGTTTCGAATCACCCATGAAGAAAGCGTGATAATAGCAGATGCCGAGACCAGGGTGGCGATGAGCATCACCACGGCGGCGCCGGCGCCTCCCCAGCGGGGGATGAAGACGTAGTTCAGGACCACGGTTATTGCGAACTGGAGCAGTTGCACCCAGGTCAGGTAAATGGGCCGTTTTACGGCGTAGAACACCAGGCCGAGGGGGGGCATGAGGACGCTGAATCCGAACGCCAGAATGAGCAGGCGGATGATGTCGAGCGATTCGGCGTACTTCTCCCCGAACACCAGGGATATGAACAGCGGCGCGAGCAGGACGCCGGCAATCGTCAGGGGCAGGATGATGACGTAGAGGCGCAGCACGCGGCGCCGGTAGCGGAGCAGCTCATCGCGCTCCTTCATGGTCGACACGCGCGGCAGGAGCACGGTGATCATGGCGCGCGTGACCAGGGGCAGCGCAAACCCGACCTGATACGCCAGTTCGTAATTGGCGACGGCCTCGGGCGAGGCCAGCATCTTCAGCATGAAACTGCTTGCCCGCATGTGGCCGATGGTGATGGCGTTCATGGCGGCGAGGGGCAGCATGAACGCCACGATGTCTGTCGTCTGCACGGATGCCGGCGGCAGCGATGCGGTGCGGCGAAGGCTCGTGAAGGCGAAGGGCAACACGAGCAGCAGTCCGATGAAGGGGGCGGAGAAATACAGCAGTATCAGCGCGTGGAGACTGTCCTTGCCGAGCAGGGCGAACAGGGCGAGGCCGGAAGCGCGTATGATGTTTACCGTCAGAAAAGAGACCGAGTAGCGGCCGTATTCCTCCCGGGCCTGGAAAATCGAGAGCGACATCGTGTGGAACGCCAGAGCGATCGCCGACAAGACCGAGAGGCGGTAGACCCAGTGAAGCTCCGGGGGGAACTGCTGGTTGGCGAGGATCGGCCCCTGAAACGCCCACAGGCCCAGAAGCAGGACCGCCGCCAGAAGCGCTTTCAGTCCCAGACAGCGTCCGACAACCGAGGTCGCGCGCCTGTCGGGAAATGCGGCGACAAAGCGGACCAGGGTCGCGTTAAGGCCGCCGTCGGCCAGGATGAACACCACGTCCAGAATGGAAATGAATATCGCAACGTTCCCCCAGTCCGCGGGAGAGAGGATTTTTGCCATCAGGATGGTGCAGAGAAAACGCAGGATCCCTGAAACGAAGTTGACCGCCGTCAGGAGCGACAGGTTACGCACGGTGCGCGTTCGCAACAGCGCGAACAAATCGAAGACTCTCTTTTCAAATACCTCTAGAATGGCCGTTTCTCACTCAGCGTTGCGATTCTGGACCGACCGGTCAAATCCTGGACGGCCTGCGCGGCGCCTGCGGCGCGCGTCATGGCCCGACGGCCGGCGCCCCCCTCCCGCCCCATGAAAGACGGGTCACGACCCTCCCTGGTCAGGAAGTCACCCCCGTGCCAGCCATAGTATTCCCGGAACGGCGACAAATCAAGAATCGGCGGAGACTTACGCTGGCAGTCCGGCCGCCGGGAATGGGGTTTCGTTCGCAGCGTGCCGGGAGATTGTGTATACTCTGTTGCCTGGAGAAAGCAGTACCCACATGCTTCCGTTCCGGGAGAAGTGAGGGGAGGTATTCCGTGCCTTCAGGGGGCGAACAAGGGCGTATTGCGTCGATCATTCTGTGCGCAGGCAAGGGGCGGCGGATGCAGTCTCCGAAGACCCCGAAGGTGTGTTTTCCCGTGGCGGGAAAACCGGCGATCTGCCATCTGCTCGAGACCCTGGAGTCGCGGGGCAGCGCGCCCAACATCCTCGTGGTGGGCCATTTGGCGGGCACGGTAGTCGATGAGGTCGGGCCGAAGTTTCCGGATGCCCTGTTTGCGTACCAGGCCAGCCTGCTGGGAACGGGCCACGCGACGCGCCAGGGGGCCAACGTATTGTCCGGGCTGGGTTACAAGGGGCCCGTCCTGGTTCTGGCAGGCGATAAACTGATCGAGCCCCGAACACTCGATAAGCTGATCACGGCGTTCGAGCAGGGGCAGCCTGACGTGGCCCTGGTTGTTGCGCCGAAACGGCGCTGGCCCAACGCGGGCCGAATCGTGACCGGCCCCGGCGGAAGGCTCCTCCAGATTATTGAAAAGGCCGATCTCCTCAGGGCCAGCCAGGATGGAACGACTTTTCAGATCGCGGGCGAGGCGCGGACCGCCGACGAGGTCGAGAATGCCGTCGAATGGGTCAACCAGGCGGTCTATCTCTTCCGCGCACCGGTGCTGTACGACGCTCTCGCCAGTCTCCGCCGCGACAATGTGCAGCAAGAGGAATACCTTACGGACACCATTGACTACGCGGTCTCTCGAGGGCTGACGGTCACGCCGGTGCCTGTCGATGACCCCGAAGACGTTCTGGGGTTTAACAGTCCTCCCGAACTGCTGGAGATCGAAGAGCATTTTCGTAAGAAGCTGGGGCTGGCCGTCTCGGAACAGGTCGCCCTGGACCCCGCGGCATTCAAGCCGGCCGAGACCTGGGCGCAGTTTCTCGCGAATCCCGACGGCGCGGTATCGGGCATGTTGCGCGCCATCTACGGCGACAACGCAAGCCTCCGTGAGGAGAAGCGGGCCCGGCTGCTGCGCACAGTGGAGCTGTTCATCGAGCGGTACGGGGCGGATGGTCCCGTGACGGTGATTCGGGCTCCTGGCCGCATCAATTTGATGGGGCGCCACGTAGACCACCGGGGTGGCTGCGTGAATCTGACCGCCATCGATCGCGAGCACATTATGGTGGCGCGTCCGCGCAATGACACGCTGGTGCGCGCCCACAACCTCGACGAGGATACGTTCGAGGATTTGGAATTCTCCGTGGATGACTTGCTGCGCCAGGTCCGGCTCGACCAATGGCGCGATTTCGTCGACAGCGAAGCGGTCCTCAAGATGGTGAGCGACCTCCAGGGCAATTGGGGCAATTATCTCAAGGCGCCCATGCTCCGGTTGCAGGAGCGGTTCAAGGACCGCCGGATTCACGGGGTGGATTGCGTGGTGAGCGGCGACATCCCGATGGCGGCCGGCCTGAGTTCTTCGTCGGCCCTCGTGGTGGCGATGGGCGAGGCACTGGTGCTTTCAAACGGTCTCGACGTCACGCCGAACGACCTGGTGTACCTGTGCGGTGAAGGCGAGTGGTTTGTGGGCACGCGGGGCGGCAGCGCCGACCACGCCGCGGTGAAGCTGAGCCAGTTCGGCCAGGTGGTCACGGTGGGCTTTTTCCCGTTCGTGATTCGCGGGTATGTGCCGTTTCCCGCGGACTATTCGCTCATCATCGCGAATTCGCGGGTGCAGGCGCGGAAAGCCGCGGGCGCGCGCGAGGCGTTCAACGAACGCGTGGCCTCGTATGAGTTGGCCGTGCACTGGGTGCGGAAACTCTTCCCGAATTACGCGCCATTGATTGCCCATTTACGCGATATCTCGCCGGAAACCCTGGGGATCCGGTCGGCGGACGTCTACCGGATCCTGCTCGACGTGCCGGAGACCGTCAGCGCGGATGCCCTGCGGCGGACCATCGGCACCGATGCGTTCGAGCGGATTACCCTGATGCATTCGGCCCGGGAGAGCTATCCCCTGCGGGCGCGGCTGCTGTTCGGGATCGCGGAGTGCGAACGCAGTAAGATGCTTCACCGGCTGCTTCTCGAGGGCGACATTCGCCGGGTGGGGTGGATGATGAATGTCTCGCATAACGGCGACCGGGTCGCGGGAGCGGACGGCGCCGCGTATCTCCCGCCCCTGGATGATGCCTACCTCAATGCTCGCATCAGTGACCTTCAGAGCGAGGACCCCGGCCGGGTTTTCGCCGGTCAACTCTACGCGCAGCCGGGTTCGTACGCCTGCAGCATCCCTCCGATCGATCGGATGGTGGACATTGCGCTGGAGACGCCCGGCGTGCTCGGGGCGCAGATTTCCGGCGCCGGTCTGGGCGGCTGCATGATGGTGCTGACGGAATCGCGTGGCGCCGAGGAGGTGGTCAGCCGCCTGACCCGGCATTATTACGAGCCGAACGGGCTCGAGCCGGGCGCCAGCGCTTTTGTGCCTATCGCGGGATGTTCGCACCTGCGCCTTCCCTGAACGGAACGGCGCGCGGCTCCTAAATAATTGACATGACGGGACTTGCCTGTTAGGGTGAGGTGAATACGCCATCCAGGGCGGTGTCGGAGGTGACCGTGAGCAAAGAGTGGGGTCAGCTGGGCGATATTGCGCGTCTGTTTGTTCAATTGATGCCGAATTTCAAGTGGATCGCGTTGGTTTCGTTGGCCGTGGCGCTGATTGCAGGGGCCTATGTTGCCCTCACGCACGAGCCAACCTACCTCAGTGAAGCCATTGCGATTGTGCGGCCGCAGCAACTGCTGGTGGCCCGCGCCAAGAAAGATGAAACGCAACCCATCGAGGAAAAGGCGAAATCGCTGCTTCCCCAGCCGCTCGACGTCACGGACTACGTCCTCTTTCTGCAATCGGAAGGCATGCTTTCGTCGGTAGCCCAGGCCTACAACACCTATCATGCAAGCGACTCGGAGCCGCTGCTCACCGTGGCCCAGCTGCGCCGCATGCTGACACCCAATGCCCGTCTGGAGATCAAGACGCCCTATGCGGTCGAGTATTATCCCACGATCGAGCTGCGCGTGGCGGCCCAGTCGCCCGACAAGGCCTACAACCTGGCCCGGCTCTGGGTGGAAACGGCGCGGGACTGGTCGAAAACGGTCACGTTTTCCGCAAAAGAAGACATGGCCGGCTATCTCAAGAACGAGACGGAAGAACAGCGCACGTCGCTCCGGCAACTGTCCGATGAACTGAACCGCACCAAGGACGAAAGCGGCAACCTCCTGGAAGCGTTGCGCGCCGAGCGGCTTCGTGCCGAGCAGGACTATGAGACTGAGACCATCCGGCTTCTCCAGGAGACCGGGGACGCCTGGGACGCCCGCATCGCCGCAGCCGAGGCGGAATTCGCCCTCCCGGTCATGGAAACGGAGATGCAGGCCCGGCAGAGCATCCTCGCCGGCCTTGAACTGGCCAAGGCGAGGAAATCGCTGGAACTGGAGCGCGCCAGGGCCACGCTGGCCGAGCTGGCCGCCCAGACCGGAACGGCGGACGCGTTGGACGCCCTCACGACGTCGTGGGACATTGCGGTCTCCGAGAAAGAACAGGATATCGAGCCCGCGCCGGCGCCTCCCGACGAGACGGGGGCCCTGCGCGAGCAGGAACTCGAAAAGCGCGCCGGGAAACGCCTCGTCGTCGATCTCGAACGCCGGGCGAATATCCGCGAACTCCTGAAGGAGTATACGAAAAGCGCGCATCGGGAACTGCAGGACGAGCACGAGCAGCGTTTTGAGGAGATACTCGAGCTGCTGGAAACGCAGGTCCCGCTCCCGAACGAGCCCCCCGAGCCGGAGGAAGGGTTGACGCCTCCGGAACTGGACATCGAGGCGCCCCTGCAACTCGACGCCTTTCGCGTGGAGACGTCCGGGGGGAATCCGGTGGGCATCATGCTGCAGAAGCAGCTGTCCGAGGCGCGCCTGGTGCTGGTCTCCGCACCGCTGGAACTTCAGAAAATCGAGCAGGACATCGCCGCGCTCCGCTCCAGTCTGGAAACGCTTCAGGCCGACTATCACGCGAAACGCAAGGCGCTTGTCATGCTGGACCGGTCGAAGGAGTCCGACCTGGACCGGATAGACAAGGAGCGTCTCTACGGCTTGATGCGCGAACAACGGATCACGGAAATGAAGGTCGACGAACTTGCGCGCGAACGTTCGACGCTTGAAGAATCCCTGCAACGTGATTTCATGACCGGGCTGGACATCTTCACGAGCCTGGCCGAGAGTCATCTTGAGGCCGAACTGGCGTTAGCCAACACGATCGACGAATTCCAGGTGGTCTCGCCCCCCACGCTCCCGGAAGATCCGCCGCAGCGGCAATACCTCGTATACGGGATCGCCGCGTTTATGCTGAGTTTCGCGGGATTATTCGTGCTGGCCGCGTTCGCCGTGGTCCTGCGCAGCCTCATCCGGAACATTCAGGCCAGCGAAGTTCCCGGAACGAAGTCCGGGGTCTGACACAATCAGGCGGCCCGCGTGACGCAGGCAGCCGGGGTCCGCCCCGGCCGTCTCGAGGTGGCGATCGGAAACATGCTCGACATCATCCTTACGACTCTGAACGCACGGTACAGCCATACGGCTTTTGGATTGCGGTATCTCTGGGCCAATCTCGGGCCGCTGCAGGCGCGCGCGGGCATACGCGAATTCATCATCGGCCAGGAACCGGCGGAGATCGCGGAGGCGCTGTTGCTCGAACGGCCGCGGCTTGTCGGCGTCGGCGTCTACATCTGGAACATCGAGACCATCAGCCGGCTTGTCCAGACGCTTAAGGGGGTGTCGCCCGAAACCGTTATTGTGCTGGGCGGCCCGGAGATCAGTCATGAATTCGAGGAGACCGCTCTCTACCGGATGTCCGATTACCTCGTCCTGGGTGAAGGCGAACAGACCTTTCGGGAACTGGCGGAGGCGGTTCTGGGGGGGCATCCCCCGCGCCAGAAGGTGCTTGCGGGGGAACGTCCGGATCTCGCCGCCCTGACCCTCCCCTACGCGGCGTATACGGATCACGACATCGCCCACCGGACGCTGTACGTCGAGACATCGCGCGGCTGTCCGTTCCGATGCGAGTTCTGTCTGTCGTCGCTGGAACCCTGCGTGCGCGAGTTTCCCCTCTCCCCCTTCTTTGACGCTATGGACGCACTGTTCGCGCGCGGCGCGCGCCAGTTCAAGTTCGTCGACCGCACGTTCAATCTCCGGGAAGACCGGGTACTGGAGATCCTGGACTTCTTTCGTGCCCGCCTGCGCGACGGCATCCAGGTGCATTTCGAGATTGTGCCGGACCGCCTGTCAGCGCGCACCCTCGAGCGGATGGCGGCGTTTCCGCCGGGCGTATTGCGTCTGGAGGTGGGTGTCCAGACCTTCAATCGCGAGACGCAGGAGGCGATATTGCGGGTGCAGGATCTCGACGCGACGCTGGATGCGCTGCGTTTTCTCCGCGAACGCACTGGCGCGCTGCTGCATGCCGATCTGGTGCTCGGAATGCCCCATGAAACCTGGGACAGCATTCGGGACGGATTTGACCGGCTGCTTGCCGTGCGGCCGCAGGAGATCCAGGTCGGCATCCTGAAGCGCCTGAAAGGCGCGCCCATCGGCCGCCACGTGGGGCCGCGGAAAATGGTCTTCTCCACGGCGCCGCCCTACGAAGTCCTTCAGACCGATACGCTCGATTTTTTGCAGATGCAGCGGCTGAAACGCTTCGCGCGCTTTTTCGAGCTCTACTACAACTCGGGCAACTTCCCGGATTCTCTGGCAGCCCTGTGGGCGAACCAGGCCTCGGCCTTCGATGCGTTCATGGCATTCTCCGACCATCTGTGGGCCACCCTGCGCCGCACCCATGGCATCAGCCTCGTCCGGCTGTGCCACGCCCTCTATGACTACCTCATCGATTCATGCGGCCGTTCTCGCGAGGCGGCCGCCAAGACCATCCTCTCCGACTACCATCGCCTGCCCGGCCGCACCGAAAAACTCGCCTTTCTCCGGGCGCCTGATCAGACGTGACGATCCCGAGCCGTATGAACGCGGCGTAAAGGCGGCACGCCGAGCCCTGCGGGCGCGCATTTCAAGTAATTCGGGTTTTTCGAGGGTATTGACGGAATGTCGCCAGACAATTATGCTACGCCCACGGAGCACTGGCGCCTCCCGGGTCACGGGGGACCCTCGGCAGGGAGGCATGACCGGACGCGGCGTAGGGGGCGTCTGAGGGAGAACTTCCCGTGTGCGTTTCCCGCAGTATTTCTGTGCCTCTGCAGTGTTTTGCGGTTATCGCGCTGCTGCCTGTTTTCGGCGTCATTGCCCCCGCGTTATGCCTCGCCGATGAAGCGGTGGATTTTGTGCGCCAGGGAACCATCGAGCGCATCACGGACCACGTGGCCGGCGACTACCAATTCAGCATGTATGCGGGCTTCGATTGTTTCCGCATGAGCGCGGACGGTTCAAAGGTGCTCTTCTACACCAAGGCGAACGACCTCAGCACGGAAACACTCCGTGTCATCAACACGGACGGAACCAATGAGACCATCGTGTATTCGGATCCCCCGACATCCGAAACGTTGAATCTTGCTCACCAGATTGTCGTATTGTTCATTCTGGTTATAGCGATAGGCCGGATCGCTCCGATTGCGCTGCTTAACCGACTTCACGAGGGCCCGCTTGTCGCGCACAACGGCATAGAACCGCAGCTCACATTGCGAAAGCAAGCGGAATACTTCCCTCCGGACCTCCGGATTATCGTCCTTTGCGTGAAACGCGACCGCTGTCTTGCGGTTCTCCGGCTGCATCGAAGGCACGCCTTTGAAATAGGGGTCCCGCAACAACTCGGCCCTGAGGGTATCCAGACGAAGGCGCAACTCCTCCGGGTCCTCCACGTCGAGGTTGCCCAACATGAAATACTGCGAACACCCCGGAGTACCTGCCCGAACGCGCCCCCGGCGATCAAACAGTATCGGGTCGCCCGCCTCGTCCACGAAATAGTGGAGCACCGAAAGCTCTTCCGGGGTCCCCTCGTCAGGCGTCATCGCGGTCTGCTCCGGTCTGGAAGGCATCGGGCCAGCCGCCGTGCTGGTCGATGACGGCGTCGATTTCGGCCATGATGCGGATGGTCTCGTTGAGGGCCACGACGATCTTCTGGTAGTGGGCGATGTCGTCGTCGGAGAGGGTCCGGCCTTGCCGGTCCTTCAGCCATTTGTGGCAGACCTGGTAGCCGCCGATGTGGAAATCCCACACCTGTTCCGGCACGCCCTTGAAGCCGATGGTCCCGGGCCGCTCCGCGCGGTTGCCCTCGCGGGCGCTCGTCTTGCCCGCATCGAGCCACACGGTGCCCTTCGACCAACCCACCCGCAACCGCCTGGCCCGCTTCGTCGCCGACGCACGTACGCTGCTGACCGAGGAGTTCACCCGCCAGCTCCAGCATGACTATGGGCTGGACCCCGGCCGCGGCGATATGACCCCGCTGGACCGCCTCGGTCACCTGGACGACGCCCGCCGCGAGACCGCCATCATCCTGCGCGAGACGCTGGGCCACTACTTGGCAGGCGAGGCCAA
>ERZ747221.3626-NODE-3626-length-12083-cov-3.926204_pt1 | contig 12083 bp, 8 predicted proteins | sample MGYA00374949_ERZ747221 | MGnify/ENA primary metagenome ERZ747221 (study PRJEB28779, sample SAMN05720172) | bioreactor metagenome | isolation source: Anaerobic biogas reactor | place: USA:Washington, USA | collected 2015-08-08 ... | reverse complement strand
GGCGGCCCCAGCCAGGAGAAGATAGGGCTTCCCCTCGCCGCCGAGCGGTCGCTAGCCACACCGGCTCAAGTCGGACTGGCGCTGGCGGTCTCCAGATCAGGTCCTGCAATTGGCGTGCCCCGGCGCGAGATTCGCTTCTCAGGCGCTGCCGGTCAATCGGGATCGCAGCGCCGCGATCCCGCCCACGGTGTTGAAGAAGGCGTCTGGCAATGAGGATCGGCCTGAAACTGACGGCGGCATTCCTGTCGATCGCTTCGCTGGTCGGAGCGGCCGGATACGTCGCCCAACTCACCAACAGGGCGGTCGAGCAGCAGATGGAACAGCTCGGACGCGGAGCGATTCTGAAGGTCGCCGACACCACGGAAATCACCGTGGCCCTTTACGCGAGCCAACTCGCGTCACACGCCATTCTCGTCGCGCAACGAAGCGGTCGCGACGACGCGGCCAACCGCCACGGCCTGATCGGCGCGAACCTGCAGGTTGCCGAGGCGGGGCTGGACCGGCAGCGGCTGGCCGCCGAATCGCTGACCCGCTGGGCGGCCGCCCAAGGCCTCGCTGAGGTGGTCGAGCGGGAAACGACGCAGACCCTCCCAACCCTCGCACGAATCGCGGAGGAATTCGCCCAGCATCGCCAATTGCAGGACGAGTTCCTGCGGCTGCTTTCCGGCAGCGTCGAGGAGGCGGAGCGGTTCCTCAACCTGCGGCTCTGCCAGCACGCCGAAACCGACGTGCTCCCCCTGCTGGCCGAATATCGCCAGCGCGCGGAGAAGGAACTCACCGGCGGCATTCGTACAACCGAGCGGGCGATGGTCGTCGCAAACCAGTGGCGGGGACTGCTGCTGGTCGCCGCCGCCGTCTGCGCCGTGCTGATGGGCCTGTTTACCTCCCGGTCGATCGGCGCGCCGCTTGGCATCTTGCAGCGCGCAGCGGCCGAGGTCGGCCAGGGCCGATTCGACGTCCGGGTCGCCATCCGCCGCCGCGATGAAATCGGCATGCTCGCCGCCCAGGTCAACCAGATGGCGGCCGACCTGAAGGCGACCACCGTTTCAAGAGCCTATCTCGACAACATTATCTGCTCGATGCGGGAGATGCTCATCGTGGTCGATCCGGAACTGACCGTCCGCCGCGTCAACCCGGCGGCATGCGCCGAACTCGGCCAGACGGAGGACCAGCTTGCCGGCCGCCCGCTCCCGGAATTATTCATCCTGGACGATCTCCCCGATTCCGGACAACTCCTCGAAGCCTTATCCCCCGGCATGGAGTGTTTCATGAAAAATGCGTCGGGCGCGCCGGTCCCTGTCCATTGCTCGGCGGCGGAGATGCGCAACGAGATGGGCAGGCCCGAAGGATTCGTCTGCGTGGCCTCCAACATCTCCCGGCAGAAGCGTGCCGAGGCACAGCTCCGCGCCTCCCTCCAGGAGAAAGAACTCCTGCTCAAAGAGGTCCACCATCGCGTGAAGAACAACTTGCAGGTCATCTCGAGCCTGCTCAATCTTCAATCCCGCGAGATCAGCGATCCGGAAATCGCCCAGTTGTTCCAGGAAAGCCAGGGACGGATTCGCTCGATGGCCTTGATTCACGAGCAGCTCTACCGGTCGAGCGACCTTGCCCGTATCGACTTCGCCGCCTACGTGGAAGACCTTGTGGGCCATCTCCAACAGAGCCTGAGCCACAAGGCCGCGCCGGTCAAGTTCCTGCTGAACGTCCAGCCGATTCCGCTTCCGTTGGATCTGGCGATCCCCTGCGGCATGATCGTCAACGAGCTGGTCTCCAACGCCCTCCAGCATGCATTCCCCCATGGCCAGGCAGGCGAGATCACGGTAAGGTTCACCCAGAACCCCGCCGGCTATTGCCTGGCAGTCGCCGACAACGGCGTGGGAATGAATGCCGGCCCGAACGATACCGAACAGCCCTCTCTGGGCTTGAGAGTCGTCGAGGCCCTGACGCGGCAAGTCCGCGGGAACCTCGAGGTTCGCCGTTCCGGCGGAACCAGTTTTGAAATCCAGTTCCAGGGCGAGTTTCCTCCGTCTGCCCGTGACGAATCTCCAGTGCCCAACCATACGTAGGTGAGCGAAGACCATGACAGAACCGGCCGCTGCGATCCTGATCGTCGAAGATGAACAGATTGTCGCCCTCGATATCCAAAGCAATCTGGAACGATTGGGATACCGGGTTGTAGGCACCGCCGCCTCAGGAGAAGAGGCCTGCCGGATGGCCGCCGGCTTCGAGCCCGACCTGGTCCTCATGGATGTGCGGATCGACGGGCCAATCGACGGAATCGAGACGGCGCAGCGAATCCGCCAGATCCGCGACGTGCCGATCCTCTTCCTGACCGCCTACTCCGACGCGGAGACCCTGAAGCGAGCCAAACAGACGGAACCTTACGGTTACCTGGTCAAACCGTTTGCCGAGCACGACCTCCGGACGGCGATCGAGGTGGCCCTGCACAAACGGGCAGCCGACGCACAGGTGCGAGAAACCCGCGATGACCTCCAGGCAATTCTCGATGCCCAGCGCCACGGCACCGTGATGCTCGACGAACAGGGGCGAATTCGATTTGCCAGCCGGGCAGTCCGGCGGATCCTGGCGGTCGACAGTGCCGACGCCGTCGGACGCGATCTCCGGGCAGTGCTGCCCCTCCCCGAAGGCCAAGTGGCAGCTCTGGTGGAAATCTGCCGCGTCCCGCAGGAGCTGCGGACCAGGCTGCCGGTCGTGCTCGAGATCGAAGACTCCCCCGCCCGGCACCTCGAAATCGAGGTCGCCGATGATCCTCGCGACGCCGGCGGCAGGATCCTTTTCGTCTGCGATGTGTCGCCGTTGGTCGACCTGCGAGGCCAACTCGATCAGCAGCATGTGTTTGAGAACATGCTCGGCAAGTCGAAGGCTATGCGGCAGGTCTTTCAACTTGTGGAGGAACTTGCCCGCGTCGATTCGACCGTCCTGATTGAAGGCGAGACGGGCACGGGGAAGGAACTCGTGGCCCGGGCGATCCATCAATTGAGCGGGCGCAGCGGTGGCCCGTTTCTGGCCCTCAATTGTGGTGGACTCAGCGAAGAGCTGGCCGCCAGCCAGTTGTTCGGACACCGCCGCGGCTCGTTCACCGGGGCCGTTGCAGATCAACGTGGGTTGTTCGAAGCCTCCAGCGGGGGAACGCTCTTCCTTGACGAAATCGGTGAGTTGCCCCCTCGCGTACAGGCATCCCTCCTCAGGGTGCTCGAAGAAAACGCCGTTCTGCCCCTGGGCGAGTCGCAGCTTCGCCCGGTCAACTTCCGTCTCCTCGCCGCCACCCACCGCGACCTCGCCGAAGAAGCTCTCCAAGACCGCTTCCGCCAGGATCTCCTCTACCGAATCCGTGTGGCCCGGGTTCGGCTCCCCGCACTCCGCCAGCGCCGCGACGACCTCCCCTTGCTCATCCGCGCCTTTCTGGCGACCCATTGCGCCGCGACCGGAAAGGAAATCCACGCGGTCAGCGACGAGGCCATGGCCCTGCTCCTCGACTACTCCTGGCCCGGAAACGTCCGGGAACTGCGAAACGCCCTGGAGTTTGCCGTGGTCCGCTGCCGGGGAGTCGAGATTCAACCCGACGACCTCCCGCCCGAACTGTTCCAACCCTCCCCCACCCCGCCGGTCGAGGAATCCGGCGCCGATGAGGCTGAACGGATCGCAGCGGCCATCAAGTGGGCCAGAGGCAACCGCACACGAGCGGCCAATCTCCTGGGCATCAGCCGCGCCACCCTCTACCGGCGTCTCAATGAGCTTGGGCTCGACCACGACTGAACGCGAAACGGGCTCGCACTCCGGACACTTGTTTCACCTGTCCCACGTCGTGAGACAGCCGTGAGACACCTGCGACAGCCTTCCATGCCGGCGGCTCCGGATGCAAACGGCCGTTTCTCTACCGATTCCCGGCACAAACCGGCCTGCAGTGCCCAGCCAGCCTGATCGGCACAGAGTTTGCAAAACGCCGCTCGCAGGTCTTGCTGACGTGACCCTCTCTCGTCCGTCAGCAAGTCACAACAACACGGCCAAAACGCCGGAAGGGCACGACGATGCGGCCGCAGGTATCTCAGAAGAAGCTTCTCGCAGGTATCTCTTTCTCAGGAGTGTGCAAATGAAAGGCAAATTGTTGCGGGTGGAGTCGCTGGAAAGACGGGAATTGCTGACCGGCGTGTGCACCGGTCCCCTTGGCGATGCAGTCATGACACAAGCGTGTGTGCAGCTTCAGAACTGTGCGGCCGAGTGCGCCGGACCGGTTCAAGAGCAAACGCAAACGCAGACGCAGGAGCAGACGCAGACGCAACTGAAACTGCAGGATGGCACTTGTGACGGCCCGATCCAGACGCAGGAGCAGACGCAAACTCAACTGAAACTGCAAGAGGGGGCGGGTGAAGGCGAGGTCCAGACTCAACTGCAAACCCAAGCCCAGCAGCAGGTCCAGACGCAACTGCAAAGTCAACTGCAGACCCAACTGCAGACGCAGACTCAGTTGCAGAACCAAGCTCAGACTCAAACCCAGTCGCAGACGCAGACCCAGACGCAGCAGCAGGGTCCACTCACGGACGCGGCCATCGAAAGCTTGGCGGCAGACGACACAGACCCGCTCCGCCAGCGCAGCGGTGATACGGCCCATCCGGAAAACGGGATGTTCGTCCGAGATCGGGACGGCGTCAGTTGGCCCTGATTTCGCGGCCCTTCGTTGTGGTCCGCAACTTCAACCGATGCGCGCTCCATGGATACCGAAAGGTAGACGGGGTCAGGTGGAGCGCGCTTCTTTCCTTGCTCCTGCTACGGAATGGAGCCTGTTTACCAACAACTCGTCCGTAACTACGGGATGAACTGTGGGTCGATGACCACGATTGTGCCCTTCGCGGCCTTGGGCGTCGTTCCGTGCATGCCGATGGCTACCAGGTTCACCTGATCCAGGTCGAGGCGATCGTTTTCGTCCTTCGACCAGCTGCCACGTTCGAATTCTGAAAACGAAATAGTAACCGTTTTCTGCTCTCGACTTGCCCTCGGTGCCGAAACTGCCCGATACTGCGAACCGTCTTTCTCAATGAGCATCACCAACAACCCGTCGATGCCCTCGGGCAATTCGGTCAGGACGGTACCGAATCGTAGTCCCCTGTACGCGTCCAGTTCACTCACATCGACCGGGGTCCGGATCATGGCATACATGTGACGACCACCCGGGATCTCGAATTCGAAGTATGCCACCGGCGCTCCATCGCCTTCCGATAGGCTCAGTTCGCTACGGACTGCCGGATCCTGGGATACTTCCCATTTGTTGTCAATCCAAACCGCTGATGTGGGATGGAAGGGCTCGTCTGTAAATCGCACTCGGCGTACCTCGAATGCGCCTTTCAACGGGCCATCATCCACCACTCCCAGCCAAACTCGTTCCACCTGCTCCCAACGAATGGCCGCATCGGTGTCTGATGCAAAAAGAGCCCTGTTGAATGTTCCTCGCAAGGGGATGCGGAATTCAGATGGGCCAAACGGGCCGGTTCCGGATGCCTTGAGGATCTGATACCATGTTCCTCCGTCATTTTCAAAGAACAGGGCAGCTATGGACGGCGCCGGCCCCCACGTGTCGCGTAAGGAGTTGTACTTCGCGTCGAGCCAGCACTCAAAGGCCAGTGCCCGCGCGCCCTCAATCGGACCTCTCGGTACGCCCTCCAAAGCCGCAATCCGCCGCTCGTCATCCTGATTGCTGAACGTGAGCCGTGTCGCCGTCAGTTCCGGCGTCTTTCCCTCAACGATCTCAACGGACACCTCCATTCCAAACCCTGGTGCCGCCGTCAGCCCGAAACTCCCGTCTATATTCACCAGTGGAACACTCACCCCCACGCGCTCCTGCCCCATCAGGTCACCCGCCGGCAGCGCAGTTAGACAAGCCACCAGCCATTGCCACACAAATGTCCTTCCCTCGCTTCGCCCAATCACGGCTCGACCTCCGAATTCGTCAACACAATGTTGTCCAACCCCAGCATCGTCACCTCCTTCGCCGTGCTGCAGAACCCCAGCCAGTCCAATCGCTTGATGCCCTCGCCCGGCTGCTTAAGCTTCTCGAAGCGAACCGGCTCCTTGCCGGGCACCGTCACCACCAGGTCCCAGGTGCCCGTGAAATCTCCGCCCAGGCCGGCGGCCATCTCCACATGGACCCACTCACCGATCGGCAACTCCACCTCCCCGCCGCCGGAAACGATCAGTTTCCCTTCGGCCCCCGACAACCTCGGCCCCACGCGATAGGGACTCGAATTGTCGCGCCACTCCATGAACCACACCGAAGTCTTCTCGACGCGGAAATCAAACAACAATCGTGTCACACCCTCGGTGTAACCTGGGGTGTAGTAGAAGTGCGGGTTGTAGACTTGGTCAAGATCCGGCGCATCCTGAAACTTCAGATAGTGACTCGATCCGCCCGCCCCCGCCTCCTGCACCACTCGGACAAACGCCGCTTTGCCCTTCCCGCCGTGGTAGACATGGGCGGCCCCGGCGGGTTCCGAACCCGGCGGCGAGAGCTCGAAATCGTCGTGGATCGTCACCGGCGGCAACGGCGGCGGCGGATCGGCCAGCTCGAGTGCCGGTAATTCATAGGTCCGCGCCAGTTCCATCCAGCCCGCATCGCCGTAGACCCCGGCCTTCGTGTAGTCGAAGGCCTTGAACCCGATCCTGGCCGCTGGAGAACCCGGCTTGAGACGGAAGTCGCCCGCCGCCAAGTCGACAAACATCGGGTCCGCGATGATCGAGCCCTCTCCCTTGCCGCCCGGCAGCTTCTGCCATTCTTCCAGCGTCAGCCCGTTGAAATCGACCTTGCCCGCCGCGTTCCAGTAGAGATTGTGGTTGAAAATCACGTTCTCATCCGTGGCCGGCCGGCCCAGCAGCGGGCTGTCGTTGTTCCAGTAGACGATGTTGTTCGTGAACCGGAACGACACGTGATCCTCTTTGCGCGATCGCTGAATCTGCCCGTCCATCGACTCGACAAAGATGTTGTTGCGAATAACATTGTCTCGGCCATAGTGCTGGTGATACCCGCCGGTCTTCGTGTTGTAGACCAGGTTGTTCTCCATCACAAAGTCGCTCGACCCTTCGTCGTTGTACAGTCCCCAACCGCCCCGCCCGTAGTAGTCGTAGGAATAGACGTCGTGGATGCGGTTGTTCGAAACGCTCGACCCGCCCGACGGTCCCAGCGTATACACGCCGCCCATGTCGCTCAGCACACCCCAGCCGATGTGGTGGATGTGGTTGAAGTCGATCGTGTTCCTTTGAGCCAGGCTCTCTGCGTATCCCCAACGCCAGCCGACCGAGATGCCCGTGTAGAAAAAGTCGGCGATCTCATTGTGCGTAACCCGGTTCTCCCCCGAGTGCCCGATCCACACCCCCACGGCCTCGCGAAAGATCCGCCCGCCGCCCCGAATGATGTTGTTGTCGACCGTGATCCGCTTCGTCACCTCCTGTTCGGCCGGCGAGTTGTTCTCCCAGCCGTGCCCGATCCGCACGCCGCCGGCTCCAAGATCGTGCAAATAGCAGCGTTCGATGCGGCAGTCCCGGCAGCCCGTCCAGAACCAGACGGCATACCTGCCGATGTGCGAGACCTCGCAGTCCTCGACGGCCACGTTCCTGGCCCCGTGGGCCTGAATCGCCCCCTCAATGCGAGCCGCCGCCTGCCCGTCGCAATGGCCTTCAGGCGGCAGGACGTACTGGCCGTAGCGGAACGCCAGCCCCCGGAACGTCAGGTGCGCCACCGGCATGCCCAGGGTCGCGTCGCCGTTGATTCGCAAAAAGGCCTCAGCCACCGGGGCCACGACCTCGGCCCTGCTCATGTCTTCCCCCGGCCGCGGCTTGTAGAAGAGAGTTCCGTCGCGCTCCAGACACCATTCGCCCGGTTCGTCGAGGGCCGCACGATAGCCCTCAAGGTGATAGCGCTGACTGGCGCCCCAACGAAAGAAAGGCCACCGTCCCGGCCCGGTTGTCACCACGACGTTCGTCTCGGGATCGACCGCCGCAATCCGGTGCAGCCCCGTGGCCCACGAGTGATAGGCCACAAGATGCACGTCGGCGAGTCGCTCCTTCGACAGGGTCTTGAGCGGCCCAATGTCGGCCGCCCTGGCGCCAAACGCCCGGCTCTGCAGGTCGGCCGGCTTTCCGGTCAGCGGATCGACGCCGCGGGCGATCTTCTTCGTCATATAGTAGTAGAACTTGTCGGGTTCTCTCGCCCGGATCGCCCGGCGTCCGTTGACCCACAGTTGTTCGAAGTTCCACTTGCCCGAAGCCACCTCGGGCACCTTGGCCGTCCAAACGCCGTCGGGCCCCGGCTGAAACCCCGTAATCCTCCGCCCGCCGAAAATCACGGGCATCGCCCCTTCGCCCGCCGCATAGACGATCGGCGCGCCGGCGGTGCCGCTGTCCAACGGCGTGAAGGCCACCGGTTCGGTAATCGGATAGTCGCCGCTGGCAAACAACACACGAACCGGTCCGTCAATCTTGCCCGCTTCCTTCAACCGCCGCACGGCGTCCCGCGCCCCGGCCAACGTGGCCAGCGGCCCGTCGGTGTGGTCACCGTTCGCACGTTCCAGGTTTCCTGACCACGCGTCGTTGCCGCCGGGGGCAACGTGGAGCGTCGTCTCGGCGCCAATCGCCACTCGGCCGCCGTCGAGAGCCAGGCCCGCAACCGCCACGATTGTGAACGCCGACAATGACTTCCGCCCAAGAAAACTCCACAAACCGGGGCTGTTCGATGTGCTCAGCATGACATCTGGTCCTCACTACAAAGCGGGTGCGATCTGCGTGTGGCATGCGGGGGAATCCGGCGTGAGCGTCGCTCGGGAGCCGCTCGATGCTCCCCCGGGGAGGGACGCTATTGTACCAGCCGGCGCCGTCAAGTTCTAATACATTGAACTGCCATACAAGTAGGCCCGATTCCATGGTGAACCAAGACAAAAACCGCTGCCCCTGGCCCGGCACGATCCACCAGGCCTATATCGACTACCACGACCAGGAGTGGGGCGTACCGGTCCACGACGACCGCAAACAGTTCGAGTTTCTCATCCTTGAAGGCGCCCAGGCCGGCCTGAGTTGGTGGACCGTCCTCAACAAGCGCGAGAACTACCGCCGCCTGTTCGCCCAGTTCGATCCGGAGAAAGTGGCACGGTTCACAAAGAAACGCATCGAAAAGCTCCTGGCCGACCCCGGCATCATCCGCAACCGCCAGAAGGTCAATGCCACCGTGATCAACGCCAAGGCCTTTCTCGAAGTCCGGGCGGAGTTCGGCAGCTTCGACGACTACCTGTGGCAATTCGTCGGCGGCCGCCCCATCCAGAATCGCTGGCGCCGGCTGCAAGAGATACCCGCCACCACTCCGGAGTCCGACGCCCTGAGCAAGGACCTCAAACGCCGGGGCTTCAAATTCGTCGGCAGCACGATCGTCTACGCCCACATGCAGGCGACGGGCATGGTGAACGATCACCTGGTGAGTTGTTTTCGATATGAAGAATGTGCGAGGAAGGCGTGATTCGCCGGCTTTCTGGCCTATCGAGACCTCCCGCACATAGCGTATGCTGGAATCAGCAATCCGACCCGAAAGCCCGCAGCGGTTCTTTTGGCCTGTCGGCGAGCCCCAATGGGATTTCCCGCATGACCACAACCGAAGCGGCGCGTGGCGCTCGTTCAACCCCAAGCTCCCCCGCTCGGACGCTCTCAATCTGCCTGATCAATCCTCGGTTTGAACCCTCCTATTGGGGTTTCGAGTACGCACTTGCCCTCTATCCGGGCGATAAGCGAAGCACGATGATCTCCGGCTCGCTGCCCACTGTGGCAGGGCTCTGCGGCGATCACAACGTGGTTTTGCTTGATGAAAACGTGGAGGATATCGACTGGGATTCTCTCGGCGTCTACGACATCGTGGGCGTGACGGGAATGAACGTCCAGAAGAAGCGGATACGGGAGATCCTGCTCCGCTTGCGCGAACTGGGACGGTTCACCGTCGTCGGAGGCCCCTTCGTCTCCGTCCAGGAGGAGTTCTTCGATGGGCTCTGCAATGCGGTTTTCATCGGCGAGGCGGAAACGACCTGGCCGGAGTTTCTCGACGACTTCGCCCGAGGCAGACCGACCCGCAATCGCTACGAGCAGTCAAAACCGACCGACATGACCAAGGCGCCCCGACCCCGGTACGACCTGCTCAAGGCCGATCGATACGCATCGGGGGCACTCCAGTACTCGCGGGGTTGCCCGTTTCAATGCGAGTTCTGCGACATCATCGTCATCTACGGACGGAAGCCTCGCGTGAAGGAACCCGAGCAACTCCTGGCTGAGTTGGACGACATGCGGCGGACCGGGTTTCACTCGGCGTTCATCGTCGACGACAACTTCATCGGCAACCGCAAGAAGGCCAAGGCCTTGCTGGAAAAGGTCATTCCGTGGATGGAGGAGCACCATTACCCGTTGCGGCTCACGACCGAGGCGAGCATCGATCTGGCCGACCAGCCCGGACTGCTGGAGTTGATGTATCGGGCGAACTTCCGAAGCGTGTTCATCGGCATCGAGACCCCACGCGCCGAATCGCTGAAGGAAATCAAGAAATTTCAGAACACGCACGGCGATGCGATGGGCGCCAAGCTGGCGAGAATCCAGAACGCGGGCTTGGACGTCAACGCCGGTTTCATCGTCGGCTTCGATAGCGACGACAAGGAGATCTTTGACGATCAGTTCCGCTTCATCCAGGAAAACGGAATCACCCTTGCCATGGTCGGAATGCTGCAGGCGATCCCCAAAACGCCGCTCTACGAACGGCTCAAACGGGAGGGGCGACTCGTCGAGGACGACCCGAACTGCAATTTCATTCCCAAGCAGATGAGCCGCGAGGAGTTGCGGGAGGGGTACTGGAACCTCGTCAAGAGGCTCTATGCGCCCGAAGCGTTCCTGGATCGCTACTTCAAGATCTTCGAACGCGAAGACTATCTCCGGCGGCGGGCCGAGATCTGCCGAAGAGCCGGCGAAGGAAAGAGTCTGCCGACCCTGGGATACGGACTGATCTTGCTGTTGTCGCTCTTCCGGGCTCTCTTGCGAGACGGATCACTATTCTCGCTCGGGAGCATCTATGTGAAGAACTACTTCTCCCGCAATCGGAAGCACGGCCGGGGCATTATCGCGTTTGCCCAGTACATGAACCGTTGCGTCACGCACTGGCATTTCTACAAGTTCACTCGCGAGGCTACCGCCGGCAGATTGCGAACCTACAACAGTGGCTGAGCCAAAAAAGACGCCCCCGGTTCTCAGGAGAACCAGGGACGCGATAGTTCAATCTCGGGCACACGGGTGCGTTGCTGCCCGTGGACTCGGTGGTCTTGCTGACCCTAGACGAGCCGGACGTTCTCGGCACGCGGACCTTTCGGACCTCGGCCTTCCTCATAGGTTACGGCCTGGCCGATCTTGAGTGCTTCGATGGCAACGCCTTCCACCGCGCTGTGGTGGAAGAAGATGTCGCCCCGGTCGCCTTCGATGAATCCGAAACCCTTGTCCGCCAATACTTTCTTGATCGTTCCCTGCGGCATGCCTGCCACTCCTTCAAAACGAGACATCGGTAGCCCGGCCCGTCGACCTCGGTCAGCCCCTTGCGACAAAACGAGGTTACGGCCGGAAACAAAAAGGTGGCAATCAACCGCGATCGGAAACAGATGCCCTCAAACAGGCCGCTGACACACGGAAAGCAGTGCGTCGAAGAGGGACTCTCAGAAACGCCGTCAGGGCGTTTTGCGAGTTGGGGGCCCACTTCTTCGTATTATCACCCCATAACTATTGGAATAATAGCAGAATCGGGGACGAACACAAGTGGGATTCTGGAAGTTGCCGGGATATTCTGGGGCTCGAACCCGCTGTGACTGCCGGTCTGAGGGGCGCCAGCGGAACCGCGACTTCATTTTTCCCTGACAAGGCAGACAAGTTCCTCCATCTTGCATATCCCCAAAAGGGGGTGGATTGGCTGTTGAAAGCGTAAAACGCCCGCCCGCCTGCCTTAGCCGATGAGCCGGTTCAAGAGGGAGTCGATCGAAACTGTGGCAAAACGGGTAATCATGTCGGAGGTCGCG
>ERZ747221.3620-NODE-3620-length-12104-cov-3.663757_pt1 | contig 12104 bp, 9 predicted proteins | sample MGYA00374949_ERZ747221 | MGnify/ENA primary metagenome ERZ747221 (study PRJEB28779, sample SAMN05720172) | bioreactor metagenome | isolation source: Anaerobic biogas reactor | place: USA:Washington, USA | collected 2015-08-08 ... | reverse complement strand
CACCAATCCGCGCAGGAGCGCCCGCTCCTGCTCGCCAAAGGTGCCCAGCGCCACCAGCAGCCCCGCGTAGACGAGCAGCCCCAGCGGCAGGGTCCAGACCAGGCTGCCGTTCCTCAACACCAGCAGGACCGCCGCCATCGCGGCGCCCGCCACCACCGGCTGCCAGGTCAGCGCCAGCCAGGGCACGCTGCCCAGGTGCTTGCGAATGCCATAATAGAAGGGGATCATCAGCGCGACCTCGGCGAAGATGTGGATGATCGCCGAAGCCTGGTAGCTGAAACGGGGAATAAAGATCAGGTTGGCCAGCAGGTTGAAGGCGAACCCGATCAGGAAAGCCTTGGTCAAAAAGCGCTGCTGCTCCAGGGCAATCAGCACATATTGGGTCACGCCGTTGATAAAGCTGAACGGCAGAAAGCCAATGAGCAGCCGCAGGGCCATCATGGAATCGGGGAGGTAGCCGGAGCCGCCCAACAGGTAGATCAGCGGCTCGGCGGCGAAAAAGACCGTGATGGCGATGGGCACGGCCAGCAAGAGCAGGAAGCGCACCGCCACCTGGTAGGCGCGCATCAGCGAGTCGCGGGCCGAGGTGGCAAAGCGGGCCATGATCGGAAACACGGCCATGGTGAAATACGAGGGGATGATGGTCAGCGCGTCGATGGGCTTGTAGGCCGCGCCATAATACCCCACCGCCACATTGCCCTTCATCGCCTGCAGCAGCGTGACGTCCACCTTGAAAAAGAGCGTCGCCAGCAGGTGGTTAAGCATCAGGGGATAGGCTTCCACAAACATCTGCTTTTGCAGCTTGCGGTCGAACTCGAGCCGGAGCGGGCAGCAGATGCGCGACACCGCCACCAGCAGGATCAGCATGGTCAGCAGGCTCACCACGATCGAGACGCCCGCCAGCCCGACGAACCCCCACCCCAGGAGCAGCACCACGGTCCCCCCCGCCACCTTCAGGAACGTGGTCAGCGTGGAGATCATGGCCGGGTATTCCATCTTTTCGTAGGCGTTAAAGACGGCGGAGAGCCCGGCGGAGACGCCGCTGGGGAAGAGGCTGACGAACCAGAGCAGGATGGCGATGATGGTATCCGTGGTCAGCCCAAAGGCGGCGCGCCAGCCCAGGCTGACCAGCACCACCAGGGGCAGGGCGATGGTGCACAGGCCCAGCCGCATGGAGGTGGTGTTCGCCAGGTAGCGGCTGGCGTGCAGCCGGTCCCGGGCCACGTCGCGCGTCAGCAAGGTGTTCAGCCCAAAGTTGGTGAGGATCTCGAACCAGGTCACCAGGACGATGGCAAAGGTCTGCTTGCCGGCGTTCTCCGGGCCCAGGATGCGCAGCATGAACATGGCGAAGGCCATGTCCACCGCGCGGTTGAGCAAGGTCAGCAGCACCGACGCGCCGGTGTTCTTGGCCACCCGCCGCACCATGTCGCCACCGTCTTCCTCGTGGTAATAGCGCTGCCAGGCCCAGGTGATGGCCAGCAACAGCAGCATCGCGGCGCAGATAAAGCTCACGAACAGGCCGAACTTGAGCGACATGGGCGTGTAGCGCACGCGCAGGTGGTGCTCGCCGGGCGGCAGCACGAACCCCCGGAAGTTGCCATCCACGCGATAGATGCCGACCTCGCGCTCCTCCTCGGCCCCCGGCGTCGTGTCGTAGGCTTTCCAGCCCTGGAAGGCCTTGGACCAATCGGGGAAGTGGCTGTCGGCCAGCACCACCACGCCGGTGACGGGCAAGGTCACGTCCAGCTCGACCTCGTTGAGCCCATAGGAAGCGATCGAGACCGAGCCCGTGGCCGCGCCGCCGGGCGCCTGGCCCAGGGCCAGCTCGGGCGCTTGCTCGAACAGCGCCACCCGCCGCGGGTCAAAAGCGCGCAGCCGCGCAAAGAGGCTTGGCTCATCGGGCAGCACCTCGGCCTCATAGACGATAAAGGCGCGCGGCATATAGTCGTCGTTGCGATAGACGCGCAGCTCGCCATCATAGACCAGGGTATAGCCCGACCGGTCGATGGTCTCCGCCGTGATCACATACTTGACGTTGAGCAGGTCCAGCAGCGGCGAATCCAGCGACTCCGGGTAGCGGAGCCGCGCCACGCGGTTGTAGAGCAGCTCGCCCTGCTCCTCGATCAGCCCCATATAGTCGGTGTAGCGCTTGGGGATGATGGAGTCGTAGCCGCGGATGTCCTGCAGGTCATAGTACATGCCCACGTTGGCGATGAAAGGCTTGGCGCTCCGCGTGTCAAAGACCGTGATCCGGTACGGCTCGGGGTCGCTCTGCAGGAACTCGACCAGCGGGTGCTCGATCTCCAGGATCGCCGGGTCGGCGGCCGTGTTAAAACCGTGGCCCACCCACCAAAGGTCCGCCACCAGCAACAGGGCCGCCAGCGCCTGCCAGGGGGCCAGGCCGCCCCACCGCCGCGACGAGGCCGCCCCCCGCGCCAGCAACAGCACGGCCCCCGTGGCCACCAACAGCACACCCAGGACCGCCAGATTGCCGAACTGGTAACTATAAAAGACCCGCCCATCGGCAAAGGCTTGCGGCGCCTGCGCCAGGCGGAGCATGACCCGCTCCGCCAGGGGGATGACCCGTTCCGCCGCCAGCAGGCTGGCGCCCAGCCCCGCCAAAAGCGCCGCGCCTCCCAGCGTCGCAACCCAGCCCAACGCTCGCCGCAGGCGGGCCACCCGCCGCGCCGCGCTGGAAAGGTACCAGGCGCCGCAACCGGCAAGCACGCTCAGGCTGAAGGTCAGGGGAAAGACCCAGCGGAAGGGCGAATGGGACTGGCTGAGCCCCGGCAAGTGATAGATCAGGGCATACAGCGGGGTGCCAAAGACCAATAACAGCGAGAAGGCCGACAGGGCCGCATAGAACCCCACATAGGTCCGGCCGCCGGGACGCTCGACAGCGGGCGCCTCCGCCCGGCGCTTCCCCCAGGGCCACCCCCACCCCGCCATCCCGATAAGCGCCAAGAACAACGGCAGGATGCCGACGTAGACGGCGCCCTCCACATAGTTCTTGATCCCCCAATCGATGGTGGTGATGGGGTCGCCGGCAACGTTGCGCGTCACCGGCACAAAGACGCGCCGCAGGACATCGAAATAGGTGTGGTGGGTGGGGTTGCCGTAGAAATCGGGCATGAACCAGGCCAGCAGCCGGCGCTTGGGGTAAGCCCAGCCCAACACCTGGTCCAGGCTGGCCGAGCCCTGCCGGAAACTGGTGCGCACCAGCTCGTACAGCGGCACCACCTGGATCGCCGCCAGCCCCGTGCCCAGTAGCACCATCGTCAGGAGCGAGAGACCCGTCCGCACCGCCCGGAGCCAGCTCACCTTGGGGCCATGCTCCCGGCGCAGGCGCCAGCCCTCCCCGGCCAGCCGCCAGGCCGAATACAACGCCAGCACGATGAGCACGAAATAGGTGATCTCGACGTGCCCCGCCAGCCACTCGCAGCCCAGGGCCAGCGCCCCCAACAGCACATAAGGGGCTGGCGAGCGCGCCGGCGCCGCGCACTGCCGCCGCACGATCATCTCGATGGCGGTCAGCAGCAGCGGCAGCCAGGCCGCGGCGGCGATGATCATCGGGAACACGGCCTGCACGATCATGAACAGGCTAAAGGTGTAGGTGATGGCCGCGATCACCGCGCCAAAGCGGTTCAGGCCGATGACGCGCCCATAGATAAAGGCGAACACACCGGTCAAGAAGAGCTGGATGACGGTGAACCAGCCATAGGCCTGCGCCAGCGGAAGGATATAGTAGAGGACGCTCAGCGGATAGAGAGCCGAATGCTGGCCAGCCGCCAGGAAGGGCACGCCGCCGAACAGGTAGGGGTTCCACAGGGGCAGGTCGCCCCCCTGCAACGACTCGAGGATGAAACGCTTCCAGGCATAGTTTTCCAGGACCAGGTCGCTGAGCAGGCCGTTGTGCGGGATCGTGACGCCGAACTCGGCCGCGCGCGCCGCCCAGGGCTCCCAGGCAAAGAGGTTATCCAGCGGCAGGAGCGTCTTGCCGCCCAGGGTCACGGGCCAGAAGAAGAGCAGGGGCAAGAGAAGCAGGCCCAGGATGATGAGGACATCCTGCAGCGCGATGTTGCGCTTGGCGAGGAAACCCTTTAGTAGCGCCATCGCATCTGCCAGACCCGCCACATCGCCTCCAGGATAATCTTGGACGACATCTTGGAGCGGCCCATCACCCGGTCCTCGAACGTGATAGGCTCCTCGTGGATACGACGGCCCGCCCGGTAGCAGGCATAGTTGACCTCGATCTGGAAAGCGTAACCGCTGGAGGAGATGTGATCCAGGTCCAGCCCAGCCAGCGTCTCTCGGGTGAAACACTTGAACCCCGAGGTCACGTCACGGAGGGGCAGGCCCGTGACCAGGGTGGCATAGCGATTGCCAAAGCCGCTCAAGAAGCGCCTCCACCACCCCCACGCGGCGTCCAGCTTGCCGCTGGGGACGTAGCGAGAACCGATGATCACATCATAGCCCTGCTCATCCATCAGCCGCATAAAGACGGGCAGGCAGGCGGGGTCATGCGAAAAGTCGGCATCCATCTGCGCGATGCGCTGGGCGCCGTGCCTCAGCGCGTACTTGAAGCCAGCGACATAGGCGGGGCCCAGGCCCATCTTGCCGGAGCGATGGAGGACGTGCACCGTCTCAGGGTGGCGGGCCTTGAGCCCCTCCGCCAGCTTGCCCGTGCCATCGGGGGAATTGTCGTCCACCACGAGGACGGCGAGCCCCTCCACCCCGCAAGACCGCAACGCCTCCACCATCTTGGGCAGGTTCTCGGCCTCGTTGTATGTCGGCAAAACGACCATCAGTCTCACAGGAAACTGTCTCCTCGCGCCTGCTCGAGACGGGCTGATCCGCTTGGCAGCCCCGGCTCGGACGCCGAATTATACCCTGGGACCAGCCAAAGGTCAATTGTGGAGGGCACCGCCGCGGCCTGCTTCCCGGACGCGCCAGCAGTCCGGGAGTGGATTTGACAAAGGGCCGCAGCCCGGTATAGTAGATAGCACACGTATGTCAAGCACGCCCAAGGCAAGAGAGCGCACCATGGTGGAGATTGGCGAGACGATAGCAGGCCGCTACCAGCTCAGGCGGCGCTTGGGGCAAGGCCCGCTGGCCGAGGTCTTTTTGGCCTATGACGAGCGGCTCCACAGCCTCTTCGCCCTCAAGCTCTTGCGCCAGGACCTGGCCGCTGACCCGGCCTTCCTCAAGCGTTTCCGCCAGATGCTTGCCGCCACCCAGCGCTGGAACACGCCCACCTGGTCGGCTGCCACGGCCTGGAGCAAACCCGCGACCACGCTTTTCTGATCATGGATTATGTTGCCGGCCTCGATCTGGGCGCCTACCTACAGCAACACCCCGGCCCAGCGCCCTACCCCGAGGCCATGCTGATTTGGCGCGCCGCCTCCGCGGCCGTGCAGCACCTCCACACGCGCGGCGCCTGGCATGGGCATCTCGTGCCCGCCAATGTCCTTTTGGGCCAAGAAGGCCAGGTGCGGGTCAGCGACGCGGGGATCGCCCTGCTCGCCCAACAGGCAACCGACAGCGCCCCCGCGCCCAAGCCCACGGCCCGCCAGGATGATATCCGTGACCTGGCCGCCCTGCTCTACTTGTTGCTGACGGGGTCGGCGCCGCAAGCCACCGCCGCGCCTCCCTCCGCCGTGCAATCGCTCCTGGACCTCTCGCCGCAGGCGGAGGCCGCGCTGATGCGAGGGCTCTCGCCGGACCCGACGCAGCGCCCGGCCACGGCCCAGCAGCTCTATAGCCAGGTTCTCGCCCGCGAGCTGGAGGAGGAATACCCCCCCAGCCCCATGATCGCTGCCCTGGTCCGGCCCGATCAGGCCAGCGAGTCCAGCTCGCCCAGCGATCTGCGCGGCGCCGCGAAAAAGATCCTCGCCTTCCTGGCGGCCGATGTGGCGAGGGAGCCGCCGCCCCCTCCCGCCGAGCCCACGCCGCCGCCTGCCGCGCCCGCGGTCCCGCCGCCAACCCAGCCCGCCCGCCAATACACCGTGGGCTGGTCCCAGTTGGCCGAGGAAAAGGAGCGGCTCCAGGCGCGGCTGCGCGAGGCCGGCGCGGCGCTGGTGGAAGGGCGCTGGCAGGCCGCGCTGGATATCTGCGAGGAGATCCTGAGCCGGTTTCCCGGCCACATCGCAGCGCAGACGTTGGCCGCCGAAGCCGCCGCGGCCAGGGCCCTCGCTGACCGCGAGAGCCCGCCGCCCGAGCAGGGTAGCGTCCCCTGACCCCTCGCCCAGACAACGCAAAAGGGCCTGGCGCAAAGCCAGGCCCCTTATTTTGCGAATCTGCCGGTCGCCTAGCGGCGGCGACGTCCCCCGGTGAGGATGAGCACATAGTAGAGCAGCGTGGAAAGGGCCTGCGCCACCGCGGCCACATAGGTCCATGCCGCGGCGCTGAGCACGCTGGAGACACCGGCCTTTTCCTCGGCGGTCGTCACCAGCCCATTGGTCGTCAAGAGCTGCATGGCTCGACGGCTGGCATCCAGCTCGACCGGCAGGGTGACCAGGGCAAACACCGCGCTCAACGAGAAGAGCAGCACCCCCACCCAGGCTACGTTGGTGGTGGGCAACAGCAACACGCCCACCATAAAGATGATAGGGCCCAGCCAGGAGCCCAGGTTCACCGCCGGCACCAGCCCCGAGCGGATCCGCAACGGCAGGTAGCCGGTGTGGTCCTGCAGGGCATGGCCGACCTCGTGGGCCACCACGCCGATGGCCGCCACCGAAGGCCGCTGCGCCACGTCGGGCGAGAGCCGCAGCCGCTTGCTGCGAGGGTCGTAATGGTCGGCCAGCATGCCCTGGGCGCCCTCGACGTCGACGTTGCCCAGCCCGCTGGCGGAGAGCAGCACCTGCGCCGCCTGAAAACCCGAGATCCGGCGGGCGTTGGGCACCCCCGAAAACTTGGTAAAGGCCGACTTGACTTTCGCCTGAGCATAAAGCGCCAAAAGCAGCGCTGGCAAAGCAAAGATAAAGTAGGTCAGATTGCCGTACACCGAGATCACCTCTCTGCGATCAGCACGCTATCGATGCGTCCCCTACCATCATTATACACCGATATCGTGGATTCCTGGAATTCGCTCCGGCAGGCCTGGCCGCCGACGTGCTAGCCGCGTCTCCGCTTGCTGAGCATCGCCGTCCCCGCCCAGAGCGCCACCGTGGCCACCAGCAGCACCCACATCAGCCCCTCCAGGATGGGCCGCAGCAACTCGTTGCGCCTGGCGGTTCCTCGCTCCAGGTCGTCGCCCACGCCATAGGTCGATGCCGCGCTCCCTGCCGCCCCGTCCGCTGTGGCCGCGGGGGTGTCGGCGGCCTTGAGCGCCAGCACGGCAGCAGCCGTCGGCTCCGAGACCGCCTTGGCAGAAACAGGCTCGGACGTGGCCGCGGGCTCCGGCGTCGTCTCGGCGCGCGCCAGGGACACCATCTCGGCCTGCGGGGTGCTCGGCGCCTCCGCCATGATGCGCGGCGCCTCCCTGGATAGGAGCGCCGTCTCCGCCGTCGCAGGGGCCGCCTCGCCGCTCGGCGGCGTGGTGACATCCTCCGCGCCCGCGGCCTTCATCATCGTCTCCTCGGTGACGGCAGCCTGAGGGGCCGCGGCAACCTGCACCGCTTCCACCTCGCGCGCCACGGCCACCTCTTTTTCCACCACCACGGTCTCCATCACGGTAACCGGTTGCTCGATGGCCTGGGGCGCGGGCGCAAACGCGGCCTGCCTGGGCTCCAACTGCAGCCAGAGGCGGCCCGAAAGCGCGATCACGAAAAGAAAGGTGGCCATGACCGAGGCGAGCCGCATCGCGGCAAAGGCGGGCGGGCGCTGCTGCGCCGTCGCCAACCGCCCCTCCGTCACGGGCACGAGGAAGGACCGGGGCAGGGAGACTTCCGGCAGCAAATGGAGCAAGTCGACCGTACGGCGCAGGGTCTCCAACTCGGCGCGGCAAGCTGGGCAAGCGCGCAGATGCCGCTCCACCCTGGCGCGGTCCTTGGCGGCCAACTCGTTATCGAGATAGGCCGACAGGTCCTCTTGCGCCAGGTCGTGTTCTGTTCTGAAGAGACGTCGGGTCAGGCTGCTCATGCTATTCTTGCTCCACCAATGCCACGTTTACTCACTTGCTAGACGATAGGCTGCTGGCAAAAGTTCCCCCTGGCCCGACAGATAATCGCGCAGCGCCGCCCGGCCGCGGCTGATGCGTGACTTGACCGTGCCCAAGGCCACCCCCATCACCTCGGCGATCTCTTCATAGCTAAACCCTTGCACGTCCGAGAGCACCACCGCCAGGCGCTGCTCTTCGGGCAGCGTGCCCAGGCCGCGCTGCAGGGTCGCGCCCAGCTCGCGGCGCAAAGCGTGCTCCTCCGGCAGCTCCTGGTCGTCCGCCATCATGTCCGAGTGGTCGGGGTTTTCCGCCAGCAAGTCGTCCAGCGAGTCCTCCTGCCGGCGTTTTTTCTTGCGCAGCTCGTCGTAACAGGCGTTGGTCACGATCCGCAGGATCCAGGCGCGGAACGAGCCGTCCCGGAACTGGCGTATCGCGCGGTAGGCGGAGACAAAGGCCTCCTGAGTCGCGTCAGCGGCGCTCTCGGGGTCAGATAGAACGCGATAGGCTACGTTGTAGGCCAGTCTCTGATAGCTGCGCACCAGGGTATTGAAGGCGTGCACATCGCCTTTTTTGGCCGCAGCGATCAAGGCCGATTCATCCATGATCCTTGTCCCACCTTATGCCATGGCCAGACTGATCCATGAACCAGGGCCGCGAGGGCAGCCCCCCTGCTCCGATAGATTTGACGGAAATCGGTTATTGGACTATACTTGTCTTCATTGCCGAAGTGGCGGAACCGGCAGACGCGCTCGCCTCAAAAGTGAGTGGAGGTTGCTCCATGTGGGTTCGACTCCCACCTTCGGCATCTTTGTCCTGAGCGATCATACCGCAAACCAGACCTTTTGGCAAGTGTGCAGCCCACAAAAATGGGCAGCCAACTTTTGTGGGCCGCCCCACATGCTGAGGTCAACCGAGCAAAGCAATGGGGCTAATTCCACGCGAATAGCCCTATTCTTTTATCCGAGCTAATCGCCGCCGCTGCCGCCAGGCCCTTTCCTGGCCGCACGACCTTATATCCCTAGAACCCGGGCCAGCCCCCACCAACCCGCGCGGGCGCCCCCATCCAGAGAGGAGAGCCAAATGCCACTCGTCACCAGCAAAGAGATCCTGAAAGAAGCCCTGGCGAACCATTACGCCGTAGGCGCGTTCAACGCCAATAACATGGAGCAGATTCAGGGCATCGTCGAGGCCGCCGCCGAGGAGCACGCCCCGGTTATCCTGCAAGTCAGCCAGGGCGCCATCCGCTACGCCGGGCTGGAATTCGCCGCCGGCATGGTCAAGATCGCCGCCAGCCTGGTGGATGTCCCCGTGGTGCTGCACCTGGACCACGGCACCGACTTTTTGCAGAATGTGCGCTGCATGCGCGCCGGCTTTACCTCTCTGATGTTCGACGGCCATGACCTGCCCCTGGAAGAGAATATCGCCATCACCAGCCGCGTCGTCGAGATCGCCCATGCCGTGGGCGTCCCCGTGGAAGCCGAGCTCGGCAAGGTGCTGCAAGTCGGCGTGAGCATGGACGAAGTCCTCGCCGCCATGACCGATCCCGATGAAGCCGCCGAGTTCATCGCCAAGAGCGGCGCCGACTCGCTGGCGGTGGCCCTCGGCTCTATCCACGCCATGGAATCCCGCAACGCCAGCCTCGATATCGAGCGCGCCAAGGCGATCCACGCCGCGATCCCCGAGGTGCCCCTGGTGCTGCACGGCTCCTCCGGCGTCAAGCACGAGAGTGTCGTGGATGCGATCCAGCACGGCATCGCCAAAATCAACGTCGCCACCTACCTGAACCAGGCCTTCTGCGAGGCCCTGGGCGAAGGCATCGAAAAGATGCCCAAGAACACCGACCCGCGCAAGTACCTTTCCCTCTCCCGCGATGCGGTGAAGGAGCGGGTGCGCGAAAAGATCCGCCTCTTTGGCAGCTCGGGCGTCATCAGCGCCGGCGGCGGCTTCGTCAGCCCCAAGCGCAGCTTCCGCAGCGCCGAGCTGGGCGGCTCCGAGGCCTAAGCCAGCCGCCTGGCAGGATTCACATGAAAAAGCTCCGGGTTCTACGCGAACCCGGAGCTTTTTGTTTCATTCTCCCCGGCTCTAGACGCCCCATACCTGGGTCACCAGCCCGGGCTCGTAGCGGTCGGCGGCCCGCGCCCGCGCCCAATCGCGGAGCTCCCACGCCGCCTCCGTGCAGATGAGCCGCCGCTTCAGCTCGATATTCACCCGCGGCAGGTCCAGCCGGTCCGCGTCCCAGCAAGCTTGCACGGTGGGGTCGCCCTCGGTCAGCCCATCGGTGTGCAGGCGGCAGGCCTCGGACAGCAAGTCGAACTGGGCGCTGCTCAGGCGCACCAGCGAGCCGCGCAACAACTCGGCGCGCTCGGCTCCGCGCCGACCGTGGTCCGGGTCGCGGCCATCGTTGGCCCGGCGACAATCGTGGAACAGGGCGAAAAGCGTCACCACCTCGATATCGGCCCCCGTGACCTCGGCGATGCGCAGCCCATTCTCCAGCACCCGCGCCCAGTGGGACACGCCGTGGATGCCGCGGATCGGCAGCACATAGGTCGGCAAGAGCTCCTTCAGGATCGCCGTCGTATCCATCGTCCTCCCCATTGGCCAGGTCCCCTGCTTGGCGCTACCCTTGCTTACTCTGCCGCCAATTGCCCCTCGACATGGCTGACCACTTCGCCGGGCGCCTTGACCTCATCGGCCACGATCTGCCCGTCGCGCATGTGGATCACCCGCCCCGCCCGCGCGCTGACCGACGAATCGTGGGTCACCAGGACGATGGTCAGGCCGGTCTCGCGGTTCAGCTTTTCCAGCAGGTTCATCAGCTCGTGGCTCGACGCCGAGTCCAGGTTGCCCGTCGGCTCGTCGCCTAGCAGCAGAAAGGGGTCGTTCATCAGGGCGCGCGCCACGGCGACGCGCTGCTGCTCGCCGCCGGAGAGCTCCAGCGGCTTGTGCTTGGCCCGCTTGCCGAGCCCCACCTGTTCCAGGAGCGCCATGGCCCGCTTGCGATTGCCGCGCCCCTCGGAATAGTAGTGCGGCATCTGCACGTTGCGCAACGCGGTGAAAGCGGGCAGCAGCGAATAGTTCTGAAAGACAAAGCCGATCCCCTCGCCGCGCAAGCGCGAGATGCGCGCATCGCTCAACGTGTTGACGTCCTTGCCTTGCAGCTTGTACGTCCCCTCGTCGGGCAGGTCCAGGCAGCCGATGAGGTTCATCAGCGTCGTCTTGCCCGATCCCGAGGGCCCCATGATCGCCACGAACTCGCCCTGGCGCACGATGAGGTTCGCCCCCACCAGCGCCGGCACCTCCACGCGCCCCATCTGGTAGATGCGGCTCACGCCTTCCATCTCGATGACCGGCTCGCCGATACTCGCCTTGTCCAGCATGTCGCAATCCTCTCTTATGTCCCGTGTCGCAGCGCGCGGGTGGGCTGCAGCCGCGAGGCTCGCCAGGCCGGGTAGAGGCCGGAAGCGATGCCCACCACCGCCGAGATGCCCACCGCAATGCCCACCACATCCGGCGTCACGGTGACCAGGCCCTTGATCTGCTCGATGAATTGGCTGGCGGCATAAGAGCCGGCGATGCCAATGCCCAGGCCGATGGCCCCGCCCACCAAGGACAGCAACGCCGCCTCGGCGAGAAACTGGCTCATCACGTCGATCTGCCGCGCGCCCATGGCCCGCCGCAGGCCGATCTCCCAGGTCCGCTCGCTGACCATCACCAGCATGATGTTCATCAAGCCGATGCTGCCCACCACCAGCGAGATGCCCGCGATGAGCGAGAGGATCAGGGTCATCAGGTTGGTGATGCGGGCGCTCTCGTCGCTGTATTCCAGCGAATCATAGATCATATAGTCTTCCGGCGTGCCCTGGGCCAGACCCCGGCTGGCGCGCAGGATGGTGTTGATCTGGGCCACGGCGTACTCGCGCTCATTGGACTTGCGCGCATCCACCCGCACGGCGATCAGCGACAGGTTTTGGCTGCGTCCCTGCTGGTTCAGGCGCAACTGCGCCGT
>ERZ747221.3618-NODE-3618-length-12108-cov-3.706342_pt1 | contig 12108 bp, 17 predicted proteins | sample MGYA00374949_ERZ747221 | MGnify/ENA primary metagenome ERZ747221 (study PRJEB28779, sample SAMN05720172) | bioreactor metagenome | isolation source: Anaerobic biogas reactor | place: USA:Washington, USA | collected 2015-08-08 ... | reverse complement strand
ACTGCTGTGAGTTATACTCCGATACGACCCAGGCGCCGTCGTTGCACTGTTTCAGGGTCGTGCCGTCGCAGCGATAGGAGCCGTGGGTGCCGTAGGGATTTGAGCAGTTGGTCGGTGGAGGAGTGTAACCACACCACGCGGATTTATACTCGACCGGAGTCCACGCCCCATTGTTACATTGATACTTGGTTGTGGTACCTTTACAATGATAGTCGCCCTGTCTCCCGTATGGGTTCGAGCAATCCGTGCTCCGCTCTTCGACAGTGACCGTCAGGGATTTCTGTGGTCCTTCTTTCCCACACCGGTCGATGGGAATTGCATAGATGTAGTAGTATCCCGGCGCCCCGAAGGTATGTGAGAACGATTGCCCGTTTCTGGTGGATATCAGGTCGTTCCCTTTATAGATGTTCCATCTGATGATATCGAACCCGTATCCACCAGAGTGGCTGAACTGCACCGTGAGCGATGCGTATCCGCTCGTCGGGCTTGCGGAGATGGTTCCGAGGTAGAAACTTGTGGGAGGGAGTGTGACCTCGGTAGTCTTGACCGGGAAGGCATATCCTTCGCCGCTGTCCATGGCCCCGATCTCATACCATGAGCCGGCACTGCTCGGTATCGAAATGGTGTGGGTGAGGGTGAACTCTCCTCCGAAGGGGTTTGCAGTCCCGGTTTTCTGGGCAATCTGTGACCACGAGCCCCCAGAACGCCCATAGATCCTGACATCATATGTCCCGATATCGAAGTAGTCAGGCTGAACCTTAACGGTGACCGTGACCGACGATCCCGGACAACTCGTGGTCGGATTTACGGAACAACTTGTGACATGCATGATTATCAGATCCGCCCGGTCTTACGAGCCCACAGCGCCCCGATCCCGATTGCCGCAATGACACCCACCCCGACAACGACGAGTGTGTTATCGTCGCTGGTCGGTTCTGGGTCGGATGGATCGTTGACACTGCAATGCTGTGAGTTATATTCGATTGCAATCCAGTATCCGTCGTAACACTGCATCCGGGTGGTTCCACTGCACCGATACGTACCGTGGAGTCCTGTGGGGCTCGAGCAGTTGTCGTAGCCGGGCGGCGGCTGGTATCCACACTGGGGCGAGTTCTCTTCAACGACGACCCACTGGGTACCATTACATTGGACCCTCGTTGTTCCCTGGCAGATGACATCTCCAGAGGCACCCACGGGATTTGTACATCCCTGTGCCGGGTCGGGCTGTCCGCCTCCTCCGCATTGGGGAGAATTATACTCGACCGTATACCACGTTCCGTCGAGACATTTTGAGCGGTTGGTGCCGACACAACCATATCCCCCGTGGATTCCGGTTGGGTTCGAGCAGTTCCTCGGAGGCTGGTATCCACACTGGGGCGAGTTATACTCGATCGGTTTCCAGGTTCCCGCATCGCACCGGATTCTGGTCGTCCCGCTGCAGCTATACGATCCATTTGTCCCGTAGGGATTGCTGCAATCTGTGCTCCTTACGGTGATCCACGGGAGTTCGTGGAGATATCCCTGTTTCCCGCACCGGTCGATTGGGTATGCTATCGGGAGATATTGTCCGGGGGTGTTGTAGGTGTGACTGACTGACGGTAATCCAGTGACACTCCGACCATCCCCAAATTCCCATCTGACGTTATGGACGTCATATCCACCCGTATAGGTGAACTGAACGGTGAGTGGGGCGGGGCCGCTTCTCTTGTTCACACTTGCTGTTCCGGAAGTCAGTTGTGGGAGCGAGACCGACTGGTAGTAGTGCGGGTTCGTTGGGGTGGGTTCGCCGAAGTCTTTGGCACCGATGGTATAGGCGACGGTTGCATTCGTCGGGATAGTAACCGTTGCCGTGAGGGTGAACTCTCCTCCGACGGGGTTTGCCCACCCATCCTTCCGGGCAATCTGCGACCACGCCTGGGAGCCGAACTTCCCGTAGATCCTGACATCATATGTCCCGACATCGAAGTAGTCAGGCTGAACCTTAACGGTGACCGTCACGGACGATCCAGGGCATCCCGTGGACGGATTGATCGTACAACTTGTGACATGCATGATTATGGGTAGTGTTCTCGCGAAACGTTTAAATCTTGCGGATGCATCCACCCTACTATGGCGCAGATCATCAGTTTCGCTCCGAATAAGTCGGTAGTCGAACGGATGGAAGAGGTCGTATATACGCTCCAGGTTAGAAATAACCTCGCCGTCTCATCGACTATACGGGTGACGTTCTCTGAGATCCGGGCGGGCGGAGAGGTGGACCTCAACTACCAGACTCGTGAAATCGGGCCGGGTGCAACGGAATCGTTCACGTTCACGTTCATCGCAAACCAAGGGGCAGGACACGTCTATACCACCTGTGCCCTGACAGAAGACCTTGGCTTTGGCGGCGGCGAGAAGAAATGTTCCACCGTTGAGATCCGGGCGGGGTCTGAAGGTATCGTCATCACCGGGTTTGAGGCCGATAAGACACATGTCGATGGAGGTGCGACGGTTCGGTATGTCATGGGGATTGAGAACCGGACACTCATAGTCCAATATATATATGTGCAGTTCTGGGACATCGATCTCGACGAAGTCCTCTACGAGAACGAGATGTCGCTTGCAGCCGGTGCAGCGGTGACATTCGAGCACCTTATGGTGTGCGGAACCCTGGGGCGTGCCCACCGGGTCTGTGGCCGGTTGGTGAGCGTGCATGGGAACCCGATCGGCAATATGGCGTGCGCAAAGACGGTACAGGTCTCGAATACATGGGGATCTCCGGTGTATGTCATGGCCGCTCTGAGCGCGAACCCGACTCGGATCGAGATGAACGTTCCGGTGACCATCGTGGCATCGGTCAGCAATACCGGGACTGCTGGTGGGTCTCCGATGGTTGATATCGAGGCGTACAACACAGAAACCGGGGAGTCAATCGATCTCGGGAGTGTGGGCGCGTATGTGATCGAGAATACGACCACCGAGATCCCACTCACCACATATCTCGATGCCGAGGGGGTGTTTGAGATAACGGCGACGATTCGTGGGACTGCCATATCGAAGACAGTTTCTGTTGGAGTCGGGCGAGATTTACCGAGTCCGACTCCCACGCCCGGGTCTAGTGGTGGGTTCGAGATTCCCCCGCTTGCAATTGTGGCTGCGGGTGCCGTCGCGGGAGGAGCACTCCTCTACTTCCTCGGGCCGAAATACGGGTTTGATGGGGATGTCGGGGGTCTGTAAGTGGTCACGGTATGGGGGCGCATCCTCGGAGAAGGGGGTGATGGCGTCTGGAATGCGACCGTTGTGTTCCGCCCTGTCAACGCCGCGGGGGCATATCCGAAGTTCGTGCTCAGTGAGGGTGACGGGAATTTTGTCGTGGAGGGGCTTACTCGCGGCAAATACACTGTCGTGGTGACCCATCGGTTCTACGAGGTGCATACGTTCACGATGGATGTGGCCCGGGACGAATATATTGAGGTTGCGCTCGTGCGGGACCTTGACCATCCGCGGGCATACTGACCATGGCCACCATACTTGACGTAAAGCATGCCGTTGAACGGGCGCTCCTCGGCATATCCGGGGTCACGGGGGTTGGCATCAACTGGCCGGACCAGACCCTCCGGGTCTACGTCGAGGCACTCACTCCCGAAGTAGACGCCGCGGTGCCGTATGCCATGTCCGGGTATGATATCGAGGTCATCGTCACCGGAGTGTTCACAACGCGAGGTGGAGATGCCCTGCTCCCAGACCCACATCGGAGAACCCGGTGGCGCCCGGCGTTTGGCGGGGTGAGCGCCGGGCATGTCGGGGTTACGGCCGGGACCATCGGAGGTGTGGTCATTGATGTTGACACCGGGAATGTCATGGCGCTCTCGAACAACCATGTCTTTGCGAACGCCACGAGCCTGCAGGCGTCAAGAGCTGCGGCGGGGGATTCGATCCTGCAACCCGCGTGGTTTGATGCCGGGACGCCGCTCGATGGGATCGCGACGCTCGAGCGATGGGTGCCCCTTGACCACGATGGCGATAACCTGGTGGATTGTGCCATTGCCCGGCCGCTGGCAGACGGGTTCCTGAATCCCCACGTTGTTGGCGATGTGGAGCCGGGCGGCGCGATCCGGGGCATAGCGGTGCGAGGTGTGGCGCCCGTGAGCGGGGGCGAGGTTGTCCACAAATATGGGCGGACGACCGGGCACACCAGCGGGTCAGTGGTGGATGTGGACTTTACCACAAGAATCCAGTATGATACCCCAAGCCCACTTGTGTTCGTAGACCAGATCCTCGCGTGCATCCAGGTTGAGGGGGGAGACTCCGGGTCGCTCCTGCTAGACGAGCAGAACCGGGCGGTGGGGCTGGTCATTGCCTCCGCGAAGTCCGGTGGGGTCTACTATACCATTGCCAACAAGATTCGGAATGTGACGGCAATGCTGGGCGTAGAGTTCCCCGATGTCGGCGAGGACGTTCTCATACCGGGGTTTGATGTGATACAGGACCCGGTTGGGGTTGCCACGAAGACGCCATCGGTCGCATGGGTCGTGGCGGGCGCTCTGCTGGGGGCGGTGGTGTGTCGGGTTGTGCGGTAATGTTTTTCAATCAGAACGCACATCTCTCAGTATGGCAAGTTCAGCAATCCCCTATCCGTTTGCGGAAATGCGCAGGCGGTATGAATTATTCTCCGACTGTGAACTGGTCGCTGCCCTCGAAGATGCAAAGGCTGCGTGGATCAATCAGGAGGCGATTGAACGTGAGTTCGGCCCGGGTCACCATGCGGGCAAAAATGCCGGGTGGCGTGCCGACGACTTCCACACGATCCTCGATGTGATGAGCAAGCGCCGGATCCGGTCTCTCGGCAATTGCGACTGCGGCTGCGGCCGCTGAATCACTCTTTTTAAAAAATGGGGTTCACAGCCCCAGCACGAAGAGGCTGAACGTTGCGTTAGCTCCAGTTTCGGTAGCTGTGATGGTCACCTGGTTGCCAGCATGGGTGATTGCGATGGCCGTGAGGGTACTTGCGTCGAGCGCGCCGCCAACAACTGCCTGGATCTGGTCACAGGGCATGTTGATGGTCGTGGTCGCCGCGACATCAGTTGCCTTCAGGTGGTAGAGGTGCTTCCCGCCGACGAAGCCGAGGTCAGTGATCGTGTTAGCCTGCGTCATCCAGTCACCTCGGGTTCGGCCCGCTTCACGGGGTACGGCAGGAACTCGTGCTCGTAGAAGGTCAGGCCCGCCAACATGACGACCGGGGTGCAGTCGCGGAGCGGCAGGAACGACCACTCGATACCGAGGTCATACCAGAGCGGGATCTGACCGAGGGTCTTGTGGACGTAGACGCCGAGGTTGTCATCAATCGGGAGCATGTAGGTCGGGGGCTCGGCAATGATGCCGTACTGCGTGTCGTTCTCGGTCTTGATCTGGTGGACCTGGAACGAAGGCGTGGTGCCGATCTCCACGAGCCCGTCCTTGGCGATGATGGACATGCTGCGGTTCGGTGCAATGGGGTACGACTTGTACCAGTGTGTCCCGTCGCCGAAGAAGTAGTCCGTCTCGCCAGCGGTGATCTTGGCGACCTCGTTGCTGTTGATGGTCCAGCCGTTGTACTGGGTGTAGGTGTCACTGGACGAGAACTGCCGGGACTGCGGGTTGATCCAGCAGACGCCGATACCGCCCGGTTTGCTCGGGAATCCGATGACCTTGTCATCCATGGCGGCTTTCGCGAAGCCACCCCAGGTGATGAAGTCTTCCCTCTGGGCGGCGAAGATGCGAGCGAGCTTCGGAGACGTCATCTCGAAGTGCTCGATACCCATGTCGAGACACGCCTCGATAGCCTGGATCTCGGCTTCGTCAAGGTCGGTGAACGGTGCGGATCCCTTCCCACCCGAGTAAATCGAGGTGTTGAAGGTCTTGGTAGAGATTTCTCTTACAGCCATAGTTCTTCTCCACTGTCCGTATTCGCAACGCTTTAATATAATGCTTCCTTATACATGTTTGACGTGTGTGAGATGACTAAATCGAGAACGCGCAACGGAAAGGAATACCTTGCCCTCTGGGGGCACCCCAAAGATGTCGCAAGGTTCCGGGGGATCGCATCCGAACACTTCGAGGACCAGGCCGAGTGCCTGCATTACTTCGTGGCGAACTTCGAGGCGTTTTCACGGGTAGTGTCGCCGTCGTCGAGACCGAGGACGTATTAAAACCGGATGTGGCGATGGACATGAAATTCAGTCACGAGCCTGATTGGGAGACTCCCGCGCAACTGTTGCGTCGGATCGAACGTCGCACGGAACTCGCACAGGAAGATCCGGAGCTGGGCGAGTCGCAGCGGTGGTTCGGCGATGATTGATCCCGTATGCACCACATACCGTCTGGTCGCGGGGTTGGTTTCGATGGGTCTGGGTTGCTGCGCCATGGGGATGGCAATCTGCATTGTCACTCGATGGCGGCGGACATGGGTGGTGCAATTCTTGGAGAGTGTGCTTCTCGCAGTTGGTCTAGCCGGGTTCGTCGTGGGGGTAGTTGGGTTGTCGTATGCAGCAATGATGTGGATGTTGGTGGGGTAATATGACAATCTACACCTCATTCGACGAAATCCCTCGCGGACACTATCGGCTTGTGGTGTCTGACATCCCGTGGGGGTTCAAGAATAAGAAGACCGGGGGAAGCGGGAAGTCAGGTGCATCGTCGCATTATCCAACTATGGACATCGACGAGATCCTCGCACTCCCGATTCCAGACATCTGCGCAAAGGACTGCACAATGTTCCAGTGGGTGCCTGACTCTCTCCTTGATGTGGGGATCGGGGTGTTCAAACACTGCGGGTTCACCTACAAGGGCGTGCTCGTCTGGGACAAGCAGTCGATCGGGATGGGATGGTGGTACCGGAACCAGACCGAACATTGCATCTATGGTGTCCGGGGGAAGGCGAAGGCGTTCCACATGCAGGTTCCGAACATCTTCCAGGCCAAACGAACCGGGCACTCTCGGAAGTCCGATGTGTTCTGGGAGCGGTATGTGTATCCTCTCGCGGCGGACCAGTCGCGACAACCGTGCATTGAACTCTTCGCACGGGAGACGCGGTCTGGATGGGATTGCTTTGGGAACGAAGTTGTGGAGATATTGGAAAAAGAGGACTAGAATCGGGCTCTGGCAATCCAGACCGGGATCTTCTCTAACCTCAACATTTTTGCGGCAAGGGCGCGATGTCTGCCTTCTTGCTGGTCATAGTGCCCACACGCATCATAGGCGATGAACATCGATTTGAACACATCGCCGTTTGCCATTGCGGATGCGAGTTCTTCGACGCGCTCGGAATCAACTCCCAACCAGAACGATTGCCACCCCCAATCCGGAGCATCTTTGTGTATCTGGACGCGGTCGATGCCGTATCGTGCGATGGCTTTGACGAGTCGGGTTCTGGACTCGATTCTATCTCTTCTGATCTGGGTATCGAACATCTCCATCTGATGTGCGACGAATTCGTCCACGTCCATCCAGCCGAATTCTAGATTGTATCGTTTTCTCGGGTCGGTCCAGTCCCGGATGCTGTCGAGGAGGTATGCATTGGAGTCGACGCTCGTGATGTTCCATCGGGTGTATACCGTGTCCTCTTCTACAATGGTGTCCCTATCGGGGTCGGGCGCAATCTCGGCGAACGAGTCAAGATACTGGTAGCACTCGGGCGGGCAGATGGTGTCCTTGACATCATCGTAGCGAGGAAAGATGGGGGAGCGATAGTCACATGCAGGCACCGGGATCAGACCTCTTCTATCGAATGGAATGCCATAGAGGATAAGATCAGCATCGCTGTATAAAAAGGTTTTTGCTAGAAGAGAAAGGGGGAGCGGGACGTATCTTTAATACGTCCGCGGTCTGCGAGAGGTGATTGCAGCGGGGGCCGCAGCGGGAGCTGCACGGACCTGCATCTGTGCTGCCATGGGTGCGGCCGCGGAGCGGATGACCCGCGCTCTGCCTGCAGCGGCGGGGAGGGCCTGGACAGGCTCGTATCCACTCACGATACCGCTTGCGAGTGCCGTCACGCCATAGGCGAACGCGGCAGTTTTCATGCGCTCATCACGGAGACCGAGTTTGTCGCCGAACATGCCTGCGGCAACGCCTGCGATACCGGTGCCGATACCCACGATCGCCGAAGGCGTGCCGTAGGTTCCGAGCTGGGGAACGAACTGCCGGAGCGCACCGGTGTCATCCACATCGTAGTACTTCCTCACGAGGAACGGAACCCCGATGCCACCGATTGCCCCAGCACCAATGGTGAGTGCTTCGTCGTTGCTTACCATATGGATGTCATGTAGTTTTGCCTGCATATAAAACTTGTCATCGAATTCGTGCGGCATCCTTTTATACTCGGTAATTCTATACTCCCACATCGCATGAACGTGCGACATGCTCATCGAGCATAGTGTGAGTTGATGTAGACATGAGCAGTGTCACTGACAGAAATGGCCTTGTGAAGGAAGGCGGGCATCTGGTTGTTTTCAACCCAGTTGTTCAGACCGGGAGAGACGCCCTCAACCAGAACCTCACCATCCGGTACAACAAGGCCATGGTCTTCAAAGTCCTTGCGCGTCAGAACGTGCAGGGTGAGAAGTATGTGTGCAGCCTTCCGACCACGCCGTCGACCCAGTTCCGGAAGTACGACCAGGCTGGTGACGAACCGGCTGCATCCGCGGACGGATGTCTGCCCGCTCGGGCATACACGTCTTCGGCCGGAGTCCAGTTCGCCCTTGCGGGTGCCGACAACCCTGCAGACATGTGGGATCTCGATCATACATATTACGACCGGCTCTTCCACGTGCAGATGCGGGTCTCCCCGTCATTCGTGCGGGTGGGCGTCGACATGCCGACCGGCACCAACCAGGCGAGGTTCCAGCGGACGAAGAAGAGCATCGGTATCGGGAGCGACTTCGGGTGGCGGTATGGCTACACCGAGTTCGTGCCGTTCCCGGAAGTCGATTGCTCGTATCAGTTCGGTAACACCACGAATGTGGAACTGATGCCCAAGTGCGAGTTCATCTACGGGGAATACATCGTTGGCATTCCCTCGGACCCGGATATCGTCTTCAAGGTTCTGACGGGCAAAGAGCCCTCGCACCGGGTGACGATGCCGATCTCGATCTACGATTCGGCAATCGCACAGGGTCTGATCCGAACATACGGCACGGACGGGTTCAGGATCTTCCCGAGCAACCAGTATAATTCCGCGATTTCGGAATATCAGGCTGTGATCGCAGACGAGTGCGAGCAGCGTGTGCTGGTGTGAGGTGATCAGAAATGCGTGAGATTCTCAGATTCACGGCGCCGACTACGGCGGCAACGAGCGGGACGTTCACTCTGACCGACCCGAACTACTTCTATGCAGGGGCAACCGCGTTCCGCCTGCCGCTCGGCTGCAAGGCGAAACTCTGGAGCTACACGCTCTCGGGCACCGCGTTCACCGCGATGCTCGAGGTTTCCAAGAACGGCACCGACTACGAGGAGGTGTCCCGGTGGGACCTGCAGTCGGCGGGCATTATCTCCGAGACCTATGAAGGTCGACCCGAGGTCTTCCTCGACAGCAGGGGTGGCGATGAGATGTTCCGGGTGACCTTCGCACAGAGCGACGCTATTGCGACGAGCAGGATTGCACTGGTCGTTGAGATTTCCGATGAGGAGTGAGCCGCATGGCTGAGCCATCGGTCATCGCTCTTCTGAGCAAGATCAGCGACCAGCTGGAATATATCATATCCCGGCTTGATACACTCGCCGTTGGAGATTCCGGGGGCGGGGCAATGTCGTATGACTATCTCCGGGTCACCGTTCCGGCGAACCAGAATGATTACGAGGTTGAGATTCCCGTCCCGGCATCGATCACCTACGTCATGTTCTCGAACAGCGTCTCGTTCCGGGTGAATGAGATATCTGCTGCGTTGATCCCGTGGCGGTCGGGCGTCGAGTTCAGGATCTCCCCGATGCGAACCGAGCGTCTCTATGTGACGACCGGCGTGTACGACACAACCATCGAGTTCCGGACTGTCCTGACGGAGTCTGACCTGACTCGGAACAATATCAAATCGAGGCGGTAACGATGGCAGCACCAGATAATGTGGAGTTCGGCGGCGCGACGTCGGGAATAGTGTATGTAGAGGGCGTTGTGCCTGCCGGAGAGCGAGACATCTCTGCTCCCATCAAGATCGGGAGCCGGGCGGCAACCGACCCACCGAACCCCGTAGAACCCGGGGATGTGGTGGACGCATATCTTGACCTACAGGGGCGCCAGGTTGTTTATCACGACCGCCCGCTCCCCGAAGGAGACAACGAGATCGGCGCCGTCAACGTCTCAAAGGTAGCGGGGAATGTGACTGCGACCGGAGCAGGAGACACGACAAGTGGCACCCTCCGGGTTGTTGTGGCCGCCGATGATGCCAACATCGCGTCTATCCAGATGGCGACCGAGGACATGGTGGGTCTCATCGCGTCGACGCTCATTGGTGACGCCACTGGCAGTCTGGTGAAGACGAACCTCCGGGATGCTGACGGCAATGAGATCGGCACCGCCGCTAAACCGATCCATGTGGATATCAGGGGCGAGATTCCCGACGCCATGGATCTCGACCGGGTCGGCGGTTCGGCCACAGATGTGGGGAGCGGGAATGCCGGGTCTGGAACTCTTCGGGTTGCTGTGGCAACCGACGATGTGAACATCGCTGCAATCAAGACTGCAAGCGAGGCATCGAGTGACGCCCTGGACGATATCAAGGCTGCTGTCGAAGGTACACTTGGCACATCGTTGCAGACAGCGATCCCCGCTGGCACGAACGAGATTGGTGGCGTCAATCTGGTCAAGATTGCAGGCACCGCCCCGAGTACGGATAGCGGGAATGTGGATTCTGGGGTGCTGCGCGTCACGGTGGCAACCGATGACGTCAACCTCTCGGCAATCAAGGCGGCGGTGGAGAAGATCGATGATCTCCAGGACGCCACGGTTGCCGAGGGAGCCGTCCCGACCAAAGGCATCCAGATATCGCTCGACAACGGCACAACCACGACGTTTGCCCAGTGCGACGCAAGCGGCAACCTCAGTGTCAACCTGCAGACGGCGATCCCCGCGGGCACCAACGAGATCGGCGGGGTGGATGTTGTCAAGGTCGCGGGCGTGGCTCCGAGCACCGCTGGCAAACTCGACGTGCTCGTTGCCGATGGCGATGATGCAGCCCTCGGTGCATCGACGGATGTGGCGGTAGCCGCGGGTGCCGAGGGAACGCTCTCGGCAAAACTCCGGCTCGTTACGTCCCAACTCGCGGATGCCGTCACCGCGCTGCAGGCGATTGATGACTGGGACAGTGGGGACCAGTGCAAGGTCACCCCGACTGCAATGGGCTACGTGGAGGCAAACGGCGACGGCACAACCGCCGATGCCTATGCCGCCGCGGCAACCATTGACATGCGGGCGCACAACCGGCTGAAACTCCTCCTGGCGAACACCGATGCCACGAACAGCCTTGACTATAAAGTGGTCTGCTATGCCAAGCATGGCGGGGCTCTCTCGGTAGACGAGGTCAGCGAGACGGCGGTTGTAGCGGGGGCTGTCGCAGAAGTGACGCTCACTGAGAAGTGGGCACAGGTGGTCATACAGGTGAAGTCGACCGTTGAGAGCACCCCTGCAACCTACGCCTACGAGTATATCCAGAGCGTTGTGTAAACCCTCACCGTAACCTTTTTCTTCTCGCGCCCCGTATGGGCTATTTAAGCCAGTGAGCACCTGAGATATCTCCTATTTCAAAATGGGTGGATGCTGTGCGCCTGGCGGCAACGAAGGCTGGAGATCGTGCAGTGGGCGCAGTGATGGCGTCCGACGCCTTCTTCCCCTTCGCTGATGGCGTGGAGGCGGCGGCAGAGGCGGGTGTGACTGCCGTCGTGGAGCCGGGTGGGTCTGTGCGCGATGATCAGGTGATCGCTGCGGCGGACCGACTGGGGCTGGCGCTGTGCTTCACCGGCGTGCGCCACTTCCGCCATTAGTGGGCACCGTCTAGGTGAGGTGACACGGGCGCGCGCTACTCCAGCGCGCGCCCGTTGTGTGCGTTGTGTGCTATGTTAGCCCGGAGTTCCTGCGCTGGACGACTCGTGAGGGTGCCCCTCCGC
>ERZ747221.3616-NODE-3616-length-12111-cov-4.570882_pt1 | contig 12111 bp, 3 predicted proteins | sample MGYA00374949_ERZ747221 | MGnify/ENA primary metagenome ERZ747221 (study PRJEB28779, sample SAMN05720172) | bioreactor metagenome | isolation source: Anaerobic biogas reactor | place: USA:Washington, USA | collected 2015-08-08 ... | reverse complement strand
CACTCTGAGGAGTGGTGCCGCTGATGCTGCCCCCGGTGCCGGCCAGGTAGGTGAGGGTGTAGGTCTTAAGGGCGAAGGTGGCTGAGATGGTGTGGTCGGCCGCCACGTTGGTGAAGGTGTGGCTGGTCACCGGCCCCACCGAGTCTCCATCCACCAGGACGTCGGCCACCTGGTAGCCGGTGGCCGGAGTGATGGTGAAGCTCTGGTTGGCTCCGGAGACCACACTGACGGCACCGGAGGGAGTGATGCTGCCCCCGGTGCCGGCTGAAGCGGTGATGGTATGGGTGGGAGGAGCTTCGAGGGCGAACTCAGCCGTTACCGTCACATTGGCGGTCACATTGGTATCGGTACGGGGGTTGGTTGTACGTCCGTCGCTCCATCTCACGAACTGGTAGTCGGTGTCGGGTACGGCGGTCACGGCGCTGCCGCTTGAGCCGTGGGTGACGGTCTGAGGAGTGGTGCCGGAGATGCTGCCCCCGGTGCCGGCCAGGTAGGTGAGGGCGTAGGTCTTAAGGGCGAAGCTGGCTGAGATGGTGTGGTCGGCCGTCACGTTGGTGAAGGTGTGGCTGGTCACCGGCCCCACCGAGTCTCCATCCACCAGGACGTCGGCCACCTGGTAGCCGGTGGCCGGGGCGATGGTGAAGCTCTGGTTGGCTCCGGAGACCACACTGACGGCACCGGAGGGAGTAATACTGCCCCCGGTGCCGGCGGAAGCGGTGATGGTACGGGTGGGACCGGTTGCATTGGGTGCGATGCTATACGAGTGTTTAACCACCCCTGAGGAACCGTTGTAACCGGAGCCTATGTAGTCAACTGTGGCCAGCGTAGGCGTCACCGTGATCTGTAGATGGCCCGTACTGGGCAGTATCTCGATGGTGCTGTACTCAGGGTAGACACCTTCGGTGTAGATGCCACCGAAGCCCGCTATGGTCATGCCGGGCGAGGGCACCTCCTGGTAGACCACACCGTCACGAGTCTCGTAGACATACTGGTGGTCGTGGCCATGGAAGTATGCGCTGACCCCGTTCTCGACGAACAACTGGTGTATCGGCGTGCCGTCGGGGTGCTCGGCATCCACTCCCCAGCCGGGACGCTGGGTAGAGAAGCCCCAGCTGCCGTTCGCATTACATCCTCCCCACTCGAAGTACTTGGCCGCCTCGGCGCCGCCCCGCACGTAACCGGGTTCCACGCCGACTATCGGCCGGGTGATGCCCCCACACACATTGTGGGAGAAGACGAACTTGTACTTGGCATCACTGTCCTCTAGGGTCGCTTTGAGCCAGTTGTACTGCTGTTCCCCCAGAGTCCAACTCCACTGATCTCCGGTGACCGCATCATCGGTCCCCTCACCGGCCGCCGGAGTATATGACAGATGCATGGTGTACTGGAACTCGTCCAATACCACGAAGAGCGCGTCGCCCCATTCGAACGCGTAATAGTCCTCCCGGAGCTTGTCGCCGTATACGGTGTCATCGATCCTCTCCAGGGGATCTGTGTTGCCCGAGTAGAATCCCCCGGTGCCCTCATCGACCGGGGTGGGGAAGTACCACTTACGGGACTGGATGTTGGCGATGCCCTTGCTGAAGGGCGTATCGTCCAGGTTCCAGCCCTCCTCCTCCTCATGGTTGCCTGCGGTCAGAAAGATGGGGACCGAAGGGCCGATCTTGCCGAAGATCCCCGGTGCTCGGTACGCGATATAGCGGTCGTTCACCTGACTCTGACTGCTGCAGGATCCTGCGTAGAAGGTGTCACCCAGGTCGAAATGTAGATCGGAAGGCGCGCTCAGGATGTTGGTCATCGCGTTCTCGGTGTAGGAGTTGCGGTAGTTGTGATCGTCGGAGGTCACGGTGAACACGAACTCGTCGCCCTCAGCACGCTGGGTCCGGAACCAGTACTCAGCCCGCACTTCGTAGTTACCATCGTCGACGTCTCGGTCGCCGTCGTAGATCATCCGGTAGTAGTACTTGGTGTTGGGAGCAAGGCCGCCTATGACCACCTCGTGCGGCTGACCACCCACGGCGGTGAAGTTCGTCGTGCGGTAGGAGTAAGGCCCGCCTGACGCGGTCCCGTACTCGTAGCAGTACTCGATAGGCGAGGCAGGAACGATATTGATGGTGATGGAGGTATCCGTAGGATTCCCCACGAGCTCGCCGGCCGTGAACGTTATCGTTTGTGCGTAGGCGCATTTTCCCAGATCAAGAGCGCCCGACAGGAGCATGAGAGCTGACACGAGGAGAACCGCCAGAAACCCAGCGTAGACCTGTTTGCCGTCAATCCGTTTCCCGGGTGCAGATTGTCTATCGATCCATCTGACTCCCATGATTTCGCGCCCTCCCCCCGGAACTGCCCTTTCTACACTGAGCTGTAGCATCGTCGCAGTCCTATAATTCATTGCCCTTCTGCCCCAGCCCTCGGCCTGGCCACAACGCGTCCTGTGATACCCGAGAGGACCTTCTTCATTAGGCGGTCTCATAGGCGCCCAGGGTTGATGGCACCGTGCGCTGACATAAGAGGAATCTAGCCGGATAGGGAGGGTGGCGCAATTGCGCTGAGGATAGAACAATCTATACCCGGAGGGTAGAGAAACTCCTCCGCTTGAAGAAATCCGGAGTCTCTAGGCGGCAGCTGTCAGATAGTATGAGGGGGCGGCACCGGATATCCGGTGCCGCCCCCTGTTTCCGGTAGGTGTGTCTGTCTTGATCAGGTGTTCATGTGTTGGTCAGGTGTCTGCTAGTCGGCCACTACCGTGAAGGTCCCGGGGTTCGCGGCCCAGCTTACCCAGTCCCCCACGCCCACGTTTGGCCGGTAGGCGACTACGGCCTGGTAGGTGGTGGCGGGGGGAACGTCAAGAAGGACACTGACCACAGGGTCGTCATCGCCGCTGGCCTCTAGGAACTGCCGGAAGTACCAACTGGTGCCGTCATGGAGCCACACGCCGTACTCTCCGGTGGTGAGGGCGGAAGTCTCCCAGCGGACGGCCATGGAGGTCCCCTGGGTGTAGCTGTCGCCGGCGATCGGCGCGGTGACGTTCAGGGTGGGCGGCTCCACGTTCACCGAGAAGTTACCGGGGCTGGTGGACCAGCTCATCCAGGCGCCGGCGTCGACCACCGGACGGTAGGCCACGATGACCTGGTAACCGAGACCGTCAGGTAGAGTGGCAAGGGGTAGAAGAGCGTTGTAGACGGTGCCGGTGATGCCGGTGGCGCCTACCAGGGTGGTCACGTACCAGCCCATGCCGTCGGCCGAGCGCACCCACACCCCGAACTCACCACCGGTGAGATCCTGGTCGGTGGTCCAGCTGGCGGTCACAGAGTCGGCCGTCTCGTAGCTTTCGATGCCCTGAGGAGAGGAGACGGTAATCACTGGGGTTACCTCGTCTACCGCAAAGACTCCCGGGCTGGTAGCCCAGCTCATCCAGAAGCCGGTGTAGGCGATGGGCTCGTAGGCCACGATCACTTGGTAACCGAGACCGGGATTGACGCCGGAAAGGTCCACGGGGGCGGAGTAGCTTGTGGCTCCGGTGGCCGGGACTACGGGGCTCATCCAGTACCAGTCGTTGCCGGGGGAACGTACCCACACGGCGAACTGGCCGGTGGTAACGGAGGGATCGGCCGTCCAGGTGGCCGTGAAGGTATCACTGGAGGTGAGCTCCTGCTGACCGACAGGGGCGGTGATCTGAAGCTCCGGTTCGGGCGCGTCATCTACCGAGAAGGCATACCCATAGCTGGTGGCAAACGCCGTCCAGCTGCCGCTGCCTAAGGTGGGACGGTAGCCTATGATCACCTGGTACCAGCCGGCCGGTACCCCGGCCAGACTGACACCGACGGCCTGATAGGTCAACATGTCATCAGCGGGGTTGGTTTCCAGTATCCCTAGGCTCTGCCAGGCACCGGCGGACGAGCGGGCCCAGATACCAAACTCACCCACGTCCAGATCGATGTCACTGCTCCAGCCCACGGTGAGGGTGTCCTCATCGGACTCGAGGCGGGCTAGACCCGAGGGGGAGGTGAAGGTGAGAACGGGGACGGGAGTAGAGGTCGTCTTGAAGCTGGCCTCGATGGTATGGTCGGCCGTCACGTTGGTGAACTGGTAGGTGCCCAGAGCTTCCTGGGACACTCCGTCCACCAGGACGTCCTCGATCTCATAGCCGGTGGCCGGAGTGATGGTGAAGCTCTGGTTGGCGTTGTAGTAGACGCTCACGGCACCGGAGGGATCGATGCTGCCTCCGGTTCCGGCTGAGGCGGTGATAGTGCGGGTGGCTCGCAGGATGGTGATGGTGATGGTGTTAGACAACACCGTCTCGCCTGCGTCCAAAGCGCCGTTGTTGTTTTCGTCCCAGAAGGCGTAGCACTGAGTCTCACCGTACTCGCCCAGACCCTCGGTCCAATCGAAGGTGGCCTGGCCGTTCACGTCGGTGACCAGGTCAATACCGCGGACCGGAGGTGTATCTATGATGCCTACACCGCTTATAGCATCGAAGATGAAGCCCAGATTGGCGCCCTCCACCGGGTCATCCGAGGCGTCAAGGACGGTGACGGTCACAAACATGGTGTCCTCACCGCCTACCGGGTCGGCAGGACCGGTGTAGGCGAGGGTGATGCTGGTGGGCTCGGAGGTGAGGGCGAAGTTGGCAGTGACGTTCACGTCGGCCGTCACATTAGTATCGGTCCGAGGGTTGTCCGTCAATCCGTCGCTCCAATCGACGAACTGGTAGTCGGTGTCGGGTACGGCGGTCACGGCGCTGCCGCTTGAGCCGTGGGTGACACTCTGAGGAGTGGTGCCGCTGATGCTGCCCCCGGTGCCGGCCAGGTAGGTGAGGGTGTAGGTCTTAAGGGCGAAGTTGGCGGTGACCGTCTGGTCTTCGTCCATGGTCACCGTAGTGGCGGCTTCGGTCGAAACGGCCACGTCACCCGTCCAAGAAACGAACTCGTACCCGACTGCCGGCGTAGCCGTGATGTCAACCACGGTGCCCTCGGCATAGGGGTGCGGCCCACCAGCCGGGTCGGTGGTACCACCGGCAGCGGGGTCGACATCCATGGTCAGATCGTAGGTGGGGCCGGCCACGGCCGGGTTGATGGGCACAGCCACGATCACCCAGTGCCGGGCATCGATGGTGGCTGTGGAACTCATGGTGACCGAACTGCCGAGGGCCTCCTCGGTGCTGGCCGCCGCCCGGGTGTTACCCGCGAAGTCATTCCAGAGCTGGGTCTGGCCGGCGCCGACGGTCAGGTTCTGGGTGCTGTCTTGGGCTCCCATGAACACGTTGTCGAAGATAAGCTCGCTGCCGCTCAGACCACTCAGGGTCACGCTGGGTTCGGTGGAGTTGTCGTCGGCTCCACCGGGGGTGCCCAGGGGATCGGCCTGGTTGACGCCGGCGAAGTTGGCCGCTCCGGCCACCAGACCGGCCGATACGGTGCCGGAGAAGGTGACCGTCACCGTGCCGGTGACCCCGCTGGGCGGGTTAAGCAGGCTGTAGATAGCGGAGTAGCGGTTCTGGCCGCTGCGCTGTCTGAGAATGACCTCAGTAAGGTTTATCGCACTTTCGCCGGTCGGGGTGAAGGTGACCGACTCTAGGGTGCGGGCGGTGCTGTCACTGTTGGCGGAGATGCCCACCAGCATGAGGCGGTCACTCCCGGTGCCGGTGGTGTGCGTGAAGCTCACCGAGCTACCGGTGGAGGTGCCGGGGGTGGCAACACCCTCGAAGGTGACGCCTGCAGACGCCGCCGTGATGTCCGCCGTAGTGGTGGCCGTAGCGTTGCAGGCGTAGTTGCCGGCGTCGTCCCCGGAGAGCGAGATACCGGTCACGGTGACCGTTATTCCGGTTCCTGGGCCGACGTTTTCGAAGTCGGCATCGGCGTAGTTGAGACTGACCGTGTCGCCGGTCACGATGTCCTCGCTGGACAGCTGGACCGTGGCGTCGGTGGTGCCATCGTAGACCTTGTCCTCGGCAGTGGCCGTGACCGTGAGATTCCTAACGGCGATATCAGCCAGTAAACCGATGGGCTGGGTCACGGTGTAGTTGCCGGCATCCGCGCCGGCGAGGGCCACGCCACTTACCGTTACCGCCTTGTCGGTGCCTGCGGTCTTGTCGGCAAAGCTGGCCGTATAGGCTGAGGTGTCGAGAGTGACATCTTCAGTCCCAACGATCCCGTTGAGGCTGGCGCCGGTGAAGTCCACGGTGGCATCGGTGGTGCCATCGTAGTCCTTACCTTCAGCACTCGCGCCGGTAACCGTCAGAGCCTTAGCCGTGATGTCGGCAGAGGCCGGGTTGACCGCGTTGATGGTGTAGTTGTCGGCGTCGGTACCGGTGAGGGTGAAGCCGGTGGCGGTGACCTCCTTGCCGGTGCCCACGTCGGGCGTGTCGAAGTCGGCCGTGGCTGCGGCATAGGAGACACCCACGTCATCCCCACCCAGGACCCCGGTAAGGCTGGCACCGGTGATGGTGGCGTCGGTGGTGCCGTCGTAGGCCCTATCGGCCGCGGTGAAGGTAACGGTCAGGGGGGTGGTAGTCGCAGCTGGTGGGATCGCCACCGCGATGGCAACCCAGGGACCAGCTTTAGAAGCCAGCCAACTCATAGTCACCGAGCCAGTCGTAACCTGCTCAGTGCTGGCCGCTCCACCCGCGTTACCTACTTGGTCCTGCCAGCGCTCGGTCTGAATGGCGTCGACAGTCAAATCTGGAGGAGGATTCCCTCCAACGAAGACGGTGTCGAACACAAGCTCGTCGCCGGCAAGCCCCGTGAGATCCACACTTGGTGTTGAGCCGCTAGTCGAAACGGCGTCGTTATCGAGCCAGTTCGTAATGGTCTCCGTTTGATCAACCCCGGCGAAACTGGCAGCGCCAACAACAATGCCGGTGGTGATCGAGCCGCTGAAGGTGACTTTCACCGTTCCCGCCACACCACTCGGCGGGTTAACAAGGCCCCAGACCGCCGCGTTGCGGTACCCGCTGACTGGTGACGTTATCTGGACGTACTGCGATCTCACCTCAGTCAAGCTTACGGCATCGCCGCCAGCAGCAGGGGTGAATGTGACCGAAGATATTGCCCTGTTGCTTGAGCCCGAATTATAGGACACGCCCACCAGAAGCAGGCGGTTGTCACCTGTTCCGGTAGTGTAGTCCGTAGTTGTGACCGCGTTGCTCGTAGTGCTGGCAAACGTGAAGGCTTCGGGTGTCCCCTCAACCGTCACAGCCCCCAGCGCCACCGACGAAAGTCCGAGAGCCAGCGCCAGCACCAGAACCAGCAGTACGGTGGCATAGATCGGCTTCTTCAGTCTATATCCTCTTGTCGTGGTACCTCGGTTGGTTCTGGTCGTATCCATGTGCGTCCTTTCCCGGTCGTCTTGGATAGAGGTGCTCTCAGTATGCGTTTTCCGGGTCATGCTGCGCCTCGTGTGCTCATTCGCCCCCCGTGATGGCGTATGCAGGTCTATACACCCTCCCTCACTCCCCAAGCAGACTCCGCATCTGGCTCAGGCATGGACCTGAGCACGGCATCTGGGCTACTGCCTGCCGCCCATGCTTCCCTGTGTCGCTGGGCCGGATGTCACATACAAGCTTGAGGATGTTCAAGAGGCCATGCTGCCTTACCGTACCGCAGCATCAGGACATTCGCAAGGTGGATGGGCACAGATCACCGGTCCTCAGCCCAACCGAGACGAGGATGCGAAGATGCTCAAGAACAGATCCCGGGACCGATAGATCGGGTAGAACGGGTAGACTGGCACTCGACGGAAGAAATCCAGAGTACGAGACTCGGACTGCAAGGAAGGAATGTGCCATGGGTGCCCCCATCGCGGCGATCGTCCTCGGTTTCATCGAACTACTGTTCGGCCGCAAGCTCTTCTGGATCTTCGTGGCTATCGGAGGGTTCCTGATCGGCTGGGTTCTTGTGCCCGAGATCGTCCCCGACATGGCCACCTGGCTGCGCATCGTAATCGGCTTGGTGGCCGGCGTGGTCTTCGCTCTTCTCTCCATACCGTTCACCCGGGTCATGGTGGCCGTCGCCGGCTTCTTCATCTTCGGCGGGGCACTCGTGATGACCGTGCGCGTGCTGGGACCGGATATCGCCTCCGGCTCTGCCGGCTATTGGGCGGCCTTCATCGTCGGTGGTCTGATCGGGGCGGCACTGCTCTTCATCGCCTTGGATTGGGCCCTGATCGTATTGACTTCGCTGGCCGGCGCCGGCGCTGTTTCTAGGGGTATCGTGAACCTGGCGCCCGACCAGGCCGTATGGGTGCAGGTGGTCATCTTCGTGATCCTGGCAGTTCTGGGTATCGCTGTGCAGGCGCGCGTCTTTGCTTCCGAGTCAGCCCGCCGGTCTATACGGACACGTCGCCGCTAGGCGCCGCCGCATCGGTGGCCGCTTTCTTGGGCGGCCGTCCTCTTGCCCGGGTACCTTCCTCTTGCCCGGGTACCTGTTAGTCCGGCATCACCGAGAAGCTCCCCGGGCTGGTGACCCAGCTCATGAACGCCCCGGCGCCGGGTAGCGGACGGTACGCCACGACCACGTCGTACCCCACAGCGGCAGGGAGGGCGGCGAGGGACAGGCTGGCGCTGAAGCTGCTGTCACCGTTAGCGGGCACGAGCGTGGGGGCATACCAGCCGGTCCCGTCGGCAGAGCGTATCCACACCCCGAACTCTCCCACGGTCGGCGCCTGGTCGCAGGTCCAGTTTGCGATCACGGAGTCGGCTGAGGTGTAGCTTTCCGTGCCCTGGGGAGCAGAGATCTCTATCTGGGGAGGAACGGCGTCCACCGAGAACGCCCCCGGGCTGGTGGCCCAGCTCGTCCACAGGCTGGTGTTGGCGATGGGCTCATAGGCCACGATGAGCTGGTAGCCCAAACCGGGTTCCACCCCGGCAGGCAGAGTGGCGCCGAGGCTGACGGTGGTGGAGTAGCTTGCGGCCCCGTTCGCCGGGACAAGGGGAGGATTCCAGTACCAGTCACCCTGGGGAGAGCGCACCCATACGGCGAACTGGCCGGTAGCGGGAGCGGTGCCGGCAGTCCAACCGACGGTGAAGCTGTCGCCGGAGGCGTAGCTCCCCTGGTCCACAGGGGTGATAAGGGTAAGAGCGGGGGTCACGGGATCATCCACCGCAAGGATGAGGCCGTAGCTGGTGGCCCAGCTCACCCAGTCGCCCGAGCCCATCTGAGGCCGATAGCCGATGACAGCTTGGTAGAAGCCGGAAGGGATGCCGGTGAGGTTGATGGTGGCCGAGTAGCTATTCGTCCCGTCGAGAGCGAGCAGCTGCCTCAGATACCAGTTGCCGGAAGCCGAGCGCAGCCACACCCCGAACTGGCCGTAGGAGAGAGTCTGATCGCTGGTCCAGGCAAGAGCGAGGCTGGAACCGGCCGGGTAGCCCAACAGGCCGGAGGGAGAAGTGAAGGTGAGGACGGGGTTGGGAGCGAAATTCGCGGTCACCGTCAGATCGAGCGCCACTTCGGTGTCGGTGCGGGGGTTGGCCGCAGATCCATCACTCCAGTTCACGAAGTGATAGCCGAAGTCAGGCAGAGCCATCACCGGCGTACCGTCGCTGCCGGCAATCACCTCTTGTACGGTCTCTCCAGTCAGGAGCCCGCCGCTTCCCGCCGTATAGGTCAGAAGGCAGGTGAAGGGCAAAACGGTAATGGTGACCGGGTCGGACTCCACCGTTTCACCGGTATCCTGAACACCGTTGTCGTTGGCATCCCAGAATACGTAGCACTGGGTGTCGCCGTACTCACCCAGACCCTCTGTCCAGGTGAAGGTGGCCTGACCGTTTGCGTCGGTGACCAGATCGGTGCCCCGGACCGGTGGTGTGTCTATGATGCCGACGCTGCCGGGCTGTGCGGCAAAGATACAGCCCAGGTCGATGTCGGCCACCGGGTCATCCAGCTCGTCCAAGACAGTAGCTGTAAGCGCCATGGTGTCCACGCCCCCCACCGGGTCGACGGGACCGGTGTAGGTGAGGGTGATGTCGGAAATCGAGGGAACGGGGGCCGTCACGTATGCCTTCAGGCACACGTTCGTGTTACTGCGCCAAGTCGTAACGTCGGTCCAGGAGAACCCGTAGGCGCTCATGAAGCTCTGGCCGGCCGTCGCGGTTGCTCCGCTCGAGTAACCTCCGATGGGGTTCTCCAAGGCAATTGGGTACGTGGTCCCCGGCGAGGTCACCTGCACTGCCACGACGAAGGGCAGGCCGCTCGTCAGCTCCACGGGGGAGGAGAGCGGCACCGTATGGTAACCCATGTACGCAAGAGTACCGCTGGTGTTCAGAGTCTTGTCCACCAGACTAGACCCGGCGTAGACGTTGAAGCTCGTGCCTGGAGTCTCGGCGTAGAACCCGACCGCGGTCAGCATAGAGTCGGACCGTGCCGTGAAGACGTTGGCAAACCACCCGGTCGGACTCGTGTAGCCGCAGGCGCCACAGTTTCCCAGAGGATCGTACTGGTAGATGCCGGTGTAGTTGTCGACCGGTTCAGCGTTGTGAAATGCGGCCATCGGACTCGTGCGGCCGAACCTGGTGTCGTAGTACGAGACGTAGAAGTACCCTTGGTCACCCCAAGAAGTCCCCCAGCTGTTTCTGACGATGAAGGCTCCATCGCCCGGAGGAAAACTGACGAAGTTGGCGGCGGAATAGTCATCGTCCCAGCCAACGACCGTGACCTCGTGATTGGTGGTTAGGCCACCGTCGAAGTAGTAGGCGGATGTATCGGCGCTGTAGTACGAAGATCCCGACGAGGAACCGTACCACCCCATCGCGACAACGACACCGCCGGATTCCATCACCGTACGCTTGACGGTATCGTTGTCGAGCGCCGAGCCTCGCGCCGGGATCCACTTGACCGACTGGACATGTCTGCGTGCATTCAGACCGGCGGGGGTGTAGCCGTCGCCGTATGCGTCCTCTTCCTCGTTGACGGGTCCACCCCAGCGGACCAGATAGGCTGCGGACATCCAGACATTGCCACCCCATTCATAGGCGTCGCCTCCGTTGTCGAAGCCGCTGGTGAGGACCAGGTTGTCCTCAGAGAAGTCGTGGGTTTCGCCCGGCAGCAAACCGGATTCCAGAGAGCCGCAGGCGGCGAAGGCCCAGCACGTCCCATAGGACCCTTGGTCCTTCACCTGTGTGACCCGGTCGAGCGCCCGCAGGTCGTACGCGCCGGGTAGCGTATCGAGGGGACCCTCCGCCAAAGGCCGCGCAGCCGAGGCATAGGAAACATCCTTTGGACCGGGTCTCCCTCCCAGAGGGTGACCAACTGCAGTGCCAAAGGAATCATCCGCAGACCTGTCGACCGACGACTCCAGAAAAATAGAATCCAGCGGAGCGAGTATAGGCGCACCATCTCCGGCGTATACCGAAGCCGCCGGAATTACTCCCAACATGAGTGAGACCGCGAACAGGAAGACCGCAACCACACACCACGGCGTGAGACTCCGAAGTGCCCGTCGGCCCAAAGATGAACCCGGTGCAGTGTTCGCCAGAGCTCTTCCTCTGCCTATCATTGCGTCACCACTCGTTCCCTCTTTGACTCAGTAGCTCCGGGCGGTCGTCAGCAGGCTCCGGGGGACCTCCTCGTATTGTTTCGCGTCCAGATGCCGTTCCCTCCATCCTACGGCACCACGAGCGCACAGTCCCGGGCAGATTCCTCACCGACCCATGTAAGACAAACGGGGCCGCACCTGTGTGCGGCCCCGTGTCTATGGCGTCGGCTCACGGCCTCTCGCTACACGACCCTCATGATCCCGTGACCGTGAACGTGGCCCAGCTGGTGGTGTAGCTCCCCCAGCCTGCGGAGCTACTGGTGCGGTAGGCTACGATCACCTGGTATCCGGAGGCGGGCGGGAGATCGGCCAGAGGGAGGCTGGTGGAGAAGCTGGTGCCCCCGGCAGCCGGGACGATCTGTCCCATGTACCACTGGTCGGAGCTGGAGCGTACCCATACGCCGAACTCACCCGAGGAGAGGTTCTGGTCGCTTATCCAGGTGACGCCCAGGGACTGGCTGGTGGTGTAGGTGCCCGCGGCAGAAGGAGCGGTGATGGAAAGATAGGGAAGTCCGGCGGTCACCTGGAAGCTCCACCAGCTGGTGGCCCAGCTCCCCCAGCCGGCCGAGCTACTGGGGCGGTAGG
>ERZ747221.3614-NODE-3614-length-12127-cov-5.963900_pt1 | contig 12127 bp, 9 predicted proteins | sample MGYA00374949_ERZ747221 | MGnify/ENA primary metagenome ERZ747221 (study PRJEB28779, sample SAMN05720172) | bioreactor metagenome | isolation source: Anaerobic biogas reactor | place: USA:Washington, USA | collected 2015-08-08 ... | reverse complement strand
GAGTGCCGGCTCCGCAAGTCCCAAGGAACCGTCTGACTGCATATGCCTACCTTCCCCTTAGCGTGAGTATCCAGCCTCTTGTATCGGCTGAATGGGGCTGGGGCTTTATCGTGGAAGGTGGGGTGCTGTCAAACGCGCCGCCGGACGGTTTCTACACGTCGTAGGCTTCGCGTCCCAGGGTCTTGATCCAGTTCTGGGAGAGGACCTTCTGGGCCTCCTCGGTCCTGTCGACTCCGAGGATCACGATGGCGTTGTTGTCGATCCTTCCCAGGTGGGGATAGAGATAGTGGACGTTGATGCCTGCCGCCTTCAGAGGCTTGAGCACGGCGTTGATGCCGCCCGGGTGGTCGGGAGTCTCGACGGCCAGCACATCGATCTCCTTCGGGTCGTACCCGTTGCCGGTGAGGATGTTCTTGGCCTTGTTGGGATCGTCGACCACAAACCGCACCGTGCTGATATCGGACGTGTCGGCCACCGAGATGGCCCTGATGTTGACGCCCTCCCGTCCGAGGAGCTCGCTGACGGTCGAAAAGCTCCCCGGCACGTTGGCCAAGCTGACGGATAGCTGTCTAATGACCATATGCCTGATCCTTTGCATAGTCGTAACCCAACGCAAGTGCTTCCCGGTTGGCTTTGAGGAGTCTCGCTTTGCCTTCGCCCAGGATGTCGGTGAGGTTCTGGAGCATAGCGTCATAGGAGATCATGTCGCTCGCCCTGATGAGCGCGCCGAGCATGATCATGTTGGCCACCTTGATGGTGCCCAGCTTCTCCGCCAATTCGCTGGTGGGTATGGCAAGGATCTCGATGTCGCTGCGCGCGGATTCGGTGCGCACGATGGACGAATTGGCGCACAGCAGGCCCCCTGCCTGCAGGATGCTCTGAAATCGTGCGAACGAGGGCTGGTTCATGGCCACCACGAACTCCGGCTCGGACGCGACGGGAGAGGCGATCTCTTCGTCGGAGACCACGACGGTGCAGTTGGCCGTGCCGCCTCGTACCTCCACTCCATAGCTGGGGAGATAGGTGACGTACCTGCCCTGCAGCATGGCCGCTGTGGCGAGCGTCGAACCCATGGAGAGGACGCCTTGCCCTCCAAAACCCGAGAAGATGGTGGCCGTCAGCATGACGTGTCCTTGATCACGCCCAGCGGGAACCGCTTGGCTATGACCTCGTCGATGTACCGGCAGGCGTCGAGAGGCGCCATCTTCCAGTTCACCGGGCAAGGTGACAGGATCTCGACCAGAGAGAAGCCGCGCCCATCGAGCTGGCACTGGAACGCCTTGCCGATGGCCTTCTTGGCCTTCTTGACGGCGGCGGGCTTGTTGACCGCCACGCGTTCGAGGTAGGCGGAACCGTCGAGAGTGGCGAAAACCTCGCAGACCCGTATCGGGTGGCCGGCGGTGACAGAGTCACGCCCTCTGGGCGTGGTGGTGGTGACCTGGTCGAGGAGCGTGGTGGGGGCCATCTGGCCGCCTGTCATGCCGTACACTCCGTTGTTTACGAAGATCACGGTGATGTTCTCGCCCCGGTTGGCGGCATGCAACCCCTCGGCGGTGCCGATGGCGGCGAGGTCGCCGTCGCCCTGGTAAGAGAGCACCAGATTCTCCGGCCGCACCCGCTTGATGCCGGTTGCCACGGCGGCCCCGCGCCCGTGGGCCGACTCGATGACGTCTATCTCGAAGTAGTTGTAGAGCAGCATGCCGCAGCCCGCCGGGGCGACGCAGATGGCGCTGCCCTGCAGACCCATCTCGTCGACCACTTCCATGAGCAACCGGTTGATGATGCCGTGCCCGCAGCCCGGGCAGTAGTGGAAATGCGCCTCTTTCAGCAGCCGGGGTCTGTCGTACACGCTGCTCATCGGGACTTCCTGTCCGCGCGGGCCTGAGCCTGTAGGTAGTGGCGTGAGATGATCCTTGCGAGCTCTATCGGCATGGGGATGACGCCCCCCGGTCTGCCGTAGAAGTGCACACGCCCTTTGCCCTCCAGCGCCAGCTTCACGTCCTCGATCATCTGGCCGGCGCTCATCTCGAAGACGAAGAAGTCGCCCACCGTCTTCACCATCTCCTGGAGCGCCTTCGTGGGGAACGGCCAGAGCGTGATGGGCCGCAGGAGGCCGATCTTGAGCCCCCCCTGGCGCAGTCTCCGTATGGCGCCTTTGGCTATGCGGGCGCCGATGCCGTAGGCGACCACGATCATCTCGGCGTCGTCAATGAGGTACGTCTCGAAGCGGACCTCGTGCTGTTCCATCAGCTGGAACTTACGGAAGAGCTTCCAGTTGTGCTCCTCCTGTAGCTTGGTATCGAAGATCAGGGAGTGGATCTTGCGCGCAGGCCGGTCTTGAGCTCCTGTGAGGATGTAGTCTTTCTCGCAGTCGGGCGGGCGCACCAACCCGTCGAAATCGACGGGCTCCATCATCTGCCCCAGCATGCCGTCGCCCAAGACGATGACGGGATTGCGGTACCTGTCGGCCAGGTCGAAGGCCAGAGGCATGACCGTGGTGAGCTCCTGCACCGACCCCGGCGCGAGGACGACGTTCTTGTAGTCGCCATGTCCGCCCCCGCGGGTGGCTTGGAAGTAGTCCGACTGGGCCGCCGAGATGTTGCCCATGCCGGGGCCGCCTCGCACCATGTTGACTATCACCGCCGGCAGCTCGTCGGCCGCCAGATAGGAGATGCCCTCCTGCTTGAGGCTGATGCCCGGGCCGCTGGAGGAGGTCATCGCGCGCGCCCCCGCGGCCGCCGCGCCCAGAACCATGTTGATGGCGGCGATCTCGCTTTCGGACTGGATGAAGACCCCGCCCACCTCGGGCATGCGCTTGGCCATATACTCGGTGAGCTCGTTCTGCGGGGTGATGGGGTATCCGAAGTAGTGCGTGCACCCGGAAAGCACGGCCGCCTCTCCCAAAGCGGCGTTGCCGCTCATGAGACGTCTCATGTTCTCTCCACCGCGATCGCGACATCGGGGCACATGAGAGCGCAGTTGCCGCAGCCGGTGCACTGTGAGGAGGGATCGAAGGAGGCCACGTAGTATCCCTTGAGGTTCAACTCCTCAGAGAGAAAGATGCATTCTTTGGGACAAGACTCGATGCAGAGGGCACAGCCCTTGCAGCGTTCGATATCGATCCGGATCCGGCCGGTCAAAGTCACATTCCCCTGTCGCTGGTGCCCCCGCCTGTACTCCGGGTCATAGGATAACCCAGATGGGCGACCTGGCCACCATGAGACCGCCGGAGGTGCGTTGACGGCTCACAACCGTTTGTCGGTAGCGGGTGCGTCACCCGCATACGCGACGCGGTTCTTTCCAGCCTCCTTGGCTGCGTACTGCGCCTTGTCGGCCGCGGAGATCACCTCGTCCGCGGTGGATCCGTGGGCTGGGTAGACGGCGACTCCGAATGACGCGGTGATCGCGACGGTGGTGCCGCCTGCACGGATGGAAGCGCCGGCGATGGTGGCCCGCATCTCCTCCGCCCATTCGAGCGCGCGCTCACCCGGCATGTCTGGGAAGACGAGCAGGAACTCCTCTCCGCCATAGCGGCTCGCGATGTCGCTGCCTCGACGACGTTGTTTGAAGAGAGAACCGAGAGTCTGGAGCACGCTGTCGCCGACCTGGTGGCCGTATCTATCGTTGATGTCTTTGAAGTCGTCGATGTCGCACATGATCACGCTGACAGATGTGTCGGTTCTCTCCGCCCTGAGCAGCTCCCGCTCGATCGATTCTTCCATGTACCGTCTGTTGTAGAGGCTGGTGAGCGGATCGCGGATGGCCTGCTCGGCCAATCGTCTGTTGAGGATGAGCACTTCGCGCTCCGCCCGCCTACGGGCGGTCACGTCGGTGACGACGTGGACGAGCGCCACCTTGTCGCTGAGCTCCATGCGGGAGCTGGACAGATCGATGTCGGTGGTAGTGCCGTCTTTCTTGAGCCCCACGTAGCTGATCAGGTTGGGGGCGGGCTCTCGAGCGAGGCACTTGCGGATGTGCTCGGCAAAGAGCGGGCGGCTGCCCGGGTGGATGGTCTCGATGGGCGAGATGGCCAAGATCTCTTCGCGACTGTAGCCGAAGGTCTCGGCAAAGCGGGTGTTCACGTAGGTGAACCGGCCTTGCTCCCAGATGGCGATCCCGGCCAGCGGTTGTTCGGCTATGCCGCGAAACCTGGCCTCGGATTCTCTGAGCGTCCGCGTGATCCGTTCGTTTCTATCCAGCGCCCGTCGTAGCTCCTCGGTGCGGCGTTGCACCAGGTCTTCCAGGACTATTGTGGCCTGAAAGACGCCGTAGGCGGTGACCTGTTCGCTGGTGCTGCGCTCTGCACGGTCCATAAGCACCTGAACGATCTTGTTGAGCCGCGCGATCTCCTCACGGAGTGCATCCTCGGTAGCGGCGGGCTCGTTCTGAGAGAGGTCGCCGGCCGTCATCTCTCCTCCGCGTGGCCGAAGGCGATAGCGGTCATGGTCTGGTTCACGTGCACCCCATGCAGCTGCTCGCCGTAGGTGGAGAATCCGACGGCGTTGTTGCGCCGGAGTATCTGGGCGACGCGGTCCTTCTGCCCGTCCTGCGTGATCTCGAGCTTTCGCAAGATGCAATCACAGGTCAAGACCAAGCTGGGCGTGCCCAGATGATGCCGCACACGGGCAAGCTCGTCGTGCAGGCCGGCCACCAGGTCGCCCCTCTCTGCGGCCCGCAGCACCACGCCCTCTTCTATGGCGCAGTAGAAGACGAGGCTACCGTCGGGACCGGTCTTCTGTATGGACCGGGCGTGGTCGGTACCGGCGATGCGTACCACCACGGGGTGTGACGAGAAGAACGAAGGCTCCAGCTCCCTGGGATTGACCCCCACGAGCCTCGCGTAGCCCTCGGTGGCTGGGAACCCGTCGATCTCGAGCACTGTACGGGTGGCCGGGTCGGCGGCAGTGACGACTGCACGCCGTTCGGTGGCGACGAAGTGCTGTGTCGAAAAGGTCATGAACGGGAGGGAGGTGGAGGCGACGATCAAGACCGCGCTGTCTTCGCGGAACGCACCCTCGCTGAACACATGTGTGTGGCCGAAGCGGGCCGCATCGCCCGCCGAGCCGCCCAACAGCGGGATCCGCCCCAGAGCATATTGGAAGGCCCGTGTCACGGATTCCTCACGCAGCGAGAGGCCGTCGATCATCTGGAAAGCGAACATGCTCTGCTCGTTCGCGTCGGGCGCTCGTGCTTCGAGCTTTCCCAGGAGGAGGCTGACAAGGGCCTCTCCAGCATCGGCCGCGAAGTCGTGCAGACCATCGACGCGGCCCGACACCGCCGTGAAGGACTCCGTGGGGAAGGCGATCCCCGCAAGACCTCCGTCGAGATAGCCGAGCGGTCCGATCTCACCCGCCGTCGTACAGCCGACCACCTGCACTCCGTGGAACGTCCGGCCGATCTGGCACGCGAGAGCGTTCAAGTCGTATGAAGACGAACAGAAGAAAACGACCAGCTCCATGTCGGGCCCGCGGAGCTGTTCGTAGAGCTGCAGCACGGCCTCCGCCGGGTCGCGGGCTTCCGAATGACCCCTATGTATCATGTTCTCCACGGTTGCTCCGGTCTGCCGGGCGTCTGCCGACGCACGAGCGGGAATGCTAAGGCGATTATCGCCCGGATGCCGGACAAGCTTGACACTTGCCACCAACGCGCGCTCCTGCAGACGCGCAGATACCCGTCCCTTGCTGGGAAGAGTCTGCTAGACTAGGCATGAAATGGATAGGGCACTAGACCGATTGGCTACGGCTCGGCTGCAGCCGTATCCATGCCGCCACGGCGGCGTTCCCATGGAATTGAAAGAAGGCTACGCATGAGCGGCGAGAGGTACGAACGGTTGCTACAACCGGGCTGCATAGGCTCGGTGAAGACGAAGAGCCGTCTCATCAAGACGGGAGCCAATCCCGGCTTCTACCCATACGACGACGGGATCGTGCACCAGCGGATCGTGGACTACTACGAGGCCGTGGCTGCCGGTGGCGTCGGGTTGGTGACAGTGGGAGCCGGTGAGATCGACTATCCCATCGGCACGGTGCCCAACTGGGGCTACCGGCACGACGACGAGCGATACGTCCCCAGCCTGCAGAGGCTCACCGACGCCATCCACCGATACGACTGCCCGGCGTTCATCCAGCTCTTCCATATGGGGCCCATGCATCCGGCCGCCATGACGGGCCTGCAGCATATCGCCGCTTCGTCGCTATCGCTGGAGGAACTCCCGAGAAAGGACTTCACCCCGGGTGCCAAGGAGATGACCCGGGACGAGATCGAGAGGGTGAAGGGTAGGTTTGTCAACGCCGCGGTGGTAGCCCAGAAGGCGGGGTTCGACGGCATCGAGCTGAACTTCGCGTGCAATCATCTGGGCAACTCCTTCCTGTCCAAGGCCTGGAACAGGCGGCACGACGAGTATGGGTGCGACAGTCTGGAGAACCGGGCTCGCTTCCTGGTCGAGACCATCACGGGCATCAGGGACGCGACGGGCAAGGATTTCGGTCTATCGGTGATGATCAACAGCCTGGAGGCCGGACTCAAGGATGGCATCACTCTCGAGGAATGCAAGGCCTTCGCCGTGATGTCCGAGAAGGCGGGGGCCGACGCCATTCATCCCCGTGTGGAGTTCTATACCAATCCGAAAGACATCTTGAAGCGGGACAGCACTCACTTTCCGGATATGGTCCCCTACCCCAGTGAACCCGCGAACGTGGAGAAGGAGATCGATCTCAGCCGGCACGGCAAGGCCGCGTGGGTACCCGGCACGGCGGAGGTCAAGAAGGTGGTCTCGGTGCCCGTGGTGGCCGTGGGGCGGCTGGATCCCGACTTGGGCGAGAGCATCCTACGCGATGGCAAAGCCGACTTCATAAGCCACAACCGGCGTCTCATGGCCGACCACGAGCTTCCCCGCAAGATCGCCGAGGGCAGGCCGGAGGACATCGCTCCCTGCACCGCCTGCATGACCTGTTTTGCCCGCGTGGAGCATGGAATGTCCCCGCAGTGCCGCACCAACGCCGCTCTGGGTAAGGAGAGGGAGTACGAGATCAAGCCGGCCGCACGGAAGAAGAAGGTCATGGTGGTGGGCGGCGGCCCGGCCGCGCTGGAAGCCGCGCGCGTGGCCGCCCTACGGGGTCACACCGTATCGCTCTACACGGCCATGTCCAAGCTCGGCGGTTCCACATTGGTGGCGGCTGTAGTCAAGGGCACGGACAAAGAGGACCTCATCGGCTTCGCGCGCTACTACGAGACGCAGATGAAGAAGTTGGGCGTCGAGGTGCATCGCGGCACGAAGGTGACGCCCGCGCTCGTGAAGGCGGTGGGACCCGACGTGCTCCTGGTGGCATCGGGGGCGCGACATGATATCCCCGAGATCCCTGGGATCGATAGCCGCAAGGTCATGACCAGCGAGAAGCTCCACCACCAGCTCAAGTTCTTTCTCAGGTTCGCCGGGCCGAGGTTTCTGCGCTGGGGCACCAAGTTCGCTCTGCCTCTCATGCTGGGCAAAGAGGTGGTGGTCATAGGCGGGCGGCTGCACGGCTGCCAGACGGCCGAGTTCCTCGTGAAGCGGGGCCGCAAGGTGACCATCGTCGATTCCTGTCCGCCGGAGCAGATCGGCGAGGGGCTGCTGGAGACCTTCATCAAACCATGGTTGCTGCTGTGGCTGGACGACAGGGGCGTGAAGATCGTCTCCGAGGCCAGGTACGAGGAGATCACCAAAGAGGGTCTTGTCATAACCACGAAGGACGGCGGCCGGCAGACCCTCAGAGCCGACAAGATCCTCACGGCGTTGCCCATGTTGCCTGACACTGAGTTCTTCAACAGCTTCCAGGGCGCGGCCGAAGAGGTGCGTGCGCTTGGCGATGCCCGGGAGCCCAGTCTCATCGTGGATGCGGTAGCCGACGGAGCCAAGGTAGGGCGCGAGATCTAGACGCGCGACCCGGCAACGGGCGCCGCCATCCGCCGCCGGACGCGAGCGACGCGGACCATCGCGTGGCAGGCCTGGCGCATCGTAGAGCCGCTCGACAAGCCCGTGCTTGACAATGACCGTTACGGGGGACTATACGTAGATATCAGTCCCGTTGGTTTCGCCACCTTACGAGCCCTACCGGAGATGGAAGGGGGTCGAGATGCTAAGCGGGATCGAGGAGCTCAGGCAGTTCAAGATCTTCGCAGAGCTCGACGATGAGGACTTCGAGTCCATCGGGAGGATCTCCCGCGTCCAGGAGCTCGAGACTTCCGAGAAGCTCACCACCGAAGGCGCCCCGGCAGATCATCTCTACTTGTTCCTGAAGGGCCAAGCAGCGGTGAGGGTGCGCTCGCCGGAGGGCCAGCAGGTCCTGGTGGACGAGTTGGGCCCCGGCGATGTGCTCGGCTGGGGCGCGGTCGTCGAACCTCATGTCTACACAGCCTCCGCTTGGACCATGAAGCCGTCCGAGGTCATCGTCGTTGATGGCAAGCGCCTGCGCGAGCTCTGCGACGCCGACAAGGACATCGGTTATCACATAGCCCAGGGCATAGGCGAGGTGATCTCACGCCGCTTCGGGCAGGCCGTCGGAGGTCGCGGAGGGTCCGCGGTAGGCGGGTACGGCATCGATGAGCTCCGTCAGTTCAAGATCTTCGCGGAACTCGATGTCGCCGATCTGAGCGCCGTGGCTCAGATAGCCCGGGTCGAGCAGTTCGAGAGCGGCGCGGAGCTGACCGCCGAGGGGGCGCCCGCCGAACGGCTCTATCTCTTTCTGAAGGGCAGAGCCGCCGTCAAGGTGCGCAGCCCGGAAGGGCAGCAGGTCCCCATCGATGAGTTGGGTCCCGGAGAGCTGCTCGGTTGGGGAGCGGTGATGGAACCGCACGTGTACACGGCCTCGGCGTGGACGACGGAGCCGTCGGAAGCGGTCGTCGTGCCGGGCGCGCAGCTCCGCGAGTTGTGCGACACGAACAAGCACATCGGATACCAGGTGGCCAAGAGCATCGGCGAGGTCATGTCCAGGCGCTTCGGGCAGGCCGTGGGGGGTCGCGGCGGACAGGTGGCCGAGGAGCGCGAAGCTGGTCAGCTACGCCGGTTCGGCATCTTCGCCGAGCTCGACGAGGTCGACTTGGAGTCGGTCGGTCACATCGCCCACCTGCAGGAGTACGAGGCAGCCCAGGAACTCACCACCGAGGGCGAGGCGGCCGAACGGCTCTATCTGTTCTTGGAGGGTAAGGCGGCGGTCAAGGTGCGGGGCCCGGATGGCCGCCAGGTGCTCATAGACGAGCTCGGCCCGGGGGAGCTTCTGGGTTGGGGCGCGGTGATGGAGCCCCACATCTACACGGCATCCGCCTGGACGACCGAGCGGTCCAAGGTGATCGTGGTGCCGGGCGACGAGCTTCGTGCACTCTGCGAGACCAACAAACACATCGGCTACCAAGTGGCTCGAGGTGTCGGCGAGGTCATATCGAGACGTTTCGGGCGGGTCCTTGCGGGACGCGCAGGCCAGGGGATCACAGGGCGCGAGCTTGACGAGCTGCGCCAATTCAAGATCTTCGCGGAACTCGATGCCGCCGATCTGGAGGCGATGTCGCAGATCGTGTACGTGCAGGAGTTCGAAGCGGGCCGGCAGGTGATCGAGGAGGGGGCTCCGGCCGAGCAGATGTACCTGTTCCTCAGAGGCTCGGCGGCGGTGAAAGTGGTCTCCCCCGAGGGCAAGCAGGTGGTCATCGATGAGGTCGGCCCGGGCGAGCTCGTCGGATGGGGGGCGGTGATGGAGCCTCACGTATATGCCGCTTCAGCTTGGACCAGCGAGCCGTCCGAAGTGATCGTGGTGCCCGGCGACCGGCTGAGGGAGCTCTGCGAGACCAATCCGCACCTCGGCTACCAGGTGGTCAAGGGCGTAGGCGAGGTGATGTCGAGGCGGTTCGGGCAGACGGTCGCCGGTCACGGGCTCGCCGAACTCCACCAGTTCAAGATCTTTGCCGATCTCGATCTCGCCGACCTGGATTCCATCTCACGTGTCGCCTACATCGAGGAGTTCGAGGCGGGAGAAGAACTGATCACGGAGGGCGCCCCGGCCGAGCGTCTGTACCTGTTCCTGAAGGGCAAGGCGGCGGTGAAGGTTCGCTCGGAGGGCCGAATGGTGGTCATCGACGAACTGGGTCCGGGAGAAGTGCTGGGTTGGGCGGCTCTCATGGAGCCCAACGTCTACACGGCCTCTGCTTGGACCACCGAACCGTCTGAAGTCATCGTGGTGCCCGGAAACCGGCTGAGGGAGCTCTGCGAGACCAACAAGCGCATGGGCTATCGGGTGGGCCGTGGCATCGGCGAGGTGATCTCACGCCGCTTCGGGCAGGCCATCGGCGCCCGCGGTGATCTGCGCGAGAAGGATCTGCGGGCCTTCGGAGGTGAAGAGCGCGTGATCTGGGACAACGGCGAGCTGCAGCTCACCACCGAGGCGGTGTTGATCGGCATGGACAGCGACAGCCCCGAGGTGATACCTCTCGAGACGGTCTTCGACGTGGAAGTGCAGGGTGACAGCGTGGTCTTCCACGTCCACGGGGGAGACGTCTGCTCGCCGCCGGTGGACGATCCCGAGCGGTTGGCGGCTCTCACACACGACGCGATGCTACGCACTCGATTTGCTCACCGACGCAGGGGTTACTACCTGACCTCGAACTGAGGGGGTGGCAGGTGCACACCATCATCGACCGGCGGGAACTCACCAAGGGGGACATGATCTCCATAACCGTGGAGGCCCCTGCGATCGCCAAGAAGATCCACCCCGGGCAGTTCATCGTGCTGCGGGTGAATGAGACCGGGGAGCGCACGCCGCTCACCGTAGCCTACAAAGACGAGGTGCACGGCACGATCACTATCATCTTCCAGGTGCTGGGCAAGACCACCGCCATGCTCGCCTCGCTCAAGATCGGCGACGCCATCAAAGACCTGGTGGGGCCGCTGGGCTGCGACGAGCGGTTCACCAAGGTGGGGACGGTGGTCGGCATAGGCGGGGGATCGGGCATCGCGGTGCTGCACCACATCATGCAGGGCTACCAGGCGGTCGGCAACAAGCTCATCGGCATCATCGGGGCGCGGGAGAAGGCGCTGCTCATACTCGAGGACGAGATGGAGGCCCTCTGCGAGCGGCTGCTGGTGACCACCGACGACGGCAGCTACGGCATGCACGGCCTCGTCACCGATGCGCTCTCGAAGCTGGTGGAAGAGCAGGTGCACATCGACCAGGTGGTGGCCGTCGGCCCCCTCATCATGATGCGGGCGGTCTGCGAGATGACCAAGCTCTACGAGATCCCCACCCTGGTGAGTCTCAACCCCATCATGGTGGACGGCACCGGAATGTGCGGCGGGTGCCGGGTGACCATCGGGGGGGAGACCAAGTTCGCCTGCGTGGACGGGCCCCATTTCGACGGTCACAAGGTCGACTTCGACGAGCTCATCCAGCGCAACAACATGTACTCGCGCGACGAGCGCACCTCGCTGTTGACCTCCATCAGGGCGCGGTAGAGACGTGGCTGCCAACAAGAGCGAGAACGAGACCCAAGGGCTGCTTGCCGGCGCCGAACTCTCGACCTTCTGTCCGCACTGTCACCAGGCGCTGAACGTCTTCGATCCCGCGACGCGCCAGATCTGGGTGCACCTGGATGTCTCCGAAGACGGCCGGAAGGGCGAGTTGCTCCTAAGCCCCAGATTCGACGTGTTCGAGCGGCAGAGCAGCATAGACCTGAGCGAGGGGCAGGTGGTCGACGACCTCTCGTGCCCGCATTGCGGAGCGTCCCTCGTGGAGCCACAGCAGTCCTGTGAAGAGTGCGGGTCGCCCGCCGCGCGGCTGGTCATCTACGCCCAGTCCAAGCTGGTGGACTTCTCCATCTGCACCAAGGTGGGCTGCCGCTGGCACGGCATGTCCCGCGCCGACCAGGCCCGCATCAAGCCCAAGGTCTCGCGGCAGAAGAAGCCCGAGCAGGACGCGCTGCTTCGCATCCGCAACTTCAACGAGGTCTCGTACGGCCTCGACCGCGAACTGGCGGTGATCGAGGCAAGCCGCTGTCTGGACTGCAAGAAGCCGGCCTGCGTGGCAGGTTGCCCCGTGGAGGTGGACATCCCCGGCTTCATCAAGCTCATCAAAGACGGGCAGTTCGTCGAGGCGGCGCGGCTCATCAA
>ERZ747221.3611-NODE-3611-length-12131-cov-3.672059_pt1 | contig 12131 bp, 8 predicted proteins | sample MGYA00374949_ERZ747221 | MGnify/ENA primary metagenome ERZ747221 (study PRJEB28779, sample SAMN05720172) | bioreactor metagenome | isolation source: Anaerobic biogas reactor | place: USA:Washington, USA | collected 2015-08-08 ... | reverse complement strand
GGCGGCGTTCTGGCGGACCACCTCCTCCGATTCCGTCAGACTGATGAACAGAACGCTCTCGCCCCGGCTGGCGCCGGCAGCCAAGAAGTGGAGGCCGAGGGTCGTCTTGCCCGTCCCGGGCCCTCCACGCACCAGGTACGATCGCTGCGGGATGAGCCCGCCGTCCAGCACCTCGTCGAGCCCGGGGATGCCGGTGGATGCCCGGGTGGGCGCCGCGTCGAGCCGCAACGCCCTGGTCGCTACACTACCTTCACTCATCTCTTACCTCACGACCGGTAACACCTGAACATGGACGGCGCCTCGGGCCCGCCCACGCCGGAACCTGCTCCTCAAAGCCGACGGGATAACAGGTCAATCTGTACAGATAGTAGGGCCCGCTCCCTCGTGCGTCAACGCATGCGCTCCTGAGCGACAGTCACGGATGGCGGCCAACAGGGCCGCCATGTCGCCGCTTTTGGCCACATAGGCGCAGGCGCCGGCGGCGCGCATGCGGGCGGACATGTCGCGTTCGTCGTGCATGGAGAGGCCGATGATGTGCATGGCCGCGAACTCGGCCTTGATGCGGCGCGTAGCCTCGATCCCATCCATCTGAGGCATACTCACGTCCATCAGCACGACGTCGGGCACCAGTGCGCGCGCCAACTCGATCGCCTGGCGCCCATCCGCCGCCTCGCCAACGACCTCGAGGTCGCTCTCGCCCGCCAGCATGGTCATGAGGCCGTGGCGCAGGATGGCGTGGTCGTCGACCAACAGGATGCGCACCCTGTTGCCGCCATCGACGTCCGCACGGGCTGCGGGGCTGGCGACTTCCAGGTCCCTGCTCGCTACCTCGCCCGAGGGCGACTCCTCCCGCTCGGAGGGCTCTAGAGGCACGCGGAGGATGATGCGGGCGCCGCGGCCCGGAGCGCTGTCGATCTCGAATCCACCACCCAACGAGTCGAGGCGCTCGCGGATGCTGAACAGCCCAAAGCCGGCGCCCGTCATCGAGGCAGAGACGCGATCAGGCTCGAAGCCGGCCCCGTCATCGGCCACCGTGAGCACGATCTCGCCATCGCGACGCCGCAACCGCACGTGAGCGGCATCGACGCCGCCATGCTTGACGACGTTGAATAGTAGCTCGCGCGCGGCCTGAAAGAGCAGCACGCGGAGGCTGGTGGCCTCGGGGTTCGCGTCGTCCTCGGCGTCTACCTCGACAGCGAGCCCATGGTTCTCGAGCATCCACCGTGCCAACCAACCCAGCGCGGCGGGAAGCCCCAAGTCGTACAGCACGGGGGGGCTGAGTTCCACCGTCAGGGACCGCGACGTCTGGATCGCCTCGCCGAGCAATCCGTCCAGTTGCTGAAGCGGTCGCAGCAGGTCCCCCGTGGAGACCTGGTTCAGGAGTACGCTGGCGTTGAGCCGCGCCGCCACGAGGAGTTGCTGCAGATGATCGTGCAGCATCTGGGCCAGGCGCCGGCGTTCGCGCTGCTCGACGTCGATCAGCTCGGCGGCGAGCGCGCGGAGCTGTATCGTGCGCTCGACCACGCGCTGTTCGAGGGTAGCGTTCAACTCCTCGAGCTGGCGCTCCACGTCCCGGCGGTCCGAGATGTCGTACGCGATCCCCAGGACCTGGCGAACGGCCCCCTCGGGCTCGGGCAGCGGCACGAACTCGCGCATGAACGTGTTCCCGCCCATCGCCTCGGGCAGCGTCTGCTCGGTACGCTGTACCTCGCCGGTGGCGAGGGCACGATCGAGGAGGTGCTGATACTCGGCGGCCACCTCGCGTGGAAAGGCCTCGTCCTCGCGGCTGCCCAACACCTCGCTCTCGGGCCGGCCCGAGAGGCGGATGCCGACGCTGTTGATGAACTGGATGCGACCATCGGTGTCATAGATGGCGAGCACCCCCGGAAAGTGGTCGATGGCCGCGCGGAAGCGCCGCTCGCTCTCACGTAGCGCCTCCTCGGCGCGCTTACGCGCCGAGATATCGGTGAAGGTGCTTACCGCCGCGATGATGTTGTGCTCCGAGTCATAGATCGGGCCACAGGTGACCGCGAGCACCACCTGCGCGCCGTCGCCTCGACGGTAGACAACCTCTTCACCCTGAATGATCTCACCCTGGTGCAGTGAGCGGGTCTGCGGGTACTCCTCGACGGCATACGGCCGGCCGTCGGGGCGCCTTGCCCCGTGGATGGCGCCGCCGACGCGACTGGCGAGGTCGCGCCACGGGCGCCCCAGGATGCGCAGCGCCTCCTCGTTCACCATCATGAGGTTCCCCGTCGCGGCATCGGTGATGGTCACGCCGAGGGGCATCTGCTGGACGACCTGCTCCAACCGCTCGCGAGAGGCGACCAGCGCCTCGAGCAGCTTCTCTTGCTTGGCCTGGACGCGCTTTTGCTGGGTCACGTCGCGCATCGAGCCGGCCAGAGCTATCGCCGCCCCCTGCGCATCGCGCACTACGGCGCGGCTGTCGCTGAGCCAGCGGTACTCGCCGTCAGCATGGCGAAAGCGCACCTCGAGTGCGTCGTCCTGCCAGCCCTCGCGGTCGGCGATCAGGGCCTCTGTGCGTTCCAGGAACTGCGCCCGGTCGGCTGGGTGGATGCGCTCCCAGAATCCCTCGATTCCCATCTGAAGCACCTGATCGCGAGGGAATCCCGTAATCGCCTCGGCCGACGCGCTGAGGCAGTCATAGCTTCCGCTGCGCAGGTTGAGGCGATAGATCAGGTCGCGCGAGTGCGCCAGGTTGTCCTGTAGGTGCTCGTGGGCGGCGCCGGAGGTCGCCCGGGTGGACTCGTCCTGGCACCTACTCTGGGCGATGGCCGCGACACCGGCGACGGCGCCGTCAGTCGCGTATTCGGGGGTGAACGCGACCAGCCAGCACACATCGCCGCTCGGCGTGGATACCGTGCATGTCGAATATACCGGCGCCCGCGTCGCGATGACGGAGCGACAGGCGCGGTCCCACTGCGTGGCCAGGTCGTTTGGCAGGCGCACCACCGCGACGGGCTTGCCGATGGGATCAGCCATGTTTCCCGAGGCCGCCTCACGGAGGGCCGGGGAGAGGTAGGTATACCGCCCCTCCCGGTCCGCGCGGAGGATCAGGAGAGGCAGGTTCGTCAAGGGCATCGCCGGCGATAGCTCCTTACGTCAAAGATAAACCCCAACCGGTTGCTCCGGTGCGGGTTATCGACGATGGTCGGTCACGGGGCGCCCGAAGACGAGGCTCCGAGCCAAGCTTGGGTTCCGGGAGGCACACCTCTACCATACCCATGGCGTGGGCGAGCTGTGGAGAACGCGACGGGGGCAACCACACACCTGGCTTAGGTTACCGCATTATGCATAACTAGTCAATTATCAACTCAACCGAACTCGTACGCCATCTGCTGGAAGCCTTACGACGACTGGGCGGCTGCCCACTGGGCGGCACCCACGAGCTAGGATCCTGGACACATCACCGGATAGACGCCGCGGCTATTTCATGCTAACATTCTCATAGAACTGAAGAATGGACGTGGAAGCTTGAAGCGAAGGGCACCGTGATGCCGCGCGGCCGGCCACGAGGTCGCGCCCGCCGGTGCTACTACGGTCGGCCCAGGCGGAGAGCAGTCTGGGAAAGGAGTAGCGATGCAACTCCGCCCACGAGGTCTTGTTCCCCTGGTCATCTGGCTGGTCGTTGTGCTGGTCTCCACCTCCATCCTCCAACTCGCGACGTCGGCCAAGGTGGATTACGCGCGGCAGACGGGTCAGCCGTGCGTGGCATGCCACCTGAGCCCCGAGGGGGGCGGTGCGCTTACCTCCCAGGGAATCGCCTATGCGCGCGGCGGCTACCAGTGGCCCATCCCGGAGGGCGTCCAGGCGTGGGAACCCTCCGGCCTGCTGAGGACGGTGCGGCTCCTCCTCGGCTACGTGCACCTCATGGCCGCCATCGCCTGGTTCGGCGCCATCCTCTACATCCACGTGATCGTGCGGCCACAGCGGCTGACCACCGGCGTCCCCAAGGCTGAGGGGACCTTTGGCTGGATCGGCATCGGCGTGATCGCCTCGTCGGGGATCGGGCTGACGATCTTTCGCTACCTCGAGACCGGCTCGGTCTTTGCCGGGATCTTTGGCGCGGTGTTCATCGCCAAGCTCGTCCAGTTCGCCGCCATGGTGACCCTGGCGTTCGTCGCCACGCGGGTGCTGACTCGCAGGCTGCGCGCCGGCGGCGCACCCCCTGCGCCCGACGGGGCGACGGATGCCATCACGGCCGAGACGCTTCCCGCCTTCAACGGGCAGGAGGGTGCGCGGGCGATCGTGGCGGTGAGCGGCAAGCTGTACGACGTCAGCGACAGCCGCCTCTGGCGCGAGGGCGTGCACGTCAGGCAGCACCGGGCGGGCCAGGACCTCACCGAGGCGCTGGCGAGGGCGCCCCATGGCGTGGAGGTCCTCTCGCGTGTGGCCGAGATCGGCGCGCTGGCGCCCGCGGGACGAGCGCCTCGGCGGCCGGCGCCTCAGAGGACTTTCGTCGCCTTTACCTACGCCAACCTCGTGTTCACCTTTGGCATCATGCTGTGCGTCGCCTGGTGGCGCTGGGGGTTCTCCCCCTCCCCGGCGGCGGTTCCTGCTGCGCCCGAGATGGCCGCCGCGGGGGTCCTGTCGGAGGCCTCGGCCGACTGCATTGCCTGTCACACCTCCAGCGGCCTCGTGCAAGCGCAGATCGCCGAGTGGGAGCGGAGCACCCACGCCATGGCGCAGGTGGGGTGCTACGAGTGCCACCAGGCGCAGGCGGGCGACGTCGACGCCATGGACCACAACGGTTACACCATCAGCGTGCTGGTGACGCCCCAGGACTGCGCCGCCTGCCACGCCGACGAGGCGGGGCAGTTCGCGTCGAGCCGCCACGCGCAAGCGGGCGATATCCTGGCATCCCTGGACAACATCCTCGGCGAGCGGGTGGAGGGGGTTGCGGCCGCCGTGGCGGGTTGCCAGCAGTGCCACGGCGCCCCCGTGGAGGTGATGGCCGACGGGACGCTGTCACCGGCGAGCTGGCCCAACACCGGCATGGGGCGCATGAATCCCGATGGCAGCCTCGGCGCCTGCTCCACGTGCCACACCCGTCACCTCTTTAGCGTGGCCGTCGCCCGCGAGCCGGCCACCTGCGGGAACTGCCACCTGGGGCCGGACCACCCGCAAAAAGAGATCTATGAGGAGAGCAAGCACGGCGTCGCCTTTCTCGCCAACCGCGAGGAGATGAACCTGGACGCCATCCCATGGGTGCTCGGGCAGGACTATACTGCGGCGCCGACCTGCGCCACCTGCCACATGAGCGCACTGCCCGAGCTGGATGCCAACCACGACGTCGGGCTGCGCATCGCCTGGACGCTGCGACCCGCCGTGTCGGTGTACCTGGAGGATTGGGAAGCCAGGCGCGAGGAGATGACCCAGGTCTGCCGCCAGTGCCACACCCCCGGCTTTTACAAGAACTTCTTTCAGCAGTACGATGACGCCGTCGCTCTGTACAATGTAAAGTTCGCGGTTCCCGCCACCGAGATCATGGCCCGCCTGCGCGAGGCGGACAAGCTCACGGACCTCGACTTTGACGAGCCCATCGAGTGGACCTACTTTTACCTGTGGCACCACGAGGGGCGGCGCGCGCGCCATGGGGCGGCGATGATGGGGCCCGACTATGTGCAGTGGCACGGGTTCTTTGAGGTGGCCGACCGCTTCTACAACGATTTCGTGCCGGAGGCGGAGGAGCTACTGCCGGGCGTGACGGAGCCGTACCTGGAGGATGAACTCCACCAGTGGCGGGAGGGCGCCGCCCAGGAGCCATGAGGTGCCGGCCGCCGCCGCGCATGGCGAGCCAGCGCATGCAACGCGGGTGGTGGAGACGCTACGCGATGTCGAAGCAGCACAACGCTTGACAGACGGCCCGCCTTGGAGTAACATATCGATGGTCGTGCTAGACGGGGAGCTAGCGGTGCCCTGAACCCGCAACCCGCTACAGCGGGGTCGAATTCCCTCTCGCGGGGCGGATCTGGGTAGGACTGTTCGGCCAAGTGGTGTTGAGGATTGGGTCCTGCGCGGCGGAGGCCTGTGAACCCCGTCAGGTCCGGAAGGAAGCAGCGGTAAGCGGGTACCTCCGGGTGACGCAGAGAAACCTGGTCTGAGCAGGCTAGTCTGAACAAGCTGTCGAGACCGCAACAACAGAGGGTGCACGACCTTCTGTGAACTCGAGGCGGGCATCGTTTGGCCCGCCTCTCGTTTTGAAGCCTTCTTCTTCCGCCGTAGGCGGACGCTGGAATCGCGATATCACAACTCGGGTTGGGTGCATGAAGCACGGCATCGTCGTCGTGGGGGCGGGGGCGGCCGGGCTGATGGCCGCCGGTCGGGCAGCCGAGTTGGGCGCCGACGTCCTCCTCCTCGAGAAAACAGGTGGCATCGGCAACAAGCTGCGCATCACGGGCAAGGGCCGCTGCAACCTCACCAATGACTGTGAGATCCGCGAGTTCATAGCGCATTTCGGCCCTACGGGCCCCTTCCTGCGGAACAGCCTGGCGCGCTATTACGTCTCCGACCTCATCCAGTTCTTTGCGGCCCATGGCGTGCCCACGGTCACCGAGCGCGGCCAACGCGTCTTTCCCGCCTCGAACGAGGCGGAGGATGTCGTCAAAGCGTTGCGTCGTTACTGTCTCGATCACGGCGTGCAATTCAGAACCCATGCGCCGGTCGAAGAGATTCGGGTCGTCGAGGGGGCGCTGCGCGGCGTACGTGTGGTCGGTGGAGCGACATACGACGCTCGCCGCGTGATCATCGCTACCGGGGGGCTCTCGTACCCCGGCACCGGATCGACCGGAGACGGTTATCGCCTGGCACGCGCCGTGGGGCACACCGTCGTAGAGCCACGGCCGGGGCTGGTGCCCCTCGTCACCGCCGAGCCGTTCGTGGAGCGCTTGCAGGGGTTGAGCCTGCGCAACGTGCGGGCGACGCTTTTGCAGGGCAACCGCGAACTGGGCGGCGAGTTCGGCGAGATGCTCTTCACCCACTTTGGGGTGTCCGGGCCTATCATCCTGACCCTCAGTCGCCTGGCGACCGAGGCGCTCGCCACGGGGCCCGTTCGCCTCTCCATCGACCTCAAACCAGCCCTCAGCGCCGAACAGCTCGATGCCCGCATCCGCCGCGACATCGCGGCGCTCGGGGCGTCTTCTTACCCCGCCCTTCTGAAGCGACTACTGCCGCGCCTCCTGATCGCCGTCTTTCAGGAGCGTAGCGGCATCGCGCGTGACCGGGCGCTGAGCCAACTCACCGCCGACGAACGCGGGCGTATCGTCACCCTCCTCCAAGCCTTCGACCTGACCGTCGTCGCCACACGCCCCATCACCGAGGCCATCATCACCATTGGCGGGGTGAGCACTCGGGAGATCGATCCGCGCTCCATGGAGTCGCGGCTCGTCCCCGGGCTGTACTATGCGGGCGAGGTGATCGACGTGGCGGGCGACACGGGTGGCTTCAACCTCCAGGTTGCCTTTACCACCGGCCGTGTCGCCGGCGAGAGCGCCGCCCGTGCGGCGCAGCGATCCGACGAGCCCCCGGCGAACGGGGCCGCCGCATCGCCGCATCGCCAAGCCGCCAATCCCAAGGAGAGAGGCAAGTAGAGGTGAATCGAAGGTCTGTACGACGTGGCGGCCCACTCGGGCCGCGCCTGGGAGGCTATCTGAGGGTCGGGGCAGGCTTCCTGGAGCCCCTCCGGCCCTCCGGCAGCGCCGTGGCAGCCGTCGCCCTGGTGGGCGCGCTGGCGCTGTTGGCCACGGTGTACGTCGCGACCCAGCACACCGCCGTACTCGACATCAATGGCACGATGATCCAGCACCGCACCCACGAGCGCTCGGCGGAGGGGATCCTCCGCGAGGTGGGTGTCCAGCTCGAGGCGGAAGATACGCTCCAGGCACCGGCCGATGGGACGCTGGAGCGGGGCGCCCCCATCAGGATTCGTGTGGCGCGGCCGGTGGCCATGGTGCACGACGGCTCCGTGGCGCGGGCGCGCACCCAGTCGCGCGTCCTGGCCGACGTGATCGATGAGTTGGGCGTGGCCGTATCGACCAACGACGTGCTGTACGTGGCGGGTGAGGTCGCGTCGCTGGAGGCCGAGCTGCCGCATCCCGGCGCGGCGGCGGGGCTGAGGCCCAAGGCACTCGTGGCGGCGCTGCGGCGCCCGGTGCAACTGGCGGTGCGTCGCGCGGTGCCGCTGACGGTGCAGGACGGCGCCTTGCCGCTGACGTTCCATACCACCGCCCGCACGGTGGGCGAGGCGCTGTTCGATCGCGGGTTCGTCATCTACCAGGGCGATCGCGTCTTTCCCGGGCTCGACGCCGAGATCACCCCCGGTCTGTCGGTCACCATCGACCGCTCCAAGCCCATCGTCCTGACGCTGGAGGGGCGGCGCCGTGCCCTGCGCACCCGCGCCAAGACGGTGGCGGGCTTGCTCGAGTCGGAGGGGGTGGAGCTGGGGCCCAAGGACTATGTCCTGCCCGACCCCGAGACGACCATCACGCGCGACCTCGAGGTGGACGTCGTCAGCGTGTACGACGAGTACTATATCGAAGAGATCCCCATCCCCTACGACGTGCGCTGGGTGGGCGACCCCGAGATGGAGATCGACCAGGAAGAGGTAACCCACTGGGGTGAGGAGGGCGCCAAGCGACGCCGCATCCGCGTGCATTACGAGAACAATCGCGAGATGTATCGCGTCGAGGAGGAGGAGTGGATCGCGCGGGCCCCGCAGGATCGCACCTATAGCTATGGCACCAAGGTGGTGCTGCGCGACCTGGAGACGGCAGAGGGCACATTTACCTACTGGCGCAAGATTCGCATGCTGGCCACCTCCTACAACGCCCCCACGGCCGGGGTATCGCCCAGCAACCCGCACTATGGCTACACGCGGCTCGGGTGGCGGGCGCGCAAGGGGATCGTGGCGGTGGACCCCGACATCGTCAAGCTCGGGGTGGAGGTGTACGTGCCCGGCTATGGCAAGGCGGCGGCGGCGGATACCGGCGGCGCCATCCGCAACCGGCGCATCGACCTCTGCTACGACGACGACAACCTGGTGCTGTGGCACAAGTGGGTGGACGTCTATCTCCTGGCGCCGGCGCCCCCGTCCAGCCAGATCAACTATCGTCTGCCCAACCTTCCCGTGGAGAAGAGCTGAGCCGAATTCGGAGCGCCGCCGTCCCGGCGGCAGGGCGCCGCACGCCAAAGCAGCCCGTCGTTTCGAGCGGAGCGAGTAACCCTGATGAGCTGGACAAGGCCCCTCGCTTCTGCGCGATGCGACAGCGTTACCCGCGAGTGTGCCTGAACGCCTCGTCTGGCAAAGAGACCCTATGGATCCCCTGCAAATCCTCAAACGCTACAACATCCGCCCGTCAAAGGGCCTGGGGCAGAACTTTCTCATCAGTCAGCGCGCCTTTGACTGCATCCTCGAGGCGGCGGAGCTATCCCTCGCGGACACCGTGCTCGAGGTGGGCCCGGGGATCGGCTCCCTCACCCAACGGCTCGCCGATGGCGCCGGCCGGGTGGTGGCCATCGAGCTGGACCGCAAGATGCTGGCGGTGCTGGAGGAGACCCTGACGGGCCGCGACAACGTCCGCCTGGTACAGGGCGATTTCCTCGAACTCGACCCGGTGGCCACGCTGCGGGAGGCGCTCTCTCTGGCAGAAGACGCTCCCCTCTCGTTCAAGCTGGTCGCCAACCTCCCCTATTACATCACCTCGGCCGCCCTGCGCCATGCGCTGACGGCGTCGGTGCGCCCCGAGCGCCTGGTCGTCATGCTGCAGCGCGACGTGGCGCGGCGCATCGTGGCCGCCGACGGCAAGATGAGCCTGCTGGCGGTGAGCGTGCAGGTGTTCGGCGACCCCGAGATCGTCTGTGCCGTGCCCGCCGGCGCCTTTGTGCCGCCGCCCAAGGTGGACTCGGCGGTCCTCCGGGTCGTTCTGCACGAAGAGCCTCGCGTGCCCGAGGAAGAGCTAGACGCCTTTTTTGCCGTCGTGCGGGCAGGATTTCGGGAGAAACGCAAGCAACTCCACAACAGCCTGACGCGCAACCTGCCCCACGGCCGCGAGGAGGTGGATGACGCCCTGCGGGCGGCGGGGGTGGAGCCGACGCGCCGCGCCGAGACGCTGTCCATCGACGAGTGGCGGCGGCTGACGGAGGCGCTCGGTGGTGAAGCGCCATGCATCGCGTCCGCTTGACGCTTTTTGCGCCACAGCCGCGGATGCGCTATAATCTCGCCTTGGTAACGCAGGCTACCTCACGCGGTCCGGCCAGTTGGGGCCGCAGCGTTCAACTCGATGGGAGGTGATCGCCCTATGCCGACCTATGAATACAAGTGTGACGAGTGCGGCATCGTGTTCGAGCGGTTCCAGCACTTTTCCGAGGAACCCCTCAAGACGTGCCCCGAGTGCACCGGTGCGGTGCATCGCGTCATCCAGCCCGTGGGCATCATCTTCAAGGGGAAGGGTTTCTATATCACCGACAACAAGGGCAACACCTCTTCCCTGATGCCCAAGGCGGAGCCCAAAGGTGAGAGTGCCGAAGGTTCCCGCCCCGAGGCCAAGGAAAAGAGCGCTGCTCCCAAGGCCGAGAGCAAGGCCGCGGCCACGTCGGACGACTAGCCGCCGCGAGACGCCAAAAAGCGCCGTCGAGTGCACTCGACGGCGCTCTGTTGTATATCGCTTGGCGGCGGATGAGCCGCTAGATCTGGAACCCGCCCGACGCCTCGACCACTTTGTAGCGTAGGTCGACGACGAACTCCTTGAGCTTTTCCTGGAACTCTTTCCACTCGTCGCTGGCCAGGGCGTGCTCCATCGTCTCTACGTCCTCGGTGACGCCGCCCGCCAGCACCTGTGGCCCCTTGCCCCAGACGGCGTACCAGGCATCCGTGGGGTGCACGTTCATGGCCATCAGCGAGCGGGTGAACTCGCGGTTCAGGAACTCGAGGTACTCGGTCTCCTTGCCCTCGCGGATGTTCCAGGTCATCAAAAGCTTGATCATACCCTCAACCCCTACTCCACACCATAATAACATGACTATACCAGAATGGGCTCGCCTTCGCAAGTATTCTGCAGCTGATAGCGTCTCCAGCAGCACCGCGCAAAGGTCCCGCCCACGGCTGACCCGGCATACGCGAGGGCTGCCGCAGTGCGCCCTTTGGATGCTGCCGAGGGACGCTGGCGAGGAGGTTTCGCGATGAGAGCCGTCGTGCAGCGTGTGACCCATGGCGCCGTCAGCGTGGCCGACTCCGCCGGCGGCCGCGAGGAGCTGGGCCGCATCGATGCCGGGCTGGTGGTGCTGGTGGGCGTGCGCGAGGGGGATGGCGAGGAGGAGGCGCGTTGGCTGGCCGGCAAGGTGGCCAACCTGCGCATCTTTGAGGACGACGAGGGTAGGTTCAACCGCTCGCTCCTCGACGTGGGGGGCGGCGCCCTGGTGATCTCCCAGTTCACCCTCTACGGTGACGCGCGGCGCGGCCGGCGGCCCTCGTTCACCGAAGCCGCGGCCCCCGACCTGGCCGAGCCGCTCGTGGCGCGCTTTGCCGAACGCCTCCGCGCCGAGGGCGTCGGCGCCGTCGAGACCGGCCGCTTTGGCGCCCACATGCTGGTGGACATCCAGAACGACGGCCCGGTGACCATCCTCCTGGATACGGACATCTCCCGCCGCGGCAACGTCAAGCCCTCGTAGGGTGCAGGTCTTCCTTCCCGGAAGCTGGCCGCGCTGTACTCAGCGCCCGCTTTCGGGAAGGTTCCGGATCCCGCGCGCCGACCAGGAACCATCCCGAAGGGCAAGGCACCCTTCGGGATGGGAAGCCGCCCCTCAGCGGAGCGTCTCGAGGAACGCCTCCCAGTCCTCGGCGCCCGCCCGGGCCATCTGCTCCGCGAGGTAGTCCGAGATGGCCGCCGGGGCTGCGGGGTCGACATACAGGATGGAATCGAGTTGCACGGCCACGGCGCCCGCGGCGAGATGGGCCAGCACATCCTCCGCCCGGCCGATGCCGCCCCGGCCGATGACCGGCAACTCGGTCTCCCTGTGCACCTCGTGGATCAGCGCCGCGTACAGGGGAGCGAGCGCAGGGCCGTGCAGGGGGCCCGCCGCCCACGCGCCGTCCTCGTCGCGTGCAAGCCCGTGTG
>ERZ747221.3603-NODE-3603-length-12152-cov-5.404969_pt1 | contig 12152 bp, 11 predicted proteins | sample MGYA00374949_ERZ747221 | MGnify/ENA primary metagenome ERZ747221 (study PRJEB28779, sample SAMN05720172) | bioreactor metagenome | isolation source: Anaerobic biogas reactor | place: USA:Washington, USA | collected 2015-08-08 ... | reverse complement strand
GGCGTTGCGAACATGGAGCCCGCTCAACACTTCCAACCAGAAGACGGACAGGCTGGACCGTGTGGTTCCGGTGAAGATTACCAAATCGAGCAGACCGTCCGCGTTGTCGGCGTCCGGGGTGATCGCGATATGGGCCGCATAGTAGCGCGAGTTACCGGCGACGAAGAAGGTCGCTTCGTAGTCTCGCCCGTCGGCGCGCACTAGGAACGCAGGGGGCGGGACGGCCAGGCCGTACTTCAGCCCGGTTCCCACGAAGGCCAGCTCCTTGAAGTACTTCTTGGCGCGAAGGTCGACGTTGCGGACGGTGAGTGCGTCGACCCCGGCCCCCATCATCAAGGTGAACCTGCGCCCGTCGGCATTCCCGAGATCGAGAGGACGGGTCTTCCCCGCGGCGATGACCTCGCAGGCCCGTTCCACCCGAAAGGGCAGCCCGAGCTCAAGGGCTAGGACGTTCACGGTGCCCGCGGGCACGATCCCCAACGTGGCTTTGCACCGGGCGTCTCCGCGCGGGGAGTCGCCGCCCCGGGCGCCGTCTCGCTGAGCCTCGCCGCCCCGGCCGTCGGGTCCGGTCGGCGTGCCGGCCATGCCGGCCATACTGGCCATGCCGTTGACCACCTCGTTGATGGTGCCGTCTCCGCCCACGGCGACGATGATATCGGCGGTGTTCGCGAACCGGCGGGCGATGGCTGTGGCGTCTCCCGGACCTTGGGTGGGGTGCAACTCTATCTCGAAGCCGCGCCCGCCCAGCTCCCGTTCCACCGCTGCAGACATGGCCTCACTGTGGCCACTCCCCGCGGACGGGTTGTAGACGACGATGGTTCTCACAAAGCCGGCTCCAAGCTGCTCTGGCAGATGCGCGCCCGGCCCCCCGCGGGATCGGCCTCGAGCGAGGCGAAGACCTCATAGCCGGCCGACCGGGCCAGTTCCGCCGCGTGGTCGAAGTCGCGGCCCACTTCCTCGGGCCGGTGTGCGTCGGAGCCGAAGGTGATCATCACCCCCGCCTCGCGGAGACGGCGGAGGATATCGAGCGAGGGGTAAGCTTCCCCGACCGTCCTGTGCAGCCCGGCGGTGTTGATCTCCACGACGACGCCGGCCCGGGCGATGCGCTCCACCAGCAGGTCGAGTTCCAAATCCAGCGTCCGGGTGGGCCTGAAACCGAACTTCTTCACCAGATCGAGGTGGCCGAGGATGGTGAAGAGCCCCGACTCGGCGGCATCTCCGACGAGCTGCAGGTACTCGATCCAGACCTCGTCGATGTCCCTGCGGTCGTATTCGTCTATCTGTCTGGGGTCGTCAAAACCCCAGGTGTCGAGATGGTGGACCGAACCGATGACATAGTCGAACGGGTAGCTCTCGAGAAGCGAGCCCACGTCCGAGATGGTGTGCGGGCGGTAGTCGGCCTCGATACCCAGGAGGACGTGGCCTGGGAACTGGGCCTTGAGCGCCTCCACCTCGGCGACGTAGCCGGGCAGGTCGTCCAAACGCATGGAGAGCTCGGGATCGTGGTCGGGGAGCAGGGGCAGATGATCCGCGATGCCGATGGCCGGCAGGCCGAGACCGCGGGCCACCTCGACGTATTCGGCGGGGCGCCCCGAGGCGTGCCCGCAGAGAGCGGTGTGGGTGTGGTAATCGGGCAGGCGCATGTCAGTCTCCAAGAAGGATGGTGTAGGGTCCGTCGTTCACCAGGGACACGACCATGTGGGCTCCGAACACCCCGGTGGCCGTCGGCACGCCCAGGCGTTCCAGAGCGAGACGGAACTCCTCTACCAGAGCCGCGGCCGGCTCAGGGTCGGCGGCCTCGGTGAAAGAAGGCCGCCGGCCGCGGCGGCAATCGGCGTACAACGTGAACTGGCTGACCACCAAGGCGGATCCGGCGACGTCGAGCAGCGAGAGGTTCGACTTGCCCGAGGAGTCGGGGAAGATACGCAGGTTGGCCACCTTGTCGGCAAGGGCCGCCGCCCCGGCGGCGCCCGCGGGGGCGCCCGCGCCGGCCTCGGCTCCACCGGCGGCGCTGGTCCTGTCGGCGGCGCCGGCCGGCCCCTCGGCGCCCGCGCCGGCCACGTCATCGCGACCCACGCCCACAAAGAGCAGCAGGCCGTTGCCTATCTCGCCCACCACGTGCCCGTCCACCTCCACGGAGGCACGGTTCACTCGCTGCGCCACGATCCTCATAGGGCGGACGCTCCTGGCGGCACGGCGCCTCCCGCGGGCAGCGCCGAGCCCGCCGGCCGGGCACCGCCGGCGGCGTCCGGCCCCTCCACCTCCAGCAGCGTGCCTTCCCAGCGCCCATCGGCCCGCACGCCGTCGAGGCGCATGCGGACGAAGCGGTTGGTCAGTAGCTCGTCGCCGGTCACGAGGACCTCCATATAGTTGCCGGTGAGTCCCACCAGGCGTCCATCGGTAGACCGCTCTTTGAGGATCAAGACTCGTTGTTCGGTCCCGACAAGCCTACCGCGAAACGCCTCCTTCTTATTCTCCCCCAAGGCGCGTAAGCGCAGCGTTCGTTCGTGGATGGTCTCGACATGCACCTTGGGTCGCATGGCGCAGGCGGCAGTTCCCGGGCGGTCGCTGTAGCTGAACACATGGAGATAGGTGATGGGACTGCTCTCGATGAACGAGTAGGTCTCTTCGAATTCGTCGTCGGTCTCGCCGGGGAACCCGGTGATGACATCGGCGCCCAGGGCGGCCTCGGGAAAGCGGCGGGCGAGCGCGGCCGCCACCTTCAGGTACTCGGCGGCCGTGTAGGGACGGCCCATCCGGCGAAGGACCGCATCGGCTCCGCTCTGAAGCGGCAGGTGGAAGTGATGTGCCACCCGGTCGCCCGCTCGGTGGACGGCGTCTTGCAGGGCCTCATCTATCTCCAGAGGCTCGATGGAACTCAACCGGTAGCGATCGGCCCCTCCCTGCTCGACGAGAAGAGTCAGAAGATCGGCGAGGGAGCCTTCCCCGGTGTCGCGGCCCCACTTTCCCAAGTGGATGCCGGTGAGCACGACCTCCCGGTAGCCCCGGGCGGCCAGGAGGCGCACTTGCTCCAGGACTTCGGCCTGGGGCATGCTGCGCGCCGGGCCTCGAGCCAACGGGATGATGCAGTAGGCGCAATGGGCGTCGCATCCGTTCTGTATCTTGAGGAAGGCCCGGGTGTACCCGTAGACATGAGTGAAGAAATCGCCGTGGAACGTGGGATGGTCGCCGTAGGGCGTGACTACGACCGGAGGGCGCGCCGCGCCGCCGCCGTGCGGCGCGGCGCCGGTGGGTTCCTCAGTCCCGGCGTGGCCGCCCCCGCCCGCCCGGTGGCTTCCTGGCAGGGTCCCAAGCAGAGTCGCCAGGTGCGCGGGCAGCCGCAGCTTGTCGATGTTTCCCAACACCAGGTCGACCCCTTCGATGGCGGCCACCGCTTCGGGGTCCACCTGGGCGTAGCAACCGGCGGCGACCATGAGGCAGTCGGGATCGAAGCGCTTGGCGGCGCGTATCTCGTGCCGGCACGTCCTGTCGCTCTTGTGCGTCACAGTGCATGTGTTGACCACACGGATGTCGGCGTGCTGGCTCCAGTCGACGAGTTCGTACCCGCTCTCACGCAGAGCTTCCTGCATCTGGGCGGTCTCGCACTGGTTGAGCCTGCAGCCGATGGTGCGGAAGGCGACGGTGCTCCGCAGCTTTGGTGGGATGTTGCTCGTGAAAGGCATCAGAAGACCCGAGGATGTTAGCATATAGACCGCTCGTCTCCGGCGGGGGGACCGTTAGGGATTGTGGGGATTTGTGGACCTGATTCGCAGGCTCTTGCACCGCGACCGTTGGACCGGTCAAGCGGTTCGGTTCATCATAGTGGGAGTCATCAATACCGGCGTAGATCTGGGCATCTTCTACTTGTTGAGCCTCATTCCCGGCATGCCGCATGTGGCCGCGAAAGGCATCTCATACGTGGCGGGAATCTGCAACAGCTTCGTCTGGAACAAGTACTGGACCTTCAGCGCCGGCGGTTCGGAGCGCGGCAAGCGCGAGTTTGCCGTCTTCTTTGCCGTGAACACGCCGCCTCTGATCGTGAACATAGTGGTCTTCACGTTGCTCGGCATCTGGATCGATTCCGGGACGGTCTGGGTGCGCATGGCCAAAGCGTTTGCGGCCGCGGTGGTGTCGGTGACTTGGAACTTCCTCGGCAGCCGCTACTTCGCCTTCAAGCACACGGCGGTCAAGGACGTGAAGCATGGCTGACATGCCGCGCTATTCAATAGTCATACCCATCCACAACGAGGCCGGGTGCCTGGCTGATGAGGTGGCGGAGTTGGTTGCCGGACTCGAGGCCCGCGGGGTCGATTACGAGCTCATCCTGGCCGAGAACGGCAGTACCGACGAGACGCCGGCCATCGCCGAGGCGCTGGCCGCGGCCAACCCTCGCATCCGCGCGCTGCGCTGCCCCGTGCCCGACTATGGCGCGGCCATGAAGGCGGGCATGTTGGCGGGGGAGGGCGACCTCATAGTCAACTTCGACATCGACTTTCACGACGTGGATTTCATGCTCAAGGCGGGGGACGTGCTCGTGGGAGTGGGCGCCCCGGCCGGGGCGCCGCAGGCGGCCTCCGGCTCCGGCGGCGCGGGCGGCGGGGCCGCACCGGGCCCGGGCATCGTGGTGGGGAGCAAGCTGGTGGAGGGCGCGGACGACCGCAGGTCGGCCGCGCGGCATCTCATCTCCCTTGGCTTCACCACCATTCTGCGCGTGCTGTTCGACCGTCGCATGGACGACACGCATGGCATGAAGGTCCTCAAGCGTGAGGTGGTGCAGCGTTTCGCCCCCCGCACGGTGCGGACCACCGATCTCTTCGACACCGAGCTGATCATCCGGGCCCGTCGTGAAGGAGTGGTCGTCAGGGCGTTGCCGGTGACCGTGGAGGAGAAGCGGAAACCTCGTTCTTCCATAGTACGTCGCATACCGCGTACAATATGGGGCCTGATGGACCTGCGGATGGTGCTGTGGAGGGAGGGGAGACCTGGATCCCACGCCTGAGAAGCCTGAGGATCTTGTCGAGAGCAAGGGGAGTGTGTGGGACTGGCTTCCCACGGTTCTCGCCTTCGTCGCCATCTATGCGACGCTCTTCGTCTTCTATAAGCCCAACCTTCTCTTCAGCCTCACCACGACGGCCGGGGGCGACACCGGGGCGCATCATTACCCTGCGCAGTACCTCATCCAGGAGCTGCTGCCCAACTTCCGTCTGACAGGGTGGGCGCCGGGCTGGTACGCCGGCATGCCCATGCTGACCTTCTATTTCCCCTTCCCGTTCTTGCTCATCGCCATCCTCGATTGGTTCATCCCCTACCAACTGGCCTTCAAGCTCATCACGGCCCTAGGGGTCTTCCTACTGCCCTTGACTGCGTACGCGATGGGGCGTCTGTGGCGCATCCGCCGGCCGTTCCCCATCATGGCCGCCGTGATGGCCTTGGCGTTCTTGCTCATGGAGAGCTACTCCATCTACGGGGCGAACATCAAGAGCACGTTGGCCGGCGAGTTCGGGTACATGCTGAGTTTTGCGCTGGTGTTCTTGTGGCTTGGCACCATGTACCGGGGGATGCAGAAGCCGGGTTTCAACATGTATTTCGTGCTCAACTGCCTGCTTCTCACGAGCCTGGTGCTTTCTCACATCGTGAGCACCATCGTGCTCGTGTGCATCGTGCCCGGACTGCTGCTGGTGAACTTCCGCTGGCGCTCGTTTGCCTACCTGGTGGGCGTGGGGGCGGTCGCGTTCTGTCTCACGGCCTTCTGGACGTTCCCCTTCATCGGGAATCTGGAATGGACCGCTCACATGGCGTGGGGCCAGCTGGACTCCGTCAAGGACCTGCTGCCCAACGCGATCATCCCCGCGGCCGCGCTGGGTCTCATCGGGATGGCGTACGCTGTAGCGCGCAAAGAACGGAGGCTGCTGCCTCTGGCGTGGATCACGGTGGTCACGTTGGTGATGTTCTGGGTGCTGCCCGACGGGCGTCTGTGGAATGCCCGTGTGCTCCCCTTCTTCTACTTCTCCATCCATATGTGGGCCGCTTACGGAGCCGCATGGATGGTGCGCCCGTTCATGGTGATGATGCGCGATCTGTTCGGCCTGCGTGGCATCACGTCCCGGCGTATCTACGCGCCGGTGTTCGCGGTGGTCATCGGGGCGGTGCTCATCGTGACCAGCACTACGGCGGCCGGGTGGATCAAATGGAACTACTCCGGCTACGAAGGCAAGTCCAACTGGGCTCAGTACGAGCAGATCAACAACTTCCTCGACACGCTGGAGCCCGGGCGCGTGATGGTGGAGCACGGGCAGAAGCTCGATGAGTTCGGTACGCCGCGGGCCTTTGAGATCATCCCCTACTGGACGCGTCTGGACACGATGGAAGGCACCCTGATGGAGGCCTCCTACACGGCGGCGTTCCACTTCATCAACCAGGCGGAGCTCTCCAAGGAAGCGAGCCACGCCATCATCGGGGTCGACTACCCGCCACGCGACGTGGCCATGGGCATCACTCACCTGCAGTTCATGAACATCCCCTACATGATCGCGTACTCAGAAGAGGTCGTCTCGGAGATGAAGGCCGATCCACGCGCGGAGCTGCTGACCGTCTTTGGTGAGTACCACATCTTCCGCATCACAGGCTGCACGGGATACGTCGAGGTGATGCAGAACGAGCCGGTGCGCGTGGACATGGAACAGAGCGCGTGGCGCGATATGGCCAACAAGTGGTATCTGGACGAACAGGCTCTCCAAGTGCCGCTGGTGTGGGACAGGGGAGAGGAGCCTCTGCAGCAGTTCCAAGAGATCACTCCCGACGAGGCCACCGATCCGCCTGTGACGCCGCTTGTGACCGACGGGCGGGTCACCAACGAGTTCCTCGAGAACGAGAAGCTCACCTTCGACACCACGGCCGTTGGTCAGCCGCACTACGTACGGATCTCGTACTTCCCCAACTGGCACGTGGAAGGCGCCGAGGGCCCCTACCTGGTCTCGCCGTCGATGATGATGGTCATCCCGACCCAGCCTCACGTGACGCTCTACTACGGCCGGACAATGGCCAACACTGCCGGGCAGATACTGGAGGTCCTGGGCTGGCTTCTCCTGCTGGGCCTGACTGTCTGGAGGATCGTCCGCTGGCGCCGGGGTAAGAAGCTGGCGGGTGCGATGCAGGGTGCGACTCAGGGCGCTGGTCCGACAGCCGGACCGACCGTGGGCCCGAGCGCCGGCCCGACCGCGGGCGCGAATGGCGGCTCGGTGCCCGACGGGGTCGTCGCCAGGGACGGGCTCGCCGCCAGGGACGAGGTCGCCGGCCCGAGCGGGCTCGAAGAAGACAGCGCGGTCACCCTAGTCGCTCCTCCCGGCGTAGACGTCGCCCGCTCTGCCGATGAGGGCGGTTGCCCGGACTTCGACGACGAGGGGCGCCCGACCACGTAGCCCGCGGGGGCTATTCAGACACCGTGGGGAACGGCCGCCTGCTCGAGGCGGCACAATCAGCCAGTACGCACGTACCCCTCGCGGTCGCTCTGCAATGTGCGCACAATGTGCGCACATTGCAGAGGTGCTCAGAAGTAGCTGCAACATCAGTGCCAGGTTGTGCGTCGCTGCTCTTGCCCCGCCTCTGCCTCTGGCGGTTTGGGAGGACTCTTAGGACGCTGCGGAGGGCATCGGGATCACCCAGACTTTGCGCGTCCGGGGCCCGTCGAACTCGGCGAGATAGATGCTCTGCCAGGTGCCCAGGTGCACCTGCCCCTGTACGACCGGGATCGCGAGACTGCTGCCGATGAGGCTCGCCTTGATGTGCGCGTCGGAGTTGCCCTCGCTGTGATGGTATCCGGCTTCCCAGGGGACGAAGCGGCCCAGACCCTCGACGATGTCGCGCGCGACCGCGGGGTCGGCTCCCTCGTTGATGGTCACCCCGGCGGTGGTGTGCGGCACGAAGACGTACACCATGCCGTCCAGATCGGGGGCGGAGATGGCGAGGGCATCTTGCACCCGGTGGGTGATGTCGAGGAGGACCTCACGGTCGGGAGTGGCGACGTTGATCTCAATGAGGGACATGCATGCCCCCTGACGAGGTGGAGGTAAGGGGATTCGAACCCCTGGCCTTCGCGATGCGAACGCGACGCTCTCCCAACTGAGCTATACCCCCAGGCAGATTTGCGGCCGGGTATTTATAGCACACGGGCCGCTTCCCTATCACCCTCGCTCCGGCTGCGCCGGTGTGCCTTGACGCGTTAATTCAACGGTTGTAGAATTCAACAAGCGTTGAATCACGACTGGGGGTCTCTCATGGATAGGCTTGCGGGCAGTGGCCGGCGCGCGGTGGTCGCGCCGCTCGTTATCAGCATCGGTATGGTGTTCTTGTTCGTCTGGTTGTTCGGGGCCGCGCTCCACGATCCCAAGCCGCACGACCTGCGGGTGGGCGTTGTGGGGCCGGCTACGATCCTGCCGCAGCTCGAGGCCGGGCTGGAGGCGAACGCTCCGGGCGCCTTCGCGCTTAGCAGCTACTCGTCGGCCGATGAGGCTCGGGCGGCCATTGGGGATAGAGAGATCGTCGGGGCGGCCGTCGTGGGCGCGGACGATCCGCTGGTCATGGTGGCGAGCGCCGCCGGACAGCCGGCCGCGGGGGCCATCTCTGGGGCCCTGACCGGGGTCGCGCAGGCGCTTGGGAAGACCGCCGTGGTGGAGGACGTGCAGCCGCTCCCGGACTCGGACTCCCGTGGGCTGGTGCCGTTCTTCTTGGTGATGGGGGTGAGTATCTCGGCGTTCATATTCCAGGTGCTCACGTGCACTGTGAGCGGGCCGTTCCGGCTGCGCAGTGGGGTGGTGCCGTTGGTAGTTTTCGCCGTGCTAGCGGGGTTGCTGGCGGCCCTTGCCGTGGGCATCGTAGTGGGGTTCGACAGCGGATACTGGCCGCTTGCGGGGGTGTGCGCTCTGCTCGCCTTGGCGGTCGCTTCCGCCACGGCGGCCTTCACGAGCCTCTTTGGGAGGGCGGGCATCGCGGTCGCGGGCATCGTTTTGATACTGTTGGGTAACGCCTCGTCGGGAAGCGTGATCGGGTCGGCGTTCTTGCCGCAGCCGTTCCGGTGGTTGTCGCCGGTCTTGCCGGCGGGCGCGGGGCTGGAGGCAGCCCGTTCCGCCCTCTATTTCGAGGGAGCCGGCCTCGGCTGGTCACTTGGGGCCTTGGCGCTCTGGGTGGCGGGTTCGTTTGTGGTGCTGGGCGGCGTGGCGATGGTGCGGGCGCGTATGAAGCCCGCTTTGGAGAGGACGCGGGCTCTGGAGGGTACGTCGTGGTAGAGAGCGAAGGCCGTGAGGGCGAAGACCGTGCCCACACGGGCCGCCGTCCCGGACGTACCCGCACCAGGGCGCAGATACTCGAGTCTGCCAGGCAGCGATTCGCGGATCTCGGCTACGAGCAGACGACCATCCGGGCGGTCGCCGAGCAGGCGGGTGTGGATCCCGCGCTCGTCATGCACTACTTCGGCTCCAAGGAAGGGCTCTTCCAGGCGGCCATAGACTGGCCGTTCGACATGGACGCAGCGGCCGCTAAGATCTTTGAGGGCGATCCAGATACGGTCGGCGAACGGCTCGTGCGCCAGGTCTGCAGGGTGTGGGAGGACGAAGCCATGCGTCATCCTCTGGCGGCGATCGTCCGCAACTCGCTGGAGCGTGAGGATGTGGCTCGTCTCATGTCGGAGTTCGTTGCGAAGGAGATGGTGGGACGGGTGGTCAGGCGCACCGGGGATCCGGACAGCGCTTTGCGGGGGGCCTTGATCCACAGCGCCCTGATGGGCCTGGCCGTGTCTCGTTACATGGTGAAGATCGAACCCCTGGCCTCGGCGCCGATCGAGGACGTGGTGCGCGAGGCGGGGCCCGTTATCCAGCACTACCTGAGCGGTGCGGTCTAGGGGCGATGCTAACAGCAATCCCGGGTCTCGCGATAGTCGGTCGGGTCCAGACAAGAGTCGTATTCCGCCCTCGAGATCGGCAGCCAGTCGGTGCGGTCGATGCCTCTTCGTGGACGTTTCGCATCGTAAGGAAAAGCCGACGCCATCTTCACCCACCGATTCTGATCCCGAGCTAGTCGCCGTATCTCTGCTGCTACTTCAGATAGGTCGGAATCTTGGCTGAAGATGACGGCTACGTCGAAGACGCGAGCCTGAGCGAGCCTGATCACGTCGAGCGCGATTCGTATGTCGATTCCCTTCTCTCGACCGATATGTATCGCGTGGCGTGAGCCGTCGCCGAGAACAACCTCCTCTTGGTGATACCGAAGCTGCCGAGTGAAGCAAAAAACGCCTTGCTGGCCCATATGGGCGATTTTGCGCGACCAGAAGCCATGCCACCTCGCATCGTACTTGTTGGAAGGGACTCCGGTGTAGAAACGGACCTCGTGGAGTCTCCAGCTTTCACGGGCACACACGAGACGCGAGAGCGCTAACGGGTCGTAGTTCGGGAAGCTGTGACCCCAAAGCTCCTTCGCGGTGTGGAATACGTTCTGGCCATCAAAGAAGACCACCGCACGCTTGCGCAAAGGCTCAGGAGGCAATGAGTTCTCCGAAGAAAAATAACCCCGTTCGAGGCCTTTCGGCAGTCGAACGGGGAGCAAGTAGACAGAGTATAGCCGTGGTCGTGGACCGAGACAACTCGCTCTCCGGCCTCCGTGAGGCGATCACTAGGGTCGCGTCGAGTGTGCGTCAATCTTGGGCCGACGGGAATCGGCCGAAAGTCGTATCCTGGCGCGTTCCTCGATCAGGAACCAGCTGGTAAGACGGGTGCCTCCGAGCCCGCGGCGCCGTCTACGGCGCGGGCGGCGCCGGTGTCATGTCCTTGTTCATGAACTGCCCCAGCAGGTCGATGGGGATCGGGAAGAGCGTGGTGGAGTTCTTCTCGGCCGCGATCTCGACCAGGGTCTGCAGGTAGCGGAGCTGGATGGCGGCCGGGGTCTTGGACAGCACCACGGCGGCCTGCTCGAGCTTCTCCGAGGCCTGGTACTCGCCCTCGGCCGCGATGACCTTCGCGCGCCGCTCGCGCTCGGCCTCCGCCTGCCGGGCCATGGCCCGCTGCATGCTGGCCGGGATCTCCACGTCTTTGATCTCCACGATGCTGACCTTCACGCCCCAGGGGTCGGTCTGTTCGTCGATGATCTCCTGCAGCCGGGTGTTCAGCTTGTCGCGCTCGGTGAGCAGATGGTCGAGGTCGGATTGGCCGAGGACACTCCGCAGCGTGGTCTGGGCTATCTGTGAGGTGGCGACGATGTAGTTCTCCACCTCGATGATCGCCTTGGTGGGGTCGATGACCCTGAAGTAGGCCACGGCGTTCACCTTCACCGGCACGTTGTCCTTGGTGATGACCTCCTGGGCGGGCACGTCCATGGTGATGGTGCGCAGGTCGACGCGCACCACCCGGTCGACGATGGGGATGATGGCGAAGATGCCGGGCCCTTTGGGTGGGTTGATGCGCCCCAGACGGAAGATGACGCCCCGTTGATACTCCGGGAACACCTTGATGGCGGCGAACAGGATGATGATCACCAGGGCCACCACGATGACGACGATGGCTATTGTGCTCGAGCTCACGATCCCTCCCTCTCTAGTCTCGGCCTCTTTGGTCTCGGCCTCTCCAGTCCCGTTTCTCGTCTGAAGCTGAGCCGGACGGGGTCTCCCCGTCTCCGCCGGCCCGGCGCACGATCAGAGTGAGTCCCTCTATCCCTAATACCTCGATAGGCTCATCTTTAGACAAGGTTTCTCCCGCGGTGGTCGCCTTCCAGGTCTCTCCGTGCAGGCGGACCTGTCCCTGAGGGTCCAGCGCCGAAGCCGCCACACCCGTGGCGCCCACCATACTCTCCGCGCCCATGGCTTTGGGGCGGCGCATCGACAGCGCCACTTTGCTCACCACGAAGACGAAGAAGACGAAGACGACAGCGGCCACGACCGCCAGCACCGGCCAACTGACCCGCAGGTAGTCCACGGAGGTGTCGAAGAGAAGGAGCCCGCCGACAACGAGCGCGGCAGTGCCCCCGATACCGAGGATGCCGTGACTCTGGATCTTGATCTCGGCCAGGTAGAGGATCATGGCGAGCACGATGAGTGCGATGCCGGCTATGCTCACCGGCAGTATCTGGAACGAGTAGAAGGCCAGGATGAGGCAGATGACGCCCGCGATGCC
>ERZ747221.3593-NODE-3593-length-12189-cov-3.154062_pt1 | contig 12189 bp, 10 predicted proteins | sample MGYA00374949_ERZ747221 | MGnify/ENA primary metagenome ERZ747221 (study PRJEB28779, sample SAMN05720172) | bioreactor metagenome | isolation source: Anaerobic biogas reactor | place: USA:Washington, USA | collected 2015-08-08 ... | reverse complement strand
GTCCAGCTTGCCGAAGCTGCGGCGGATCCACCAATGGCTGAAGACCCACACGCCGCCCACGACATAGACCAGGTAATAGACCCAGTCGAGGCGCAGGAGCGTGGCGATGAGAAACAGGATCAGGAGCGACCAGAACAGGTTATGCATGGGTTAGGGGGTGCAGCCCTGTTCGCCCAAGGCGGCAAGGCTGCGCCGGTACAGGCTCATCGGTCGTGCACGTCGCCGAGGTCGAGCGGCGTCTGCTCGACCAGGTCCGCCACGATGGCGGGGGCGGTACGGCCGCGCAGCGCGCTTTCGGGCTTGACGATGCAGCGGTGGGGCAGGGCCAGCGGCGCCAGCGCCTGCACGTCGTCGGGCAGCACATAATCGCGCCCGCGCAGGGAGGCCCTCGCCTGTGCCCCGCGATAGAGCGCCAGGGCGCCGCGTGGGCTAGCCCCGAGCGTCAGGTCAGGATGGGTGCGCGTGGCCTGGGTCAGCGCCACGATGTAGTTGCGGATGCTGTCGTCGACGTGCACTTGCCAAACCTGCTCGGCCAACAGCGGAATGCTGGAGCCGTCGGCTACGCTCTCCAGGGTTTCGATGGGATGGCGTCTCCCGAGGTTCTGCAGCATGACGCCCTCTTGCTCCGCGCTGAGGTAGCCGAGACTAACCTTGAATAGGAAGCGGTCGAGCTGCGCTTCGGGCAGGGGGAACGTCCCCTCGTACTCGATGGGGTTCTGTGTGGCAAGCACGAGGAAGGGCGGGGCAAGTTCGTAGGTTGTGCCGTCCACCGTGACCTGCCGCTCTTCCATGGCCTCCAGCAGCGCGGACTGCGTCTTGGGAGTGGCGCGGTTGATCTCGTCGGCGAGCACGATCTGCGCCATGATGGGGCCGGGGCGGAACTCGAACTCGCGGCTCTGCTGGTTGAACACCGAGACGCCGGTCACGTCGCTGGGCAGCAGGTCGGGCGTGAACTGGATGCGGCGGAAAGAGCACCCGATCGACTTGGCGAAGGACTTGGCCAGGACCGTCTTCCCGACGCCCGGGACGTCCTCGATCAGCACGTGACCCTGGCAGAGCATGGCAACAAAGGCGAACTGGACCTCGCGATGCTTGCCGACGACGACCTTTTCCACGTTGCCAACGACGCGGTCGCCGATCTCCTGGACGAGTCCCATGGGGTTCCTTTCGGGTTTGAACTCACGCAGGCAGATTACACGAGTTGCTGCAGTGTGTCAAGGCGTCGACGACACCACAACGCACAACTCGATTTGACACCCCTCGGGCGGCGTGTTACAACAGCGAACACTTTTGCCTGTTGTGGGAGGCTCTTTCGTGACAAACGCGCTGCGCATCCATCCTCAAGACAACGTCGTCACCGTGCTGCACGACCTCGAGCCCGACAGCACTATCGACCTCGGTGACGGCGCGCTCTCCGAGCCCGTTGCGGTCCGCGAAGCGATCCCATTTGGCCACAAGGTGGCCATTCGCGCCATCGCCCCTGGCGAGCACGTCGTCAAATACGGCGCCTCCATCGGCGTGGCGGTGGCGGACATTCGGCCCGGCGACCACGTGCACCTTCACAATCTCCGTAGCGTGCGAGGAGCGGCGCGATGACAAACGAAACGACCTTCCAGGGCTTCCGCCGTCCCGACGGGCGCGCGGGCGTACGCAATCTGGTGGCGGTGATCCCCTCCTGCGGCTGCGCGCTCCACGCGGCGCGCCTCATCGCCTCGGCGGTGCCGGGGGCGGCGCTGATCGACTATGCAGGCGGGTGTGGCGAGACGGAGGACGATACCGCCTTGGCGCTGCAGCTCCTCTCCCAGCTCGGCCGGCACCCGAATGTCGTCGGATCCCTCGTCGTCAGCCTGGGGTGCGAGACGCTGAACGCTGGCGAGCTGGCCGCCCGTATCGGGCAGGGGTGGGCGCCGGTGGAGCTGCTGGTGATCCAGCAGATCGGCGGCACGCGGCGCACCGTGGACCGCGGGACGCTCCTGGCGCGGCAGATGCTCGACGCGGCGGCGGGCCAGCGGCGGGAGCCGTGTCCCGTATCGGATCTCATCGTGGGGCTCGAGTGCGGCGGGTCGGACGCTACCTCCGGCTTGGCCGCCAACCCGGCGATGGGCGCCTTCAGCGACCTCATGGTGGCGGACGGGGCCAAGGTCATCCTCGCCGAGACGAGCGAACTTGTGGGCGCGGAGCACATCCTGGCGGAGCGCGCCGCGAACACCGACGTGGCCGAGCGCCTCCTGCGCACCGTCGCCGAGTGCGAGGCGTTCCTCAAGGCGACGGGCGAGGATTTCCTGGGCAAACAGCCCAGCCCCGGCAACCAGCGCGGCGGGCTCACCACCGTCGAGGAAAAGGCCCTGGGCGACGTGCTCAAGGGGGGCACCACGCCGGTGGTGGACGTGCTGCGCTACGGCGAGCCGCCCACCGTCCCGGGCCTATCATTCATGGACACTCCGGGGAACGACTTGGCCTCCGTCACCGGCTTGGCGGCGGCGGGCAGTCATGTCGTCGTCTTTACCACCGGCCGTGGCAACCCGATGGGCAACGCCCTGGCGCCGGTCATCAAGGTGACGGGCAACGCCCACACCTATGCGCGCATGGGTGACGATATGGACATCGACGCCAGCGGCATCATCCGCGCCGAGGAGACGTTTGCCGACGTGGGACGGCGCATTCGTGCACTGAGCCTGGAGGTAGCCTCCGGGCGCCAGACGGCGGCCGAGGCCCTGGGCCACGTCGAGTTCGCCCTCATCCGTCTGGGGCCGGTGTACTGATCGATTCGCTCACACGCAACACCTCCCAAAGGTGGCTGGCGGAGGACCTGCCATAGACGGCGTTACCTTCGCCGGTCCCCTTCGGGAGGCGTCGAAATCTGGGCCATGTTCGTAGGGGCGACCGGCCGTAGGGGTGACCGGCCGTAGGGGTGACCGGCCGTAGGGGTGACCGGCCGTAAGGGTGACCGGCGTTCATAGGGGCGACCGCCGGTCGTAGGGGTGACCGGCGTTCGTGAGGGTGACCGGCCGTAAGGGTGACCGGCATTCGTGAGGGTGACCGGCGTTCGTAGGGGCGACCGGCGTTCGTGAGGGTGACCGGCCGTTCGTAGGGGTGACCGGCCGTTCGTGAGGGTGACCGGCCGTTCGTAGGGGCGACCGGCCGGTCGCCCCTACTGCTGGGCGCGCAGCTGCGGGAAGAGGATGACCTCGCGGATCGACGGCTGGTCCGCAAAGAGCATCACCATGCGGTCGATGCCGAACCCCAAGCCGCCGGTGGGCGGCATGCCGTGCTCGACGGCGGTGAGGAAATCCTCGTCCAGCGGGTGCGCTTCCTCATCCCCCGCCTCGGCATCGCGGCGTTGCGCCTCGAACCGCTCCCGCTGGTCCAGCGGGTCGTTCAGCTCGCTAAAGGCGTTGCCACACTCGATCGTCCCGATATAGAACTCGAACCGCTCGACGAGGTGCGGCGCGTCCGGCTTCTTTTTGGCGAGGGGCGAGACCTCGACGGGAAAGTCCAGCACGAAGGTGGGCTGGATGAGGGTGGGCTCGACGCACTCGCTGAATATCTCTTCCACCAGCTTGCCCCAGGTCGGCTTCTTGCCCACCGGCAGGTCGCGCTCCTGGACCTCGCGCCAGAGGTCCTCCAACTCCCGGTGCTGCTCGATGTCGATGCCGGTGTGCTCCAGGATGGCGTCGCGCATCGTCACCCGGCGCCACGGGGGCGCCAGATCGATGGCATCCCCCTGGTAGGTGATGCGGGTGGAGCCCAGCACCTCCTGGGCGACGCTGGAAAAGATCTCTTCCACCAGCCGCATGATGTCGTGATAGTCGGCGTACGCCTGGTACAGCTCGATGACGGTGAACTCGGGGTTGTGCTCGGTCGAGATCCCCTCATTGCGGAAATTGTGGCCGATCTCGTACACGCGATCCAGCCCGCCGACGATGAGGCGCTTGAGGTACAACTCATCGGCGATACGCAGGTACAGGGTGCGATCGAGGGCGTTGTGATAGGTGGTGAACGGCCGGGCGGCGGCACCCCCGTAGAGCGGCTGCAGCACCGGCGTCTCGACCTCGAGGAACCCCCGCGCGTCGAGGAAGCGGCGGATCGCCGAGACGATGCGCGTGCGCGTGACAAACACCTCGCGCACCTCGGGGTTGGCGATGAGGTCGAGGTAGCGCTGGCGGTAGCGCGTTTCGACGTCGCGCAGGCCATGCCATTTCTCGGGGAGGGACAGCAGCGCCTTGGCGAGGAGTTCGACCGCCTCCACGTGGACGCTCACCTCACCGGTGCGGGTGCGGAACATCTGGCCGCGGGCCGAGACGAAATCGCCCAGGTCGACGTCCCGGCGAAACATCTCGTAGGCGTCCTCGCCGACCTCTTCCTGCCGCAGATAGATCTGCACGCGGCCGGAGCCATCGGTGATGTGCGCAAAGGTGGACTTGCCCATCACGCGGGCCGACATGAGCCGGCCGGCGACCTGAACCTCGACGGTTTCGCCCTCGGCGGCGCCCTCAAAGGCGGCGATCGCTTCGGCGGCGGTGTGGGTACGCGAGGTGCGGGCAGGATAAGGATCGACACCGCGCTCGCGCAAGCGTTCGAGCTTGGCGATGCGCAGCGCCCTCTGATCAAGAGTCTCGGGCATCGGCGTTCCTTCGTGTGGCGGGATGTTGGTCGCCCAGGGAGGGCTATTCGATGGTGAGGATCTCGAAGCGCAAGGCGCCGTCCGGCGACTGGACGGTGATCTCCTCACCGATGCGCCTGCCCAGAAGCGCCTTCCCGAGCGGGGACTCGTTCGAGATGCGCCCGCGTAGCGGGTCGGCCTCGGTGCGACCAACGATGTGGTAGGTCTCGGGCGCGGCGCCGTCCTCCGAGATGGTGACGCGGCAGCCCAGGCACACCATGTCCCGACGCGGGCTCTCCTCCAGGATCTGGACGCTGGAGAGGATCGCCTCGAGGTCACGGATGCGTCCCTCGACAAAGGCCTGCTCCCGCTTGGACTCCTCATAGCCGGCGTTCTCGCTGAGGTCGCCCTCATCCACCGCCGACTTGAGGCTCTCCGCCACCTCGGGGCGCCTCACGTTGCGGAGGTAGTCGAGTTCCTTCTGGAGCTTGTCCCTACCCTCGGGTGTCAGGAAGTGTACTCTTTCGGCCATGCTCCCCATTCGCCCTCTGTCATGCTCTGATGGCGAAACGACGTAACGCTTCGTTTGGCGTCATTTCGCTGAATAGCAAAAAAGCGCCCACAGGCGCAGGGATCCCACCGACTATAGCAGCGACCTTACGAGGCACATTATAGCCATAAACGCCCAGGTTGACAAACCGGCCAAGCTTGCGGGGTGTGCCCAGGGTACTGGGGGCACGGCGGCGAGTCGGGGGAGTTCGCGGTCGCCCAAAACGCCGAATGCACCCCCCATAGTAGCCCCATAGGTCCTCGATTGACCGTAGGTGGCCGTGATGCTACCATAGGCCGTCACGCGGAGGGCGCGGGGCGTTCGGCCTCGCTGGCAACCTCACGGACATGCCCCATTGCGTCGCACAACCACTGGTTGGGAGAAAGGAACCCATGTCACCGGAACAGGCACGGAAGGACGAGCAGGAGGCCCTTGGGCGCGTCGAGGACGCCGTCAACACCTACTCGCGCCCTACGGGATTAAAGATCACCGACATGCGCGTGGCGGTGGTGCGCTCCAACTTTGACTATCCCATCATCCGCATCGACACGAACCAGGGGATCTCGGGGATCGGCGAGGTGCGCGACGCCGGCCACCGCGAGAACGCCCTGCAGTTCAAGAGCTTTCTCCTGGGGCAGAACCCCTGCCACGTGGATTACATCTTTAACACCATCAAGCGCTTTGGCGGGCCGGCCCGCGAGGGGGGCGGCGTCTCGGGGATAGAGCTGGCGCTGTGGGACCTGGTGGGCAAGGTGTACGGCGTGCCGTGCTACCAGTTCCTGGGCGGCAAGTATCGCGACCTCGTGCGCATCTATGCCGACACCACCCATCCCGACGCGATCACCCCCGAGGCGATGGCCCAGCGCGTGCTGGAGCGCAAAAAGCTCGGCTTCACCTTTATCAAGTTCGACCTCGGCGTACACGATCTGGAGGAGACCCCCGACGCCGTGGTGGGCACCGCGACGCGCGGCGAGTTCCCCATGAGCCTCTACGAACAGCGCTACAAGGCGCGCGGGGCGACGGGCAAGATCCACCTCTCGGAGAAGGGGATCGCCCGCTTTGCCGAGATCGTGGCCGCCGTGCGCGAGGCGGTGGGCTGGGACACCTACCTGGCCATTGATCATTTCGGCGAGATCACGGTGGACGACGCCATCCGCCTGGGGAAGGCGCTGGAGCCCTACTCGCTGAGCTGGATGGAGGATATCATCCGGTGGTGGGACATCGAGGGCAACCGCCGCGTCACCGAGGCGATCAACGTGCCCACCCTCAACGGGGAGGATATCTATCTCTTTGAGGGGTGGCGGCCGATGATCGAGGCGCGGGCCATCGACATCATCCAGCCCGACCTGCTGACCTCCGGGGGGATGCTGGAGACGAAAAAGATCGCCGACCACGCCGAGCGTTACGACATGCCCACGGCGCTACACTTTGCCGGCTCGCCCATCGCCTTTATGGCCAACCTGCACTGCGCGGCGGCGATCCGCTCCTTCGTGGCGCTGGAGAACCACGCCGTGGACCTCCCCTTCTGGAAGGACCTCGTCACGGGGATGGATGAGCCGGCCATCGTCGACGGCTACGCCCGGGTGCCGGACAAGCCGGGGTTGGGGGTGGAGCTGAACTATGACGCCATCGAGGCGAACCTGCGCACGCCGGGCGACCTCTTCCTGCCGACGGAGGAGTGGAACCTGCCCAAGCTGGGGAGCTGGCGGCCCGATCCCAACGACCCGCTGAACAAGTTCTAGGGCGACAGTCGCTGGCGGAGCACGTCTCGGGAGCCGTCTGGATCGCGAAATGGCGAAAGGGGCGAAAGGCGCGAAAAGGGAGCCTGCTGGCGCGTGAGCTGACGCGGAAGCACAGCCCTCGGCGGGCGGCGATGCGCCGGATGCCGCGATGCCCTCCCTTGCGTCGCGGCATCCGCGTGAGTCCATCTAGGTCCGGAGGGCGGGCCAATCCCTTCGCCAGGGGATGGAGCGCGCCTCGGCGCGCTTGTGGAGTGCCAGCCGCCGGCCTTGGCCGCGGATGCTGCCCGATGCGCCTCTCACGATCGTGGACACGCCCCGCTGTGTATTACGATTGACGGTCCCACCCCGCGATGCTATAATGGCACCAATCGAACGGTTCATCGGCTGTGACGGAGACGAGTAGCGGCACGCGCGCCCCCCAGAGAGCCGCCGGGGCTGGGATGGCGGCGGGTGCGGGCCGGCGAAATCCACTCCCGAGCCGTGCGCGAAACGAGGCCAGGCCTCGCCGAGCGCTACCGGGTGCTCCCGTTATCGAGCGGCCCTCCTCTGGAGGGCGGTAAGGCCGCGCATCGCGAGGCGCGCGGCGAACCGAGGTGGCACCACGAGAGCAGCGCCTCTCGTCCGATCGGACGAGAGGCGCTTTATGTTTCCCGAGGAGGCAGACATGATCGAGCTGGCGTACATCCGCGAGCACCCCGACGTCATGCGGCAAGCCCTGCTGGACCTGAACGCCACGGCGCCCATCGACGAGATCCTCGATCTCGACGAGCGACGGCGCGCGATGCTGTCCGAGATCGAGGCGCTGCGCGCGCAGCGCAACAGCGTCTCCAAAGAGATCCCGGCCATCAAGGACAAGGAAGAGAAGCAGCGCCTCATCGCCGAGATGCGGCAGGTGGGCGACCGCATCAAGGAACTGGAGGCGGCGCTGCAGCCGGTGCAGGAGCGCCTCGACCAGGCGCTGCTGGAGGTGCCCAACCTGCCCGATCCCAGCGTCCCGGTGGGCCCCGACGAAAGCCACAACGTGGTGGTGCGCACCGTGGGCGAGATCCCGAGCTATGACTTTGAGCCCATTCCTCACTGGGAGCTGGGCGAGGCGCTGGACATCATCGATTTCGAGCGCGGCGTCAAGCTGTCGGGCACGCGGTTCTACGTACTCAAGGGGATGGGCGCCCGCCTGCAGCGCGCCCTCATCGCCTGGATGATCGACGTGCACGTGGACGAGCATGGCTACTCCGAGATCTATCCGCCCTACATGGTGCGGCGCGAGTGCCTGGTGGGCACGGGGCAGTTGCCCAAGTTCTCCGAGAACCTCTACGTCGACACGGAGGACGACCTCTGGTTCATCCCCACGGCCGAGGTGCCGGTGACGAACCTGTACCGCGAAGAGATCCTGCCGGAGGAGCGCCTGCCCATCTATCACGTGGCCTACACCGCCTGCTTTCGCCGCGAAAAGATGTCGGCCGGGCGCGACACGCGGGGCATCAAGCGCGGGCACCAGTTCGACAAGGTCGAGATGGTCAAGTTCGTCCACCCCGAGACGTCGATGGACGAGTTGTACAAGCTCATCGACAACGCCGAGGACATCTGCCGCAAGCTGGAGCTGCCCTATCGCGTGGTGCAGATGTGCACGGGCGACCTCAGCTTTTCCGCGGCGGCCAAGTACGACCTCGAGCTATGGGCGGCGGGGAGCCAGGAGTGGCTGGAGGTCTCGTCCTGCAGCAATTTCAAGGATTTCCAGGCGCGCCGCGCCGATATCCGCTATCGCCCGGCGGAGGGCGGCCGGCCCGAGTTCGTGCACACCCTGAACGGCTCGGGGCTGGCGCTGCCGCGGCTGATGATCGCCATCATCGAGAACTATCAGCAAAAGGACGGCAGCATCGTCGTGCCCGAGGCGCTGCGCCCGTACATGGGCGGGGTGGAGGCGATACGTTAGCCTGATGGTACGCTGATTCCGCCGATTGGGACGCAGATTTACGCAGATGAACACAGATAGGATAGATCAGCGGAGATCGGCGTATCATCAGCGTAATCAGCGTACCATCGGACTCTACAGCAGGGGGCTGCGGTGAGCATAGCGCGGGCGTGGGCGGGGTTGCTCGACCTCGTGTATCCGCCGCACTGCGTGGCGTGCGGCCGCATGGGCGCCTGGCTGTGCGCCGCCTGCCTGGAGGCCTACCCCGCCTTTCGGCCGCCGTGGTGCGCGCACTGCGGCCGACCACTCCCCAGAGCGGGGGTGTGTCGTGCCTGCCGGGGGAGGTCATCATCACTGCGAGGGGTGCGGTCGGTGGGGCCCCACGTGGCACCTTTGCGCGACGCCGTGCACGCGCTCAAGTACGAGGGGGTGCGGGCCCTGGCGACGCCGCTGGCCGCGCTGATGGCCGCCACCTGCTCTCTGGCGCCGCTCCCTGTGGCGGCGGTGGTCCCCGTGCCGCTGCACCCGCGGCGCGTGCGGCAGCGGGGCTACAACCAGGCGGCCCTCCTGGCGCGGGAGCTGGCGCGCCTCCTCGTCCTGCCCCTCCACGAGGAGTGGCTGGAGCGCGCGCGCAACACGCCCTCGCAGGTAGGGCTCACACGCGCCGAGCGCTGGGCCAACGTGGACGGTGCCTTTCGTGTCGCCGCCGCTGCAAGCGACGCCGGCGCGCTCGCCGGGCAGAGCGTGCTCCTGGTGGATGACGTGTTCACCAGCGGGGCCACACTCCGCGCTGCCGCCGGCGCCCTGCGGTCCGCCGGGGCCGAGGCGGTGTGGGCCGTGACCCTCACCCGGGCGCGGGTAGGCGCCGATGGATGGGCGGCCGGATCGGCGCCCGATGCGCCGTGAGCCGACTCGTGGCACGATGAGACGCCATCGCGGAACGTGGGCGCGCACGCAGGCGCGCCCCTACCGCATGTCAAGAACATCGTAGGGGCGGACCGGCGTGTCCGCCCGCAGAGACTGGAGACCCATGCGATTGTTGATCGCTACGCACAACGAGGGCAAAAAGCGCGAGTACGAGGAACTCTTGGCCGGCGCGGGGGTGGAGCTGGTGTCCCTCTCGGACGTTGGCATCCACCAATCGGTCCCAGAGGAGGGGGACACCTACGCGGAAAACGCCCTGCTCAAGGCGCGGGGATACGCTGCGCTGAGCGGCATGCTGACGCTGGCGGATGATTCGGGGATCGAGGTGGATGCCCTCGGCGGCGCGCCCGGCGTGCGCACGGCGCGCTATGCCGGCGAGGAGGCCAGCGACGCGGAGCGCAACGCGCTGCTCCTGCGCAGCATCGAAGGGGTGCCCGACCCCGAGCGCACGGCGCGCTTTCGCTGCGTCATCGCCCTCGCCTGGCCCGACGGCCGCACGGCGGTGGTGGAGGGCGTCGTGGAGGGACGCATCGCGCTCGAGCCGCGGGGCGAGCATGGGTTCGGCTACGACCCCATCTTTTTCGTGCCCGAGTATGGCCGCACCATGGCGGAGCTGCCCGAGGAGGTCAAGAACCGCATCAGCCACCGCGCCCGCGCGGCCGCCGCGGCGGCAGAGTTGCTGGCGGGGTAGCGGTCGGCAGTCGGTGCGTGCGTGCCGGCCCTTGGCCATTAGCCGTTGGCTATTGGCCCTGATCGGCGCGTGATCGCAATGTGGAGCATGTCGTCAGCACACCGGAGCGCGCCTCGGTGTACCCGGCGCCCCCATACCAGCCGCCCACCTTGGCCGCAGCTGCCGTCCGATGGACCTCCCGAACTCCTGGATACTCCCCGTCAGAAGTGGCGCCATCCGCCGTGGGAGGCTCAGCTAACGGCCAATGGCCAAGAGCCCCTGCTCCAGGCCAACCGCCGATAGCCGACCGCCGACTGCCGACAGCCGAGTGCCCGCTCTAGCACGTCCTCAGATCGACCACGTCCGCGCCCAAGCCGGTCAGGATCTGCTCCACCCTGTCACACGCGATCCCCTGCACCTTGAAGGCGATCTCGCGGTTGGCGATATCGTCGCCCCAGAAGGTGCCCAGGGTGACGATATCGGCCCCCGCCTCGGAGAGGGCACCGGTGAGTTTCGCCAGGAACCCCTGCTGCTCGGCCACCTTGATGGTGACGCGCAGGCCGGGGTTGCGCGCGCCCAGCAGCTCCAAAAAGATCTTGAACAGGTCGCTTTCGGTGATCATGCCCACCAGCTTGTCGCCGCGCATCACCGGCAGGCCGGCGATATCGTTATCCACCATGATGCGCGCTGCCTCTTCCAGAGGGCAGTCCTCCTCGATGGTGACCACCTCGCGGCTCATGAGGTCCTCGACTTTGATTCTGGCGACCAGATAATTCAGCTCGTACACGCTCAGAGTGGTGGCTGGGGAGGGGGAGGCATGGAGCAGATCCGCTTCCACGACGATTCCGACGAGCTTGCCCTGCTTGTCGAGCACGGGCAGACGCCGCACCTTTTCGTCGCGCATGATGCGCAGCGCCTCGTGGAGCGACGTGTCGGGGTTGATCGTGATGGGGTGCCGCGTCATTCGTTCTTTGACGAGCATTCTCTGACCTCCTACTCCATTGTAGCGTCTATCTCGGGCCGATGGGTTTATGCCGGTCGTCTGCGACTGCTATCCCATTATACCGCATGCATTAGGGCGCGTCCAGGGGTTTCAGCGCTCGCGGGGCGGCTCGTAGCCGAGTTGCCGCAGGAAGCGCTCGTCGCGGCGCCAGTTCTTGCGCACCTTGACCCACAGCTCCAGGTAGACCTTGGTCTCGAGGAATTGCTCCAGCGCCACGCGCGCCTCGCGGCCGATGCGCTTGAGCATCGCGCCGTCGCGGCCGATGACGATCCCCTTTTGTGACTCGCGCTCCGTGTAGATGGTGGCCGCGATAAAGATCATGCCGTTCTCGCGCCTCTTGAAATCCTGCACCATCACCGCCAGGGCGTGGGGCACCTCCTGCTGCAGCAGTTCGAGGGCCCGCTCGCGAACCAGCTCCGCCGCCACAAAGCGCTCCTGCTGGTCGGTGAGCTGGTCCTCCGGGTAGTAGCGGGGCCCCGGCGGGAGCATGGCGATCGTCTCCTCGAGCAGCGCATCGCGGTTGTAGCCCGATAGGGCGCTGACGGGCACCGACGCCACGAACTCGCCCAGCGCCTCATAGGCGGCGCGATGCGTCTCGGCCTCTTCGGGCGCGAGGAGGTCGATCTTGTTTAGCACCAGCACGATGGGGATGTCCTGCGTCATCTCGAGTACCCGGGCGACCTCCTGGTCGGCGCGGGTGGGCGGCTCGGAGGCGTCCACCATGAACAGCACCACGTCGGCGTCGGGCACGGCGCGGCGCGCCGTCTCGACCATGTACTCACCCA
>ERZ747221.3589-NODE-3589-length-12196-cov-2.902550_pt1 | contig 12196 bp, 6 predicted proteins | sample MGYA00374949_ERZ747221 | MGnify/ENA primary metagenome ERZ747221 (study PRJEB28779, sample SAMN05720172) | bioreactor metagenome | isolation source: Anaerobic biogas reactor | place: USA:Washington, USA | collected 2015-08-08 ... | reverse complement strand
ATGTTGTTGCCGTCGGGGACGTCGGAGAAGGTATTGCCAAAGCCATAGATACCGCTGGACGGATCGGTCACGGCGACGGTCGCCTCGACGAACTCGTCCATGTCCTTCGGCGGGGCCTCAAAGCCGGCGGCCGAAAAGAGGTCGGAGCGGTAGTACATCACCTGCGGCTCGTTATGGAAGGGGATACCCACGGCCTTGCCGTCGATCTTGACGTTGGCCTCGTTCGCCTCGAACCAGCCGCCGCCGCTCTCACCGATCTCCCGGAAGAGATCGTCCACGTCCTCGAGGATGCCCATGGTGCTGTAGCGGGCGACGTTGATGCCGAGGATGATGTCGGGCAGCGTCTTGGCCTCGATGGCGGCGTTCTGCTTCTGCTGATAGTCGCCCCAGGGGAAGAGCTGCACCTCCGCCTCAAAGTTGTTGCGGGCGGCCGCCAGCAGCACCGAGTCGGTAAAGTAGTCGTTCTGCGCCTGGATAAAGTGCTTCGGCGCCCAGACGGTCATCTTGGGGCCGGGGTCGGCGGCCTTGACCACTTCTTGGGTGACGATCTTTTCGACCTCGACCTGAACTTCCTTCTCGACGATCTTCTCGACCTCGACCGTCCGCTCGACGACCTTCTCCACTACCTTGGGCTGGCAGGCAGCGGCCAGAATGCCCGTGGCCGCAATGAGAGATCCACGCAGAAACCGGCGACGAGAGAGCGCGTTCATTGTCACTCCTTGCTTGGCTTGATCGTTTCCGTGTGTTCCAATGCTGTCTACAATGACAAGGCAAAGACACAGTAATCCCAGGGGCATGCCTCCTACAAGGTGTGGTCCTCGAAGCGCAAGCGAACGGATCCCGATGCCGAGAGGGGGGAACCGGTTCCAGCGAGCCTCAGAGGTTGTGAAAGAGGTGCTGCAGGCGCACCACTGATACCGTATCATGGATGCAGCAGCATGTCAACCCCTTTATGACATGCTGCTGACGTCTTGGTGCCATCTGACAGCTCGCCTCGCCTAGCCCCTCCCTCGAACGGCGCCCGCCGTGAGGCCGGCGACCATGTGGCGTTGCCCGAGGGCGTACACGGCCAGCACCGGCACGGCCATGATGAGGGTGGCGGCCGAGAGTTCGCCCCACGGCAGCACGTCGCCAAAGATCATCTGGCCGAGGCCCAGGGGAAGGGTCATCATGGTCTCTGTAAAGATCAGGGTGTAGGCAAAGAGGAACTCGCCCCAGGCCTGGCTCATGGCGAATAGCAGCACCGCCACCAGCCCCGGCATGCTTAGGGGCAGGATGACGCGCAGAAAGGCCTGCAGGCGGTTGCAGCCGTCGATCATGGCGGCATCCTCCAGCTCGGCCGGGATGGAGCGGTAGTAGCCCATGAGCAGCCAGAGGGCGAAGGGCAGGGCAAAGGCGGGGTACGAGAGGATCAGCGAGAGGCGGGTGTTCACCAGGCCCAGCCGGGCAAAGAGGTGAAAGATCGGCATAACGATCATCACGGCCGGCATGAGGTACGATACCAGCGCCGCCTGCCCCAGGAGTGCGGCGCCGCGCCAGCGCAGGCGCGTGATGCCATAGGCCCCCATGGCGGCCGCGCCCGTCGATAGGAGAGCGCTGCCTGTCGACACGATCAGCGTATTCTGCAGCCACAACATAAAGCTGCGCCGCGGCCCTAGCAGGCGTTCGAACTGGATCGTCGTCCACGGTCTGGGCCAGAGGACCGACTCGAACAGGGTGATCTGTAGCTCGGCCTTGAAGGCGGTGACGAGCACCCAGTAAAAGGGCGCCAGCTCGAAGGCCAGCACGGCAAGGGTGAGCAGGGCTGGCCCGGCGCGATGGACGATGCGCCCGCCGCGCGTGCCGGCGCCCAGGGGCCGGGCGATCATGCCCCATGCCCTGGCGACGGCGGTCTCGATGACGTCGTGGGTGGCCCAGAGGAGGCGCATCCCGCGGGCCACCAGTCGGCGCGCGGGCCGCGTGAGGCGGCTCAGGGGGCCGGCGGCCGCGTCGGCCGCCACCTGCGTTCCCTCTCCCTCTACGATGGCCCGCCCGAGGATGGCGATGAGGGCGACGAACACCGGCGCCCCGGATAATGCCACGGCCACCCCCTTCCCCATCTGTCGTCGGGCCAGCTGATAGGCAAGCACCGAGTACACCTTGGTCACGTTCATCGGCCCGCCGCCGGTGAGCAAAAAGATGAGACTGAACTCGTTGAACGACCAGATGGCGCACAGCAGGAACGCCACGACGGCCGCGTGGCGCAGCCCGGGGAGGGTCACGTGGAGGAAGCGTCGCCACGCGCCGGCGCCGTCGATGGACGCCGCCTCGTACAACTCAACGTCGATCCCCTTCAGCCCCGCCAGGAGGGTGATGGTGGCGAAGGGGATACGCTGCCAGACGTTGACCAGGATGACGCTCGGGAGGGCGGTGGTCAGGCTGCCAAAGAAGGGAAACCCCCTCTCGATGAGGCCGACGCCGATGAGGACGCGATTCACGCCGCCGTAGAGCGGGTCGAGGAGCGCCCGCCAGGTGAGGGCGCGCACGATCTCGGGCATGACCCAGGGGAGGAGTACCAGGGCGGCCACGAGGCCGCCGCGCGTCCCCATGCGGTGGATGAGAAGCGCCGCCACGAGGGCAGCCGTCAGCGAGATGGCCACCGACCAGACGGTGTACTGGGCCGTCACGGCGACGGATTCGCGAAAGAAGCGATCCGCCCACAGGGCGCGATAGTTGGCCAGCCCCACAAAGGGGCCGATCTCCTGGCTGATGGTGCGCGTAAAGCTGATGTAGGTGGCGCGCGCAAAGGGATAGGCGATGAGCCCACCCATGATAACAAAGGTGGGCAGCATAAAGAGGTATGCGGTCGCAAAGTCTGTCCCAAGCACTGCCCGCAGGCGTCGCTGCAGGGGGGTGACCTGGCGCCAGCGCTCGACGGGGCTCAGGCGGGTGGTGAAGCCGCGAGAATCAAGATCCATGCGCGAACTCGTTGCTCTCTCTACACGGTGTGGCCGCCGTAGCGCGGACGCATCGCGGGGCCGGCGGCGGAGCGTTCCCCCGCCAAGGGGCAGGGCAGGGGCGCTGGCCGGGGTTGCCCTGGCCTGACACGTTGGGAGGGAGAGGATGTCTCTCCCTCCCATGCGTGACTCCTCGTGACTCGGGGCGTGTGAAGGCTCACCCGCCGCCCTTGACGGCGCCCGCCGTGAGGCCGGCGACCATGAAGCGCTGGCCCAGCGAGTAGAGGATCAGCACCGGTACCGCCATCAACAGCGCCGCGGCCGACAGCTCACCCCACGGGAGCACGTCGCCGATGATCATCTGGGCCAAGCCCACGGGGATGGTCATCTTGCTCTCGCTCTGGATAAAGACGTAGGCGAATAGAAACTCGCTCCAGGCCTGGGTGACGCCAAAGAGGGCTACGGCCAATAGGGCTGGCTTGGTGAGAGGGAGCACCACCTTGAAGAAGGTCTGGAAACGGTTGCAGCCGTCGATCAGCGCCGCCGCCTCCAGCTCCTCGGGAATCGAGGAGTAGTAGCCCATCATTAGCCAGATGGCAAAGGGCAACCCAAAGGTGGGATAGGATAGGATTAGCGTAAAGAGTGTGTTCGTAAGGTGCAACCAGGTAAAGAGGCCATACAAAGGGATTACCATCATGATCCCAGGCATGAGATAGGCTACCAGCACAGAGTTCGACAATGCGCCCGCCCCCTTCCATCGCAGGCGGGTCAGGGCGTAAGCGCTCAGAGAGGCGACGATCGTGGAAATCAGCGGGGTGATGCACGAGATCGTTACTGTGTTCCGTAGCCAGATCACAAAGTTGCGCGCCGGCCCGAGGAGCCTCTCGAACTGCTCGAGCGACCACGGTATCGGCCAGCCCACGTTCTCAAAGCGGGTGATCTGTAGCTCGGTCTTGAAGGCCGTCACGATCACCCAGTAGAAGGGTAACAGCTCGAATATCACGAGCAACACCAGTGCGACGATGGGCAACACCTGCCCAGACCGGCGGCGCCGATGGCGCCGCGCGACTGACGCGCTACCGTGGGGGGCTGAGGAGGCCCTGGCGAACAGATTGCCGAGAAGGCCAAGGAGCCACTCGACCAGGTCGTTGGCGAGCCAAAACAGGGCGAGCACGAGACGCAGGAGTTGCTGAAACGGCCACGCGATCACGGACAGGAGGTGCGACAGCGGGCTTGGCCCTCGGCTCACGGACTCGGTGGCGTACAGGCGCCGGCCGCTCATCATATAGCGCCCCAGAATGATGATAAAGATCCCCAGAACGGGTGCCATGGTCATGGAGACGGCGATGCCCGGACCGTAGCGCAGGCCACCGATGGCATAGTTGTATGCCAGGATAGAGTATACCTTGGTGGCGTCCATGGGGCCGCCGCCGGTGAGCAGGAAGATCAGTCCAAAGGAGTTGAACGTCCAGATCGTCGAGAGGAGCGTCACGACGATGATGACGTAGCGAAGGCCGGGCAGGGTAATGTGCAGGAACTGCCGCCAGGCCGAGGCACCGTCGATGGCCGCCGCCTCATAGAGTTCCATGTCAATCGCCTTCAGGCCGGCCAGAAGGTTTATGGTAAAGAAGGGGATGCCCTGCCAGAGGTTCACCATGATCAAGGTGGGCAGGGCAGTGTCCACCCCCGTAAGGAATGGGAGAGGTTTGTCGACAAAGCCCAGGGTGATGAGCAGACGGCTCACGCCCCCGTAGAGAGGGTCGAGCAGGCTCTTCCAGGTGATGGCGCGCACGACGTCGGGCATGATCCATGGGAGTAGGACTAGGCCCGTCCAAAATGAAGCCTTGTTGCCCAGACGGTTCAGCAGCACCGATGCCAGGATACCCACCGTGAGCTTGAGAAAGACCGCTGAGAGCGTGAACTTGGCCGTGATGACCACCGACCGCCGGAAAAAGATGTCGTTCCACAAGTTCTTGTAATTCAGCAGTCCGACAAACGGGCCGATATCGCGCGTGGTGGTGTTGGTGAAGCTGATGTACAGGGCACGAACAAAGGGATAGGCGATCAGCCCACCCATCAAGATAACCGTGGGTGCCATAAAGATGTAGGCCACGTTCCAGTCCTGGCCGAGGGTACGTTGCAGCCGTTTCGTTAGGGTCTGCTGCAGCACTGGCGTGGCGACGCGTGACTGGGTCGGCAGCACATCGGCCATGCGGCTCTTCTCCTCAAGTGGTAAGGCGCCCCTGGCGCGTAGCGATGTCGAGGCGCCTCCGCTCGATACCAAGGCTCACAAAAGACTGTTGAGGGCGTCGCCCTTCGAGGGACGACGCCCTCAACGTCTGGCGGGGCCTCTAGGTCCGCGTCAAAAGACGACGTTGATCGGCGCGACGCCCGCGCCGATCAGCTATGCCTTCTCGCCGGGCAGATCAAACTCCTTAAAGATCTGCACGTAGCGATCGTGGCAGGTCTTGACCGCCTCGGCCACCGGTGTGCCGCGCAGGATATCGGCTACCATGTCGTTCTGGATGCCGGCCGAGCCCGCCGCGGCCAGGGCTGGGTTGTGCGCGGGGCCGGGGTAGGTTTGGGGCACCTGATCGCCCGCGGGCGACATGGCCACCGTCTCCTGCTCCAAAGCGACCTGGTTCGTCGGGATATACTTGGACTCCCGCCACAGGTTCTCGTAGCAGGGTAGCGCGAAGCCTGGGGCGTTGGCATAGATGCCGTCCATCATGTCAAGGTCGAGCACAAAGTGACGCACCGCCTCGCGAGCGGCATCGGGGTTGCGGCCACCCTTCAGTAGCATAAAGTTGTTGTGCCCTAGGCTGTTGAACTCGGTGTGCACCGGGCCGCCCGGAGGCGCATGGAAACCGGTGTCGTCCTTGATGGGGTTGCTGTCCAGGATGGCCTTGCCGTATACCGTGCCGCCGTTGAAGGTGTAGGCCAGCAGCCCGGCGAGGTACGCCTCGTTGTTGCTCATGTCGGTCCATGCCAGGATGCCCGGCGGCAGCATCGGCGCCCACTTTTCGTCCATGTAGATGGAGGTCATCCAGGTCATCGCCTCGACCATCTCGGGCGAGTCAAAGGTCACGAACTGGCCCGTCTCGTCCTGGATGTAGGCGCCCCAGCCATGGGTGATGCGGTTGCGGAACCAGTTACCATCGTTGCTAGCATTGATGGTGACGCCCCATCCGTATAACTCGTTCGCGGGGTCCGACACCTCCAGACAGGCCTCCCACATGTCGGTGAAGAGGCGTATCTTGTGGATGTCGATCCCCTTTGCTTCCCAAGCGGAGCGCCGGAACCAGCCGCCATCGGAACGGGCAAAGTAGGGCACTGCCCACCACTGGTCGTCCAAGATATAGTCCATCTTGGCGCGGGCGTTCGTATCGCCCCACCTGGCGACCGCCTCCTCCACGAGATCGGTCACCGGGTCGAGCACCATCAGGCGCCGCAGGTTGGTGATACTCGAGTCGTGCATCAGGATATCAGCAGGAGTGCCGGCGGCCGCGGCGGCGGCCAGCTTTTCCTGGAACGGGGTGCCGACCGTATAACCCGCCTCGTAGGTGATGTCGAGGGGCCAGCCGCGCTCCTTGCAGAAAGCGGTCATCTCGGCCCGCCACCAATCGTTCATGGCCGGGAAAAAGTCCTTCTTCTGCAGCACCCAGAAGGATCCCTGAACCCTGACCTCCGGCGCCTTCTCGACCTCGACGACGCGGGTCACCTCCTTCTCGACGACCTTTTCGACGACGGCCGTCTCTTTGACGACCTTTTCGACCTCGACCGTTTCCTTGACGACCTTCTCGACGACGGTCGTGACCTCGACGATCTTGGGCTGACATCCGGCAACGAGTAGGCCCGCTCCCATGGCGCTCAGGCGGAGCAGATCGCGTCGCGTCATGCCGGCCCTGAGGGTTTCGTCAGACATGCCTTTCCTCCAGTTATGCCAGAGCTTCCGCTCATCCTTGGGCGAGGGCGCGCCCTCGCGACACCTCGAGGCACTCACCGGATTCTGCTCGAATAGGCACCCTCCCCGAAAAACATGAGCCCGAGGCTAGAGCGCTCCCGGTTTGGCTGGGGGCTCTATCTCGGGCTGCTGGGCGCGGCGGAGACGCGCCGCGCGATGGATGGTGTGCTCTGCATGGCCTCCAACGATGGGCGAGGCCTGAGGGCTGGAGAGGACCGGCGCCGGCGATACCGCTGCCCGGCGCCTCGTATCAGGGGTAAACGCAAACGCGCCGGCATCTGCCGGCGCGTCAAGATCGCAGTCAGTGTCCCACATCATGGCAGGGCCGTATAGGGCCCTTGGCGCCCAGGCAAGGCGATGTAGCGGCTTGGGGGGGCAGTCCGGTCGGGTAAGGCAACCACAACGCACGTGCATGCCTCCTGGCCAGAGAACGCTGCTACAAACCCAGGTCAATGATGTGAGCGCGGTTCGTCGATGCGTGCAAGGCGGCGAACGCAATGCTTTGTTAATGGTGAGACGCAAACCCGATGCAGTGCTTGGCAGCCGGTGGTCTGGCCGCGAAAACCGGAGCTTGCGGACACATTTGCATTATGAAGCAGGAAGCGATGCCTGTCAAGTGTTGTGGCGCCGGCGTCATGTACGTGTCAGGGGTATGTCAGGCCCGCGACGGCGCCGAACAGCGACACGCCCGCCGTAGCGACGGCGGGCGTGCCATGGGGCAGATATGGGTTCGGCGGGCGTCGCCTAGACGTCGAGGTTCTCGACCTCCTTGGCGTGGGTGAGGATGAACTTGCGCCGCGGCGGCACGTCACCGCCCATGAGCATGTCAAAGGTCTGGTCAGCCAGGGCCGCGTCCTCCAGGCTGATCTGCAGGAGGGTGCGCCGCGCGGGGTCCATGGTCGTCTCCCAGAGCTGGTCGGGGTTCATCTCCCCCAGTCCCTTGTAGCGCTGGAGCGATATGCCGCGGGCGCTCAGCTTGCCCAGTACCTCCTCCTTCTCCTCCTCGGTGTACACGTACTGCGACTGGCGCCCGGCGGTGATGCGATACAGCGGCGGCTGCGCCAGATACAGATGCCCGCTGGTGATGAGGGGCTCCATGTACCGGTAAAAGAAGGTCAACAGCAGGGTGGTGATGTGGGCGCCGTCCACGTCGGCGTCGGTCATGATGACGATCTTGTTATAGCGCAGGCTGTCGGTGTTGAACTGGTCGCCCACGCCGGCGCCGATGGCCTGTACCAATGCCTTGATCTCGTTGCTCTTGAGGGCGTGGTCCATACGCGCCTTTTCGACGTTGAGGATCTTGCCGCGCAATGGGAGCACGGCCTGGAAGCGGCGGTCCCGCCCCTGCTTGGCCGAACCCCCGGCCGAGTCGCCCTCGACGATGTACAGCTCGGTGCGCGTCGCGTCGCGGTCCGAGCAGTCGGCGAGCTTGCCGGGCAGGGTGCTGGTCTCAAGCGCCGTCTTGCGGATGACGAGTTCGCGCGCCTGCCGGGCGGCCGCGCGGGCACGGGCGGCCGTGAGCGACTTGCGGATGATGGAGGACGATTCTTTGGGATTCTGCTCCAGCCAGGCGCTGAACGCCTCGCCAAAGAGGCTGGCAACCTGACCGGTAAGCTCGGCGTTGCCCAGTTTGGCCTTGGTCTGGCTCTCGAACTGCGGGTCGGAGAGCTTGACACTGATGATGGCCGTGAGGCCCTCGCGCACGTCCTCGCCGGCAAAGTTCTCGTCCTTGTCCTTGAGGAGGCCCGCGCGCCGCGAGTAGTCGTTCAGCGAGCGCGTCAACGCGCTGCGGAACCCCGTCACGTGGGTGCCGCCGTCCACCGTGTTCACGTTATTGGCAAAGGCGAACACCGACTCGGCATACCCCTCGGTGTACTGCAGCGCCACCTCGATGGTCGTGCCCTCGATGGAGCCCTCGATGTAGAATGGCTCGTGCATGCGCTTGCGGTTGCGGTTCATGTAGCGCACGAACGACTGGATGCCGCCCTGAAAGTGGAAGGTCTGCTCCGAGCCGTCGCGCCGGTCGAGAAAGTGGATCGTCAGGCCGCGCGTGAGGAACGCCATCTCCCGAAAGCGCTGGGCCAATGTCTTGAAGCGGTAGTCCAGCGTGTGGATGATCTCATCGTCGGGCAGGAAACGCGTGCACGTGCCGTGCCCCTCCGCAGGGCCATGGTCGACCACGGGGGTGACGGGGATGCCGTGCTCGTAACGCTGGGAGTAGCGGCGCCCGTCGTAGCGAACCTCCACTTCGAGCCAGCGGGAGAGGGCGTTCACGGCGGACACGCCTACGCCATGGAGGCCGCTGGCTACCTTGTAGCCGCCGCCGCCAAACTTGCCGCCGGCGTGGAGCACGGTGTGCACCACCTCGAGCGTGTTACGGCCGGTCGTCCTTTCCTCGCCCACGGGGATGCCGCGTCCGTTGTCGGACACCATCACCGCGCCGTCCTCTTCGATGACGACCTCGATGCGGTTGCATACCCCGGCCAGGGCCTCGTCGATCGAGTTGTCCACCACCTCGGTGACGAGGTGGTGCAGGCCGCGAATGTCGGTGCTGCCGATGTACATACCCGGCCTGCGGCGAACTGCCTCCAGGCCCTCGAGGACCTGGATGTCTGCCGCCGAATAGGCAAGTGCCGTATCAGCCATGGGTGTCTGTACTCCTCTGCTGTTGCATCTCGCGCCACATGGCCACGCGATCACGGTAAAAGATAAAAGCTGCGGCCGTCAGCCCCGAACCGACATAGGCGTTCCCCACGATGGCGATCACCGTGCCCGAGGGGATCTCCATGATGTTGCGCCAAATCAGCGACAGGCCGCTGCCGATGACATTCGTCAACAGAATCAGTCCGAGCGCCGACCAAAAGCTCGTTCGCACCACGAGAAAGCTCGACCACAAGGCGCGCAGGGGGCTCTCCTCCGCCATGGTGACCGCCTGAGGCACGAAGAATAGATAGAGCAACACCCACAACACCAGCGCCCAGACGATGAACGCCAGGGGGCCGAGAATGAGACTGGCGGACAGTGCGAACATGAGCGCCATGCCCAGTGGCACGACGATGAGCAGCAGCCGGAGCCAGTAGCGCGGTACCGACTGCAGCAACGTGCTGATACGGATCCCCTCGCCGCGCACCTCCTGCCCCAACATGGCAAGAAAGACGCACGCCACGAGCAGGCCCACCAGCAGGATCGCCGCCTGCAGCCCGAACATCTGCCCGTAGCTGGTGACCTCGATGATGCGGTCCACCTCCGGGTTCACCGGGCGAAGCGCCGCGATGCTGGGCATCCCCAGGCGGCCCCAGGCCAACAGCGCCAGCAGGTTCGTCCTGCCCACCGTGGCCTGAATCTCCTCGGCCATCACCTGGAACGTTTCCGCCATGCCGGCGTCTAGGCCGCCCCCGGGCGCCATCATCCGCATGGTGGTCTGCAACGTCGCGAGCGCATCACGAATGACCGGGGCCACCGAGAGCTTGGGCCCCAGCCAGAGAAAGACGTCCAGCGCCACCGGTACGATAATGACCCAGAGGCGCTTGGTGACGGTGCCGAACCCCGCGGACAGCGTGTCGATGATGCTCAACGGTTCGATAACCTCCGATTGACGGTATTTTAGCACAAATGATCGGCATTCCCAAGCGCCCATTTTAACGGGGGCACAAGTGGCAGGTGACAGGTTGCAGGCCTCAGCGCCTCCACCCGCCAAAGCCTGCAACCTGTCACCTGAGACCTGTAACAGCCCTCATCGAGGTGTGAAGGTTGTGCGCGAGATGTCGTGGCGCTAGTATACACGCGGGGGGGGATCCATGGGTAATGTGATCACGCTGACGACGGATTTCGGCGTTCACGACGGGTACGTGGCGGCCATGAAGGGCGTCATCCTGAGGATCGCGCCGGGCGTGAGCCTTGTGGATGTCAGCCATGACGTAGCGCCGCAGGACGTCGCGGGAGCGGCGTACCTCCTGGCGGGGGTCTACCGCTTCTTTCCGCCCGAGACGGTGCACCTCGTGGTCGTCGACCCGGGAGTTGGCACGCAGCGGCGGGGCCTGGCGGTGCGCGCCGACGAACAGCTGTTCGTCGCTCCCGACAACGGTGTACTGACGCCGGTGCTCGATGCGGCGACGCGCATCGCGATCGTCTCACTCACCAACGCCCGCTATTGGCTGGGCGAGGTGAGCCACACCTTTCACGGGCGCGACATCTTTGCTCCCGTGGCGGCACACCTCGCCCGCGGCGTGCCCCTCGAGGAGCTGGGGGTCTCGATCGGCGATCCGGTACGCCTGGGGCTGCCCGAGCCGCGGGTGAGGGGGGGCCTCGTCGAGGGCACGGTGGTGTGGGTAGACCACTTTGGCAACCTGGTGACCAACATCCCGGCGGGGGCGCTTCCCCCAGATGAGACCTACCGCGTCACGGTGGGGCACCTAACGGTGACGGGGCTGTTCACCACCTACGGACAGGTGCGCGCTGGGCAGCCCCTGGCCCTCGTCGGCAGCCACGGGTACCTCGAGGTGGCCGTGCGCGAGGGGAGCGCCGCCGAGATGGCGGGCGCCGGTCGGGGCGCCATGGTGCGCGTCGAGCCGGCGCCTTGATGCTCGCGCGCTGGCGCGGCGAGGGCAACCCCGCCGCGCCGCTGGCCGATACAGCCGCGAGCGACGGCGCTAGCCCGCCGGGGTCGGCGTCGCCGTGGCGGGCGCCTCGGTGGTCGCTGGCGTTGCCGTCGGTACCTCCGTGGGGGTCTCGGTGGGCACCTCCGTCGGCGTCGGCGTGGCCGCTTCGGTCGGCGTCCGTGTCGGCGTCTCCGTCGGCGCTATCATCCCAGCACCCTCCTCCGGCGGCCCCTGGAGGTCGATGAGCAGATCGCGCAGGGCGACGAAAAAGGCGTCGAACGCCTCGACGCGATCCTGCACGTTGGCGACCGTCTCCTGCAGCGACTCGACCGTCCCTTCCAGGCTCGACAGCGACTGGTCGAGCGCGCTCACGCGCCGGTCCAGCGAGCGCAGCGAGACGCTCACCTGCTGACGAAGCGCATCCATCTCGCCGCGTACGGCCTCCACGTCTTCGGCCGCCTGCCCCACTTCGGCCTCCAACGCGTCGATGCGGCCCACAGCCGTCTCCAGTTCACCGGCGCGCTGCTCCAGGTCCGCCGCCCGCTGCTCCAGCTCTCCGGCGCGCCCGGCCACGTCGTCGACGCGCCCGGCGATCTGCTGCTGGTTGGTCGCCAGCGCGTCGAGGTTGCTGCTCAGGGCGTCCACCTCGCGGCCAGAGGCAAAGTTGAGCGTGCCCGTGAGGAGCAACAGCAGGAGCA
>ERZ747221.3587-NODE-3587-length-12201-cov-3.713708_pt1 | contig 12201 bp, 9 predicted proteins | sample MGYA00374949_ERZ747221 | MGnify/ENA primary metagenome ERZ747221 (study PRJEB28779, sample SAMN05720172) | bioreactor metagenome | isolation source: Anaerobic biogas reactor | place: USA:Washington, USA | collected 2015-08-08 ... | reverse complement strand
TTGGATCAACCGGCTCAGGTGAGTGTGACCGTGTATGACTTGGCTGGACGCCCCGTCAGGCATTGGTTGCGTAACCGTTGGCTGGGGCCTCACGACCAGTGTTGTTGGGATGGCACCGACAATCAAGGGCGGTTGCTACCCCAAGGTCGTTACGTGTTGCTGGCCTCGCTGTGTCGACCCGATGGATGGGTGCATCAGGCAAAATGGGGCATCAGCCTGTGGTGGTAATTAAAGGGGAATCAGTATCTTTGTGCGTCAAAATCTCGGTATGGAGGCGTGGAATCAGCGTACAATCAAGTTGTTGGGTGAAGAGGCCGTCAAGCGGTTGGCTGACGCTCACGTGTTGGTTGTTGGCGTGGGAGGTGTCGGATCGGCAGCCACCGAACAATTGGCCGAGCATCTTCGGCGGACCGGCATGGACTCGCGTCACCGAATCCGACGGGAAGCCTGGCCAGTGGTATCTGCACATATTCGCGAAGGAACAACCCGATCTGAACTGGGAGAACCCGGACGTCTTCGCCGATCTGGAGAAGACGCTCCGCTTCTGGCTCGAACGCGGCATCGACGGATTCCGCATCGACGTCGCCCACGGCATGGCCAAACCCGACGACCTCCCGGACCACGACTGGAACACCAACGAACTCCTTCGGAACTCGGACGACGATCCGAGGTTCAACAACCCTGCGGTCCACGCCATTCACCGCTGGATTCGCACTGTGATGGACGAATACCCGAACGCCGTCACTGTCGGCGAGATCTGGGTTCGGGACAACGTCCGGTTCGGTGAGTACATTCGCCCCGACGAGCTGCATCTGGGATTCAACTTCAGGCTCGCAGAGGCCGAATTCTCGGCAGACGCCATTCGCGCCGCCATCGACGAGGCGCTTGACGCCAAGGCCAAAGAGGAAGAGCGTGTTATCGTCTTTAACCTCAGCGGCCACGGCTTTCTCGATCTGGGCTCGTATGACGCCTACTTGGGTGGCAGGCTTGAGGACTATGCCTATCCTGAGGAGTTGATCCGGACCTCGCTGCAAAAGCTGCCGCAGGTCACTCTGTAGAGATGCACATCGCCGGGGCGAGCCATGCTCGCCCCGGCGCCAACGCTAGTAGCAGTCGGGCGGATCGCTGGGCGGCTCTGGTAGCCCGCTGAGGCGCATCCAGGCTCGGCGTGCCTCGGCCACCACAAACAGCGAGCCCGTGGCCAGCACCAGGCCGTTGGGGCTGGCCTCGTGCAGGGCCAGCGAGAGCGCCTGGGCGACGCTCTCGCCGGCGTAGGCTGTGATGCCCAGGCTATGAGCGGCCTCGGCCAACTCGTCCACGTCGGCCGCCTTGGGGTGGTTGGCGCGCACCAGGTGCAGCGCGCTCACATGCTCGGCCAGCACACCCAGCAGTTCGGCGGGCACGTGGCCGCGCCCCGCCCCGAACACCACGCCGGGTCGCTGGCCGGGGAACTCGGCCTCGATGGTGCGCACCAGCTTTGCCATCGAGTCGACGTTGTGAGCGCCATCGACCACCAGCGTGGGGTCGCGCTGGAGCACCTCAAAGCGCCCTGGCCAGCGCACGCTGGCAATGCCAGCGACGATCTCGTCGCGGCTGATGCACAGTCCCTGGTCGCGTAGCACCTCGAGGGCCATGACGGCGTTAACGGCGTTCTCGAGCTGATGGTCGCCCACCAGCGGCACCGTCAGCGACGGATACTCGGGCTGCTCGCGGTTGCCCGCGCGGTGCAGGCACAGGCCGCGCGGCGCCACGTTCGCTGGCAGACGCTGCCAGTGCCAGTCTCTCCCGCTCAGGGTGAGCGGCGCGCCGCGCTCGGCCGCCACTTGTGCAATCACCGCCAGCGCTTCGGGCTGTTGTGGCGCCGAGACGACGGGCACGGCCGGCTTGATGATGCCCGCCTTTTCGCCAGCGATCTGCGCCACCGTCGAACCCAGAATGGCCATGTGATCGAGGCTGATCGACGTGATCACCGCCACTCGCGGCTGCAAGATGTTGGTCGCATCGAGGCGGCCGCCCATGCCCACTTCAAAGACGGCCCAGTCGACGCCGGCCTCGGCGAAATAGTGCATGGCCAACGCCGTGATGATCTCAAAGACAGTCACCTCTGGGCGCGCATCGAGCACTGGCGCCATCTGCCACATCAAACGCGCCAGGTCTTGCTCGGTGATGGGCTCACCGTCCACCTGTATGCGCTCGCGAAAGGTGTGCAGGTGCGGCGAGGTGTACATGCCCGTGCGCAGACCGGCCGCACGCAGCGCCGACGCGATCATGGCCGTGGTCGACCCCTTGCCCTTGGTTCCGGCCACATGCACGCTGGCGTAGCGCTGTTGAGGGTCGCCCAGGGCGTTCAGCAGCTCATGAACGCGCTCCAAACGCCAGATGCGTTCCGAATAGGGTGGCCGGTCGCCACGCTCGATGTCGGTGCGTCGAAAGATCTGCCGCAACGCCTGCTCGTAGGTGAACATCGCGCCTCACTGTCACTCTGATGTGCAGCATTCTAGTCTTGACGCCTGGAGCGGCAAAGGGATGCCCCACAAGTGAGACGGCTTGGAACGGCCAGTTGACGCTCTTGCCCGCCATGGTTACACTCGCCCATGCCAGTCTATTGTAGAGTCTGTGCTGCATCAGGAGGTTTTATGCGCGTCTCAAAGCGCGCTTTGGCGGCGCTCACCCTGGCCTTGCTGCTGATTCTGCCAGCCGGATGCCAGGCCCGCCCTTTTCTGACCGACGTCACCGTCCGACCAGCGGTGATCTCTCCCAACGCCGATGGCGTCAGCGATATCGCCGAGATCACCTATAGTCTCTCGCGCCAGTCGACCATCAGCATCTACGTGGTCGATGCCGAGGGCAATCGTCACCCCTTTCGCGAGGGGCAGCGTCGTTCGCGTGGTGGGCGCGCCGCCCTCTTTGGTGGGGTGATCAACGACCGCCTGCTGCCCGATGGCAGCTACACGGTGCGCTTTGAAGCGGTCGATGAGCGGGGCCGTATCAACACGGCCGAGGTGCCGCTGACGATCTCTGATGGTGACCCGGTGCCGCTCGAGATCCAGGGCCTGAGCATCTGGCCCAACGTGTTTACCCCCAACCGCGACGGCATCACTGATCGCGTGAGCATCGGCTATACCCTCAACAAAGAGGCCGCCCGCGTTGAGGTCTACCTGGTGGGCGAGGATGGCATCAAGTATCCCGTACCCGAGGACAAGATCCGCGAGGTGGGCGCGCCTGGTCCTCACGAGCATGACTATGATGCCGGCGTAGACCTGGGCGCCACACCGCCTCCCGATGGCGACTATACGGTGGTGGTCGAGGCTGATGATGCCGTCGGCAACCGGGCTCGCGTCAGTGGCCAACTGACCATCTCCCAGGGCGGCGTGCCGCAGGTGGTCATCGTGAATGGCGCGGCCGTCTTCGAGCCGTCGGTGGTGGCTCTGGGGGGCACCATCACCTTTACGTGCACCGTCAAGAACGAGGGGCGCGTGCCGGTGCGCACGCGCGGGCCCGAGCCCGGCACAACCTATACCACATCAGAGAACTACAACACCCTCGGCGAGTATGAGGAGCCGGGCATCTTTCGTATCGGCCTCGACTATGAGGGCAACACCTCGGGGCGCTCCTATCCCTTCCGCTGGCAGCTCGGCATGGATGACGAGCTCACTACGGTGAACACAGCTCAGGGGCCGCAGCAGTACCTCATGCCCGGGCAGACCGTCACGGTGGTTGGGCATCTGCAGGTGGTCGACCCGCCGGTGGTCACTGAGCCGTATTACTGGATCGGCCTGCTTCACGAGCAGGTGTGGGTCGTGCAAGATCGAGTCGAGCCGACGCAGATCTCTGTGGGCTTCTGATGTCGCTGGCCGTCGTCGTCGTCAGCTATAACGTCTGTGAGCTGACGCGTGGCTGTCTGGCATCGGTGTTTCGTGCTCTGAGCCATGCGGGCACCGACGGTGAGGTCTGGGTGGTGGATAACGCCTCGACCGATGGCAGTGCCGAAATGGTGGCCCAGACCTATCCGCAGGCCATTCTGCTGGCGCTCGACGAGAACCTGGGCTATGCCGGCGGCGCCAACCGCGCACTGCGGCCTCTGTTGGCGCGCAAAGATATCCCCGAGTGGTTCCTGGTGCTCAACCCCGACACCGTGTTGGCAGAAGATGCCTTGGCACAGTTGTTGACGGTGATGCGTGATCTGCCCGCGGCTGGCATCGCCGGTGCTCAGCTTGCCTATGGCGATGGCGGCTTTCAGCATGGCGCCTTTCACTTTCCCACCTTGGCAATGCTGCTGCTGGATTTCTGGCCGCTGCACCACCGTCTGCTCGATTCGCCCCTCAATGGGCGCTATCCACGGCGGCGCTATGCTCGCGGGCTCCCCTTTGCCATCGACCACCCCCTGGGTGCAGCCATGCTCATCCGTCGTGAGGTGTTGCGTTCTGTGGGTCTCTTTGATGAGACCTACTTTATGTACTGTGAAGAGATCGACTATTGCCTTCGGGCCAGACGCGCCGGCTGGGGGATCTATCTGGCGCCGGCGGCACGTATCGTGCATTTTGCGGGGCAGAGCACAAGCCAGTTTCGCGAGCGCATGTTTGTGGCGCTCTGGCGTAGCCGGCTTATGCTCTTTGACCGCTACTACTCGCGGCTCTACCGCTGGCTGGCGCGGCGCATCATCCGTGTGGGCATGAGCGCTCAACGTCGAGCCACCGAGCGGCAGATCGCCTCGGGCGTCCTGACGGCAGACCAGGCAGCCCCGCGCCTAACCGCCTATCGCCAGGTGATGGAGCTCTAGCATGAACGCCGTGACCGCTGCCGTCTTGGCGGCCAACAATGAAGATGACATCGACGGTTGCCTCGCCAGCCTGGCCTGGGCTGATGCGCTGCTGGTGGTGCTCGATACGCGCAGCGTCGACCGTACCGCCGAGCGGGCCCGTGCCCATGGCGCCAGGGTTGTGCCTCACCCGTTTCATGATTTCGGGGCCCAGCGTAACTTTGCGCTGGCACAGGCCGATACCGAGTGGGTCTTTTTCCTCGATACCGATGAGCGCTGCACGCCTGCGCTGGCCGCAGAGCTGCGCGAGGCTGCTGCGCGTGACGATCTCGATGGCTGGTGGGTGCCGCGCCGCAATATCATCCTTGGCTACGAGATCCGCCATGGCGGCTGGTATCCAGACCATCAGCTGCGTCTGCTGCGGCGCTCGCGGGCGCGCTATGACCCGCATCGACAAGTTCACGAGGTGGTCTTGCTCGATGGCGAGACGGGCTACCTGGACGAGCCGCTGATCCACTATAACTACCGCAGTGTGGCGCAGTTCAGCGCCAAACAGCGCCAATATGTGGCCCTCGAGGCGCAGATCCGCTACCAGGATGGCGTCCGGCCCAGGCCGTGGACCTATGTGCTGCAGCCGCTGCGTGAGTTCTGGCGGCGCTATGTGACGCTGCAAGGCTATCGAGACGGCTGGGCCGGCCTGCGGCTGTGCGCATTGGTGGCCTATCACTATGGGCTGCTGGTCACATTGAGGCTGGGGCAGCTATGGCGAACAAGCAAAAAGGGCCGGGGATAACCCGGCCCTTGTCGTTCGCTTTGCTCAGATCACTTCGGGCAGCAGCAAGCCATAGCCGCCATCATGACGCTTGTAGACGACACTGTAACTCGAGACAGACATGTTGTAGAACAGGAAAAAGTCGTGACCCAGCAGCTCCATCTGCTCGATGGCCTCTTCAGGGTCCATGGGGCGCGTCTCAAAGCGTTTGATGCGCACGATACGCGCTTCCTCAGCGTCCTCGTCCTCAATCTCGGCAGGCGCGAGATCTTCCTCAGCGCCATCGTTGCGGCGCGACTCCCAGTGCTTGCCCTTGAAACGGCGGATCTGGCGGACCATCTTGTCGAGCGAGGCATCGATCGACTGGCGCATGTCGCCTGAGCGTTCCTCAGCGCGCAAAATGATGCCATTGTTGCTGCGCACTGTGATCTGCGCCACCTGCCGCTGCTCTGAGCGGCGGGCGTTCTCTACCGAAAGGTCGATCTTGGCTTCGCCCAAATGGGGCAAGAAACGATCCAACTTGCTAATCTTGCGTTCTACATAGTCACGGAGAGCATCGCCTACTTCGAGGTTGTGCCCTTTGATCAGGATCTCCATCTCGGCTCCTTTCTCTATAATACCCGGCGGAACCGGAAACTCTGCGCTCTGCCGCTCGTATAGTTGGCAGCGCGTCATGGAGTAGCTGCATGATACCATCGCGACCCTGGCCTGTCAACGGCAGAGATGCAGGTAGACAATAACGCGCGCATGGTCAGGGCAGCGTGCGAGCCGCACGTGCGTGCAGGCCGCACCTGCGTGCAGGCCGCACCTGCGTGCAGGCCGCACTTGAGAGCGGGGCGCACTTGAGTGCGGGGCGGTGACCGGCTATGATGGAGTTGCCGGTTCGTGATGTCGAACCGTGAGGGAGGGAATGATGGACTATAGTGCAATCATCAAACGCAGCGTCGAACTCACCTGGCGCAACAAGCTGCTGTGGGTGTTTGGCATCTTGGTGGCCGTGTTTACAGGTGGCGCAGGCAACGCCGGCCAGGGTCTGCAATACACCTTTAACCAGCAAGACGTCGAGCGTTGGAGCCGGTCTATGCCTTACGGTGGCGACCTGCCCTGGCGGCAACTGGCCGCCTTGGGTGCTGGGGTCATTCTCTTTTTGGTGTTCGTGGGCCTCATCATGATCGCGGTCAGCATCATTGTGGCCTATACCAGCGAAGGCGCGCTCGTGGCGGCTGCTGATGATCTCGACGGTGGGCGCAAACCGACCTTCCGCGAGGCCGTGGGCAGGGGTTGGCAGCGCTTTTTGCGGCTCTTTGCCCAAGACCTGATCATTGGACTGATCACGTTTGTGGTGGGCCTACTGGTGCTGCTGGCCTATGCACTGGTGGCAGGTCTATTGCTGGCGCCGGGCATTGTAGCCGTCACCGCCGATGGCACCATCCGCGTCCTGGGCATCATCTGGCTGGTGCTGTTGGGCCTGGTGGTGATCCTTGGCCTGATCCTGCTGATGGCGGCTGTCGGTGCCGGGCAGAGTCTGGTGCGAGCCTACGCCATGCGCGCCTCAGTGCTCAACCTTGAGGGCGTATTCGATGCCCTTGGCAGCGCCTGGGCGCTCTTGCGTTCCAGGTTGCGCGAGTCTTTGACGATGTGGCTTTGGATGGCCTTGGTCTCTCTAGGTATTGGGCTGCTGATGGTGCCCATCGGCTTGCTGATCGCCGCGATGCTGGTGGTGCCCGCGGCAGGGGCCTACGCCCTCGGCCGGTCGGCCGTGCTGCCGGCACTCATCATTGTGCCCTTACTGGCCCTGCTGGCCATCCTGGTCGTCTGGCTCGGCGGCCTCTATACCGCCTTTCAGTCGACGGTGTGGACGTTGACCTACAACCAGCTGGCGGGCCGACGAGACTAGCCACCCCGTCGGGCGAGCAGTTCACGGGCGCTGCGCCGAGATGCCTCGGTGGCAGCGCCCCCTAGCATCACGGCCAGCTCTTCTATGCGGTCATGCTCCTCGATCTGCGCCACTTGCGACAGGGTTCGCTCTCCCGCGACCTCTTTGGTGACGCGGTAGTGCGCGTCGCCGTAACAAGCGATTTGTGCCAGATGCGTGACGCACAGCACCTGGTGGTCGCTCGCCAAAGAGCGTAGTTTGCGCCCCACGATGTCGCCCGTACGCCCGCCGATGCCGGCGTCGATCTCGTCAAAGATCAGGGTGGGCACCGGGTCGATGCGTGCCAGTACCGTCTTCATGGCGAGCATCAGCCGCGACGTCTCGCCGCCTGAGGCGATTCTGGCGAGCGGCTTGAGCTCCTCTCCTGGGTTGGGCGAGATCAAGAACTCGACCTGATCGAGGCCGGTGGCGTCGTAGCGCACCCGGGCGCTAATGCCGCCTGTTTCGGTGAGCGAAACGCCATCGGGGGCTGTCTCGTGCCTGAGATCGACCGCAAAGCGCGCTGCTGCCATGCTCAGGTCAGTCAGCTCTTGCTCGATGGCCGTGCTCAGCCGCGCAGACGCCTCGTGGCGGCGACCCGAGAGCTCAGCGCCCACCGCAGACATCTCGGCCAATAGCGCCTCTTCGCGCTGGTAGAGCTCGGCGAGGCGCTCACCACTGTGCTCGATGCCGTCTAGCTCGGCCTGAGCGCTATGACGATAGGCCAGCACGTCGGCCATTGTCGCGCCATATTTGCGCTTGAGGCTGCCCAGCAGCTGTAACCGTTCTTCGGCCTCAGCCAGGCGCTTGGGGTCGAACTCGATCTCGTCTCGGTAGGCGCGCAGTGCGTGCGCTAGGTCCTCTAGCTGGTAAAGAGCGCCTTCGGCTTGCTGGCTCATCTCGGCCATGGCGGGGTCGAGTTGAGATAACTCGCTCAATGCCTGGACGGTGCGGCCCAACTGGTCGAGTGCTGAGCGAGCCTCGCCCTGCGACAGGCGCGTGTAGGCTTCTGCGGCCAGCTCCATGCGCCGTTCTGCATTGCCCAGCAAGTGCAACTCGGCGCGTAGCTCTTCCTCCTCGTCCTCGGTCAGGCGGGCGCTGTCGATCTCGTCGATCTGGTAGCGCAGTAGGTCGATCCGCCGGGCGAGCTCGCGCTCGTCGCGCCGCAGCGCCGCGAGCCCGCGCCGCACCTCACCCAGCTCGCGCGCCAGGTCGCCAAAGCGCCCGCGCAGCGGCTCCAGGCCGCCGTAGGCATCGAGCATCAACACATGTTGGTGCACATCCATCAGCGAGAGGTGCTCACCCTGCCCGTGGATATCCACCAGATGCTGCCCCACCTGCGACAAGACGCCCAGGGTGACCACGTGGCCATTGATGCGGCAGATGCTACGGCGCGTTCGGCTCACCTCGCGCCGCACGATCAGGGCGCCCTGCTCATCGGCCAGCCCCTGTTCCTCGAGCAGCGCCACCAGCGCTGGCGAGGGCTGCGCGCCCAGGTCGAACACGGCCTCGACCGAGAGCGCGTCGCAGCCGGTGCGGATCATCTCGCCAGAGGCGCGGCCGCCCAGCAGCAGCGTCATGGCGTCGATAATGATCGACTTGCCCGTACCCGTTTCACCGGTGAGCACGCTAAACCCGGCGCCGAACTCGAGGCGCAGCGAGGCAATGATGGCGAGGTTGTTGATGGTCAGCTCTAGTAGCACAGAGCCCTCCGCAGACCGTGACTCGTGGGCAGATTATCTCGTTGGGCCCGGGCCGTGTCAATCGTCGAAAGGGCTGGCAAGCCGCCTGACACACGATTGCGGTCGGCAGCCGCTTGTGCTAACCTGCCGCTATCCTGCCAAGGAGGCCCTGATCGTGACACTCGCGCGCTATCATCAGCAGGCTTTGGAGACGTTGCGAGATCTGGTGCGTATCGACACTACCAATCCTCCAGGCAACGAAACGGCCGCCGCGGCCTACCTGGCTCAAAAGCTGGGCGCGGCAGGCATTCAGGCCGAGGTAATCGAGTCGCAGCCCGGGCGTGGTAACCTCGTGGCGCGGCTGCGAGGTGCCGGCGAGGCCAAGCCGCTCCTGCTGATGGGGCACCTCGATGTGGTGGCGGCCGACCCGACCGACTGGGAGGAGGATCCCTTTGCGGCCGTGGTGCGCGACGGATTCTTGTGGGGGCGTGGCAGCACCGATAACAAGCAAATGATCGCCACGGCAGCCACCATCCTGCTGGCCCTCAAAGAGGGCGCCGTGCCACTCAAGCGCGATGTGTTGTTCATCGGTGCGGCCGACGAGGAGCACGGTGGGCGTCAGGGTATGGGCTATCTGGCGCGTGAGCGGCGTGACTTGTTCGATGTGGCCGGCGCCATCAACGAGGGCGGCGGTGGCGCCATCGAGACGGGCGGCAGATTGTTCTACACCTGCCAGACGGGCGAAAAGGGCGTCTGTCGTACGATGTGGACCTCGCGAGCTCCTGGCGGACATGGCTCGGCGCCGCGCCGAGACCTCTCGACCGCCAAGCTGGTGCGGGCGCTGGCCCGCCTGGGTGATGGCTATGTACGGCCCAATCTCACCGAGACGATGCGGCGCGCTCTGACGCTCATTGCCCAGGGGCAGTCGTCGCGTCTGGCGGCACGCGTCGTGCGCCTGCTCGACCAGGGCAAGCTCGACGAGGCGTTGCTGGCCGCTGGCCTGGCCCCCGAGCAGCCTGGCCGCACCCGCTCGCTGCTGTTCGACAGCGCATCGATCACTGGCCTGTCGGCCGGCGACCCCGCCAGTATCAACGTCATCCCCGGGCAGGCCCGCGCCTATGTTGATGGGCGCATTCTGCCCGGTCAAACGCGCGAGGGTTATCTGCAGGTGCTGCGTAACCTGGCGCAAGAGGATGTCGATATCGAGGTGTATGCTGAGCAGTACTCGCCTGGCCTCGAGTCGACGTCAGACACGGATCTCTATCACACCATCGAGCGGGTTGTGGCGCAGCGTTGCGACGGCGCTCAGGTGGTGCCATGGCTCTGCGCTGGCTCCACCGATGCCAAGCATTTGGTGCCGCTGGGTGTGCCGGTGTATGGCTTTATACCCACACCGCCGCTTCCGCCCGGCGTGACAGCTCCCGGCGCCCATGCCGCCAATGAAAGGCTCTGGCTCGACCATCTGCCGTTCATGTTCGATACACTGTTCGACGTCACGCTGCAATTCTGTCGCGATGGCAATCTACGTTGAGGGACACGACTATGGAAATCAAGGTTGAGATCGGTTCTGTCACCGAGGTATCCACCGAGTTGCTGGTGGTCAATCTATTCGAGGATGTAGGGCAGCCCGGCGGCGCTACGGGCGCTGTCGATGCGGCGCTACAGGGCGCCATCGCCGACCTGATGGCAGCGGGCGACATCAAAGGCAAAGAAGGCGAGGTGACGCTGCTCTACCCACGCGGTGGCGTTTCTGCCAAACGGGTGCTGGTGGTGGGTTTGGGCAGGCGCGATGCCTTGAATGTGCATGCGGTGAGACGAGCGGCTGCCGCGGTTGCCCGCAAGGCCCAGGAGTTGGGGATCGAGAGCCTTTGCACCATCGTACATGGCGCCGGTGCGGGAAACATCGATCCCGAGGGGGCAGCCCAGGCCGTGGTCGAGGGCACCGTGCTGGGAAGCTACCAGTTCACGGCCTATCTCACGTGTAATGACGCCATCCGCAAGCCCTTGGCCGGTCTCACGTTGTTGACCCACGACGCGACGTCGTTGCCCGCGCTACAGGCTGGAGCGACCGCCGGCAACGCCATCGCAGAGGCAGTGTGCCTGGCACGCGACCTGACCAACCTGCCGGGCAACGATCTGCCGCCCAGCGCTATGGCGGCGAGAGCACAAGAGGTGGCTGCGCAGTGCGGTCTGACGTGCACCGTGCTCGACGAGACGCAGATGCAGACCCTCGGGATGGGCTCGCTGCTGGCTGTGGGCAAAGGCACCGACCAGCCCAGCCAGTTCATCGTGCTCGAGCATAACGCCGACCGCAGCGATCTCAAGCCCTATGTGGTGGTGGGCAAGGGCATCACGTTCGATTCGGGCGGTATCTCGCTCAAGCCTGGCCAGGGCATGGAGGCGATGAAGGACGACATGGCCGGCGCGGCTGCCACGCTGGGCATTATGCAGGCGGTGGCGGCCCTCGACCTGCCCATCCGCGTGGTGGGCCTCATGCCGTGCGTCGAGAACATGCCCTCTGGCAAAGCCTACCGGCCGGGCGATGTCATCAAGGCCATCAACGGCCGCACGATCGAGGTGATTAGTACCGACGCCGAGGGGCGCCTCATCCTGGCCGATGCCCTGGGCTATGCGCAACGCTATCAACCCCAGGCGGTGGTCGATCTGGCCACGCTGACCGGGGCGTGTGTGGTGGCTCTCGGCACGGTGGCCAGCGGCTTGCTGTGCAATGACGATGCCCTGGCGGGCCAGCTCGAGAAGGCGGCTGGCGAAAGCGGCGAAAAGACCTGGCGCCTGCCCTTGTGGGATGAGTACAAGCAGCAGATCAAGAGCGACGTGGCCGATATCAAGAACTCGGGCGGTCGTGAGGCCGGCGCCGTCATCGGCGCTGGCGACCGTGAGGCCGAAATCCTCAAGCGATGCGTCGCCGGCCGTTTCGGTTTCGGCCGCCGGCGCTTCGGCCCGCGCCTCCTCGCCCGGAAGCTGGCCGAGTTCGACGGCGACCTTCTCCTCCGCGCCGCCGCGCCACAGCGTCACGTTCACCTGCGACTTCGGCGCGATCCCGGCGATCACC
>ERZ747221.3582-NODE-3582-length-12219-cov-2.988964_pt1 | contig 12219 bp, 7 predicted proteins | sample MGYA00374949_ERZ747221 | MGnify/ENA primary metagenome ERZ747221 (study PRJEB28779, sample SAMN05720172) | bioreactor metagenome | isolation source: Anaerobic biogas reactor | place: USA:Washington, USA | collected 2015-08-08 ... | reverse complement strand
GCCTCCTGGAACGACCGACCCAGCTCGAGCACGGCGCGCCGGTGGGGAGAAAGGTCGGTGATGTCGCGGTCGCCGAGCGCCACCCTGCCCCCGTCGGCGGTGAGGAACCCGGTGAGCAGGTCGAACAGCGTCGTCTTGCCGGCACCGTTGTGGCCGATCAGCCCGACCACCTCGCCCGGCTCGACGGCGAGGTCGCTGTGCGCGATGCCCGCCTCGCGCTCGAAAGAGACGCCGGCGCAATGGAGAGAGCCCAGGAGGACGCAGTCCGGGGGACTGGCGTCGAAGTCCAGAGCCGCATAGCGCAGACCATCGCGCTCCTGGCCGATGAGGCAAGCGAGCGCCTTCAAGCCCTGGCCAAACTCGACACCGCGACTGCCGCCCTACAGAAGGACGTCCTGACGCCCCTAGCAGAGCCCGTCAGCCGCTGGCGCGAGGCTCAGGAGAAGGCCGAGGACGCGTTGGGGGCGCTACAGCTATTGGAAGTGCGCTCTGGGCGGCTGTGGCCACCCGTGAGCTGCGACACGAAGGCCGTCAAGGCCAAGATGCGCCAGGCCGACACGGCGCGCGATACCCTCCGGCAAGGCGGGGCCACGGTCCACGAGGTCATCGATGCCACGCGATCGCTGGCTGTAAGCTACGAGCAGGTCGCGTCGATGGCGACCGAGCGCGGGCGCACCTACGAGGCCCAGCGCACCACTCTGGATGAGATCCTGGCGCGACTTGACGCGTGGTGCAATGCCCTCGAGGACTACCGTAAGCGCCATCACGATGACCCCGCCGTCGCTGCAGCAGTGCGCGCCCGGCTCGACGAAATCGAAGCGTCCTGGAACCAACTGCAGGTCCAATATGATCACGCGCCCGACCTCATATCCGGCGAGCGGGCGCTGCGTGACCTGGATAACCTGTGGCGCCAGGCGCATCGCGATCTGCCCCTCGGCGGCCATGCCGACATCATACCAGCCGACCAGATCACGACCCGGCTGTAGACCACGGAGGTCAGTTTGGCCAGACAAGTCTTCGTCAGCGGCGTTTTCGACTTACTTCACAGCGGGCACATCGCCTTCCTCAAGGAGGCGGCAACCTACGGGGACCTGTATGTGGCCCTCGGGTCCGACAGGACGGTCTACGGATTGAGAGGGCGTCCTCCGGTCAACAACGAGGAGGAGCGCCTCTTCATGGTCAGGGCGATCTCTTACGTCAAACGCGCCTTCATCTCACAGGGCACAGGCGTCCTGGACTTCAGACAGGAGCTGCGCGACCTTCACCCTGATCTGTTCATTGTGACCGAGGATGCCAATCTCCCGGCCAAGCGCCGCCTGTGCAACGAACTGGGCATCGAGTACCTGGTTTTGAAACGTGAACCCTATGCGAGTCTGCCCCGTCGCTCCACAACCGACCTCCGTGGTGTCGATCGTCTTCCCTATCGCATTGACTTGGCCGGAGGGTGGCTCGACCAGCCCTACGTCTCGAAACACTACCCCGGCCCGGTGATCACGCTCTCCATCGAGCCCACCGTGACGTTCAACGAGCGCAGCGGTATGGCGACAAGCACCCGCAACCGAGCGCGTGACCTGTGGGGGTGCCGGCTGCCCGTTGGGGACGCCGAGAAACTGGCGAGGCTGCTCTTCTGTTACGACAACCCGCCCGGCACCCTGCAAGTCTCCGGCTCGCAGGATGCGATCGGCATCGTGATGCCCGGGCTGAACAAGCCGCACTACGAAGGCGACTACTGGCCCACGCGCATCGACAAAATCCGGGACGAGTTGACGCTCCAGTTCGTCGAGCGGGCGCTCTACCTGATCCCTTTGGATCCGCGCGAGCAGGGCTACGATGTCCTGGGAGACACGCACATCAACCGCGACGCCGCCAAGGTCCTTGCTGATGCCGCAGAGGCTTGCTGGGACGCGATCACAGTCCGCGACCTCAACCGCTTCGGAGCATCCATGCGGGCAGGGTTCGAGGCCCAGGTCGCGATGTTCCCCCGGATGATGAATGAGATGCTTGCCGACATGATCGAGCAGTACCGCCACCGCGCTCTCGGCTGGAAGGTCTCCGGCGCGGGGGGCGGCGGCTACCTCATCCTCGTCGCGGACCAACCGGTCGACGGCGGTTTCCAGATCGTGGCGCGGCGCGAGTTGGAGTAGGGCGGGTCGCCCAACAGGGGCGCGACATCCGCGTGTATCGCGCGCTCGACCAAGGAGGGATCGAACATGGACGTGGACCGGAGCAGACGCCCCCAGACACCTGCAGGCGGTCATAATGACCAGGACCGCCTCCCCCTTTCCCCGCCCCCTTCGCTGCCCACTGCTTCCGCGGGACTGTCGCTCTACGTGGGCCGGCAGGCCAGTTCTCTGGGACGCTACCTGCTCGAGCAGACACTCCAGGCGCTCGTGGGCTGGGTGCCCACCGTCGCCGGCATTGGGCTACGCGCCCTCTTGTATCGCCTGATGCTCCGGATGGATGGGCTCGTCGCGATCGAACCCGGCGTGCGACTCCGCTTCGCAGACCACATCCGCCTGGGCAAGGGCGCCTATCTCGACCAGGCCACCTACCTGCACGCCTGTCCCTCAGGGATTCACATCGGCGCCGGCACGCTGATCATGCACGGCGCGATCCTGCACGTCTACAACTTCCGCGACCTGCCCCACGCGGGCATCACGATCGGACGGGACAGCCTAATTGGCGAGTACACGGTGATCCGCGGACAGGGCGGCGTTGCCCTGGGAGATCGCGTCTACACCTCTCCAATGGTCCAGATCATCGCCGTCAACCACGTCTTCGAGGACCCCGCGCGGCCCTTCATCCACCAGGGGATCACGGCACAGGGGATCGTCATCGAAGATGACGTATGGATTGGGTCGGGCGCCGTCATTACCGATGGCGTCCGCGTGGGCGCCGGCGCTGTCGTGGCAGCGGGGGCTGTCGTGACCAAGGATGTACCGCCGCATACCGTCGTGGGCGGTGTCCCGGCACGTGTCCTGCGCGAGATCGACGGCACGCCCGGTCAACCGCGGGGTGTGGTATACTTCTAGCAGAGGCTAGAAACCCGGAGTCCAAAGCCACTTCGAGACCCCTCGCAGTCGCGACGCGGGGAGCATGCGAGGTCTCGCCGTCGCACATCCGGGCTCACGGCTGTCAGTTTCAGGCATCTCTGCACGAATGGCTCGCAGGAGGTGGGTGAATGGAAAGCACGCAGTCCCCAACAGATTCAGTCGCAACATTGTCCGTCGTCATTCCCGCTTATAACGAAGAAGATGGCATCGCAGAAACCGTCGAACGCGTCCTCGCGGTCCGCCCCGCACTGGCCCAAATGGGCCTCGCCATGGAACTCATCGTCGTCGATGACGGCTCGCGGGACCGCACCGGCGAGATCGTCAGCACCTATTGCGAGCAGCACGAGGGTGTGCGTCTCCTGCGCCACGACCCCAACCGTGGCTACGGCGCCGCGCTCAAGACCGGCTTCACCGCCGGCTGTGGTGACCTGCTGGCCTTCCTCGATGCCGATGGCACGTATCCTCCCACCTCGCTCCCCGATCTCTGTAACGAGGTGCTGAAGGGTGCCGATGTCGTCGTCGGCTCGCGGCGCTCTGGCGCTGCCAGCGGCATGCCCTTCGTGCGCAAGGTCGGCAACTTCATCTGGGCCAACCTGGTCACGCTCCTCAGTGGGCAGCCCGTCGTCGATCCCGCCAGCGGCATGCGCGTCTTCCGCCGCGAGGCCCTCGACCGGCTCTATCCGCTGCCCGACGGCCTCAACTTTACGCCCGTCATGTCCACCCGCGCCGTCCACGAGGGCCTGAAGTTCGTCGAGATCCCGATGCCCTACCAGGAACGCCGCGGCCGCTCCAAGCTCAGCGTGGTCCGCGATGGCCTGCGCTTCCTGCAGACCATCATCTGGACCGCGCTGCTCTACAACCCGGCGCGCCTCCTTGGCGGCGTAGGCTTTGGGCTCTTCGTCCTCGGCGTCCTCCTCGGCCTGATCCTCGTGGGCATGCGCCTCTCGGGCATCACCCAGCTTGGGCCCTGGGGCGTCACCGGTGCCTTCACGACCATGGTCCTCGGCGTCGTCGGCTTCGACCTCTTCGCCCTCGGCGCGACCTTCAACTACCTCGTGGCGCTCTTCAACAAGGACGTCATCCAGAAGGGCCTCTTCGGCAAACCGATCTTCGACCCCCCGCTCGACCGCCACTTCTGGTGGATGGGGCTCCTCTCATTGGGCGGCGGCCTCGTGCTGGGGATCGTCAGCCTCATCCTGGGTCTGAGCGGCTGGCCCATCGAACGCCTGTGGCTCTACCTGCTGGGGGGCACCATGGCGATCGTGATGGGCATCCAACTGGTCACCTTCTGGATCGTGATGCGCGTGCTGGAAGAACTGAGCCAGCGCGAACTCGCCATCCGCGCCGATCTGACGTACGACCATGCGTGCTAGCGACCAGCTGACCGACACAGCCACCCAGGGAGCGAGCACCGGGGGAGGACCGCCCGACGACAACGTCGGGCGCCGTATCCGCCAGCACGTGCCGGTGCCGGACTTCCCCAATACCGACGACCTGCTGCGCGACGAGCTGGACCGGCGCCCCCGCGGCGCCGTCGACATCCTGCTCGTCAACCCGCCCGCGCCGGATCGGGGCATCTGGATTCGCAGCCAGCACCGCGTGGGGCGCCGCTCGCGCGAGGGCATGATCTGGCCGCAGATCGAGCTGGCGCAGATGGCCGCGCTTTTCCCGGACTACCGCGTCGACGTCATCGACGCCATCCCCAGCCGCATGACGTGGGAGGCCTTCGAGAAGCTGCTCGACGCCAAGCGCCCGCGTTACTACATCACCCAGGTTACCGCGCCCACGCTCCAGAACGACATGGTCGGCGTCTTCCTGGCCAAGGCGCGCGGCGCCGCCACCATGGCCTTCGGCACACACGTCACGCCGATGCCGCGCGCGACGCTGGAGGCCTACCCCGCCCTCGACTACGTGCTCCTCGGTGAGCCCGAGCTGACCCTGCGCGAGCTCGTCGACACGCTCGAGGCCAAAAGCGGCGAGGGCACGTCCGGTGCACCGGGAGGCCACGGCGGCGAGCCGGGCACACCGCGGCGCTGGTGGCCCAACGTCGACGCCGCCTTCGCCGACCGCCTGCACCGCCTCTTCACGAAGACCGACCCCGGGTGGACCCCGTTGTGGATCGACGCCCAGCCGTCACCCGCCGCGCCTCCGCTCTCGGGCATTGCCGGCCTGGTCTGGCGCGACGCCAACACGATCACCATCAACCGCGCGCGTCCCTACATCGCCGATCTGGACGACCTGCCGATGCCCCGGCACGAGCTGCTGCCCTACAAATACTACCGTGCGCCGCTCGTCGGCGGCCCCTACGGCTTCACCGTGCCCAGCCGCGGCTGTCCCGCCGGCTGTCGCTTCTGCATCAAACACGTCTCCTACGGCCGCTCGGTCCGCTTCCGCTCGCCCGAGAACGTGCTCGACGAGCTCGAGGTCCTCGTAGGTCTTGGCGTGCGCAAGATCCACATGTACGCCGATCTCTTCACCGTCAACCGCGACCACGTCATGGGCATCTGCCAGGGCATCCACGACCGCGGCCTCAAGGTCCGCTGGACCTGCAACAGCCGCGTCGACTTCGTCGACCCCGAGATGCTCCACGCGATGCGCGCCGCCGGCTGCTGGATGATCTCCTGGGGCATTGAGTCGGCCGACGAAGACATCCTGCAGCGCGTGAACAAGGGCATCACGCCCCAAAAGGTGGAGCGCGCGCTGGGCTGGGCCAAAGAAGCCGGCATCATGAACTGGGGCTACTTCATCATCGGCCTGCCCGGCGAGACCGAAGCCACCATCCGCAAGTCGATCGACTTCGCCAAGCGACTGCCGCTGGATCTCATCCTCTTCCACATCGCAGCGCCCCACCCCGGCACGCCCTTCTTCTTTGAGGTCGTCGAGAACGGCTGGTTCCGCCCCGGCACGCGCTGGGAGGAGGTCGATATGGACCGCTCCACCGTGCTCGACTACCCGAACCTGCGCGCCGAGGACCTGGAGCGCTGGGCGCGCCGCGCCTTCCGCGAGTGGGCCTTCCGCCCCGGTCCGATGCTCACCTACCTCAAGCTCGTCCTCGCCGACCCCGGCGTCATCAAGTCGGCCCTGCGCATCGGACTGGAGACACTGGGATGGAAGTAGACGAGGCGTCAGCGGTCGGCCACCGGCCTCCGGCTTCCGGCTCCCGGTTTCTGCCCTGGCTCGCGACGCTCGAGCTCCTTCTCGCCGCCGCGGCGGGGGCGCTCTGGTACCTGCAGGGCGGCTGGGTCTGGTACCACGGCAGTTGGCCCGGGCCCCGGCCCCTGATCCTGCTCGGCTTGGTGTGGGTCCTGCGCCTGGCGCGCAGCCTAGGCACGCCCGAGGGTCGCCGGCAGTTGCGGCCCTCCGTCTTCACCGTGCCCCTGTTGCTCTTCCTGGCCACGGCGGCCGTGTCGTATTGGGCCGCCTACGACCGGGAGATCGCGCTGGCCAAGGTCTGGCTCTTCATCGGCGCGCTAGGCCTCTACTGGGCCATGGCGGGCCAGCCCGACCTCCCGCGCATTTACGCCGCACTCGCCATCTGGGCCGGCTTCTGCATCGTGCTGACCGCCTACTTCTTCCTGACCTTCGACTGGAGCGCCTACGCCCCCAAGATCCCTGCGCTCACGGCCCTAGGAGCGGCGATCTCCGCGCGGTTACCCAGCCTTGCGGCACGCCACCTCAACCCCGACGTCGTCGCGGGGCTCCTGTCCGTGACGCTCCCGCTCACCGTCCCGCTGATCGCCCTGCTGGGGCGGCGCGACGTCCCCGGCCTTGGCCCCGGCTTTGGCCGCACCACTCGACGCCTTCTCGGTGCGTTGGGCGTGGTGGCACTCGGCGCCGGTGCCCTGTGCGTGCTCCTCACCGTCTCCCGCGGCGCGTACGTCGCGCTCGCGGCCACTGCCGTCCTGTGGCTGGCCTGGTGGCTGCTCACGCGTTGGCGAGTCCCTCGCCCGCGACTGGTGCTGACCGCCCTTATCCTGGCCGGCGGGCTCGTCGCGGCGGCGCTGGCGGCGTTGAGCCTCAACGGCACGCTGCACCCCGACCCCCACCTCGGCGAAGCGCTCGGACGGCTCTCGGCCCCCTCGGTGGAGGCCGCGCTGGCCAACCGCTGGCGCATCCTGCGCCTCGGCGCGCTCCTGGTCCGCGACACGCCCTTCACCGGCATCGGCCTGGGCATGTTCGAAATGCACTTCTCGGTCTACGCCCTGCTGATCCACGTCGGCTATATCGAGCACAGCCACAATCTGCTGCTCGACCTCGCGATCGAGCAGGGCCTCCCCGGCGCGGTCACCTACCTCGCGCTCGTCGCCACCGCGCTGCTGTGGCGCCCGCACGGTCCGGAAACCGCTAACCGGGAGCTGACCCCTGACCCCTGGTCACTCCCCCGCCTCGCCGCCCTTGCCTCCCTCAGCACCACGCTCATCCACGGCATCCTCGACGACACGCTCTACGGCAGCCGCGGCATCCTGCTGCTGTTCTTGCCGTTCGGGCTGCTCGTCGCCGCGGGGCGACGGGTCGAGCAGCCCCGCCGCCAACGCCGGCCGGTCCTGGCCCGGGCCGCCCTCTGGGCCGCCGGTTTGACGGTCCTGCTCGCCGGCGGTATCATCGGCCTCCGGGGCCATGCCGGCGCGCCCTTGCGCGCTGAGTGGGCCGCCAACCTGGGCGCGATCGCCCAGGCCCGCGTCGAGCTCAACGTCTACGACCAGGCGCACTTCAGCGACCCCACCATGAGCGAGGTGCGCCGGCACGAGGACTTGAGCGAGGCCATGGCGCACTTCGAGCGCGCGCTGGCACTGGACCCGCTCAACGCCACCGCCCGCGAGCGGCTGACGGCCATCGCCTTGGCCCGCGGGGACTACGAGGCCGGTCTGGTGCATATGCAGACGCTCTGGGACGCGGGCCCGCCCGACCCCTCGCAGCGCGACCGGGTCACGCGCCTGCTCTACAGCGACGCCCTCGTCGACGCCGGGCGCGTGGAAGAGGCGGCGACGATCGTCCAGGGGCTCGAGTTCGCAAAGGACCGCCTGCTGGGCCAGAGCTGGGCGCGCCAGCACGAGAGCGGCGACGCCGAACGCGCCGCCTACGCTCGCCAGGCCGCCGAGCTGGTGGGTAACGCCGAAGCAGCCAACGCCGCCGGGACGACCGGCAACTGAGTGCCGTTCTATCCAGATACACAGAGTCAGCCTATAGGGCGATCCCAGGATGGTAATCGTGTCCCAACGTTCCTACATCACAGCCTTCACCGCCGGCCGCGGGCTGCGCGCGCTGCTCCTCACGCTGCTGCTTCTGGGGCTTTGGCGCCCCGTCGTCGCGCAGGACGAGCCCGACGCGTGGACCGGCCCCGTCAACCTCTCGCGCTCCGGCGCCGCCTCGCTGCCCGTCATCGCCATCGCGCCCGACGGCGTCCGCCAGGCCTTCTGGTGGGATACCTTCGACGGCCTCACCACCAGCGCCTTCGATCCTGAGGCCGAGGCGTGGACCGCGCCCCAGCCCGCCGCCATCATCATCCGGACCGTCACCGGTGAGGGCGAGAACGTTGAGGTGACGACCGCGCCCATCGCCGCGATGCCGCACATCACCCCCGACGGCGCCGGCCTGGTCCACGCCTTCTGGCTCGGCGCGCCCAGCGAGGAGACCGGCCTGCGGTCGCTCCAGCACAGCCGCCTGCGCCTGGGGACCGGCCCCACCCTCGCCTGGACCGACCCGCAGGACCTGGCCGAGTCGGTCACGGTCTGGTCCGTCGCCCGCGCGCCCGGTGCCGGGACGCTCCACCTGCTCTACGTCCGGCCCACCCAGAGCGACACCTGGCCGGCCGGCCTCTATGCCAAGCGCTCCACCGACGAAGGCGCCACCTGGTCCGCGCCCGTCGTGGTGCTCCCATCGGTCTACTTCCGCCTCTACACCGCCGAGCAGCTCGATCTCTCCGTCGTGGCCGGCACCGGCGACACGGTTACCGTGGCCTGGGACGACCCCCGCCTGGGCCGTCCCTTCCTCGTCCGCTCCACCGATGGCGGCGCCACCTGGTCCGACCCCGTCGCCGTCGAGGCGCCCGACCTGGGCCCCGCCCAGCCGCGGCTCTTCGCCACCGGCGACCCCGCGCAGACCACCTATCTGCTCTGGCAGGCCACCCGCGCCTTCGGCGGCTGCGAACTCTACCAGCAGGCCGTGCTCACCGAGACGCTCTCCGCGCCCGTCCGCGTCCTGGCCGACCTGCGGACCTGCCCCGAGCAAGCGGCGCTCTACCCCACCGGCGACGGCGCCTTGCTCGTCGCGGGCCAGGGCACGGGCAGCCTCACGCTCGCCGCGTGGGACAGCGCGGCGGTCGATCCCGCGTCGGGGGAGCCCGGCGTGTGGAGCGTGCCCCAAGCCCTCGGCTTCAGCTTCGACGACGCCGAGACCGGCGCCCGCGTGAGCCTCGGCGGCCTGCAGACCGCGCTGGCGCCCGACGACACGCTCGTGGTGGTGGGCCTGGGCACGCCCGGCCAGAGCCAGGAGGCCCAGGCGGCCGAGCTCTGGGCGCTGGCCGGCCAGACGGCCGCCGCCGCCTTCGCCTTCGCGCCGCCCCCGCCCTGGGCCGCTCCCACGACGGTCGCCACGCAGGTCGCCGCAGCGACCGATCCTGCGCCGCCCGCAACCGCGGTCGACGCCGAGGGCCGCCTCCATCTGCTCTGGGCCGAGCCCGGCGAGGGCCTGCGCTACACCCAGTGGACCCCCGCTGCACGCGCCGCGGGGACGTCCGCCGGCGCCTGGCGCGCCCCTGCCGCCGTCCTCCCGGCTGATGCCGCGAGCGACCCGGCGCTGCTGGCCCACGGCGACCAGCTCCACGCCGTCTGGGTGGCCGGCACTATGGGCGCCGTCCTCTACAGCCGCGCCTACACGCGCGACGCCTACGCCGCCTCCGGCTGGTCCAGCCCCGTGCAGCTCTCGCCCGCCGGCGCTGCGGGCTCCGCGCCCGCCATCCTGGCCGACGCCGCCGGCGCGCTCCACGTCGTCTTCGCCGTCCCCCTCAACGAGGGCCGCGGCATCGCCTACACCCGCTCCGGCGACGGCGGCGACACCTGGTCCGACCCCGTCCCGGTCTTCGATGCCGGGCCAGGCGAAGAAGCCGGCGCTACCGCCGACCGTGGCGCTTCCGCCGTCCACGGCGCTACCGCCGGCCGTGGCGCTACCGCCGACCGTGGCGCCACCGCCGTCCACGGCGCATGGGCCATGGTCGACCACCCCGCCCTGGCGGCCGACGCCGCGGGCACGCTCCACGTCGCCTGGACCCGTGGCAGCGTCGCCGGCCCCTTCCCGCTCCAGAGCCTGCACTACGCCCGCTCCACCGACGGCGGGCAGACCTGGACCGCGCCCGCGCTCCTTGCCGAAGGCGCCACCGCCTGGCCGCACCTGGCCGCCACGGGCGCCACGCTCCACGCGCTCTGGCTCGACGCGGACCGCGGCACATTGAACGCCCGCGTCTCCACCGATGGCGGCACCACCTGGGGCTACCAACAGGGCATCCCCGGCCTCCAGAGCGTCGCCGGCCCCGCCGCCGTTGCCGGTGGCGGCGAGACGCTGGTGCTGCTGGCCCAGAGCCGCAGCTTCGCCGGCGACCGCACGCTCCAGGCGCTTACCTGGGCAGAAGGCCGCTGGGCCCCGCTGGAGGATCCGCTGGCGCTGGACGCCGCGGTGCTCCCCGGCGTCGCCGCCGCGCTCGCCGCGCCGCAGGGCCGCCTCCACGCCTTCCTCTGGGCCGCGGGCGATGACCCCGCCGCGCCCCCGGCCCTGCGCCACACGGCGCGGGACCTGACCGCCGCCCCGTCCGGCGAGGCCGCCGCCCCGGTGCCCGGGCTCCCCACGCCGACGCCACAGCCCAGCCCCACGCCGCTGCCCACCGCCACCCCGTACCCCACCATCGACGCCAGCGCCCCACCCCGCAGCGCGCCCGCCATCCAGGCCGGCCCGCTCACCCTCCCGCTCGCCGCCCTGGCCGGCACCGGCGCCGCCGTCGTCCTGGTGCTGCTCATAGTCCTGATCGCCTCTCGCCGCAAGGGATAAGGGGGAGAGAGGGTGAGGGGGTTCACCCGATTTGACACCTCCCCGAACGGTGTTAGAATTGCGTCATAGCAGGGGATCAGTCTGTACCATAAGATTCGAGGCACACACCAATGGACGCAGCTGTCGACGCCGCACGCCACGCACCCACTGAGCTGCCGGCCGCACCGCCTACCGTCGTGATCGAGCCCAGCCGCGGCTGGGCGCACCTTGGCCTGCGCGACGTCTGGCGCTACCGCGAGTTGCTCTTCTTCCTCGTCTGGCGCGACGTCAAGGTCCGCTACAAACAGACCGCGCTCGGCGTCCTCTGGGTCCTCCTCCAGCCGCTCCTGAGCATGATCGTCTTCAGCGTGCTCTTCGGCGGCCTGCTCAAGGTCCCCTCCGGCGAGACGCCCTACCCGCTCTTCGCCTTCGCCGCCCTGCTGCCCTGGAACTACTTCGCGGGCTCCTTCACCCGCGCCTCCAACAGCCTCATCGCCAGCAGCCACCTCATCACCAAAGTCTACTTCCCGCGGCTCATCATCCCGATGAGCGGCGTGCTCTCCGGCCTGGTCGACTTCGCCGTCGCCTTCGCGGTCCTGGTGGGCCTGCTGCTCTTCTACCGCGTCCCGCTGACGCCCGCCGCCGCGCTGCTGCCCGCGCTCATCGCGCTGGCCATGCTCACGGCGCTGGGCTTCGGCCTGTGGCTCTCGGCGCTCAACGTCCGCTATCGCGACGTCCAGTACCTGGTCCCCTACCTCGTCCAGATCGGCATGTACCTGACGCCCGTCGTCTACGGCTCCAACCTGATCCCCGAGCGCTTCCGCTGGCTCCTCAACCTCAACCCGATGACCGGCGTGGTCGAGGGCTTCCGCTGGGCGCTCCTGGGAACGGAAACCGCGCCTGGTCCGATGATCGCCGTGTCGAGCGTGGCAGCGCTCGCCCTGCTGATCTCCGGCGCCTATTACTTCCGCCGCACCGAACGCACCTTCGCCGACGTGGTGTAGCGCGGCAAGAGATAAGGGAACTATGAGCGACGTCGTCATCGAAGCACAAGGTTTGGGCAAGAAATACTACATCGGCCGGCGGGAGAAGTACCGCACCCTCCGTGAGTCATTGCTGCAGACAGCCGCAGCGCCCTTCCAGCGCGCCG
>ERZ747221.3580-NODE-3580-length-12240-cov-4.492066_pt1 | contig 12240 bp, 9 predicted proteins | sample MGYA00374949_ERZ747221 | MGnify/ENA primary metagenome ERZ747221 (study PRJEB28779, sample SAMN05720172) | bioreactor metagenome | isolation source: Anaerobic biogas reactor | place: USA:Washington, USA | collected 2015-08-08 ... | reverse complement strand
TATCGAGTAGTAGCCTTTACTGCTACTCAGATTCCTGATATAGAGGGAAGACTATATCCCCCCTTGCTGGCAGGAAATAGATACCCGGAAGGAATTCCCATATATGCCGAGGAAGAATTACCGGACTTAATAAAAAAGCATGATATCGATCAGGTGGTTTTTGCCTACAGCGATGTCCCCCATGAATACGTTATGCATAAGGCCTCCCTGGTTATGGCCTGCGGAGCTGATTTCCGCTTAATGGGACCCCAGACCACTATGCTTAAATCTAAACGCCCGGTAGTAGCAGTAACCGCAGTTAGGACCGGGAGCGGCAAGAGCCAGACTACCCGTTACGTGGCCAAATTGCTCACCGAAGCAGGTAAGAAAGTTGCCGTTATCAGGCATCCTATGCCTTATGGCAACCTGGAAGAACAGGTGTGCATGCGCTTTGCTACTTATGATGACCTGGACAAATTCCAGTGTACCATCGAAGAGAGGGAAGAATTCGAACCTCATATCGATATCGGTATGGTAGTATATGCCGGGGTCGATTACGAAGTCATACTGCGTCAGGCCGAGGAAGAAGCTGATGTGATTCTTTGGGACGGAGGCAATAATGATATTCCTTTTTACGTTTCCGACATTCATATAGTAATAGTTGATCCACACCGCCCCGGACATGAGACCAGCTATCATCCGGGTGAAACTAACCTGCGTATGGCCGACATAGCCATTATCAACAAAATTGACTCTGCCGACCCGGCGAAGGTAGAAGAGGTCAAGGAAGCTATAAGCAGAAATAACCCGGCGGCTACCATTATCCTGGCCAATTCACCCATTACCGTAGAACAACCTGAGTCTATCAAAGGCAAAAAAGTTCTAGTGGTGGAAGACGGTCCTACCCTTACCCATGGTAACATGGCTTATGGCGCCGGTGTAATAGCAGCGGAAAAACTGGGTGCTGGTGAATTACTGGACCCCCGGCCCTATGCCGTAGGCAGTATCCAAAAGACCTTTGCCAAATACAACCACCTATCCCGATTACTTCCGGCCATGGGATATGGTAAGACTCAGATTCAGGAACTGGAACAGACTATTAATAGTTCACCGGCTGAAATAGTAGTCATTGGAACCCCCATTGACCTGCGCCGGGTGATGACGATTGACAAGCCGGCGGTAAGAGTAGGCTATGAACTGGAGGAAATAGGCACTCCCCAGCTTAAAGGGCTGCTATCCAAAATAATGTAATTGACTATAAAATAACGAAGGGGCCAGGTCCTAACTTAAAAGTTAGTGGCCTGACCCCATTTTTTGTACTCCTCCTTACGCATATATAGATGAAGATAAAAAAAGGAGGAAAGATTATGAAAAAAACTTTAACCTTAGTTTTGGCGTTGCTGCTAGTAGCGGTATTTACCACTACTGCATTGGCACATCCCGGTAACGGCAAAGTCGGGCCAAACAGTAGCGGTAAAAAAGTAGTAGAAACCAAAAAAGTGATACCCACCGGGCAGCAAAAGAAAGAGCTAAAAGACTCAAACCAGATAGAAAAGGCAATCAAAAAATCATTACAAGAGCAATACCGGGTTACTAAAGAAAAACCTGAAAAGGTCAAAGTAAAACGTTTTCGCGATACCTACCGGCACTGGGCAACTCAGTGCATTGAAGAGATGGCTGCAATTGGGCTTTTGGCCGGATACCCCGACGGTAGTTTCAAACCTGATCAGAAACTGACCCAGGCTGAAGCCTTGTCACTGGTAATGCGCATTGCCGCCGAAGAAGCCGGCATTACCATAAAAGAAGATGTAGCAGAGAACGAAGACCAGAGTAAAGTAGCTGACATTCCGGCATGGGTAAGAGCAGATGCTGACAAAGCTGCTAAAAAGGGCATCATCAAGCTAAACCGTTTCCACTCTGCCGTACAGGCATCGCGCGCTCAGACCGCAGTTATGATCGCTAAAGCCCTGGGCCTGGAACCGGTAGACACCAGTAATATGCCTTTCAAAGATGATATTCTAATTTCGCCGGAAGATGTAGGGTACATTCTGGCTCTCTATGAGGAGGGCATAATTTCCGGGCATCCTAACGGTAACTTCAATCCCAACAGTGCTATTACCCGGGCGGAGATGGCTGCTATACTGCAAAAGCTGTTGGATAAGGATGAGCCTGAGGAGGAACCTGAAGATGAAACTCCCCAGGATATCGATGGCACCTTTGGAACTACCAGCAAGATAGGTGTACACGATGGTAAGGTCTATCAAGAGTATAAATTTGTTGTAGATGGCCAACAGGTTAGCCTGGCCCAGGATAATGTTAAATCTATAACTATGCAAAAAGAGGGTGTAGACCCGGTAAAACTTACCCCTAACACCGATAAGACCCTATGGTTTAATGTACAGCGTGAATCCGGTAAATATACCATAAAGGTTGTAGATAAAGACGATAACAGTTATGAAGCTGTTCTAGATTGGGTTGCTCCTAAGGAAGTGGCAGCTACTGCCACTGGGAGAAGTGGGGAACACGATAGTAACAGTTATATCGAATATAAAATAGGAGATCTTAACCTGTCCAGTTTCACCTGTATGTATCAAATAAAACCAAATGGAGAAGTAGCAGAGCTTACTGCCAATACCGACACCAACCTGTGGTTTAAGACTAATGATCAAATTACCGGTAAACATATTTTCCTAATCAATATAGAAAATGTCTGGTATTCAGCAAATATCAGCATCTAACTCCTAGATCCCGGTTTAGCCCGTTTTCCCTTAAACAGGAGGGCGGGCTAGACTATTTTTTTACCTTATATCCCGGTTTAGCCCGTTTTCCCTTAAACGGGAGGCCGGGCTAAACTATTTTCTGCCTCCCAATATTCCCATTAGTAGCCAGTTTAAACTGGAAGGATAATCGACTAAAATAGATGATGATATATAGCATTCGACAAAGTGATATATAAAATAACCTTTAAAGGATATAAATAGGAAAAAGTCGGGAGGCAGCGCTAAATTATGTTTCGATATGTTCTTAAACGCATCGGGACTTCCCTTTTTACTCTATGGGTAATAATAACCATTACCTTTATTCTGATGCACTCTATCCCCGGAGATCCGTTGACCCGGGATAAAAAAATGCCGGAGGCTATCCGGCAGAATATTGAAGCCCAATATCACCTGAATGAACCTTTATGGAAACAGTATGGCTATTATTTTCAAGGTCTGGCCCACGGCGAGCTTGGTCCTTCCCTTAAGTATGAAGGGGTTACCGTAAATGAGATTATCGGACAAGGTTTCCCGGTCTCAGCCCAGCTTGGTTTGGCGGCACTGGTCCTTATGCTTTTAGTTGGCCTCCCGGCCGGGGTTATTTCCGCCCTGCGTCAAAACCAGTGGCAGGATCATACGGCTATGTTTATGGCTACCCTGGGGGTAGCTGTACCTAATTTTGTGCTGGCTACCTTGTTAATCTATATTTTTGGGGTAAAGCTGGAACTATTGCCTACCTCGCGCTGGGTTAGCTGGCAGAGCGTGATTATGCCGGCAGTAGCTCTGGCCTTCTATCCTACTGCCTACATCGCCCGGCTCACCCGCTCCAGTATGCTGGAGGTTATCGGCCAGGATTACATTCGTACGGCCCGGGCCAAAGGCTTGCCTCAGCGGACCGTGCTTTATAAACATGCCCTGCGTAATGCCCTGGTTCCTATCGTTACTTATCTGGGGCCGCTTATTGCCGGGGTCTTAACTGGTTCATTTGTTATTGAAAAGATTTTTGCTATTCCCGGGTTAGGTCAGCAATTCGTACTGTCTATCAGTAACCGGGATTATACCACCATCCTGGGGGTAACTATTTTTTATGCCGCTTTTCTTATCTTTATGAACCTGGTGGTGGATCTGCTTTACGGAGTTATCGATCCCCGAATCCGGTTAGGTAAATAGGGGAGGTTTTGAATAAATGTCAGAAAACAGTGAAATTACAATTACCCCCGCTAGTTTTACTCCTTTGCGGGTAGAGGAAAATGAGAATAATGGACAGATGCGCCCTGGAATCAGTTACTGGCAGGATGTTTGGCGCCGGCTTAAGGATAATAAATTGGCCATGTTAGGTTTGTTCACTATTGTGGCAGTAGTACTGCTGGCCTTATTCGGGCCCTTCTTGTCCCCCTACTCCTACTCCCAACAATTTTTGGACTATCAGGGGGTAGGGCCTTGCCGTCAGTTCTGGTTTGGTACCGACACTCTGGGCCGGGATATGCTGGTGCGGGTACTTTATGGAGCCCGTATTTCACTGGCAGTCGGCTTTGTAGCCAGTTTTATCAACCTGGTGGTGGGGGTATTGTATGGCGGGATTGCCGGACTGGCTGGGGGAAGGGTTGAAAATATCATGATGCGGATCGTTGACATTTTTTACTCTATACCGCTGGTCTTAACCGTAATTCTCTTAATGGTTTTAATGGGACCGGGATTAAAAAGTATTTTCATAGCGCTGGGGCTAGTCTACTGGGTAGATATGGCCCGAATTGTACGCGCCCAGATTCTTTACCTGAAGGAACAGGACTTCGTCCTGGCGGCGCGGGCTATGGGAGCAAATACCAGGCGCATTCTATTTCGACACCTGATTCCCAACTGTATGGGGCCCATAATAGTAACGGTTACCATGTGCATCCCGGCAGCTATATTTACCGAAGCCTTTTTAAGTTTTATCGGGTTAGGGGTATCCGCCCCTGCTGCCAGCTGGGGGATGATGACCTCGGATGCGGTGGTCGGTATCCGTTCCTACCCCCATATGCTGTTTTTCCCGGCGATGGCCATTGCCATAACCATGCTGGCCTTTAACTTCCTGGGGGACGGTCTGCGTGATGCCCTGGATCCCCAGTTACGAAAGTAGGTAAAAAAGAATGTCAAACTTACTGGAACTAAATAACTTAAAGATGTCTTTTTATACCTATGCTGGAGAAGTTCAGGCCCTACGCGGTGTGAGCTTTACCCTGGATCAGGGCGAGGTCATCGGCATTGTAGGTGAATCAGGGAGCGGCAAGAGTGTAACCTCATTATCAATTATGGGGCTGCTGCCCCCTGCTGCCAAAATTAAGTCAGGCAATATTAATTTTAATGGTCGGGATTTACTGACCTTATCTTCGGCCCAAATGCAGCAGATTCGGGGGAATGAAATCAGCATGGTCTTTCAGGACCCTATGACTTCACTTAACCCGGTCTACACCGTGGGTAACCAGATTATGGAACCCCTGATGCTGCATCAGCATTTATCCCGAAGCCAGGCCCGAACTAAAGCGGTGGAAATGCTGGCTTTAACTGGAATTCCTGACCCCGAGCAACGCTTTAACCAGTATCCTCATGAGTTTAGCGGCGGTATGCGCCAGCGAGCTATGATTGCCATGGCTTTAAGCTGCCAACCCCGCTTACTTATTGCGGATGAACCTACTACTGCTCTGGACGTTACTATACAAGCGCAAATACTGGACTTGATGAAAGATTTAAAAGAGCATTTTAATACTTCTATTATCATGATTACCCATGACCTGGGAGTAGTAGCCCAACTGTGCAGCCGTATTCTGGTTATGTACGGAGGGATTATTGTAGAGGAAGGCAGCACCCGGGAGATTTTCCATAATTCCCAGCATCCTTACACCTGGGGGCTTTTGCAGTCGGTGCCTGATATTCGTAAGTTGGATCAAGGAAGGCTAATCCCTATTGACGGACAACCACCAGATCTTTTGTTGCCGCCACCAGGTTGCCCTTTCTGGCCCCGCTGCCAATATGCTATGCGTATATGTGCTGAAATAAAACCCGAGCTAACTGAAGTTAAGCCCGGTCATAATACTGCCTGCTGGCTATGTTACCATCAGGCTCCGAAAAAGGAGGCCAATAAATAAATGAAAGAGTCAGCGGGAATACTAACAGTAGAAAATCTAAAAAAACATTTCGTTATGGACTCGGGCAGGGGTAAGAAAAAGATTTTAAAGGCCGTAGATGGCGTCAGTTTTAGTGTCCAAAAAGGGGAAACTCTGGGTCTGGTAGGGGAAAGCGGCTGTGGCAAGACTACCCTGGGGCGCAGCGTGATACGTTTGTATGATATTACCGCCGGGAATATATATTTCGACGGCCAGAAAATCACCAGGCTTGGTGAAAGTGAATTACGTCCCTTGCGGCGGCGCATGCAAATTATCTTTCAGGACCCCTATGCTTCGCTTAATTCCCGCATGACTGTAGGGGATATTATTGCTGAACCCCTGGATATCCATGGATTGGCCCGGGGGGTAAAACGTCAGCGGCGGATTGAGGAACTCCTGGATCGGGTAGGGCTTAATGCTGAACATGCTAACCGTTATCCCCACGAGTTCAGCGGAGGCCAGCGCCAGCGTATTGGTATTGCCCGGGCCCTGGCGGTTAATCCAGATTTTGTAGTCTGCGACGAACCTATTTCCGCTTTGGACGTATCTATTCAGGCGCAGGTAGTAAACCTGCTGGAGGAATTACAGGCCGAGCTGGGACTGACTTATCTTTTTATTGCCCATGACCTGGCTATGGTTAAACATATTTCTCACCGGGTAGGAGTAATGTATTTAGGTCAATTAGTGGAACTGACAGGTAGCGATGAACTATATCATAACCCGGTTCACCCTTATACCCGGTTACTACTGTCGGCTATACCTATTCCTGATCCAGATGTTGTTGTCGAAACAGATATAATGCCGGAAGGAGACATCCCCAGCCCGGTAAACCCGCCTTCGGGTTGCCGATTCCGGACCCGCTGCCCTTATGCCAAGGAAATCTGCAGCCAGGCAGTACCTCCTCTAATGGAAATTACACCCGGGCATCAAGTAGCCTGCCACCGCGCTATGGAGGTGAGGTGTGAGGAGTAAGGGGTGAGGGGAGAAATCAAAATAAATTGGAGGCAAAGTTATGAAAAAACGTTTTCTAGTAGGTCTGCTCATCTTATCACTCCTGGCCACCCTGTTTACTGGATGTGCTGGAGGTAACAAGGCGGCGGCAGAAAAGGTTCTCCGTTATAATCACGGGCAAGAACCGGAAACCATTGACCCTATCCAAAACACCTCCACTGATGGAGGAACTATTGCTTCGGCTGTTTTTGAAGGACTAACTGCCCTGGATCCTGATGACAAGTCTATACCAGGCGTTGCCGAAAGTTGGGACATCTCTTCCGACAAACTGACCTATACCTTCCACCTGCGCAAAGATGCCAAATGGTCGGATGGCAAAGCAGTTACCGCCAAAGATTTTGCCTATTCCTGGCAGCGGGCCTTAGACCCTAAAACTAAAGCCGAGTATGCCTACCAGCTCTTCTATGTTAAAAACGGGGAAGAATTTAATGCGGGTACAGCCAAAGCTGAAGACCTGGGTATTAAAGTGCTTGATGCCAATACCCTGGAAGTAACCTTAAATGCACCTACACCGTATTTCCTCAGCCTGACCTCTTTCCCCACCCTGATGCCGGTAAGGCAGGACATTATTGAAAAGTATGGTGACAAGTGGGCCCGTAAGGCCGAAACCTATATTGGTAATGGACCCTTCAAGGCTACCGAATGGGTAAGTAAAGACCACATCAAACTGGTTAAAAACGAGAACTACTGGGATAAAGAGCGGGTAAAAATTGACGGCGTTATGATTACCTTTATCGGTGAGGAAAGTACCATGCTCTCCTCCTACGAAGCTGGAGAATTGGATGTTATCGATAGTATTCCTCTGACTGAGGTAGCGCGCTTAAAGAAGGAATCCAAGGAGCTTCATGTTATGCCCCAGGCCGGGACTTACTACTATGCTTTTAATACCCAGAAGGCTCCCTTCGACAATGTCAAGGTAAGAAAAGCCTTTGCCCTGGCTATTGATCGTCAGACTATTGTGGATAAGGTAAGAAAAACCGGGATTCCGGCAACTGCCTTCGTACCCCCTGGAATACCAGATGCTACTTCCGATAAAGACTTCCGCAGTGTTGGCGGCGCTTACTTCCCGGTTAAAGCCGATGCGGCCCAGGCCAAAAAATTACTGGCCGAGGCCGGTTATCCTGGTGGGAAAAACTTCCCCCCGATAACCCTGATTTACAACAGCACCGAAGAACATAAGATTATCGCCGAAGCTATACTGGAGATGTGGAAAACGAACCTGGGCATCAGCAACATCAAGCTGGCTAACATGGAATGGGGAGTATTTATCCGGACCCGCCAGAAGGGAGATTTCCAGGTTGCCCGTGATGGTTGGATTGGGGACTATAATGACCCCATGACCTTTATTGACCTGTTTACCAGCGACAACGGAAATAATGACCCACAGTGGAAAAACACCGAGTTTGACCAGTTGGTTAAGAAAGCCCGCCTGTCTACCGATGAAAAGGAACGGATGACTACCCTGCACCAGGCGGAAAAACTCTTTATGGACGAGGCCATCATGGCTCCTATATTCTTCTATACTCAAAACAGTATGGTTAAACCCTATGTTAAAAACCTGCATAGCTCCCCGCTGGGGTTGACCTATTTTGACCGCGTAGAAATAACTAAATAAAGCAACTGTCAAGCACCGGGGTGCGGCCATTAAGCCGGACCCCGGTTTTTTTAATGCTAATAACAGACCGGCAAGCTATACTGTATATAGACTAATCAGCTTTTTTTAATTCAGTAGTTAGGAGAATATTAAATGGAATGGATAGGCATATATTTCGGGCTCTATGTTCTGGTAACCATCGGCCTCTATCATATACTGATAGTCAAACTGGAAGGCTGGTTTGGCGTTTGGCCCTGGATTGCCTTTATGCTGTTGGGTATAGCCTGCCTCTATTTCTCCATTGCAGCTAAAACTCCTACCTGGTCCATGTGGTGGGGCTATAATGCCTTTATTAACCTGTGGTCGGTAAAAGAAATGTTTGACCAAAGAGAGCGGGCCCGGTAAATAGACTGATACGGCGGGAAATACCAGGGGGCAGGTGAAAAACGTGCATGATGATAACCAACCCCACAATGAGTGGGAAATTGAAGACACCATAGAAGAAGAATGGGAATTTGAAAATACCATAGATGAAGAGTGGGAACTTCTAGAGGAAGACGAAGAGAGGGGAAACAGGCTAAACCAGCCGGTTTTTAAAATTGCCGCCATTATAATCTTACTGGCCTTCGTTGCTTTTTCCTACGCTTGGATGCCGTTTTTATGGCCACCCCACCTGGATTTTCTAAAACAGAATAAGGCCTTATCCGAGGATGATTTGGTGCGCCAGTGTAAACCAGCGGTGGTAAACATTCAAACTACTAAAACCGCGGGAGGGGTCAGCAGCCAGGGTACCGGCTTTAACCTGACGCCCCAGGGGATGATAGTTACCAACCGCCATGTAGTCGAAGGAGCCTCCGCGGTGGAGGTAACCTTTAGTGATGGCAATCGCTTATTCAGCCAGGACATAGACCTTATCGAAGGCTATGACCTGGCCATAGTACGACTTAAAAGTAAAGACCTGGCCTTCTTACCGGTAGTTACAGACCAGTTAGCAGACATAGGACAAACCGTAACTATTATCGGCAACCCCCGCGGATTCCAAAGGGTTTCTTCCCGGGGTGAGGTTAAGGAATATTATAAGACTGAAACCGGTATGCTTGTATTTACCATTGCCGCCACAATCGCTCCGGGCAGCAGCGGCAGCCCGGTTTTAGATGAAAAAGGCTACCTGGTCGGTATCATCTATGCCACCGGAACCTTAACCATAGATGGTGAAGAACAAAACCGAGCCCTGGCCATCCCCGCCACTGCACTACAATAAGTTCGGGGACTGGCCCCGAACTTATTGTTACCTGGTATCATCTAAAGGCACAGGCGATACATTCCTTTATTACCGGATCCGGCAGCGGGTAGAACAGCCCGGCCGGGTCTAACCGCACTGCCCAGAACATCAAATCACGGGCAGCCTGATCCAATTCAGGCGTAAATTGCGATTTAACCCCGCATTTCTGTTGCAGCTGGCGAACCTTTTCCGCTGCTGCCGCTACTGTTTCTTCAGCTGTCAGGCCTGCCTCGATACCCAACGCATCTGCCAGGGCTTCAGCATTGGGCAAGTAATGTTTAGGATACTGCTCCATTAAAATAGGGATAAGCACGGCATTAGCTTCCCCGTGAGGAATACGGAGCTGTCCCCCTATCGCATGGGCTACATTATGGATAGGGTAGAACAGCCCCGACATAGCAAAAGACATAATAGCCATATTGCTGGCTACCAGCATCTTGGTACGGGCTTCCAGATCCCGGCCGTTTTCCACAGCAACCGGCAGGTATTTAAAAATCAGCTTAATAGCTTGGATAGAGAGACCGTCTATCATGCAGTTAGTGCCCGGTGAGCTGATAGCTTCCACCGCATGAGAGAGAGCATCAAAACCTGTATTAGCTGTCATTTTGGGCGGCAGACCTACAGTTAAATCAGGGTCTAAAAAAGCATAATCAGCGGGCAGGTATGGGTGTAGAAGATCCCCCTTGACCCGGGCATCTTCATTATAGATTACCGCCAGAGGTGAGGACTCCGATCCGGTACCGGCAGTTGTGGGCAGGGCTATATGGGGGATATTCAAAGGTTGGCCCATGGGCCGCAGGTAAGGGCCAACATTACCCGGCATGATTTCCCGGATATCCACTTCACCCATCCCCAGCAAAGCCTTAACTCCTTTAACCGAATCCAACACGCTGCCGCCGCCTACGGCCATCAGACCATCAACTGCCAGCTCCCGGCACCAGCGGGCACAATCATTTATAACCCTCATTACCGCGTCAGGCTCAATCTTATCGTATATCCCCACAATGCGGGGCTGGCCTTGAGCAGTGAAAATATCAGTTACCATTTCTACCACGCCGGCCTCCACCAAACCAGGGTCCGTAATTAGACCGATACGTTTGCAGCCCATATCAGTAAAACGCTGGGGAACAAAAGTGCGGCAGCCGCAACCGACTTCCACCACACTGCGAAAATCCCACATAAAGTATTTTGGAATAGCCATTTTTAAAAACCTCCTATCCATCATTGCCACTCACCTAACGATTAGAACCGATTAACACATTTAGCAGTTTTTCGCTGCCATCCGGGGTCAAATCCTGGCAGACGTGTTTAACTTCGCTATAGGCTAAAAGAGAATGGTAAGAGCATTCACGCCCGTAACCGCTCTGTTTATAGCCGCCGAAGGGAGCATCCGGGCGCAGAACGTGCCAGGTATTTATCCAAACTGTTCCCGTGCGCAGGCGGGAGGCTATCCGCTGGGCTCTTCCGGCATTGGTGCTGCAGATTCCACCCCCCAGGCCATAGATACTGTCATTGGCCATAGCCACTGCTTCCTCTTCATCATCGTAAGGAATGACACACTGGACCGGGCCGAATATCTCCTCCCGGGCCTGGGTCATATGGTTAGTGCAATTTATAAAAATAGTAGGTTCGAAAAAGAAACCCTTTTCATATATGCCGGCAGTCAAGCGGTTACCGCCATAAGCTAACTGGGCCCCTTCATTTTTGCCAATTTCCACATAATTCATAATAGTATTCAACTGCTCCTGGCTGGCGATGGGACCCAGGTCGGTTTCCAGGTCTAACTGGTCGCCGATCACCATTTTCTTAATCTTGGCAATCATACGCTCTACCAGTTCATCCTGCATATGCCGGGGTACAAATAGCCGTGTTCCCGATTCACAGACCTGCCCAGAGTGGAACAGAAACGCCAAGAGGCACATATTGGCCGCTACTTCCATGTCGGCATCATCCAGCACGATAATAGGAGATTTACCCCCCAGTTCCAGGGTGACCCGTTTAATACTGTCAGCCGCCAGGTGAGCAATGTGGCGGCCCACCTCGGTGGACCCGGTAAAAGCAATCTTATCCACTTCCGGGTGCCGGGCCATATAATCACCAGCCGAAGACCCGGGACCGGTAACCACGTTAAACACCCCTGGAGGTACTCCGGCATCACTTAAAATCTTGGCCAATTCCAGGGTAGTAACCGGGGTAATACTGGCTGGTTTCAGCACCAGGCTGTTGCCCATAGCCAGAGCCGGGGCGATTTTAAAAATGGCTAATATTAAGGGGAAGTTCCAGGGGGTAATCCCGGCACATACCCCTATCGGTTCCCGTTTCCAGTAGCTGTGCATGGGAGCCACCCAGGGCGGTGAAAAGAAGGCATGTTCCACCCGGGGAAGCTCTTTGGCTATCATAGCCGAGAGTAAAAGGGTAGCACTGACTTCAGCCGCGTCAACTGTGCTAGTACGCCGTATAGTTGCTCCAGAA